>Ga0129299_1003019_pt1 | contig 11075 bp, 5 predicted proteins | sample ConPoolayeCmetaG_FD_94477 | JGI IMG/M metagenome (GOLD analysis project Ga0129299, IMG submission 94477) | Hot spring microbial mat communities from California, USA to study Microbial Dark Matter (Phase II) - Cone Pool mat layer C metaG ... | reverse complement strand
GTCCGAGATGGCCTGGTCCCGCTGGAGCAGGTTGCTCCGGCGGCGACACAGATCGTCGACATATCGCCGGTCTATTGGCTGCACGCGCGGGCGGCCCGACGGTGCGGATTCGTGGTATTCGATCCGGATCGCGACGGTGTCGCCCGCCGCATGCCGTTGCTTGTGCAATGCGAGGGCCGGGTGGTGCCCCAACTGGCCTTTGCCGCCGCGTTTGACGAGCTGGGCCTGAGGCCGTCCGACCTGGCCGCGGCCGACGGCCGGCTGGTGCTGCGGCGTCCGGGCATCGAGGAACCGCTGATTATCCAGCTCGACGAGCTGGGACGGGCGCTGGTGCCATGGCTGCCGCAACGCGACTGGTCAGAACAGTTCGCGCCGCACGTGCCCGCCGCGGCGGTGTGGCAGGTCTTCGACCGTCGGCTGAGCGTGCGGCGTAACCGGGAGCTGGTTTGCGAGAAGCTCAGCGCGCTGCTGGAGGCCGGCCGGCTTCCGGAATTCAGGCAATACCGCGACGACTTGAAACGCCGGCTGGAGCTGGACTCCGAGCTCCGGCTGGCGCGCTATCGGGAGCAGGGAGAAACCGCCGCGGAAATCGATAGCTGGATCGCCCAATATGACGCTTTGCTGAATGAAGGGGAGCGCGAGCTGCGGGTGGCGGTAGCCGAGGTGGCCGGGAGGCTGGAGACGACGGCGGAAGCACGGGCAGCCAGTCAGTTGCGCGACCTGCGTGACATTCAGCGGGCGTTCGCGGCGAACGATGAGCACCGCCTGGAGATCAACCAGACGCTGGCCCGACTGCGCAGTCGGCTGGGAGGGAAGGTATGCCTGGTCGGCTACACGGCCACCTCGGTGCCGGATACTGCGCCGATACCGACGGAGAAGCGCGTACCGGGAATGGTGGCCCATGCCAACCTGCTGAACGGGTTGCTGACCGGCCAGGTGATCGGGTGGGCCTCGCCGCCGATGAACGCCGGCCTCGCGGCCGCCTGCGGTCTGCTGATCACTGCGCTGAGCCTGATCCGTCCGGTGCGCGAGGCGGGCGTGTGGTTGGCGCTGCTTCTGCTGGTCTTCGCGGCAGCGGCCGGCTGGTGGGCTTTCTATCGGCATAGATACTGGATCGCGGTCACTCCCGCGCTGGGAGCCATGCTGACCAGCTACCTGGTCATCACCTTCTACCGCTACCTGTTCGTCGACCGGGAGCGTCGGCAACTGACCACCGCGCTGAGCCAATACACTTCGGCTACCCTGGCCCGCAAGATGGCCGACGACCCGGAGCTTTGCCGTCGGGCGGAGACCCGCGAAATCACCGCCATGTTCACCGACCTGCGCGGCTTCACGCCGATCTCCGAACGCATAGGGGCCGAACGCACCCAGCGCGTGCTCAACACCTGGCTCGGGCGATCGAGCCGGATCATGCTGCGACATGAAGCGATGATCAACAAGTTTATCGGCGACGGGGTGTTCGCCTTCTGGAACCCAGTCGTCTACCCGCAGTCCGACCACGCCGAGCGAGCCTGCCGGACGGCGATCGAGCTGGTCGCGGGTCTGCGGGAACTGGCCGAGGAACAGCGGCGGCAGAATGGGGATGAGGCTTTCGCCGAGCTCCAGGTGCGGGTCGGTATAGCCACGGGGCCGGCGGTCGTGGGGCCGTGCGGGTCTGAACAGAAGTACGACTACACCTGCATCGGGGACACGGTCAACGTGGCCGCTCGCCTGGAGCCGGCCAACAAGTTCTACGGAACCAGCATCTTGGTCAGCCAGGCCACCAAAGACCGCGTCGGAGACCAGTTCGTGTTTCGGCCGCTGGGCGGCGTCCAGGTCAAAGGCCGACGACAGCCGGTGCCCATCTACGAGCTGCTCGGACGCGCCGGAGAAGTCCCCCAACACCTGCTGGATTACGCAGCTCGATTCGGCCGGGCCGTAACCCTGTTTCAACAGCGACAATGGTCGGCGGCGCGGGAGGCGTTTGAAGCCTGCCGCCGCGCAAACCCCGACGACCACGCTGTCCGGCGGTACCTGCAAGCCACGCTGGAGCTGGCGTCCAACCCGGCCCCGGAGGATTGGAGCGGCGCGCTGGAGCTTAGCGAGAGGTAGCTCATCGCCACGTGACGCAGCCACGCCATCCGCGTTATCCTGTCCGCGGCGATCGCCACCCCAGGTTTGCAGGAGTCCGCGATGTCTGCGGCGATGATCAAACTCGACTACGCCAACGTTCTCTCCGCGGTGGTCGGCCCGGAGCACGGAATATCCCCCGGCGAGATCCAGCGTGCGGCGGGCGAAGTCCGTGAGCTCGTCGGGCGCATCGAATCCGAGCGGCGACAGGGGCAACACCGGTACCGCGACCTGCCGCTGGACCGGGCGATGGTGGCGGGAGTGCGGGCGGCCGTCCGCAAGCACCGGCCCGGCAAGGAAAACCTGGTCGTGCTGGGCATCGGGGGATCGGCCCTGGGCAACATCGCGCTGCAAACCGCGCTCAATCCGCCGCTGCACAACCTCCTGCCCGCCGGCCGGCGGCGCGGCCCGCGGCTGTTTGTGATGGATAACGTCGATCCGGTGCAGTTCGCAAACCTGCTGGATTTCCTCGGCCCCGGCCTGTCCCGCACGCTTTTCAACGTCATCAGCAAGTCGGGCGAAACCGCCGAGACCGCCGCGCAGCTCCTCATCGTGGGCGACCTGCTGGCCCGGCGATTGGGCCGCCGGGCGCTGGTGCGACACCTGCTGTTCACCACCGATCCCGAGTCCGGCACGCTGCGCGAGATGGTGCAGCGCGAGGGTTTCGATGCGCTGCCGGTGCCCGCCGGCGTGGGCGGACGGTTCTCGGTTCTGTCGGCGGTGGGGCTGTTTTCGGCGGCGATGTGCGGCATCGACATCGGACGCCTCCTCGTGGGAGCCGCGCAGATGAGCGCGCTGGCCGCCAACCGGGTGGTGCGAAAGAACCCGGCGGCAGTGTTGGCGCTGCTGCTGCACGCGTTCTATGTGCGCGGCAAGCGGCTGCACGTGATGATGCCCTATAGCTACCAGCTCAAGGACCTCGCCGACTGGTACCGCCAGCTCTGGGCCGAAAGTCTGGGCAAGCGCCGCGACTTGGCGGGACATGACGTCAGCGTCGGCCCGACGCCGATCCGAGCCCTGGGAGCCACCGACCAGCACTCGCAAGTTCAGCTCTACCGGGAAGGTCCGAACGACAAGGTGTTCATTTTCCTGGAGGTCGAGCGCTTCGCCCGGGACGTGAAGATTCCACGCAGTGGGCAGGTCCCGGCGCCGCTGCGCTATTTGTGCGGAGCTTCCTTGGGCCGGCTGCTGAACGCCGAGAAGCGAGCCACCGAGCTCGCCTTGGTGGCCAGTTCGCGGCCCTGCCTGACCATCCGTTTCCCGCAGGTGAACGAACAGACCGTCGGCCAGTTCATCATGCTGTGGGAGGCGGCCACCACCATCATGGGCGGATTGCTGAACGTCAACCCGTACGACCAGCCGGCGGTGCAGCTTGGTAAGGATTACACATTTGCGCTGATGGGCCGTGAGGGTTATGAACAGCAGGCCCGACAGCTCAGCCGGCAAACCGCCCGACCAGGCCGATACCTGGTCTGACGCCTTGAACCTTCGCACACCACGCCCAACCGCTCAGACGATTTGCCCGCCGAGCGGCGTTTCGGCTACGCTGCCTGACGACCCGCAGGGGGCGAGGAGTGAGAAATGCGACACGCGGTCATCATGGCCGGCGGAGCCGGAACGCGGCTGTGGCCGCTCAGCCGACGCCTGCGGCCCAAACAGCTTCTGCGACTCTTCGACGGAGCTTCGTTACTGCAACTGTCCCGCCGGCGACTGGCCGGCCTGTTCGAACCGGCGAACATCTGGGTCATCACGTCCGCCAGCTACCTCGACCTGATCGCCGCAGAACTGCCCGACCTGCCCCGGGAAAACCTGATCGGCGAACCGATCGGACGCGACACGGCCAACGCCATCGGGCTGGCCGCGCACCTGCTGGCTCGACGCGATCCGGATGCGACGATGGCGGTCTTCACCGCCGACCACCTCATCCGTCCCCAAGACCGCTTCGCCGCCGCCATCAGCGCCGGGCTCGACGCGGCGGAGAAGTTCCCGCGAAGCCTGATTACTTTCGGCATCACGCCCACCGCTCCGCACACCGGATACGGCTACGTCCAGCGCGGCGAGCCGGTGGCGCCGGGGGTCTACCGCGCCGCCGCATTCAAAGAAAAGCCTAACCGCGAGACGGCGGAACGTTACCTGGCGTCCGGGGATTACCTGTGGAACAGCGGCATGTTCGTCTGGCGGGCAGGTACGATTCTGGCAGAGCTTGAGCGCCACCTGCCGGAGAACGCGCGTGCGCTGAACGATCTTGCCCGCTCGTGGGAAGCGGGGGAGTGGAGCGCTGCCGCCGCCGCGCGTTTCGAGAGCCTGCGCAGGATTTCCATCGACTACGGCGTGATGGAGAAGGCGGATAGCGTGCTGCTGGTCGAGATGGCCTGCGAGTGGATGGATCTGGGCTCGTGGATCGCGGTCGGAGCGACCGGCCAGCCGGACGCCGACGGCAACGTCGCGCTTGCGCCGCGGGTGGCGATCATCGATGGACGCGACAACATCCTGGTAAGCGAGGATGAGCACCTGCTGGCGGTTCTGGGCGTTGCCGGACTCGTGATTGTCCACAGCCCCGACGCGACCCTCGTCTGTCACCGGGATCGCGTTGAGCGGATCCGTGACCTCGTGACGGCGCTGTCGGATCGGTTCGGCGACCGTTACACGTAGGCTTGGCGGGACCAGTTCACCACCCGGCGACCAGCCCGGGACTTCGCAGAGGTTGCTGCCTCCCTGTTCCCCCATCGCGCTGCTGCTTCGCCGGCCGGCAACGTGTTGCAGAACCGCAACATCGAACAAGCCGTTGCGCCGAAAGCGTTTACGGGCGTTACCGGCGCCGTGAATCTTCGAGCGATGATGCGATTTGGCAACATCGCGTTGCGCTGGGTCCTGCAACTCGGTCGGGCTGGTTCCCATAAGCCGTTTTACGCCCGCACATTATAAATGACGGCGCGCCGGCAGCTTTCCGGGTCGGGCAGGCGGTACGGATGTTGCCCCACTGAAAAGCGTTCTCGCGTTCGGTGCTTATCCGAGGGAAAGATAACAGCAGTTACGGTCTCCCTGAAAGCAGGGCGGCCGCAACGTTGGTTTGCGACGGCGTATTAACGCCCGGGCTGTCGGTTTGCTGGCCCGGGCGTTGAGTGTTGTCCGCGCATCTCAGTTTCTTCTGCCCTTCACTTGGCTGGTCAGGGGTCTGAGACGGAGCCGCGCGCGCCAGCGCGGGACGCTCCGGCAGGCAAGCGTCCCGCGGTGGCTTCCGACTGGCGTCGGGGGTTCTGATACAGGCCCTGACTGAGCCCGCTAGCGCCCTCCACCTGTCAGTAGCTCCACGAACGGCTGAATGTCGAAGCCGTCTACACTGCCGTCGCCGTTGCAGTCGGCGTTCATGACGTCGCAGTTCGGGTACTGGTTCACGTACTCATCGGGGTCGGTCAGTGCCAGGACGAACGGCTGGATGTCGAAGCCGTCGACGGTGCCGTCGCAGTTCAGGTCGCCCCGCGGTGTTCCGCCGGCGACCACGTAGACGCAGTTGGAGACGTCGGACTGCACGTCCCCGCACACGATGCGGCCCGCGATGTAGTAACCCTGGCCGGGATTGAGGCCGGTGGCCGCCGAGTGCTGGTCTGCGGCGCAGGTCTTCTGCGGATCCAGCGGATCGCTTAGCGTGAACCACCGTTCATCGCCGTCGCTCAGGCCGTCCAGGTCCGAGTCGGCCATGAACTGGTCGGTCCCGGTGACCTCCAACTCCTCCACGTCGCCCAGCCCGTCGTGGTCCGCATCGATTTCGGCCGCCACGGCGAGCAGGCCCAACCGATCCGTGCCGAAGCGGAATATGTGCTGCGTGCGCTCGATAGTCACCGGCGACAGGTCGAGCCGCATCCACGCTTGGGTCAGATTGTCGAACCAGTAGGCGCGCAGCGACGACTCGCCCAGCCCGCCGTATTGCTCCAGCAAGCCGGGCGGATACTGCATCGTGATCGTCACCGGGCGATCGAGATGCGGTCCGTCGGGTTTTTCGAGCACGAAGGCGGCCATGGCCCCGGGCACGCCGGGGTTCATGCCCGCCGGAGGGGGGACGTAGTACGGGGTGTAGAACTGCACCGGCACGTCATGGGCAACCGCGTTGACCGGGACGAAAACCTCATAGGCCACGGTGCCGGCGAAGTAGTGATAGGTCCCGCCGCCCGGATGCCACCATCCCTCAGGCGGCATGGCGTATTCGCCGTCACAGACCCCGGACTCCTCGCTGTTCTGCACATCGCCGCTGGTAACCACCACGCCGTCGCTCAAGCCGATGCTATGCCCGGGCCAGTGGCCGACGAAGGTGTAAGTCGGCCAATTGGGCATGGAGCAGGGGTGGTCATCGTTGATGTCGCCGGTGTCGAACTCCGCCAGACCGGTGTTGTCCGTAAGGTCGCTGCCGTATGTGACCAGATTGTCGTTCTCGTCGTACACGTAGAACCAGACGGTCTCGTTGCGGAGCGCGAAGGCGAAGGGGAAGTAGAGCGGTCCGTGGTGCTCGGCGTACAGCACGGCGCGCAGGTGATACTGGTCGCCCTGAATCCACCAGATGCCTCCGGCCTCCTCCAGCGTGTTCTGCGCGCCGAACCAGAGCTTGATCGTCCAGCCCATGTCGATGCCGAGCGTCGGCCAGAGATCGTCGATGGGCGTGGCCAGTTCCCACGTGGAGCCGTCGATATAAGTCGAACTTCGCCGAAACTCGTAGACCGAGTCAAAGCCCGGGTCAGGGTCCGGGTCCTCGAACAGCGGCGTGTGCCAGGCCAAAGCTACTTCGCCATTGCCGCTCCCCGTGGTCCCGGTCAGCTCTCCGATCGGCGGTATGCCGGATCGGCCGACGCCCTCGCCCGCGGAGCAAAGTGCCGCTGCCAGCAATGACGCCGCGATGATTGGTTTGTGCTTGAGCATGGTTGCACCTCCGCTTTCTGCAAGCACACGTCGGTTCGGGGGCGATGGTCATCGCGCGCGGGGCTAGGCTTCAGACGGGTTCAGGCAGTTTGTTTGATTCGCAGCCGACCACCTGAATTACGCCTCATGCACGCCCGCACGGGGCTCGTTTCCCCGAGATCGCCTGGCGCTTTTCGCCAGGCGCGACGGTACCCGAATTGAGGCGTCGACCGCGTGAGTCTCGCCACGCACGACGCAGGCGGGATTATCGGGCGTTCGGCGAGAGCGCCGGGGCCGCACCTGCCTGGCCCGCGCGGTCCGCCAAGGTAATAGACGTGACGCCGGCCCGCCGATGACGGCCTTTGAGCCGGCTACGGCTGGGAAGTGGGGGCCGACGAGCCGAAAAGAGTCTCCAGCCGCCACTGGGCCAGCTCGTATTCGTTCATCGGGGTGCCCAGGGAGGCGTCCGGATCGAAGCTGACGCCCGTCTGGACGCAGTGCTCGAAGTATTGGCGGGCCTCGTCGGCCCGGCCTTGCAGAAGCCGGATCTCGCCCGCGTAGTAGTATGCCTCACAGAGCTGTTCGCGGCTGTCGCGGGAAAGCGCGTCGGCCACCAACTGCTCGGGCGTGATCTCGCCGGCCAAGGCCCGGAAGATATGGCGCAGCCAGTCGTGCTTGGCGTCGCGCAGCGCCGCCCGCAGAACCTCGTCGGCTTCATCCGCACGACCCAGTTCGCGCAAGATGAGGTAACGCCGCGCGTCCGAATACCACGGCGCGCCCAGCAGCGTGCGCACTTGCTCATAGTCCGCCAGCGCCTCGGCGGGCCGCCCGAGAATCCATAGCGGGGTGGCGCGCTGGTACAGGTGCCAGATTGCAGCCGGTGCGTTCGCCGCCTCGGCCACCAAGCGATCGTAGCATTTGACCGCCTGCTCATACTGCTTGGCCCGTCGGTAGGCGTGCGCCAGGTTGACATCGCTTCCGATCTGGGCGAAGGCCTCGATCGCTTTCTGGGCGCTGCCCTGCCGAATGAAGACTACCCCCTTGAACAGCGTCCATCGACCGGCGTCCTGGCCCAGCGCCATGAGCTTGTCGGCGTCGCGCAGCGCATAGTCCAAATCGCCCAGCTCGAGGTGCAATCGGGCCAGCCGCTCCCACGCCAGCACGTGTCCCGGCTGCCGGTCCACCGCCGCCGCCGCGCAGGCCAGCGCCTTCTTCCGGTCGAGCGTGGCAAACGATCGCAGGTACCAAGCTTCGGCCGTATCGGGCACGTGCCGCTCAGCCTGCTCCTGCAAGAGCCGCGCACGCTGAGCGTCGCCGGCAGACCAGCAGCACTCGGACAGCAGCATCCGGCAATCCCAGCGGGAGGGGGCGCGGGCGAGGACGTCATCCAGAAACGCGATGCCGGCGTAGCCTTGCTGGTCTTTGGCGTACAGGGCGCGGGCCTGTACCAAAGCCGCTTCGGGCAACGACGGATACCGGTCGAAAAGCGCCGCGGCCGCCCCGAAGTACTGACGCGGCGCCTGGCTTTCGAGTCCCTGTTGGATGGCCAGTGCCTCCTGTCGAGCGCGCGCCAGTCTTCGCTCACTCCAGTAGGCTCGGACCAGCAACCCCCCTGCGCCTGCCAGAAGCAGCGCTGCGACGACCGCCGCCGCCATCCGGTGCCGATACAACCTGCGGCCCAGCGTCGTGATGAATCCTGGCCGCCTGGCCAGCACCCGCCGGCCCGAGAGGTAACGATGGATGTCCTCGCCCAGCTCCGCCGCCAACTGGTAACGCTGGGCCTTGCTCTTTTCCAGCGACTTGAGCACGATGGCTTCGAGATCGGCGTCAACGTGGTCGGCGAGCGAGGAGGGCCGTATCGGAACCTCGCAGATGATGCGCTGGAGTATTCTGGAGGGCGGGCCGGCCGTATCGAACGGCAGTGCCCCGGTCAGGGCCTGGAAGAGCATCACCCCCAGCGCGTACACGTCGGTGCGCGCGTCGATCTGGTCCATTTCGCCGGCGGCCTGCTCGGGAGACAGATAGAACAGCGTCCCCAGGACCTGTCCGGGGAGCGATACCTGGGTGCTGAGGGCCTCCTGGGCCTCGGCGTGGGCGACGGCTTTGGCCAAACCGAAGTCCAGGATGTGCGGATCACCCTGCTCATCAACCAGCACATTGGCTGGCTTGAGATCGCGATGCACGATTCCCTGGCCGTGGGCGTACTCGACGGCGTCGCAGATGCGGGCGAAGACCTCCAGCGTGGCCCTTGTATCCAGCCTCAGCACGGGTAGATATTGATCGAGCCGCACGCCCCTCACATACTCCATCGCATAGTAGGGCTGGCCTGCGAACTCACCGGTCTCCAGAATTCTCACGATGCCCGGATGGTTAAGCCGTGCGGCCAGCTCCGTCTCGCGATGGAAGCGTTTTCGGACCGCCTCGGAAGCAAACGGGCCGCCCAGCAGGACTTTCAGGGCGACGATCGAGCCGGTCGACTGCTGTCTGGCCCGGTAGACCACCCCCATGCCCCCGCGCCCGATCTCCTCGAGCAGCTCATACCCTTCGACCGCCGGGAGGGCGCCCCCGTGCGTCGGGACCGGGCCCGAACCCGCCGGGCCGCGCGTGCAAACGCCGTCCGCCAGCCGCAAGCCGGCCAGGTACGGTCGGAGTTCGTCGCTGGCTTCGGGGTGTTCGGCGACGAAGCGATCGACGGTGAGGTCCTCTCCGTTGCGCCGGCGGTCAAAGAACTCGCTCAGCAGCGACGAGATTCGCTCGGGCGGGTCCGGGTCGTGCTGTGAGGACGTCGGCGGCATCCAAGAGCCTCAGCCTGCCCGGAGGGGACGTGCCATTTGCTGCCCGCTCAATGATACCCCGGCGGCAACGGGACTCAAAGTCCGTCCCACCCGAGCGCTGTCGGGGTATGATTCTGATTACGAAGCCGCCGCAAGCCGGCGGAGCCACGCCCGTTCCGAATTCGTTCGGGCCCTGGGTCGGCGAACGAGGGCTGCCGGTATGACCGAGCCGAGCCAAAGTCAGGCCTGGATCGCGGCTGCCCGGCAGGGGGATCGGTTTGCCTTGGGCAAGCTTCTGGCGGCTTGTGACCCGCATCTGCGGGCGCGGGCGGAGGCGCGGATGGATGCAGTCGTGCGGTCCAAACGCGGGCCGGATGACATTTTGCAGGACACGTACGTCGAGGTGCTTCGGCGGATCGATCGGTTCAAGGGCCGCGATCTGCCCGCGTTTTTGAGCTGGGTGACCGTGATTCTCGACCACAAGATCGTGGATAGTCGGCGGGCGGCACGCTGCCAAGCCCGCGATGTCGACCGCGAAATCCGCGTGGGGGGCACGAATTCCGACTCGTACTGGAACCTGTTCGATCAGGTCTGCTCCGAGTCGCAGACTCCCAGCCGCGTGGTCGCACGTGAGGAGGTGATTCGCGCGCTGGTAATCTGCCTGTCGACGCTGTCGGGACCCCAGCGCCGCGTGGTTCAGATGCGGTTCTTGGAAGGCCTGCCCCTTGCTGAAGTGGCCAGGCGACTGGGCAAGTCAGAAGCGGCGGTGGCGGCACTGACGCAGCGGGCCCTCCGGGCGCTGCGGGCGCGCATGGATCAGTTGGGCGAGTTCACGCGCGGCGGGTAGGTTCGGCCGGGGGCAGCTCAGACCTCATGTCGGCTGAACCACACGCCGGTAAGCGTCCGGGCCAGGATGCGCAGGTCCAGCCCCAGGCTCCAGTTGTTGATGTAATGCACGTCGTGCTGGATCCGCTTCTTGAGCGAGGTGTCGCCGCGCAGACCTTTGACCTGGGCGTAGCCGGTCATGCCGGCCTTCATCTTGTGGCGCAGCATGTATCGCGGAATCTCACGCCGGAACTGCTCGATGAACTCCGGCCGCTCCGGGCGCGGACCGACCAGCGACATGTCTCCGGCCAGCACGTTGAGAAGCTGCGGCAGTTCGTCCAGGCTGGTCTTGCGCAGGAACGCACCCAGCCGAGTCCGCCGCGGATCATCCGGCTTGGCCCACACCGGCCCGGTCTGGGCCTCGGCGTCCACCTGCATGGTGCGGAACTTGAGCATGGTGAACTCGCGACCGTCCAGACC
>Ga0129299_1003017_pt1 | contig 11078 bp, 10 predicted proteins | sample ConPoolayeCmetaG_FD_94477 | JGI IMG/M metagenome (GOLD analysis project Ga0129299, IMG submission 94477) | Hot spring microbial mat communities from California, USA to study Microbial Dark Matter (Phase II) - Cone Pool mat layer C metaG ... | reverse complement strand
GTTCGATCTCGATTCAGCTCGTGACTTGATCGCGGTCGCATATGCAACGACACTTCTCGTACTTTTTGCCTGAAACGTCCTCTTCATGGGTTGAGGATTCTGCGGCGTTTTGTGCTTGACCGCACCACTCCGACTTTGAAGGTTCTGGACAGGAAGCCGCCGAGGGACATTCTGCGAAACGGAGACGTAAGGGAACAGTCGTGTTCGTCCGGTAGGGAATGTTCATTGTATCGTTGATGACAGCGATGTTTTCAATGACCGTGTTCTTGGGGAGGTCCTTCTTGGGTTGCACTTTGAAACGAATGAGAACGGTGTCGGGACATTCGTTGGTTATTTTGTTACAGTATGTTAGCACATCTGCCACCTTGTAAGCGGTTGCAAGAGGGAAGGTACCGCCGGGACCATCGGGTACGGTAGTCCAATCAGTTCCCTTATCGTTCTCGTCAAAGGCGCGGGCTATCTCAGTTGTGCCAGGTATGTAGTCTACTTGTGGTGGTAGCTGATCCTCTACGGTAACGTTTTCTCCCAGTTCGTCTCCCCAGTTCTGGATTTTGATGGTATAATAGAATGGGCGGTCGGAACATACGGCGTCGCTAGTCGGCGAACAGGAGCAGTAGTGTTTCTCGCGACCGTTTGGCGTGTGAGGGTTCACTGGAATATCGTATTTTGAGGCGCGGGTGGTGACGCTCACTACCATCATGTTGGTGATGACGACATCGGCATTGGATGAGACTCGCAGTTCGAACGAAGTGTCGCCACGCTTGAGGTGTTGGTCGAAGGGAGGATTCTCTGCCGAGAAGATGAAGGTGTCGAAATCCATGGCATACTGAATGGTATTGAGGTCTATGTTCGGCGGGATACCGCCAATGCAGGTCGGTACGCTATCCTTCCACCCGTAGAAACTCGATATGGAGTTGTATATCTCGGTATAGTTGCGGCCACTGTAATTCATTGGCGGATTACACTCGTTGAAGATATAGAGCACATCGCTGGCACTTTGCCCTTTGAACATGAGCGATTCGGGATGAGAGTAGTAGATAAAGTCAACGAGATTTGGGTCGCCCTCGTTTACGAGGAGCGAAACGCGCACTGACGGCGTGTCGGGCAGTTCGAAACCAGTCACCGGTATTGATGCCTCCTCGTCCATGTACATCTTGAATCCGTTGTAGATGTAGATCATTTTCGGTGTAATTTCTTCCGACTTGTAGATGGCGACAATCGCCCAACCGCCGACGATCATTGCTCCGCCGCTCCAGTAAATCTCGTCGTTGTAGCATTCCATTTCGGAAAAAGTATAAGTTCCGAGCAGTGAAAGGCCGTCGAGTCCGTAGCCTTGTTCGCGTCCTTTTTGGTGTACCTCATCGAAAAATTCTTTGATGCCGACGCGATAGGTGTAGTAGCCGCAGTCGAAGGCATAGTCCCCGTCACGGTCGAATTTCATTCCCTCGAACTCGAAATCCTGTTGTCCGACATTACCCTGTTCGCCCAGGTAGCCGACGCGACTTGCGGTGATTATCCTTGAGACAGTGAAACTTCCATCGGCAGCCGTGAAATCTAGTTTAACCTGATTGTCGGTCGGCTTGCCGAGGTTGTTGGTTGGGTTGTTTGATATCCAGATGAGGAAGGCATCTTCGATGAGAGCGTCAGGGGGCACGTGGCTCCCATCGACGGTGAAGGAACTCGAAGTCATGCAGGAATCGGCCTGCGGGTTTTGCCCGTTGTTGTCGTTGGCAGGATTATTGTTCGCGACCATCGAGCGGAACATGACGAAGTAGTCGTGACTTCCCTGTTCCCACTTGAGTTGACGACCTTGGTACACCGAAACCTCAGGTCCTAACGTATCACCGGTAAAGCCGGGAATTTGTGCGAAGAGCCCTGTGCCACCTAAAATAGTAACAAAAACGAAGAGAAACCAGACCCGGTTCATCACAACCTCCAGGATGTCTATCGTGTTCGAGGTAGATCATAGATTTACTCGACAGAAAAGTCAACCGAAATAGCCACTTGGAGTAAGAACTCTCCTTGACTTTACTTGGTGCTGCGGTACATTGTACTTGTAAGTGTTGCCGTTATCTTTGATAGTGCCCGGATTGATTGAGTGAATGCTCCAACGTTAGAATACATTGAGGAGGAACGTCGTGAGAATATGGAGTGTCGTTTTTCTGCTTCTTTTTTCGATGCAGATAGCGGCGGCTGATACCTGCTATTATGGTGGCGGTAAAATTGTTTGTATGACGCGGGTCAATGATATCGTCTCGTTCCATGGCGGGGAGCCAATGTGGTTAACCGGAGATATGGGTATCCGTTTTCGTGACGATACGTCTGATCGGATCCGCGAAGCGGCTCTAAAGAGATATGGACTGGTAGTGGTTGAGCAGTATGCCGACTGGCCCCACTATGTAAAGGTTTCGGTACCGAAAGGAACCGATGCGTTCCGAGTGTCACGGCTCCTCGTCGAAAATGGCATCGCCAAGTGGGCACAACCAATCTGGATACAGAAAGGAGAACTCCTTTCGACTGTACCGAACGATACCTACTACACGAATCAGTCGTGGCACCACGAAATGATACGCAGTCCAGGAGCATGGGACATCACCACGGGCGATCCGCGCGTGATTATTGCGATCATTGATTGTGGTGTTGATACGCAGCATCCTGATTTGTGGCCGAACCTGCTTACAGGGATTAGTTTTGTCCCAACGGAGCCTTATGTAGACCCCAACATGAACACCTTCGCTACCTACCAGATGGCTCACGGTACCGCGGTGGCCGGGCTCGCAGCGGCGAAAGGAAACAATAGTATCGGTGTTGCGGGAGTTTGTTGGGACTGTGCGATCCTTCCCATCAAGTACTCGAGCGCCGAAATAGGCTATCCGACCGATCGAAAACTCGCCGCAATGAAATGGGCAGTTGACACTGGCGCATGGGTCATCAATAACAGCTGGAAAATAGGCCCAGATACCAAGGAAGATGAGAACGGCAACCGGACATGCATTACTGTCCCGTATGATAACTTTGTCACCGAATCGGTAGCGTATGCGGCTCAGTACGGGCGGAACGGACGAGGAACAGTGGTGATCTTTGCTGCGGGGAACGAGGGGTGCAACACCGACCTCAACGAGAATTTCCAGACCGATGACTTTGTCGTCGTCTCGGCGCTCGCCGCAAATGGGGCTATAGCCAGCTACTCGAACTATGGTGCCGCGATAGACATCGGTTCTCCAGCGGGGTACGATATCACCATTGATATGCGGGCTCTTACGACGACCGATTCGACTCTTCCCGGGAAGGGGTACAATCCTCATTACGTCGGGGATCTTCCTGACCAGAACTATACCAGATTTTTTAATGGCACTTCGGGAGCGGCACCGCAGGTGACGGCGGCGATCGCGTTGATGCTGACAGTGGCTCCTTACCTGACGGTAACTGAAGCGATTGCCTGTCTCAAATCGTCGGCGGCAGTGCCCATACAGCCGTGCAAATACGGTGATTCCTCGCTATGCTACGGTGCCGGGGTCCTCAATGTACAGGCGATGGTGGAGAACGCCAAAAACGGTCTTTGTGGCGGAGCACCTGAATGCAGCGATCCAGACGATTGTGGTAGCGGGATGAAATGTTGGAATGGCATTTGTGTTGGAAAAGGCGCTGTAGATGACGACGATACGATACCCGACAATACCGTTCTCGACGATGCTGTTCTCGATGATGTACCTATAGGAGATAATGAACCGTCGGATGAAACTTTGGGCGACGACAGGGTAATCTCAGACGACGTTCCGTTATCTGATGGCGCCACTACGCCCGACAATACGCTAGAGACAGACGAAGCGCCGATTGCCGACGATGTTGTCGCAGAGAGCGGAGATGAAGGCGGGTGCGGTTGTGCGCTGATCTAGGCAAATCCCCTCTGGGTGATACAAATCCTTCCCGGGAGCACAACAACAGCCATTCCTTTTCTTTGTCTGCATGCTGACTCGTTTTCTTGACTTGGAAAGTTGAGTCCTTAAGATGACTCTTATCCGGAAGGGGACAGCGTTTTATGGTAACCGAAACGATGATGCTTCTTGCCGTACGCCAAAGTAACTGGCAGCAAGTAACGGTGATGGCGCGTGAACTGGCACGGGAAAAGAACGATCCTTTCTTTGACGCGGTGGCACGAGCGGCTGAACAGTGCCTGACTAATGGACGTGCGCAGGTGCTCCTTTCGTTGTGGGCTGAATTATGTTGGCGACTCAAACAATGAGCCTTTTCGATCGTACGCCGCTTGCCTATCTGCTACTCAATGATAAAGGATTGCCTGTAGCGGGAAGAGACTTGTCTCTTGATGATGTGGGACCTTTCATTGAACGCCTTCATGATGCCTTTGATCGGGGTGAAACCGACTATGCCGTGTGGAGTGAGGGAGGTGTCCGTTTCTTGGGAGCCTCCGTTGGTACAGGTGTAGTTATTGTCAGGTGTGGTGATGAGGTACCGCTTACCAAGGTGCTTTATCTCCTTGAGGATATCCGTACTCGTTGTCGTGCCATGCTCTCTTGATGCTTACTCGTAAGAGGCAACTAACCGCAGCGCTTCAGTCCCTTTCTTTTCCAGGATAAGCCGGCGGGTTTCTTCCACAATGTCAAGGTAGAACTGAAGATTGTGTATAGAGTTGAGTACCGATGAAAGGATATCGCCGCTTCGATACAAGTGGTGAAGATATGCTCGCGAGAATGAGCGGCATGTCATGCAGGAACAGCGTTCGTCTGGTGGCCGCGTATCCCGTGCAAAACGTTGGTTTTTGATGTTGAGCCTTCCTTCGCGGGTAAAAAGTTGGCCATTACGAGCATTTCGTGTCGGTATGACACAGTCGAACATGTCAATACCGGAAAGGATCGCAATGACAATATCGCGTGGCATCCCTACCCCCATGAGATACCGTGGTTTATTAGGCGGCATGAGCGGAGCAATTGCTTGGACGATAGAGTACATCTCTTCCCTTGTCTCTCCCACCGAAAGACCGCCAAGAGCGTATCCATCGAAGGGAAGCGCCGTAATATCCGCGAGGTGCTTCTTACGGAGCGTTTCAGAAACGCCGCCCTGTACAATACCGAAAAGGGCGGTATCTGTCCGGCGGGCTGCGAGACACCGTTTTGCCCACCGGGTTGTCCGATCGATGCTTTTTGCGAGGACAGTACCGTCGCACGGGAGGGCAGGGCATTCGTCAAAAGCCATCATGATATCTGCCTGTAAGGCTTCCTGTATCTCTATAGAGCGTTCGGGGGAAAGAAAATGCTGGGAGCCATCAAGATGAGAGCGGAAGGTTACCCCCTCTTCAGTGATTTTTCTCAAAGGAGCCAAACTGAAGATCTGAAAGCCTCCCGAATCAGTAAGGATGGGCTTGTTCCACCCCATCATTGCATGGAGAGAACCAAAAATGTCGCGCACCAGCGTATGCCCGGGGCGGAGGAAAAGGTGGTAGGTGTTTCCCAAGATAATCTGCGCTCCGATAGCATGGAGCTGCTCCGGAAGAACCCCTTTAACTGCCCCCTTGGTTCCGATTGGCATAAAAACGGGGGTGTAGACCGTTCCGTGTGGTGTCTCGATGACACCAGCACGAGCCATACCATCTGTCCCTTCTATCGAGAAACGTATCATTTTTGCATCTCGAGAAGATAGGCAGGCATCTAAAAAAAGCCCTCCGGTTCACCGGAGGGCGTGCAATCTTCGGGGGAAGGTAACCATTACTCTTGGGAAATACACTCTACCGGGCATACACCCTTGCAGGCACCGCAGTCAGTGCATTTTGCCGGATCTATCACATACGAACTGTCGCCTTGCGTGATGGCTTCGACCGGGCATTCTGCCGCACAGGCACCGCAACTGATGCAAGAACCAGCGTCAATTTTGTGAGCCATAAAAACCTCCTTCACGATGGGTCAGTAACCAACCGATACTTTCTCTACCACATTTCGTTTAGCGAGTCAACCGCCCCCGTCACTTTTTCTTCCCAAATTTTTTCTCTTTTTGTTTTGACTGTTTTGTAGGAGGCCTTCCCCTTCTCGTTGGTAATGAGCGATCTGGTTGTGATCTTGGTTTCAGAGATTTCTTAATGTCCGTATGCAGATCCATCTCTTCCTGGGAGATCGGTTCTTGCTGTCTTTGCTTCGACGAAGTCCTCTGCTCGGGCTTTGAAGGAGATTTTTTTTCCGGTAACGGTGTGGCACTGCTCAAAACGGCGACCTCCGGCGGTAGAGGTGACTGCGAAGGTGGTGTTATCTTTTTGTTTCCTTTTATTTTCACAACGCGATACGTCTTGACAGGGACAAGAGCACGCTCCGGTACAATAGCACGCGCGCCTGTCGGAGCCGTGCTGAACCAGTCCTCGAAATCAACGAGCCCTTTTTCAGATACCACCTTACCCCGGTATTTTTCGCGGAAGGAAGCAACCGTCGCTGCGAAGCGTTCTTGCTCTTCTCCTTGAGGAACGAGTTCCATTGCCACCTCAATTTCTAGTGTGCCGGGGTAGACGACTTCTACTCGATCAACATCAATCGAATCTAAGTCTACTTTCTCGATAGTTCGTACCTCACCGTTCTTGAACTTTACAACGTAAACCATAATTTTCCTCCACCTGATTGATTGTATGAACATCCTTCCTGCTCGTTCTTTGAAACGGCCGCACACGAGATTATAGCGGCAAAAGGCGGTAAGACCGAGGCATTTGGTAGAAAGTGTTCCTTTGCGGGGACAGTAAAGATCTGTTTTTTTTGATGCGGCGTCCAGTTTTTCATTAAGTTCCATAATCTTCCGGCTCAACCCCGCTCGTTCAGCAGAGATGTGTTCGGGGAAAAAAACGCTAAAAACTTCCGCCTTGCGTTGGCACCCGACGATTGGACAGGAGATACACTGTGAAAAGTGAACTTTTGTGCCTTTGAGCAGCCCGATTACTTCGGGGAAAAGACAAGTAACCCATATGGCAGAAAAAGGCATAGGCAACCATTCACATGCAACGCAATGAGTATACCGTCGCCTTCAGAGAGCGCAAGATAAAAAGCGAAAATAATTCGAAAGAGTATCATTCGTGTAGGGTACGAGGATAAAGAATGTATTGTCTGCGCTCTATCAATTTGTCCTCATACTTCGTAAGATTTGCGTGATGGTGAGCAGCATCATCAGGAGCACTGCGATAGCATTGAGTTGGGGGAGATGAATGCCGTAGATAGAGAGGAAAAGTGGCAACAGGAAAGGTGTCGAGGTTAAAGCAATCGAGCGCTGAATTCGTGAGCGGATTGTCGAAAGGACGATGATGAGTTTCATGATAGTAAAAAGCGATGGTTCGGCAAGGAAAAGATCGCCCGTTTCGATAGGTGCTTTCCCCCACAATGCAGTGATACAGGGGACTTTCGATGCAGGTTCGTCGGTGACCAGAAGATCATCATGTCTCGGCGCAGCATCGTCGAGAGTTGCAACGGTGTCGATGCCGGAGAGGTGTATCGCGTTTTCCTTTCCAATAATGACTGCCTGAATACCGTAGGTGTCACGGAGTACCTTAATCATGGTATGGTTTGCCGAAGCGTTGAAGCGATCTATCACATAGTAACCGATGATACGCTCGTTTTCAGCAAGCGCTACATAGGACTTTGCCGTTAAGTCGGGGGGTAGGGGAAGTCCATCGGTATTAAAGCCCTCTTTCTCTATGAGAAGGTAAAGCGTACCGAGAGTTAGTGTGGTGCCATTGGGAAGTGTACGTGTGAACTTTGCATCGCGGCGAAGGATGTCCGTGTTTTCTTCTGATGCAGTGAACTCTTTATTGAGTTCATTTACCCGCGCAATGAACGAGTCGTGGGACACCCCTTCTGCTGTGATGATACCGGAGAGGTGTACCTCTTCGAGAGAGAGAAATCGCGGCGAATCGAAAAGTATGCGCCGTAATCCTGTGCCGTGAATAAAGAGACGGAAGTTGTTGAGAACGATGTTGATCCCTGCTGCCTCGATGATGAAGCGGGCGAACACGAGGACAGTCGTTGTCACGATGGCAGGGGAATAGATGGAAAGGAGAAGTTGGAAAGACTTTACGCCATCTCCCCTGCTGAGGTAGTTGACGCAGGTGAAGAAAGCAACGAGTGCGAAAAATACCCCATAGGCGGGCAGAAGCATCGTTGTGAAGAGCGGTGAACTGCTTTTGTCCGATCTGAAAGAAAAGGAGAGGAGCACTGGTAGGGGGAGTATTCCTGTTACTTCCCATACCGGCATTGCACCGATGAGAGAGAGATACACGGAAAGAAAGAAGGGAGTCGCAAGATACAGTGTGAGGAGAAGAGACATCTTTTTGATACGCGCATTGAGAACGCGGAAAAGCGTATAGAGAAAGAGAGGGGTGAAAAGGTACATTCCATACTCGTATGCCGATCGGAGGGAAAAAATAGGAATGATAAGATACCCGAAGTAGAGGAGAATACCGGCAAAGAGCAAGGATATGTCGAGTCCTCTCATGTTCATGGGACGACTCTCTGCGTGCGGCAGTTTGTTTCTTTGGCAGCATAGGCGGCGTTTATCTCAACGAGGAGACGCAGGCTTTCTTCGATAAATTCGTTGTATTCGTTGATTTGTTTCGCGCTTTCGATGCTTCTCTTCAAAGTTCGTCGTGCCTTGCGCAAGAGTCCCGCAGTCTTCTCCCAGAGTTCACACACATACACAAAACGTTCCTCATCGTTGAGTTCGGGAGGAATGGGATAATTGTTCATTTCATCGAAAAAGTTACGGTAAAGGGTGGCAAGTTCATAAGCGGCTGCATTGGTCCAGTAGATGATTCCGACCCGGATGGTTTCGAGAAACCAGCGTTGTGCCTCTTGTATGAGAGTGCATTTGGTCACGAGTTTCTCGAATGTCCCCTCAAAGGGCGTTGCTCTGAATTCCGAGACAAACGTCCGTCCCATGACGAAATATGCCATTGCGAGTTCAGGAATGAAAAAAGTTTCTTGTGGAGGATGCTCGCGGCGGATCTCGAATACGATGTGCTGGACGATACGACGAGCATCTTCGAGAAAACCGAGCATAGCCTTTGCCTCGGCATATTGCAGAAGTATTTCGCGAAAAGATTGGTGTGTGGAGGAGAGCAAAGAGAAATCATTCGAGAGCCCCATATCGGTAACATCCACAATTTCCTGCCAGCGTGCAAGGCGAGCAAGACTGTGGATGCGCAAGTAGAGGGCGTCTGCTTTGTCAGTGACGGCAGTAAGCATAAGGTAGGCTGCTTTGAAATGAGATTGTGCCTGTTCGTAATCGCGGCGTTTGAGTGCGATGAGTCCAAGGTTATAGTAACAGAAAGGCGTATGAGGATATGTGGGATTGTGAGCAAGAATTTCATGGTAATAGCGTTCCGCGGTATTGATGTCTCCAGCATCGAAATGTTCGTTTGCCCGCGCAAAGATCTCGTTGTAATCACGTTCTTCCGGCAGAGTCTCTATGCTCGATGCTTCTTTGGGAGAGAAGACGATAGGCTCGGTAATGAGGAATTTGGATTGTCGTTCGTGAGTGTGACAAGAAAGGAAACAGAGAGAGATGCCTGCGGTGATAGAAAGAAAGAGAAGGCGCCGTATCATACTAGTCGGTCAATCGGGCCTTTTCCAACCCTGATGATTTCATAGCAGTTCTGTTCTAGACGGATGATGGTTGTCAATTCGGCTGGAAGGTAGCCTCCGTCAGCCAGAACATCAACGAGGTGAAGCCACGGGGGACTGTCAGTCTGAGGATCGGTGAAGAAATCTTCGTCTCCTCTGCCGGCGGTCGAGACGATAATAGGTTCGCCGCATGCTGCGATAATTGCGCGGAGAAAAGGACTATCCGGGATTCTAATACCGATCTCTTTGCGATTTTCGAGCAATATCCGGGGGACATCACGACTTGCCTTGAGAATGAAGGTATAAGGTCCCGGTAGAAAACGCTTGATGAGCGCGAACTGAGCATCAGTTACTTCGGCGTAGTGAGAGAGTTCCGCAAAGTCACGGAACATGACCGAATAGAATTTTTTCGTTCGTTCCTTAATACGGTTTAACCGTTCAACAGCACTTTTTCTGCCGATACGGGCAATGAGGAGATAAGAAGTATCGCCGGGGACGAGCGCTATTCCTCCGCGATCAAGTGCTCCGGTGATGATTTCAAGAGCCCGTTTATGAGGATTGGCGGGGTGTACAGTAATTCGCTCCATATTCACTATTCGAAAAAGGTTGCTGTGGCAAGCGCATAGGCGTTTGCGACTGCCGAATCTGGAATATCGAGATGTTCCGGCGTCTCGTTGGCCACTATGCCTACCTGGGCAATGTCGGGTATGATGGTAAAGGCATAGAGGAGGGCTGCGAGAAGCAATCGTTCGGCAAAGGTCGTAACCATGGGCGGTGTAACCGTTTTCAACTCTTCAAGGAGCGTGGCAGCCTCTTCACGGTTTCTCTTTTGCATGGTGCGTAACAAGGTGTCCCGTTCCTTGGAGGGTAGAGAGATGATCTGTGTAAGACGACCGACAAGTGTTTCGATGGATTTATGAGCAAAGTGCTGGGTGGCGCCGGAGGTTATGAGAAAGTAGTGTAGTGCGGTGAGAAAAGCAAGATTCTTAGCGTCTACCTTTTCTGCGCGAGGGCCGAAGAGAAGTACGGGCGTTTTGATATATTCAATAGTAAGTGGTTCGGGTGCCATTTCATCCCAAAAAGCACGGAGCGTCTCCGCATGAGTCGCGAGAGATATCTTTTCGATGAGAGAGAAAAGGGAGCGGCTAACGGCGCTTGTGAGTGGCACAACGCGACGTGAGCCCGGTTCCGTTGAAGGAATTCCTGCGGCAAGAAGGTACCCGATCCTGCGCAGTTTTTGATCAATGTTCGTAAACCCTGCTTGCGCCAAAACAAGGTCTTCCCGTATGACCGAAAGATAGTGCCATTCGTTTTCGGCTGGTTTCGTATGGTTGATTCGTAAGAAGGCGAGGAGGTTTTGTATAAAGAATCTGGCGCGTTGGTTGGACGGGCTGATCAGTTCGAGAAGCCGCTCGGCAGGGTAGATTTCTCCTCGTTGCAACTCTGTAAGCATCTTCTGGCAGAGGATATCTTTTTCTT
>Ga0129299_1003016_pt1 | contig 11083 bp, 9 predicted proteins | sample ConPoolayeCmetaG_FD_94477 | JGI IMG/M metagenome (GOLD analysis project Ga0129299, IMG submission 94477) | Hot spring microbial mat communities from California, USA to study Microbial Dark Matter (Phase II) - Cone Pool mat layer C metaG ... | reverse complement strand
TTTAAATATTGGTGGAGCGATTTCAAAATATTGAAAAATCAAATTATATTAATAAACCGTAAAAACAGTGTCCTTTTTCCATTGCTTTATGTTTTTCTATTATTTTATATTATTCCAACCTCCTACCCGATATTTGCAGCTGATTCATTAGCTTACCATATAGCACTTCCGTTAAAAATTCTTCTGCATACTCATTATGATTATAACGTAATTGAACAGGTTGGTTTTGGTAATTATGCTATATTGCCACAGATGTTCTATCTCTATTTGATGGCTCTGGGAGGAACAAAAGCCCTTGCCCTTTTTGCAATGCTGATTTCCTTCCTCATCTTGTTAATGATTTTAAGGCTTGGAACAAAAATCGAAAATAACAGTCTTTTCATAAATCTGATTGTTCTTGTTTATTTCTCAACTCCATTGATATATCATCTTTCAACAACACTTTATGTTGATGTATTTGCAGTATATTTTGTATTGTCCGCAATTATGGGGTTAATATATCTGAAGAATAAGCTCATCCTTCACAACGCTTTAATATATAGTTTTATACTTGGAACGGCAATGTTTGCAAAACAACAGGCAGCTTTCTTTGTTGTTCCGATTGCATTTCTTTTAATATTTTTTGTAGTGCAATCATTAATAAAAAAGGAAATCAATCTTATTCAATCACTCAAAATTTCTTCATTATCAGTATTGCTGTTCTGTTTGCCTTTCGTTCCGATAATATTAATAATCTGGTATAAAACAGGGAATCCTTTGTTTCCCTTTATGAATGAATATTTTCAAAGTCCTTATTTCGATCTAACAAAATTTTACGACCCATTTGATGCGAATCCCTTGAGTCTTTCGCCTCAATCAATTTTTTCGATTGTATTCAATACTTCAAAAAATATGGAAATTGACAACGGAGCTCTTGGATATTATTTACTCTTTATTTTAGGTTTTCCTCTGACTTTAATTTTTAATAGAAAAAAGGAATCAATATTTATATTTCTAATGGTCATTTTATCCTATCAATTGTCCATTTTTCTGAGTTCAAACTTACGTTATATGCTTGGTTCGCTGATTCTCGCAATATTGCCATCATGTCTTGTTTTATATTTTTTATTTAAATATATTAAATTCAATGTTCTAAAAACTGTTTTAGTCTATCTGGCAGCTCTGGTTCTTATTGCACCAAATTTTAAATATCTTGTTAGCACAGATAAAAGTTTTATGTTCAGGGAAGAAATGCTAATTCCGGATTCAAGACTTTGTATTACTGATAATCAGTCAGTGCTTGATTATATAAATCGCAAATCTGTTTATGTCCTATCAAATAATGATTATCTGAGAGGTGATTTCAAGGGTTATTTTTATACTCTGGATTGGTTCAATCAGTATTTACTAACTAAAATGGAAAAGGGAGAGTTTTCCCCGATTGAACTACTTTCTTGCTTTGATTATTATTTAGTCAGTAAAAATTTCCCCTTTAATTATGAGCAGTATTTTTCCTTGAGTAATCAAAGAATAAGAGATACACTTCAGTTAGTCAGGGAATCCAAAACTCACTATCTTTACAGGGTCAAACCCGCAAGCCAGACTGATACTGTTTTCATTATTGGGGAAGTTTTCGATAAGCCAATAAAAGTTAAACCTACCGACAACAAAGCTGTTCGTATAGAGTCTAATTTCGATGCCTTCAGAATTCTTATTGAAGCTGAAAAGGTTAATCCAGAGGATGAGGTTGAGGGAAGATTTCAGATAAACTGGTATGACAAAAATTCTAATCCAATAAATTTTACAATAACCCCTTTCATTTTAGAAAATAACAGAAAAGTTTACGTTTCTGAAATTATAAGAGGCAAACCCAAAGAGGCAGAGTATGGATTCATCTACCTGACTTCACATAGAGAAACACCTATTTTAGTTCATTCCTTCAAGCTTTACGGCGTTCGGGATAAAAAAATTAAAAATCTTCTCCAATACGAATTGATGGAATATGGAAAAAAATGGCCTCATCTGGCTCATTGATTATTATTATGATTCTATTTTTCAAACATAGTTATAATATTTTCAAAGAAAAAGGTTTTATTCACTTAATAAGGCGGGCTTTTCGCTACTTACTTTATCTTCAAAAATTATTATTGAACAATTTAAGTTTATTTATTGCAAAATTTTTTTCAACGCTTCATAAAGAAAAATTAAGAAACATATTATCCCTTGCTGGCAATAAACCAACTATCATAATTTTAGGCACCCATAGCTGGTTCTACCCAATGTTCCAGAGACCTCCACAATTAGCAAAAGCTCTTGCAAAAAAAAATTGCACAGTTTTTTATTATTATAAATTCCCAACAAAAAATATATTTAAAGGTTTCTACGAAGTTTTCAACGATTGTTTCCTTAGTTTTAGACTTGATTTATTATTAAAACTAAAACAAAAAAAAATATTTTATACCGTATCTTACGATCTTGAGACCGAATTAGGCTCCCTATCAAATCTAATTCAAAAAGGTAATCTCGTTATTTATGATTATCTTGATGAAATTCATCCTGACATAAATCAGAAATTAATTGATAGCATTAAAATTGAAAAACATAACAAAATTTTGATGGACGAGAGATTCATTGTTCTTGCTACAGCAGAAAAACTATATAAAGAGGTCAGTTACATTAGAAAAAATAATAAATACTTACTCCCAAACGCTTGTGATTATGAACATTTCAGCCAAAACAAAAAAATTAAATTTTCACCTGACTACCTTTCTATACTGAATAGAAATAAACCAATAATCGGTTATTACGGAACTATCGCAAAATGGTTTGACTTTGAATTATTGATTTATCTGGCAGAAAAAAGAAAAGATTATGAATTTGTATTGATTGGATTAATTGGTGATAACTCCGTTTACGATTATGATTTTAGCTATTTAAAAAACCTGACTTTTCATAAACCAGTAAAATATCAGGATTTGCCAGCCTATGCCCATACATTTAATATATCTATGATACCTTTTAGGAACTACAGTGTTACTCAAGCTACATCCCCGATAAAACTTTTCGAATATATGGCAATTTGCAAGCCAATCGTCTCAACAGATTTAGCTGAATGCAAAAAATATAAATCTGTTTTGATTGCTAATAGCTACGAAGAATTTGCAGAACAAATTGATTATGGATTAAAACTTAAAAATGACGATACCTATTTTGATGTTATGAAAAAAGAAGCAAAAGAAAACAGCTGGGACAACAGAGCTGATAAATTGTTGGAAATAATTGGAAAGGTTTGAATGAAAAAAAGAGTTCTCATCGTTTTTGGAACACGTCCGGAAGCTATTAAAATGGCTCCCCTTGTGTATGAATTCAAAAAGCACAAAGATAAATTCGAAACCAAAGTATGTGTTACTGCCCAACATAGACAGATGCTTGATCAAGTTCTCGATTTTTTTAATATTACTCCTGATTACGACCTAAATCTTATGAAGGATAATCAAACACTATCCGACATTACGGTCAATGTATTAAAAGGAATGGATGGGGTTATCTCAGTTTTTAATCCTGATTTGATTTTTGTTCAAGGAGATACAACCACAACATTTGTTACAGCTCTGGCAGGATTTTATAATAAAACCAGAGTTGCACACCTCGAGGCTGGATTAAGAAGCTTCAATAAATATTCTCCCTTCCCGGAAGAAATCAATAGAATCCTTGCCGGTCATTTATCGGACTTTCATTTCACACCAACTATTAATGCCTATAATAACCTGATAAATGAAGGAATTAAAAATAATGTTTACAACGTCGGCAACACTGTGATTGATGCCCTTTTTTTGGGTATTGAAATAATCAAAAATCAAGGTAATGAAAAATTCATTAAATTTTTCAAAAATATTGATTTCAACAAAAGAATCATTTTGGTTACAGGACACAGGCGAGAAAGTTTTGGCGAGCCTTTCCAGAATATATGCCTTGCACTCAAAAAAATAGCCGAAAAGAACAATGATGTTGAAATTATCTATCCTGTTCATCTCAATCCGAATGTTCAAAAGCCAGTATATTCGGTTTTAAAAGGGATTAATAATGTCCATCTGATAGAGCCTCTTGATTATCCTTATCTTATCTGGTTGATGGATAAATCATACCTTGTGCTAACCGATTCTGGCGGCATTCAGGAAGAAGCTCCATCGCTCGGTAAACCCGTCCTTGTTATGAGAGAAGTTACAGAACGAATCGAAGGGATCGAGGCAGGAACAGCTAAACTGGTTGGCACTAACCCAAATAAAATAATTAGCGAAACACAATTACTTTTGGAAGATAAAAATGAATATTTGAGGATGTCTAAGGCTGTTAATCCATACGGTGATGGAAAAACTTCAGAAAGAATTATTAAAATCCTTTTAGATTTATTCTGATGATTAAAAAAGTTCTCCATATTAGCACATCTGACAAAGGGGGTGCCGCAACCGCCTGTTTGAGACTTCACATTGGCATGCTCAAATCGGGAATTGACAGCAAAATGCTGATTCTTGACAAACATTCCACTTCAAATCCTCAGGTGCATCAATTCTGGGAATTTAAAAATTATAAAAAAATTGGAAAAGCTTTTAATTTTTTTAAACGCCACATTATACCCTATCTGAACGAGAGGAAACTCAGCGGGAAGCCTGATGAATATGAAATATTTACATTGCCCAATTCTCTATTCGATTTAACAACCCATCCTCTTTATAAAGAAGCTGACATAGTCCACCTTCATTTTGTTGCTGACTTTTTGAATTGGAGCACTTTTTTCCGAAAAAATGACAAGCCTGTTGTTTGGACGCTGCACGATATGAACCCATTTACGGGTGGTTGCCATTATTCAGCTGGATGCAAAAAATTTATTGACGATTGCAGTAATTGTCCGCAACTCACAAATACAAAAAACATGAATCTTTCCAATAAAATTCTTGAGCAAAAAAAATTTCTGTTACATAAAATTAATAATTTAAAAATAATTAGCCCATCCAGTTGGTTAAAGCATCTTGCAGAAGAAAGTCAGGTTTTTAAAAATAAAGAGATTATTCAAATACCTCACGGAATAGATAAGAATATCTTTAAACCTCACAATCGGAAATTTGCCCGGGAACTTTTCGCTATCCCGGATAATAAATTTATTCTATTGTTTGCACCTGATGATTTCAATCGAAAGAATAAAGGAATGGACTTTATTCCTCAAATTATTAACAGATTATCCCATCGGAATGATATATTGTTATGTCTTGTAGGAAAAAATACAGAGTCATTCAATTTTGATTCTGATAACATAATTAAACTTGGCTACATTAATAATGAGCAAATGATGAGCCTTGCTTATTCATCCGCTGATTTAACTTTGGTTCTTTCGAGGGAAGAAGCTTTTTCTTTGACAACACTTGAATCATTAGCTTCTGGAACTCCCGTTATCGCATTTAAGTCAACAGGACCCGATGACTTAATAATACATAAACAAAGCGGCTGGCTATCTGAAAATTACTCAACTGAGGATTTTTCAAATGGAATTTTATGGTTTATCGAAAACCCAGAAATACTGCGGAAAGCATCTGAATTCTCAGACAGACATACTGCTGAAAATTTCAGCATTGAAAAACAAGTTGAATCTTATCTTAGGATTTATAATCTATAAAATTCACTACCGAACATTTATACCAGCACCGAGCAGCATCCATTTATTATTTTCGTAGATGTAAAGCAGATCGAAATAGTATTTTTTTTCATTAACATTATAATATCCTTTTAATAATATTGATCTCTGGTCAACAAATCCCGGTTTTTCAAGAAAAACAGGTTTCATGTTCTTAACAACAGTTAGGTCAATATTATTATCTTTGAAAGTTTTAAAAACTGCTAACAGTTTTTCTTTAGTAGTCTGGGACTGCCAGAGCAAGGAAATATTTGAATAAAAATCAGAGAAGTTTTTTGAGTTAATTGCTTTTCCTAATTCATAAATTGATTGAGACGCCATAGTTGACAATTCTTCATTAGATGGCATACCTTTCACAACATCAGCAGATGAAAAACCATAACCCTCTTTTCGTAGGGAAAGAATTTTCCACTTGCCGTCTTCTTTCACAAATTTTAAAGTAACAGGTATTTCACCACCGTCAATAGCCCGAATAACTCCTCCTAATTCACCAGCTCCTTCTTCGAGAGTTTTTTTGCTCCATACTGCTTCATTGTAATTAATCAAGGATGTCTGTCGGAAAAAAGTTTCCAGCTGCTTTAATGAAGTATTAGCCTTGAATTCGGAGGAGGTATATTCATAAGCTTTTTCGAAATCGTTTTTCTTTATGGCGTCGAAAAAGGAGTTTGCTGTGTCCTGTATGTCGCTTGTCATATTGACAACATAAACTACAACGCCAATAATCACAGCTAATATGATGATACCTATGATAACAGAGATTTTCTTTTTCAATCACTTACCTTTATGAAATAATCTGTAATCATTTACTCAATTTTAATCCTTCATCTAATAGTTCATTTACTTTACTCATTGAATCAGCTTCCGCATAAAATCGAATCAAAGGTTCAGTGCCAGAGGGTCTGATTAATAACCAGCCGTTTTCAACAAAAAATTTATAGCCATCTTTTGTTGAAATATCAATCACATCATATTTCCCGATTTTCTTGGGTTTTTTATCACAAGCCGCAAGGATGTCTCTCTTCTGTTGCTCAGTAACGTGGACATCTTTTCTTAAAAATCTATGAACACCAAATTCTTCGTCAAGCTCATCACATAAATCCATCAGGGATTTTTGTCGAACAGCCATTACCTCCATAAGCAGGAGAGCGTTGAATAGACCATCCCGCTCGGGTATATGAATTATTGTTCCCAAACCGCCTGATTCTTCTCCGCCAATCAGGATTTTTTCTTCACTCATCAGTTTTGCAATATGTTTAAAGCCAACCGGAGTTTCATAAAGCTTAATTCCCTGAGATTCACAGTATTTATTAACCATAGAAGTAAGAGATATAGTTTTTGCAACTGCCCCTCTCTTCTTTTTCTTTTCGTATAAATATTTTAACAGAATCATGAAAATCTTATGTGAATCTACGAAATTACCTACATGATCGACAGCTCCGAGCCTATCTGCATCTCCGTCTGTTGCAATTCCAATATCATACTTCCCGGTTTTCATCATTTCAATCATTTCGGTCAGATTTTCACCTATTGGTTCCGGATGCCCAATAGAACCAAAAGAAGGATTATAATTATCATGAATTTCTTTAACATCAGGAAGAAGGTGCTTTATGGTATCAATGCCAGCTCCATGCATTGGGTCGTATAAAATTCTGAACTTAGCTTTATTGATTTCGTCAAAGTTTATTTTCTTTTTGATATATCTAAGGTAAGAATCCTTGGCATCAAATAACCTTATTTTCTTTAGGAAAATATAATCTTTTAAAGATTTAAATTTGAATTGAGGTGGATTTTTATAAACATGTTTCAGTTCTTTTTCCAGTTCTGCTATTTGCTCAGGAGTGGCAGGTCCACCAAAGTTAGCTTTCAGCTTGTATCCATTATAAATGGGTGGATTGTGGCTCGCAGTAATGACTATACCAAGACTAACCGCTTTATTCTTTGTATGGTATGAAACCTGTGGAGTAGATGAAAATGAGTTAGAAAGATGTACTGTTATGTCCTGCCATGCAAGAATCTGAGCAGTTTCTTCGGCAAACTCCTTTGATAAAAATCTTGTGTCGTAACCAATAACGACTGATGGATTATCAGGAAAATGTTTTTTTACGTACTTTGCTGTTGCAAGAGCCACGAGATGAAGATTGTCAAACGTGAAATCCCGTGCAATTACTCCACGCCAGCCATCAGTTCCAAATACTATCATAATTTAATCTCAGAAAAATGTTTTTTAAATTTTAAAATTCTAGTAATGTAAAATACTTGTTTATATTTTTTTTTCAAACACTAAAAATAAAAAAATCCAGCCTTAATATCAGGCTGGATTAATTTCATAAATTATTAAAGAAACATACGGAATTCACTCAAACCTGAATAAACAGCATCATCGCCAAGGGCTTCTTCAATTCTCATTAACTGATTATATTTAGCCACTCTGTCTGTTCTGCTGGGTGCACCGGTTTTTATTTGTCCTGCATTGGTAGCAACGGCTATATCGGCAATTGTTGTATCTTCTGTTTCGCCTGAACGATGGGAAATGACTGTCCTATATCCATTTCGATGAGCCATTTTTATGGTTTCAAGAGTTTCGGTCAAAGTTCCAATCTGGTTTACCTTTATCAAAATTGAATTTCCAACTTTTTCCCTTATGCCTCGTTCAAGGAATTCGGGATTAGTAACAAAAATATCATCACCGACTAACTGAATTCTGTTTCCAAGAGCTTGAGTTAATTTTTGCCAACCTGCCCAGTCGTTTTCTCCAAGACCATCCTCGATTGAATATATTGGATATTTATTACAAAGTTCAACGTACCAGTTAATCATTTCCTCAGAAGTTTTGTATTCACCTGAAGATTTAAACATTTTATATTTTCCATCTTCGACCATTTCGCTTGATGCCGTGTCAATAGCCAGCAAAATATCGTGAACTGGTTTATAACCGGCTTTATCTATAGCTTCAAGAATAACATCGAAAGCTTCCTCGTTGGATTTCAAAGAAGGGGCAAAACCACCCTCGTCGCCGACAGAGGTTGATAGACCTTTTGACTTCAGAACTTTTTTCAGATTATGAAAAACTTCGACTCCCATCCTCAATGCTTCCTTGAAAGAAGGGGCTCCAGCGGGAATTATCATAAATTCCTGAATGTCAACATTATTATCTGCATGTTTGCCTCCATTCAGAATATTCATCATTGGAGCCGGAAGAATTCTTGCATTCACTCCACCTAAATATCTGTAAAGAGGCATCATAAATGATTCTGCGGAAGCTTTGGCAACTGCAAGAGAAACTCCAAGTATAGCATTGGCACCAAGATTTGATTTGTTCTTTGTTCCATCAAGCTCAATCAATAAATTATCAATTTGGACTTGTTCCGATGCATCAAAACCTTCAAGAGCATCAGCAATAACAGTATTGACATTTTCAACAGCTTTTGAAACACCATTGCCTAAATAACGGTTTGAATCACCGTCTCTTAGCTCACAAGCTTCATTTTCGCCAGTACTTGCGCCCGATGGAACGGCAGCTAACCCAATTGAGCCGTCATCTAATACAACTTCAACCTCGACTGTAGGATTTCCACGTGAATCAAGGATTTCCCGACCGTAAATATCAATAATTAATGAACCCATAAGTTAGTCTTTCTGTTTATTTTGAATATATTAGTTAAAAGTTAAGACTTTCAATCTTTTCGGCAAGCTTAAAATCCAGTTCGGTTAAACCGCCCTGATCGTGAGTAGATAAAGTAACTCTAAGTTTATTCCATCCATAAATTAATAAATCAGGATGATGGTCAAGTGATTCTGCAAGAACTGCAATTGCATTCAGAATACCAACGATTGCAGGAAAGTTCGAAGCTACTATCTCTCTTTCGAGAGTATCGCCTTTTCTTTTCCATTTTGGTAATCTTGAAAGATATATTTTTATATCTTCTTCTGATAGTCTTGGTGGTCTGGGCATAAATTATTATTTAATATGTTTAAGCAGTGCTTGTTCAATTTTAGCTTTTGGGACTGCTCCAATGATAGTATCAACAACTTGACCGTTTTTGAAAATTAAAATTGTTGGAATAGAACGAATGCCATATTGCATAGCTGTTCTTTGATTATTATCAACATCAAGTTTGGCTATTTTGGCTTTGCCGCCATATTCATTTGCCAATTCTTCTATTGATGGTGCAATAACTCTGCATGGCCCACACCATGTTGCCCAAAAATCAATTAATACCGGCACATTAGATTTTAGCACCTCATTTTCAAAATTATCATCTGTTAAATGCATTGATTGTGGCATATAATATCCTTTTTAAATTACATAACTTTTAATTAAACAAATATAAAAAAAATTCTCAAACCTACCGAGAATTCGATTACTATGACTTTAAAAAACACAGAATATTTTTGATTTTTAGTAAAATCTTATGCTAAAGTTGTGTTTTATTATTTCTGATATTTTAATATTTACTACCTATTAAAATACCTTTACTAATTATTCCACGGGAAATTAATTGATATTTGCTTTTTATTCAGGGGATTATTGTAAAATTTGGGTTTTAACTTTTTCATAAGGTATTCCAGAACACCATCAATATTTTCTTCTGGCACTTCTGCCCATGATATAAGCACTCCCAGATGAAAAAAAGCTCTTATTGCCAGATTATTTCTGTTTGAGTTTATCTCTTCCGAAATTGTGCCATAACCAACTCGAAGCACTTTTAGCTCCTTTTCGCCTGTCCAGATTATATAAACACCTTTTAGGCCTGCTATACTGGGATGGTCTGCTATTACTTTATCAAGATAGCACCAAACATCACCTTTACATTTATACCAGACGACTTTCATTGTTTCAAAACCAAATCATACTTTTTATTCAATTGAGAGCAAAGTCATCATAACAACAGCTGCAGTTTCTGACCTCAATCTCCTTTTTCCTAAACTTATTAATTTAGTTTTCGGATTTTTTTCAATAAAATTTATTTCCTCCTTTGTAAATCCACCCTCTGGACCTACTAAAATCAGATTTCTGCCACTAATAAAACTTTTATCATACCTTTCTCCATCTATATCTGCTATAAATATTCTATCAAAATCCTGAAACCTATCCTGCAATTCACCGATGTCCATAGATGGATAAATTGTAATGAGTTTTGATCGCTGGCATTGTTTAATTGCAGCCAAAGATTTAGCCCTAAGTCTGTCAATATTGATATTTCTTCGCTCGCAATTTTTAGTTATCAATGGAATGAATTCCTTTGCTCCGAGTTCAACGCACTTTTCCAAAGCAAATTCCATTCTATCCCTGTTTTCCAAAATTGACATACCAATACAAACATCAATATCAAGTTCACCATAATTTTCAAAAAAAACAGGATTATCAATATAAAGAAAATTGTTTTGGATAAGCATAATTATACCAGTCAAACTTAA
>Ga0129299_1003015_pt1 | contig 11087 bp, 4 predicted proteins | sample ConPoolayeCmetaG_FD_94477 | JGI IMG/M metagenome (GOLD analysis project Ga0129299, IMG submission 94477) | Hot spring microbial mat communities from California, USA to study Microbial Dark Matter (Phase II) - Cone Pool mat layer C metaG ... | reverse complement strand
GCCCCCGACCGCCCAACCCACCAGGGGCGAGCTACCGGTCGCCCCCACTTCCCCACCGACCGCCCAACCCACCACACCGGCAGTGGAAGGAGAGCCGCTCTACCTGGCCATCATCTGGCACCAGCATCAGCCGCTCTACTTCAAAGACCCGGAGACCGGCGTCTATCAGAAGCCATGGGTACGCCTGCACGCCGCCAAAGACTATGTGGACATGGCCGCCCTCCTGGAAAACTATCCCGATGTGCGGGCCACCTTTAACCTCACCCCCTCCCTGCTGCGCCAACTGCTCGACCTGGAGGCCGGAGCGGTGGACCTCTACCAGGTGCACACTCTGCTGCCCGCCGACCAATTGACCGCCGAACAAAAAGGGTTCATCCACGACCGCTTTTTCGACATCAACCCCAAGATCATCGCCCGCTTCCCCCGCTACCAGGAGATCGCCGACGACCGTGAGAACTGGGAACAGTGGGATCCCCAGACCTGGCGCGACCTGCAAGTCCTTTTCAACCTGGCCTGGACCGACCCCGACTGGCTGGCCCAGGAGCCGCTGGCCGGGCTGGCCGCCAAAGGGCGAAACTATGCCGAAGAGGACAAACAGGTCATCCTGGACGAACATGCCCGGCTGGTGGCCCAGGTGATCCCGCTGCACAAACGGTTGCAAGAGGCGGGCCAGATCGAAGTGACCATGACCCCCTTCTTCCACCCCATCCTGCCGCTGCTGCTGGACAGCAACCTGGCTGCCGTGGCCGTGCCCGACATCAAACTGCCGCCGCGCTATACCTACGGCTTTGACGCCGTGGCCCAGATCGAGCAGGGCCTCCAGTTCTATCAGCAGAACTTTGGGCGGCCACCCAGGGGAATGTGGCCCGCCGAGGGCGCCGTCGCCCAGGAGATCGTGGGCATGGTAGCCCGGGCCGGCCTGCAATGGATGGCCAGCGACGAGGAGGTGCTGGCCCGCAGCCTGGGCCAGACCGCCTTTGCCCGGGATTCCAAAGAAACGGTCCAGGAGGCCGATGCCCTCTACCGGCCCTATCTCGTCCGCAGCCGCGAACACCAGATGTACATCATTTTCAGGGACAAGGTGATCAGCGATAAGGTGGGATTTACGTACAGCGGCGTGAGCGGCACGGCGGCAGCCAACGATTTCATCAACCGCATCCTGGCCATCCGGCAGCGGCTGGCCGAGAGCGGAGCGGAAGGGCCACACCTGGTCAGCGTCATCCTCGACGGCGAGAATGCCTGGGAGCACTATCCCAACGACGGCAAAGAATTCCTCCACACCCTCTACCGGCGGCTGCAAGAGGAGCAGCAGAAAGGCACCATCCAGACCATTACTCCCGGCGACTATGTGACACGCTTCCCCGACCAGCCCTCCCTGGAGGAGCTATGGGCCGGCAGTTGGGTCAGCCCCGACTACCTGACCTGGATCGGCGAGGAGGAGGAGAACCGCGCCTGGGACTATCTGGGGCGGGTGCGGGCCGCCGTGGAGAAAAAGAAACTGGCTCTCGACCCGGCCACCCTGGCGAAGGTCATGGACGCCATCTACACCGCCGAAGGCTCCGACTGGTTCTGGTGGTACGGCGCCGACCAGAACAGCGGCGATGATGGCAGCTTTGACCTCCAGTTCCGCCGCACCCTGATGCGCGTCTATGAGATCATGGGCGAACCGGTGCCCACCTTCCTCAAGGTGCCGGTCATCCCTCAGCAGGCGCAGCCGCCGCAGGCCGGCGCTTCGGCCCTCATCTCGCCCCAGATTGACGGGCAGGGCGACGAGGCCGAATGGCAGGGGGCCGGCTACTATCTGGAGGAAGGGGGCGTGCAGGCCACGCCAGACCAGATCGTCGGCCAACTGTGGTACGGCTTTGACCGGGAGACCCTCTACCTGCGGCTGGACGCCCGCCGCCCCTGGGCCGAAGTGGGCGAGGAGACACGGGTCGGCTTTTACCTGACCCGGCCCGGCGGTGGCGCAGAGTCCCCCTTCAGCCGCATCGGCGGCGAAGGGACGTTGCTGGGCTTTGGTGCCAACCTGCTCCTGGAGGTGACGATCAGGCAGCAAGGGACTGCCACGGCAACCCTTTATGCTGTGGATCAGGGCGGCCTTTATGTCGAATCGGCGGACGGCCTGCCGGTGGCCGTGGCTGGCAATACGCTGGAGGTGGCCCTGCCCTACAGCACCTTTGGTAAACCCGACGCCGGCGACACCTTCAAATTGCGTGCCGTGGTCAGCGAGGGCCAGCAGCGCGACATCCAGCTCGTGCCCGGCGGCGGCCCCGGCGCCCTGGTCGTGCCCGACCTGGGGCTGACGACGCCGATCCTGACGGTCACCGACCCGCAGGGGGATGATCACGGGCCCGGCAGCTACAAATATCCGCTGGACAAAGTTTTTGCCCCCGGCGCCTTCGACCTGACCGAGTTTGCTGTGGCCGAGGACGAAAACAACCTGATCTTCCGCTTTACCTTCGCCGGGCCGCTCAACAACGATTGGGGGGCGCCCAACGGCATGGGCATCTATGCCCTGGATGTGTATGTGGATGCGGCGGAGGGAGGAGAACGCCGCCTGCTGCCCGGCCGCAACGCCGCCCTGCCCGCCGACCAGGGTTGGGAGTTTGCCGTCTGGGCGGAAGGCTGGACACCCGGCCTGTACGGCCCACCGACCGCCACCTCCCCCCAGCCGGTGCCGATCGGCGACGCGGGCACGTTGAACATCGTCAGCGATCCGGGCCAGCAGCGGATCACCATCCGCCTGCCCAAGAAGGTCCTGGCCGGGCATCTGGGTGTGGAGGTGACGGCTCTCAACCCCGCCTCCTGGGGCTACCTGGCCGTGGTCCTGAGCCAGGAGGGCTATCCCTCCAGCGGCGTGTGGCGTGTGCGCGACGTGGAACCGACGGCGCAGCAGTGGCGCATTGGCGGCGCCCCGGCCGACACCAACCACACCCGCATCCTGGATGTGGCCTATCCGGCCGATTTCTCGCCGACCCAGGAGGAGGCGCTGAGCAGCTATCCACCCTCCAGGGAAACCAACATGGACCTCCTCGGCCCGGACGATTTTGCCCAATTGCCGGTGGTCAGGCCCTAAGAGCCTGTCTGAAAACCAACAAGACACAAAGGACACCCAGGGTATTCGTTTCCTTCGTGTCCCTTTGTGGCCTTTGTGGTAAGCTTTTCAGACTGGCTCTAACAGGTGACTCTCCGCGGCCGCAGGTTCATTCGCCCGGCTGAGGGGGCAACCACAACACCGTGCCATTCGCCAGGGGCAACGGCCGGTAGCCGTTGGCCTGAGCGTACTCCAGGAACGGCTGTTCCAGTTCCCCCTCATAGCCAACCAGAATCCCGTCCGGTGGTCGGGCGTGCAGCAGGTCGGCCAGGTCGTCGGCGGAGAGGATCTCCACCCGCTGTCGGTCCTGTTCCGGCACCAGAGGGGCCACCCGCCAGGCAAATGCCCCCGTCGCGAACTGCTCATAGATCTGCGCCCTGCCCTCCAGGGGAAACAGAGGGGCCAGGGTCAATACCCGGCCCTGTCCGACGGTCGCCCCGATCTCGACCCCGACCTGATGGGCCTGGACCGGCAGCCAGCCCTCGATTCTGAGAAGATCCTTAACGCTTTCATAGCTTTTCAGCCCATAGGCCCCGGCCATGACCACGACATGCGCCAGCAACACCAGGCTCCATTTCATTTTGGCCTGTTGTTCCTGGAGGTTAGCCACGCCATACACCCCCCCCAGCAGGAGGAACGGCACCGGCGCATAGAAATACTGGAAAAAAGCGGGTGTCGGGGCAAAGGAGCCGGCCAGGAGGAAGGGCACCAACAGCCAGAGCAGGATCAGCTCCTGGCGACAGGGACCCTGCCAGCGGTTGGGGATGTTCATCGTCAGGGCGAAGAACAGGAAGGAGAACAACAGGAGCAGGTTGCCCGGCGCGCTGATGACGTAGCGGGCCAGGTAGCTGAGTTTGCCGGCAAAGGTCATGGCGATGGCGCTTACATCCCCTGCGGCAAAGCCCACCTCGCGGCGGTAGAGGGTGTTATAGCGAGCATAGTCCAGGTTGTCAAAGAGGAACTGGCGGGGGGCCAACGCCCACAGCAGCAGGGAAGGCACCAGGGCCAGCAACACCCCCACCGCCCATGCCCCCACCAGGGCGGATCGCTTCTGCCGGGTGTCGGAGGGGAACAGAAGGAGCGTGCCTCCAAAGGGGATGGCCGCCAGGGCAAAAGACAATCGCGTTCCGGCGGCCAGACCGACCAGCAAGCCGCTGAGAAAAGCCCACCTCTTGCCCCCTTCCTGCCGGGCGACACGGCTATGGACGGCAAAGGCCAGCAGAGTAAGCAACACCGGCAGATCATGGTTCCACGCTTTGCCGCTGGTATAGGTGAACAGAGGGTTCGCCAGCAGGAGCAGAGCACTCCCGGCGGCGACGAGGAAGCGAAGCGGCTCAGGGAGCCGGGGGAACAGGCGGAGCGTCAGGAAAAAGACAACCCCCACGGTCAGCCAGGCGCACAGGGTGGAAAAGAGCCGGGCGGCCAGCAGATGATAATCGGTCCCGGCAAACAGAGCGGCGTAGAGGAGGGTCAGGTTGGGCATGTGGAAGTAGGGATAATCCCTGTAAGGCAACAGCAGGCGGTCGGCCAGCAACACCCCACCGGCGACGAACTGGTGCTCGTCATGGTCCAGGGGCTTGTGCATATCCGCGCTCAACAGCAGGGGGAAAATGGCCAGTAAAAACAAAAAAGCAAGGATGACCTTTTTCCCCGGCAAGCAGTGGCCGATCATCAACCTGTCGCTGGCTACGCCTGCCCACCCGTCCGCCGCAGCACCCACTTGTTGACCTCGGCCGCCACCGACGGCAGCAGGATCAGCGGCAGCATCTCCAGCCAGTCGGCGAGGGTGAGGAAGGTGGTGTCGAACACCGGGTCCAGGAAGGGCACATAGATAATGGCCAGCAGGATCGCTAGCGAAGTCAACACCGCTATCTGCATCCACTTGTTGGAAAAGACCCCCAAGGCCAGCAGCGAATAGCGCTCCGAGCGGGAGGTGTAGGCCCGCAACAGCTCCGAGATAGACAGGGTGGCAAAAGCCATCGTCCGGCCGTGGGCTTCGCCCGCCGGCAGCCCCAGCCGAAAGGCCACCAGCACCGCCGTGGTGATGGCCACCGTCTGCACGGCGATGCCGATGAGCATCTCGCGGTTGACAATCGGCTCGCCCACCGGCCGGGGTGGACGGTCCATGATGTCGGGGTCGCCCTTTTCTACGCCCAGCGCCAGGGCCGGTGCGCCATCGGTGATCAGGTTCAGCACCAGCAGTTGGATAGCCACCAGCGGCAGCGGCCAGCCGAGGATCATCGCCAGGAACAGGATCATGATCTCGGCCATGTTGCACGACAGCAGGTAATAGACAAACTTGCGGATGTTGGAGTAGATGATCCGCCCCTGCTCAATAGCCGAGACGATGCTGGCATAGTTGTCATCGGTCAGCACCATGTCGGCCGTCTCTTTGGAGACATCGGTGCCGGTGATGCCCATCGCCACGCCGATGTTGGCCCGCTTGAGGGCCGGGGCATCATTCACCCCGTCGCCGGTCATGGCCACGATATGTCCTCTGGCCTTGAGTGCCTCCACGATCTTGACCTTGTGCTGCGGCGAGACGCGGGCATACACCACCACATCCTCGACGATGGCCTGAAACCTGGCATCCTCCATCGCCTCCAGCTCCGCGCCGGTGAGCGCCCTATCCCCCTCGCGCAACAGGTCAATCTCCTTGCCGATGGCCACCGCCGTGTTCAGATAATCGCCGGTGATCATCACCGACCTGATCCCGGCCCGGCGAGCGGTCTGCACCGCCGGCCTGACCTCCGGCCGGGCGGGGTCAATCATGCCCAGCAGGCCGATGAACACAAAATCACGCTCCACCTCGTCAGGATGGAGGTTGGCGGGCACCTGCTTCAGCGGGCGAAAGGCCACCCCCAGAACCCGCAGCGCGTTGGCCGCCAGGGCTTCATTCTCCTCCAGGATGTTCTGACGGCGCTCCTGGGTCAAGGGGCGGATGACCCCATCCTCCAGGACGCGGTCGCACAACCCCAGCACCACATCGGGCGCACCCTTCATGTAGGCCACATAGTCGCCGTAGCGGGGATCGGGGTGGAAGGTGGTCATCCGCTTCCGCTCCGAGTCGAAGGGGATCTCGGCCAGGCGTGGGTATTCCCGTCCCAGTTCCTCCCGCCAGTAACCGGCCTTGGCCGCAGCGACGACGAACGCTCCTTCGGTTGGATCGCCGGCGATGCGCCAGACGGTCGAGCCGTTGTTGCTGATCCGCTCCAGGCGGGCGTCGTTGCACAACAGGCCGGCCCGCAGGAGCAACCTCATCCCCGGATACCCGGCCAGGCTCACCGGCTGGTCCTCGTCCAGGAAACCGCCCTCCGGCTTGTAGCCCTCGCCGGTGATGGTCAGCAGGCTGCGGTCCACATACATCTGCACCGCTGTCATTTCATTCTGGGTCAGGGTGCCGGTCTTGTCGGAACAGATGGTCGTGGCCGACCCCAGCGTTTCGACGGCCGGCAGGCGGCGGATCAGGGCATGGCGTCTGACCATCTCCTGCATCCCCAACGCCAGGCAGATGGTGACGACAGCCGGCAGTCCCTCCGGCACCGCCGCGATGGCCAGGCTGACGGCCACCATAAACATTTCGATCAGCCTGGGCACCGTCTCTTCCAGGCCCAGGTAGGCGCGGACCCCATCGGCAAACAGAACCCCAAGCTGCGTGTCGCGCACCACGCCAATGAGGCCCACCAGACCACAGATGATCAGGGCGGCGACGCCCAACACCCGGCCCAACTGGTCCAGCTTGACCTGAAGGGGGGTCGGCTCTTCCTGGTATTCTTGCAGCATGGTGGCAATTTTGCCGATTTCGGTGTTCATCCCGGTCGCCACGACGACCCCCTGACCACGCCCGTAGGCGACCAGGGTGCTCATGAAGGCCAGGTTGTGGCGGTCTCCCACGGCCGCTTCGGCGGGCAGGATGTCGCGGGCATCTTTGCCCACCGGCACCGACTCGCCGGTGAGCGACGCTTCCTCGATGCGCAGGTTGACGCTCTCCACCAGCCGCACATCGGCCGGGACATAGTTGCCCGTCTCCAGGAGTACCAGATCGCCGGGCACCAGCTCGCGGGAGGGCACGGTGACCAGGTGACCGTCGCGCAGCACATGGGCATTGGGAGCGGCCATCTTTTTCAGGGCAGCCAGCGCCTGCTCAGCCCGGCCCTCCTGCACCACGCCCAAGACGGCATTGAGGATGACGATGGCCATGATCGCCGCCGCGTCTATAAACTCGGTGGTGTTGCCGGTGCGGGCAAACTCACGCCAGCCGATCAGGGCAGAGACAATGGCTGCTGCGATCAGGATCAGGATGAGAAACTGGTTGAACTGGTCCAGGAGCATCCGCCAGAAGCTGCGACGGGGTGCTTCCCGGAGCTCGTTAAGGCCGAACTGGGCCTGTCGCCGGCGGACCTCGGCCTCGCTCAGGCCCTGGAGCAGATCGGTGCCCAGGGCGGCCGCGGCCTCCTCCACGCTCAAGGTATGCCAGGCTCGGTTGGTCGTTTCCATCGTTCCTGTGTGACCCCCTTGGAGATGCGGAGCAGATCTCTCAGAGCTGGTCTGAAAACCACCAAGGACACGAAGGACACAAAGAATTTGTGTCAATTTCCTCTCATTTCTTTGTCTTGTGCGCCTTTGTGGTAGACTTTTCAGGCAAGCTCTCAAATGGTCCGTGCCTGCAAGGGCCGGGCGCGCCCCCCTCACAGGCACGGGCCATTATACCAGCTTTTATGACAGAGGCCAATTCATGGAGAAGGTGGGGCAGTGCTTCCTCCCCCGCATGGCCGTCCCCTTGAACCACAAAGAATGCTCGTTTTTCATCGCTCCTTGAGCACGATGGGGAGCCAGGATGTTGGCAGGTCGGTGCGCCGGACGATGATCAGGGGAGCGCCATATCTGTCCCGGTTGGTGCTGAGAGTATAGCCGCCATAGAGGCACCCGCCCTGTTCGATGCGCCTGACCCTGCCATCCACCCGCAGGTGATGGATGGTGTCGGGCAGGAGGTCTATCTTGACCCGCGCCGGCCAATACGCGCCAAAGCTGCCGGTCTGGGTGAAGGTGCCAGACTCGCAGGTGACGGTCACGGCCTCACCGTTGCCCAGGTAGACAACGATGGTTTGTGCCTCCCGGCCGGTGGGGGAGAGAACCGGATCAACCCACAACGGTTCTGGGGTAGCTGTCGGGCAGAAGGTAGGGATGGGAACCTGAGGCGAAATCGGTGCGATTTCGGAGGATAACAACGGCCCGGCGATCGCCTGGGGGCCTGCCCCAGGAGCGCACCCCACCGCTCCCAGGAGGATAAGGAGGATGGCCGATACGTTCCTGGCTCTGAATCCCATCTGTCTCACAGCCTCCTCTCATAGATACGATACGTTTTATAGATTTTGCCCCCCAGCCGCTCGATGATGCGGTTCATCATGTCGTTGGATTCCAGGATCCAGGACATCTCGCACCGCTTGTAGCCTTTGGCAAAGGCCACCTGCGCCGTTTCGACATAGAACAGGGCATCAATGCCCAATTCCCGGTATTCGGGCACCACCCCCATGATCATCAGCCGGAAGGCGTCAATCTGGCGCCGATACCACAGCAGCTTGAGCAGTGTCAGCGGAAAGCTCCAGGTGTTGGGTTGGGGGCGGGCTTTGAGCAGGGCCTGGTACACGTCGGGGACGCCCAGCGAGATGCCCGCCGGCCTGCCGTCCACTTCGGCGATATACACCAGATCGGGGTCGAGGATCAACTTGAGTTCCTGGCCCAGGTGTTCGATCTCGTGGTCGGTCATGGGCACAAAGCCCCAGTTCTTTTCCCAGGCCAGATTGTACACCTGTTTGGCGATCTCCACCTCGCGGTCAAACTGCTTCAGGTCAATCTTGCGCACTACCAGGTTTTCCCGTCGCCGGGCCTGCTCGGCCACGCGCAGAAATTTGGCCGGCAGCTTTTGGATATTGTTGTCAAAGATGTCGGTGCGAATGTCCCAGGCGTACAGGTCCTGGGCCTTATAGAAGCCGGCCCCCTCGATCAGGCGCTGGTAATAGCGGGGATTGTAGGTCATCATCACCACCGGCGGCAGGTCAAAGCCCTCCACCAGCAGGCCGCACTCTTCGTTCTGGGAGGGGTTCTCCGGCCCACGGATGGCCTCCATGCCCCGTGCCCGCAGCCAGTTCGACGCCGCATCGAACAGCGCCCCGGCCACCGCCTCGTCTTCAATCGTCTCAAAGAACCCGAAAAAGCCGACCCTGTCGCCGTGGACCTGATTATGGCGGTGGTTGATATGGGCGCTGATGGTGCCCACCACCTCGTCGCCGCGCAGGGCCAGGAAAAGCTGCTGTTCGGCGTGCTCCCAGAAAGGGTGTTTCGCCGGGTCGAGCAGCTTCAGGCGATCTCCCAGGATCGGGGGGACCCAACAGGGATCGTGGCGATAGATGCGCCACGGAAATGTGGCAAACTCCCGCCGCTGTTTCTGGCCTGTCACGGGGACAATGCGGACATCGGATGCTGTCATCGGTGCTCTCCTTTCCCGAATGGGCTGACTATGTGCCTGTCGCTATCCATATTATACCTCAAAAACAGCATCAGGGCAAACAAACAGAGATAAGGGTTTTCGAAGCAGAAGAACCGGGCATCCCACCCGCCCTGCTCCCGCCAGGTCTGTGACCTGGCGGCAATGGGGTGCCCCACGCCCATGTTCTGCTTCGAAACCCATTTCCCCAGAAAATTGGACCATCCCGAACAGTGTGATATAATTCGCCTCATGAAGTACTATCTGTGGACCATCGGCTGCCAGATGAATTTTGCCGACTCGCGGCGGGTGGCGCAGGAGCTGGAAAAGCTGGGCTTTCAGAAAAGCGACCGCCCGCAGGAGGCCGATCTGATCCTGCTCAACACCTGCGTTGTCCGCCAGAGTGCTGAGGACAGGGTCATCGGCCGCCTGACCTCGCTCCAAGGCCTCAAGCGCCGCCGCCCAGAGGTCAGGCTGGCGGTGATGGGCTGTTTTGTCGGTGAGATTCCGGCCTTACAACGCCGCTACCCCTGGGTGGACGCTTTCATCCGCCCCTCCGACATTGCCACGGTGGTGGCGATGGCCCGGCAGCAGGGGATCAGCCCCGATACTCAATATTCCGCTATCCAATATCCGGTCTCCGTGGGGGTGCCCATCAGCCACGGCTGCAACCACCTGTGTACCTATTGCATCGTCCGCCTGCGGCGCGGCCTGGAAATCAGCCGTCCGGTGGACGAAATCGTGAGCGAAGTGCAGGAACTGGCAGCCCACGGCGTTCGAGAGGTCACGCTGCTGGGCCAGAACGTGGATTCTTACGGCCATGACCTGCCCGGCCGGCCCGACCTGGCCGACCTGCTGGAGGCCGTCCACCAGGTCGAGGGGCTGGCCCGCATCCGCTTCCTCACCTCCTACCCGGCCGACATGACCCAGCGCCTCATCGAGACGGCGGCGCGGCTGCCCAAGGTGTGCGAGCATATCGAGATCCCGGTCCAGTCGGGCGACGACACGGTCTTGCGACGCATGGGCCGGGGTTACACGGTCGCCCATTTCCGCGACCTGGTGGCCCGCATCCGCGCTGCCATGCCGGGCGCAGGGCTGGCCACCGATGTCATCGTCGGGTTTCCAGGCGAAACGGAAGCCCAATTTGAGGCCACCCTCCGCCTGTTGGAGGAACTGCGCTTCGACATGGTTCATGTTGCTGCCTACTCGCCCCGGCCCGGCACCCCCGCCGAGCGCCTGCCCGATGACGTGCCGCCGGAGGAGAAGGAACGCCGCCGCCGGGCCGTGGACGACCTTCAGGAGCGGATCGTGGGCGAGATCAACGCCCGGCTCCTGGGCCAGGTGGTCGAATTGCTGGTCGAAGGGCGGCATAAGGGCAGGTGGCACGGTCGGACGCGGAGCAACAAGCTGGTCTTTTTCGATACAGAGGAAACCGATTGGACCGGCCGACTGGCTCTGGTGCGCATTACCCGGACCGGGCCGTGGTCCATGCAGGGGGAGATACAGGGG
>Ga0129299_1003013_pt1 | contig 11093 bp, 6 predicted proteins | sample ConPoolayeCmetaG_FD_94477 | JGI IMG/M metagenome (GOLD analysis project Ga0129299, IMG submission 94477) | Hot spring microbial mat communities from California, USA to study Microbial Dark Matter (Phase II) - Cone Pool mat layer C metaG ... | reverse complement strand
GTCCGGGTGGCAGTTCAGGCCGGTCCCGACGGCCGATCCGCCCAGCGGCAGGGCATTTAACAACCAGCACACATGATCGAGTTCCGATCCGCATCGGGTGATCGCCACGGCCATCCCGCGGAACCGGTCGGCGATGCGGACGGTGGCGGCGTCTTGCAAATGCGTTCGTCCGGCGGTCCACACGTGGGCGAACCGCTCCGCCAAGTCGGCCAGCGCACCGGCCAGACCCGTTAAGGCATCATGAAGGGGGCGATGCGCCATGCCGATGGCGAGCTGGCTGGCCGTCGGAAAAGTGTCGTTGGTCGACTGGGCCATGTTCACGTGGTCGTTCGGATGGATCAGGTCGGCGCGGTCGCGGGGCTGTCCCATCTTCTCCAGCGCCACGTTGGCGACGACCTCGTTGACGTTCATGTTGAGACTGGTGCCGGCCCCGGCCTGAAAAACGTCCACCACAAACTGATCCCGGTGGGCACCGTTCAGGAGGTCATCGCAGGCAGCCGCGATGGCGGTGCTGACCCGCCGGTCGAGCAGGCCGAGCTCGCCATGCGTCAGAGCGGCGGCCTTCTTGATCATCAACATCGCCTGAAAGATCTCCCATCGTGCGGGTTGGCCGGACACGGGGAAGTTCCGCATCGCCCGGGCCGTCTGGGCGCCGTAGTACGCCTCGGCCGGGATCTCAAGTTCCCCCATCGTGTCGCGGACGACACGGGTGCGGGGGCGCCCCGATGGACTCTCCGTTGTCATAGACACTCTCCCGGGATCGGCCGGGTGCTTGTGCACCCCGGCTCGTCCTCGATCGTTTCGCGTCGTACGGGGGTAGTTTATCACATGCGCCCATGCGAGTATTCCGTCACGGTTCTCTTGCGATCGGCTCAATGCCCCGCTACGGCATGAGGGGAACCGAGCCGAGCGGCGCAAACCGCTGGTCCGTTGTTCCGCCCGTTGACGCGTGCCGGTATCCTACTCCCCGGCAAGAGCTGAAAGGAGAAGGAAGATGAGCAGGCACGTGCCGTCGTCCATCACTCGGCGTCAGGTCCTTGGGGCCTCCCTGGGTTTGGCGGGGATGACCGCTGCGGGGCAGACGGAGACCCTTGCCGGTCCGCGCCGGCCGGGGGCGCTGAAGGGCAAACGCGTGTTGGTCGCGATCGGCGAGTTCAGCGAGGCGCTGGAAACCTATTACATGGTCTACCGCTTGCAGGAGGAAGGCGTCGTACCGGTGGTGGCGGCCACCAAGGCCAAGCCGATCCAGCTCGTCGTCCACGACTTCGAGCCGCAGTACACGAACTATACGGAGAAGCCGGGTTACCTGATCCAGGCCGAGGTTGCCTACGCCCAGGTCCGGCCGGGCGACTACGCCGGGATGATCATCCCCGGGGGACGGGGACCCGAGGAGATCCGCCAGGACCGGGACGCGTTGAAGCTCACCGGGTACTTCATCGACAAGGACCTGCCGCTCGGCGCGATGTGCCACGGTCCGATGGTGATCTACGCCGCCCGACCCGTCAAAGGGCGTCGGATGACGGCGACCTACGCGGTCAAGGCCGACGTGGAACTGGCCGGCGCGATCTTCGTGGACGAACCGGCCGTGGTGGATCGACGAATGGTAACCTCCCGCGGTTGGCCCGACCTGCCGATCTTCATGCCGAAGTTCCTGGAGGTGCTGGCGGGCACGTAGCCTCCCCGCGCGAAGGATGGACCGTACACCGCCGGCAACGTGATTGGGAGAGGGCATCACCGCTATCGGAGGCGCGGCGTGAACACTTCGGTCGGTAACGAACCGAAGAATCAGCATGCCTCCGTCCCGACGATTGCGTTGGCCAAGGCGGTTGATTTCGATGAGGAGATGGTGCACGCTACGCTCACGGATGGACGAATCATCCGCGCACCGCTTGTTCGTTTTCCTTTGCTGAACGAGGGTACTTCTGCGTGACGTTTCGGGCGGGCGCCGACCAATCCGCTCGGCGACCGCAGTGGAAGGCGAGCCTTCCGGCGGGTCGCCTTCCGGAGGTCGCGCCCCGGTCGTCCGAGCCGCGACATTCATGTCGCGCGGGATGTCACCCGAGGTGCTCGCGCCGGATAATCCCCGCGGCCCGTGTGGGGAATGGACACGGTACCCGCTCGACGAAATCCGTCTCCCACCCTTTGCCGAACGGACGGAAGATGGCATGGTTCAAAAACGGGGACAGGCACCTCGCCGGAACCCGTTTTCTGGGTTCTGGGTCGTAGTCGAGGGTTGGCTCGGAGGTGAGTCCACGTTTTTGAACCATGCCCAGAAGGTGGGGCACCCGCCGGCGAATCGAGTAGGGTGTGCCCCCATTCGGAAAACCCCGCCTTGCCCCCTTGACAACGGCGCCGAAACACTGCATTAGTAACACCATTCGGCAGGCCTTTCCGGAGCGAAGGCTGCCGCGCGGAAGTTGACCCCTTGATGGGCCAGCCATCCCGCGTGAGAGATCCGGCGCTTGCAAAGGAATGTAAGCGATGATCGCAAAGGGGGCTGAGGACCTCCGTGGCGCGGGATGGAAAATACCCGTCCCATCGCCCCCATACCCTCAATCGCCTCCTGAGATACGACAACGGACCCCGGGGGGTATCCCGCTGACCTTGCGAGTTTCACCGGCACCTTCCTGGCCCGGAACGGCCGATCTGGAAGGGCCCCGCCTGTGCGTTGAGCACGCCCGGCTCCGCCTGCTCCGCGGGTTCGATGAGTTGCTGTGCCTGAATGGGCTGCGGAACGTCGAGCATCTGCCGCATCAGATTGAGACGGTTCGGAAGGTCCTGCGGTACTTTCGGGGCCGCGTGCTCCTGGCGGATGAAGTCGGGCTCGGCAAGACCATCGAGGCGTGCCTGCTCCTGCGGGAGTTCCTCCTCCGCGGGCTGGCGCGGCGGGTGCTGATCCTCGTCCCGGCACCGCTCGTCTCCCAATGGCGGGAGGAGCTCGAAAGCAAGTTCGGCCTCGAGTTCGCCGTGCCCGACGGCGCGGAGGTGCGGAATCGCCCCGACTACTGGCAGCAAAACGATCTCGTGCTCGCCTCGATGTCGTTGGCCAAGAGTCGGAGCCACTTCGATGCCGTGACGGCCCCGGTGTGGGATCTGGTGATCGTGGACGAGGCCCACCACTGCAAGAACCGCGACACGCTCGGTTGGAAACTGGTCGATCGCCTCAAACGTCGGCACCTGTTTCTCCTGACGGCGACACCCGTCCAGAACAACCTGGTCGAGCTGTACAACCTGCTGACCCTCCTCGAGCCGGGTTATCTGAAGACCGAAGCCCAGTTCAGGAAAGACTACGTGCGAAGGGGCAACCCGTTTGATCCGCGAAACCGGGAGCGGTTGCGGTCGCTCCTGGGACAGGTGATGATCCGAAACACCCGAAGCCTGGTGAACATCAATCTGCCGCCGCGCTATGCCCAAACCATCGTGGTCACGCCTGGGCAAGATGAAGCCGAGTTGTATCGGAAACTCGACGGCTACTTGCGACGTCGATACATCTTGTCCCACCTTCAGAACCGCGGCAGCCGTTCGGCCGGTGACCCCGCCTCTTCTTCCGGCGACGGGGGAACTCACGGGCCCGCGATGTTCAACGGGAACAGTTCGGACGATTTCCCGGGTCGCGTGGACACCGAAGAATCGATCCCTTCCGCTTCAAACGACGGCGCCCCGCTCGTATTGACCCGGATGCACCTGAACCACCTGCTTCTGGCAGCCGGTAGCCACCCGACAACGCTTCTCGGCATGCTCGAGCGGCTGGCGGCGGAGGATCCTCAGGCGGTTCCGCTCTTGGAGCATGCCCGCACGATCAGGCGTTCGGCCAAGGAAACGAAGCTCATCGATCTGCTTCGGGCGAACCCTGAGGGTAAGACGCTGGTGTTTGCGAGCTTCCTGGCCACACTGCGGCGGCTCGGCGACGTCCTTTCGGAGACGGGCATCCCGTTCACCGTGTTCTCGGGCGATCAGACGGCGGCGGCGAAAGATCAGGCCGTGGCGGAATTCCGGAACCGCGTGCCGGTCATGCTCTGTTCGGAATCCGGTGGGGAGGGGCGCAACCTTCAGTTTGCCAACACGCTCATCAACTTTGACCTGCCGTGGAACCCGATGCGGATCGAGCAGCGTGTCGGCCGGATCCACCGCATCGGGCAAACGCGCGAGGTGTTCATCTTCAACCTGTGCACGGCGGAGTCGATCGAAGCCAAGATCCTCCGCCTGTTGAACGACAAGATCCGGATGTTCGAACTGGTCGTGGGGGAGGTCGGATCGATCCTGGGCAACCTGGAGGGCGGTGACGAGTTCGAGACGCTCGTGTTGAACCTGTGGATGACATCGCGCGATGCCGCCGAACTCGAGACCGCCTTCGAGGCGTTGGGAGACCGCCTGCTGGATGCGCAAGAGGCCTACCTTCGGACGAAGGAATTGGACGCGGCCCTGTTTGGTGACGATTACGAATGAGTCAGGACGTTCGGAACCGCCTTCGGACATTCGGTGAATCGCTCCTCGAGCGACACGGGGGGCTTGTCGACTGGCCCGAGGGGGCGGAGGAAGGGGCCGCGCTGCTCCCTCCCGAAGTGGCGGCGGTCCTGAGAACTCCCGAAGACGTGACGCTGTCTCACCGGCCCGGAGAGCACCGACTGGGTCTCGACCTGGCCTCGGATTTCCTCGACCGTGTGGAGGGTCTGCTGACGGCGTCGATGCGGGTCGGCACCTTTTGCGTGCCGGAGGCCTACCTGAAGCAGTCGCCGATGGACGAGCCGGTGGCCCGCGCCTTCACCTGGCACAATGCGAGGGTGAAGGTCCTGGGGTCCTGTCCGACAAGGGTGGAGTATCATACCTGGTACTTCCTTACCTGCCTCCAGTCGGATGATCGGTGGGAAGATGTCTACTCTGTGACGATCAACTCGCAGAGCCACGCCGAGGTCAACCTGCCCGATCTGATGAGCACCGGGGAGATCCGGCCCGACCCCCGACCCGGGGGTCCGCCGCAGGACACCTATTCACAGGCGGCCCGATGCGCCCATCGCCGGCTCATGGAACGGTCGAAGACCTTTGTCGCCCGCCTCGAGTCCAGGCTCGAACGGGACCAAAACCGTCTGCGGACCTACTACAACGCCCTCTTGCGCGAGACGAAGATCAAGCTGTCCCGCAGCAAGACCGACGAGGACTTGAAGAAGTACCACGACCGGAGGCGGGCTGTCTCGCTGGAACTGAAAAGGAAGCTGCTCGAGTTGAACGAGCGGTATGCGATCCGGGCTGAATTGGCGCCCATTGCGCTGCTCCGGGTGAACATCCCCGCGCTGGCGATTGAATGCGACGTGCTGCGCAGACAGGCCCGCAGGCGCCACACCCTCTACTGGAACCCCTTCCTCCGCGCCCTCGAGCCGATGTGCTGCCGGGCCTGCGGCGCCGGCACCTTCTCGATCGTCTTTACGGATGTTCAGGTCGAACCGGTCTGTACGGTGTGCGCGCCGAGGAGAAACCAGGAGGGGGTGCACTGATCCGGGTGCGAACCAGGCGCCGTGTCGAGCGCAAGGTCCGATCCCGAGTGGTTGCCCAAACCGAGTCCGGTGGGGCAAATCGCCCGACACGCTGGCCAAATCAAAGCGGATCGGCAACGCGTCGGGCGGGCCGGTTCGGCCTGTCTGCGGTCTACTTTCTCCGGAGGTTGAATCGTGCTCTCCATTCCTCTTGTCTTCGGCCTCGTCGCATCGACGGCCTGGCCGACGTCTACGCCGGTCGGCGTCAGCCAACGACTCGCCGCCGTACTGAGTTCGGGGCATAAACACCTGGAGGCGGGAAACGTTACGGCCGCCCGAACGGAGTACGCCAAGATCGTCGCCGACAAGGAATCGCCACCTCAGTGGCGGAGCATCGCGCAGTTGCACATCGCCCGGAGTCATGTTCAGGAGAAGAACCTCGAGGCCGCCAAGGCCGAGTACGCCAAGGTCACGTCGATGAACGATGCCCCGGTGCATCATCGCGAGGAGGCCCGGGAACGAATCCGCCAAATCGAACGGATGCAACGAGGTCAGCCCCCGCGCGACCCGACAGGCAGCCGGATGCGACTACCCAAACCGCCGACGCCCGGCGCGGTGCTCCACGTAGCCCCCCACGGGGCGGACGCAAACCCGGGTACCGAGGCGCAGCCCTTTGCGACGCTCGAGCGGGCCCGCGATGAGATCCGCGCAATCAAGAAGCGCGGCGACCTGCCAGCGGGCGGTGTGGCCATCATCGTTCACGGCGGCGATTACAAGGTAAGCCAGACCTTCAAATTGACCGCGGAGGACTCCGGGACCGAACCATCACCCATCGTCTACCGCGCCGCCGATGGGGAATCACCGCGGTTCACCGGTGGTCTGCGGCTGGGTGATTTCCAGCCGGTCCGGGACGCGGCGATTCTGAACCGTCTGCCCGAGGAGGCACGCAGCAAAGTCCTCCAGGTGGACCTAAAGGCCCACGACATCAAAGACCTCAAACCTCTCAAGCTCGGCGGCTTCGCCAGCGGCTCCGGGTTCAAAACCTACCCCGCGGTGGAGCTGTTTTTCGACGGCAAGGCGATGCCTCTGGCCCGTTGGCCGAACGAGGAACAGGTCCGCGTCGCGGACGTGGTCGTGCAGGACGGGCATACCATCCACGGCCTCAAGGGGAGCAAGACAGGGCAGATCCTCTACGACGGTGACCGCCCGAAGCGATGGAAGGACGAGACGAACGCGATGCTGTACGGCTACTGGTTCTGGGGTTGGGCCGACTCCTACGAGCGAATCGCGAGTATCGACACGGAAAAGCGGATCATCACGTTCGAGGAACCCTTCCACACCTACGGCTACCGGAAGGGCCAGCCGTACTACGCCGTCAACTTGCTGTCGGAGATCGACATGCCGGGGGAGTGGTACCTCGACCGTGGCAGTGGTGTGCTCTACTTCTACCCGCCGTCCGATCCCGCCAAGGCGGTGGTGGAGCTGTCGGTCGCTGAATTCCCAATGCTGCGGGCGGAAGATGTTTCGCACGTGACCTTCCGCGGACTCGTCTGGGACCTGGGCTGCGTGGACGGCATCTACGTCAAGGGCGGCGACCACCTTCTGCTGGCCGGCTGCATAATCCGGCGCTTTGCCGGCAACGGCGTCGAGATCAACGGCGGGATGCATCACGGACTGCTCTCGTGCGACATCCATTCCATGGGGCGCGGCGGCGTCTTGACCCATTTCGGCGACCGCACCCGCCTGGCACCGGCCGGACACTTCGTGGAGAACTGCCACATCTACGATTTGTCCCGCCTCGACCACACCTACACACCGGCTATCGCCGGACATGGAGTCGGGCTGCGGGTGGCCCACAATCTGTTTCACGACATTCGCAGCAGCGCCTTGCGCGTCACGGGAAACGACCTTCTCATCGAGTTCAACGAAATCCATGATGTCGTCACCGAATCGGACGACCAGGGCGGTGCGGATATGTTCGGGGACCCGACGTTCCGCGCGATCTATCGCTACAACTACTGGCATCACATCGGCCACTGGCGGGATCCAAGCAACCATCCCGCGTGCGGTCAGGGCGGCATCCGCCTGGACGACGCCATCTCCGGGATGCTTCTGTACGGCAACGTCTTTTACAAATGTTCCGCGGGCAAGCTCGGCTTCGGCGGCGTACAGATTCACGGCGGCAAGGACAACATTGTCGACAACAATATTTTCGTGGATTGCATGGTCGCGATCAGCCTGTCGCCGTGGCCCGAACCGATGTGGCGGGAGCACGTCAAGACCTCTCTCGATAAGCCCGAAATCAAAGGCAGCCGTGATCTGTACCTGTCGCGCTATCCCGAGCTTGCTCGGCTCAGCGAGGACTGCAACGTCAACATGATCTGGAGAAACCTGGTCTATCGTTGCGGCGACTTCTTGCGGCGGGACATCGGACGCAACGATCTCATCGACAACCATGTCATAAACGAAGACCCCGGCTTCGTCGACGCGGCGGGCGGCGACTTCCGATGGAAGTCGGACGCCCCGACCTGTACGCGCTCGGTCCTGTGGCCGATCCCCTTTGACGAGATCGGCCTGTACGTCGACGAGTTCCGCAAGGTGCTACCCGCACCTTGGGCGGACCATCGCGCTTTCGGCACGTGACGGATTGCGACCGCGCAAATTGCCCCGGTACAATACCCGGCGAGGTGAACGATGGCTAGTCAAATGGACATCGGCGAGCTTGCACCCCAACTGGATGAGCTTCTCGAAAGGCTCCGTCGGGGGGAAGAGATCACCCTTGCCCGGGATGGCCGACCCGTCGCCAAACTCGTGCCGGTCGCAAGCCAGGCAAGGCAACAGGCACGGGGCATGTTCAAGGACCGGGTGTGGATGGCGGATGATTTCAATGCACCGTTGTCTGAAGAGGAACTTCAGGAGTGGGAGCGGTGAAACTGCTCCTCGGTACCCACGCCTTCGTCTGGTGGATGACGGGAGACTCGAGGCTGAGCCCGGAAGCCTGGTGCGCGATCTGTGATCCACTCAACGATCTCTTCCTGAGCAGCGTGAGCGTTGTGGAAATGGCCGTCAAGACGAAGCTCGGCAAGCTGCGTGTGGATGTCCCGCTGGAGCAGTTCCCGGCTCGTGGAATGGCGCTGGGCGGGGTGTCTGAATTGCCCCTGACAATCCGCCATGCCCTCCTGTTGGCCTCTCTACCGGTACATCATCGGGACCCATTCGACCGGAGGCTGGTCGCCCAATCGCTGGTTGAAGGCATGCCGGTGGTTTCGCAAGATGCGCAGTTGCGCCCGTACGGCGCAAACATCATTGGATGACGTTTCCAAACATCGCGTCCACCACCACAAATCCGTTACGGAGGTTTCCATCATGCGCGGAATGGGCACGTTGCTTCTGTCGGCAAGCGTCTCGTCCCTCATCGGCCTGTCGGCGTGTCAGCCGGAGCGCGTCACGACGTTCTATGTCGCTCCGGACGGCCATGACGCATGGTCGGGCCGGCTTCAGCGGCCGAACCGTCAGCGGTCCGACGGCCCGCTCGCCTCGCTGGCCGGGGCGCGCGACACGGTCCGGAGGTTCAAGGGTGACAGGTCGCTGACGCAGCCCGTCAAGGTCCTCATCGCCGACGGGACGTATTCCCTTACCGCGCCGGTCCTGTTCACGCCGCTCGACAGCGGCACGGAGTCGTGCCCGATCACGTACCAGGCCGCCCCGGGCGCCAAACCCGTGTTCACCGGCGGGCGGGTGATCACCGGATTCAAGCCGGGCCCAGACGGTGTGTGGACCACCCACCTGCCCGATGTGCAGGCGGGCACGTGGCGGTTCGAGCAGTTGTTCGTCAATGGCCGGCGCGCGACGCGGGCCCGATCGCCCAACACGTTCTACTACTACATGGCCTCCCGCGTCACCCGGGGCATCGACCCGGCCACCGGGCGGCCGGCGAATCTGGCCAACCGGGCCTTTCGTGCCAGGGCCGAAGACATCCAGCCGCTGCTGGGTGTCCCTAAAGACCGGTTGAGCGATGCGGTGATCGTCGTCTACCACTCGTGGGAAACCTCGATGCACCGTGTGGCCGCCATCGACCCGAACACCAACGTGGTGATCACCACCGGTCCCGCGGCGTGGCCCTTCTGCCACTGGGGACCGAGCCAGCGCTACCACATCGAGAACGTCAAGGCGGCGCTCGACAAGCCCGGCGAGTGGTTCCTCGACCACGACGGGACGCTCTACTACAAACCGCTGCCGGGTGAGGACATGACCAAGGCCCACGTCGTCGCCCCGGTGATTGACCAGTTCGTGCGGTTTGCGGGCGAACCGGAGATCGGTCTTTACGCCGAGCGGATCACGCTCAAGGGCCTGTCGTTTCAGCATGGCCAATACCTGTTGGAACCCCAGGGGCACAGCGACAGGCAGGCCGCGTTCACCTTCCCGGCGGTCATCCTGGCCGACGGCGCACGCACCATCTCGATTGAAGATTGCGAGGTGGCTCACATCGGCACGTATGCCATCTGGTTCCGCAGAGGCTGCAAGGACTGCCGTGTGGTCAAGACCCATATGCACGATATGGGTTGCGGCGGTGTGCGAATCGGCGAAGGGTGGAACAATGAACCCCCCCAACCGCACGACCTGACCAGCCACATCACCGTGGACAACTGCATCATCCGGAGCGGCGGGCACATCGACCGCGGGTGCGTGGCGATCTGGATCGGGCACAGCCCCGACAACACGGTCACGCACAACGACATTGCCGACTTCCGCTACACCGGGATCTCCGTCGGCTGGCGGTGGGGTTACGGTGAGAGCAAGGCCAAACGCAACAAGATCGAGTTCAACCACATCCACCACCTGGGTTGGGGCGTGCTCAGCGACATGGGCGGTGTGTACACGCTCGGGCCGTCCGAGGGAACGACCGTCAGCAACAACGTCATCCATGACGTGTACTCGTATGACCGCTATGGGCGCGGGGGCTGGGGGCTCTACAACGACGAGGGCAGCACCGGCATCGTGATGGAGAACAACCTCGTCTACAACGTGAAGACCGGTACGTACCACCAGCACTACGGCAAGGAGAACGTCATTCGGAACAACATCCTGGCGTTCAGCATGGATGGCCAGCTCCAGCGGTCGCGCGTCGAGCCGCACCTGTCGTTCACGTTTTCTCGCAACATCGTCTACTGGAAGGAAGGCCCCCTGTTTTCGGGAAACTGGCGCGACCAGAACGTCACGCTCGACCACAACCTCTACTGGAACACCACCGGGCAGCCGGTGAGGTTCCACGACATGGACTTCGAGGCGTGGCAGAAGTCGGGCAAGGACGCCGGTTCGATCGTCGCCGATCCCAAGTTCGTCGATCCGGAGCGCGGCGACTTTCGATTGAAACCCGACTCGCCCGCGTCCAAGATCGGCTTCCAGTGGTTCGACTCCACCCAGGCCGGTGTGTACGGCGACAGCCAATGGGTCAAGCTGGCCAAGGCGCCGAAGTACCCGTCGGTCGAATTCGCCCCCGAGCCGCCACCCCCACCGCCGCTGACGTTCAAGAATGATTTCGAGCTCGCCGTGGTCGGCTCGGGTGTCGAAGATGCGCATGTGTACGTCGAGAACAAGGGCGATTCGGTGGGCGTCGTTGAGGAG
>Ga0129299_1003012_pt1 | contig 11099 bp, 8 predicted proteins | sample ConPoolayeCmetaG_FD_94477 | JGI IMG/M metagenome (GOLD analysis project Ga0129299, IMG submission 94477) | Hot spring microbial mat communities from California, USA to study Microbial Dark Matter (Phase II) - Cone Pool mat layer C metaG ... | reverse complement strand
GAGCACGTCGTCTCAGGCGGCCAGACGGGGGTCGCAGACCCCCTGCGAGCAAAGAAATGGGCCCGTCTGGCGACGCTCACATCCATTGGCGCACCGAGCATCGATTAGCTTGATGCGTATGGTCACAGACCCCCGCCGTGGGGCCGCCGTTTTCTGGCCACAGATTACACAGATTTCACGGATTTCACGGCCTATGCCCCCCGCCAGTGGGGCCCGCCGGGTCTGTGACCCGGCGGGAGCAGGGGGGGCGGGGCGCTTTATCTTTTTGCTTCGAACACCCGCAGGGCAGTATGATTGTCACCCGCCTGCGCCGTGGTATAATTGCGGCGGGCGCTTGAGGTGCTCGGGCGGCCAATTTTCCGTCGTAAGGAAAGTGCGGTGTCTCTGGTCGTTGGCAACGAGCTGGCCAAATCATACGGCGCGCAGGATGTTTTCGCGGGCGTCTCGTTCGAGATCCCCCGCGCGGCGCGCATTGCCCTGGTCGGACCCAACGGCTCCGGCAAGACGACGCTGCTGCGCCTCATCGCCGGCCTCGATCAGCCGAACGCCGGCCGCATCCAGCGGGCGAAGGGGCTGCGCATCGGTTACCTGCCCCAGCAGGCCCAGTTGCAGGGCGAAGGGACGCTGTGGGAGGCGATGGAGGCGGTTTTCGAGGGCCTGCAGGCTCAGGCCCGCCGCCTGCGTCGCCTGGAAGCGGACATGGCCGACCCGGCGCGCCGCGACCAGGCGCTGGCGCTCTATGGGCCGCTGCTCGAAGCGTTCGAACTGGCCGGCGGCTACACCTACCCGCAGCGCATCGAGCAGGTGCTGACCGGCCTGGGGTTCGACCCCGCCGACTTTCACAGCCCGCTGGCCCATCTCAGCGGCGGCCAGCGCACCCGCGCCCTCCTGGCCCGCCTGCTGCTCGAAGAAGCGGACCTCCTCCTGCTGGACGAGCCGACCAACCACCTCGACCTGGAAGGCGTCGAGTGGCTGGAAGAATACCTCCAGTCCTGGAAAGGGGCCATGCTCCTGGTCGCCCACGACCGCACTTTCCTCGACCGGCTGGTCGAACAGGTCTGGGAGATGTCGTTTGGCCGCCTGGCTGCCTACCGTGGCAATTACAGTGACTATGTCCGCCAGCGCCAGGAGCGACGGGAACAGCAGCGGGAGGAGTACGAGCGCCAGCAGGCGCACATTGCCCGCACCGAGGATTACATCCGCCGCTACATGGCCGGCCAGCGCACGCGCCAGGCCCAGGGGCGCCAGAAGCGGCTGGAACGGCTGGAGCGGGTCGAAGCGCCGCAGGAAATGGGCACCATGCACCTGGACCTGGGCCGCCCCCTGCGCAGCGGCGACCTGGTGCTTGGCCTCTACGGCCTGGTCGTCGGCTATGACCCCGCTGCCCCGCTCTTTGCGGTGGACCAGGTCGAACTGCGGCGCGGCCAGCGGGTGGCCCTGCTGGGCCCCAACGGCTCCGGCAAGACCTCGCTCCTGCGCACGATCATCGGCGAGATCGAACCGCTGGGCGGGCGCATCCGCCTGGGGGCCGGCGTCCACATCGGCTACTTTGCCCAGGCCCACGCCGGGCTCGACCCCAGCCGCTCGATCCTGGACACGATCCTGGAGGCGGGGCTGCCCAGCGTCAGCCGGGCGCGCAACCTGCTGGGACGCTACCGCTTTTCGGGCGACATGGTTTTCAAGCGCGTCGGCGACCTCTCCGGCGGCGAACAGGCGCGCGTGGCGCTGGCGGTGCTGGCGCTGCAGGGAGCAAACCTGCTGCTGCTGGACGAGCCGACCAACCACCTGGACATTCCCTCCCAGGAGGTGCTGCAGGAAGTGCTGAGCGCGTTCGAGGGCTCGGTGCTGCTGGTGGCGCACGACCGCTATCTGGTACGGGCGCTGGCGACGCACACGTGGGCCATCGTCGACCGCCGCCTCTGGACGCTGGAAGGCGGCTATGACGCCTATTGTGAATGGATCAAGACGCGGCGGGCGGCAGAGGACATCGAAGCGAAAGAGGTCAGCCGGCAGGAACGGGACGCGGAACGGGCGGCGAAGCGGGCCGCCGAGCGGGCGCTGGAGCAGCAGCGGCGTCGGCGCGAAGAGGCTGAGGCGCGCATTCAGCAGTTGGAAGCGCGCCTGGCGCTGGTGGAGACGGCGCTGGAAGCTGCCAGCGCGGCCCGCGACGTGGGGCGGGTGACCGGGTTGGGGCTGGAGCACGCCCGTCTGCAGGCGGAACTGGAGGCGGCCTGGGAGGAGCTGGCATGAGCCGCAAGCTGCGGATCGGACTGACCGGCAACATTGCCACCGGCAAATCGACCGTGGCGCAGATGCTGGCGGAGATGGGCGCGACGGTGATCGACGCCGACCGCGTGGCGCACCAGGTCATGCGCGCCGGCGGCCCCGTCCACGCAGCGATCACGGCGGCCTTTGGCCGCGAGGTCGTCGGCGCGGATGGGGAGATCGACCGCCGCCGCCTGGGCGAGCGGGTCTTTGCCGACCCCGCCGCGCTGGCGACGCTGGAGGCGATTGTCCATCCGGCGGTGATCGAGGAAGTGGACCGCCGCATCGCTGCCGCCCCGACCGGAGTGGTTGTCGTCGAGGCAATCAAGCTGATCGAGGCGGGGATGGCCGGGCGCTATGACAGCCTGTGGGTGACGACCTGTCCGGTCGAGACGCAGGTGCAGCGGCTGATGGCCGGGCGCGGCTTGAGCCGCCAGGAGGCGCTCCGGCGCATCCAGGCGCAGCCGCCGCAGGAGGACAAGATCGCCCGCGCCGACGTGGTCATCGACACGGACTGCAGCCTGGAGGAAACGCGCGCCCAGGTGGAAGCAGCGCTGGTCGCGTCTCGCCAATCGCTAATCGCTTATCGCTTATCGCTAATCGCTGATCGCTGATCGCTGATCGTTCATCGAGCTGGCTGCTCATCTTGGGGCGGGCGTTTCTGACGGGCAGGAGGGTGTAGGGTAGACGGTTGCTGGCAATAGATGTCAGGCGCAGCAATGCGCAGAGCAAAGGAGGAGATGATGATGAGAAGAGGTAATGTAGGATCCGCGCGAGCGCGTCTTGCGAGATGGATCGAGGAATACTGCCACCCCGACATGATTCAGCGGGCTGTAGAGCTGCCCCTTCGCCGGGATATGGTAACGCTGCTTCAATATGTGCGGGAGAACAAGATTGTTGGCACACAGAGCACGGGGAATCTGCCATTGAAGGCGGTGCGCGCAGTGACGCAACAATTCGTCAATCCTCCTGAACTGGATCAAAAGATAGGGGATCGGGTGTACCGGCTTCGGAGCGAGACAGATGTGTGGTCTCTGTACTTCCTGCATATTCTGGCTGAGGTGGCAGGACTGGTGGTAACGGCACCGGGGCAACCCTGGAGGGTTACAGCGTATGGAGAGAGCTTTCTCAGTATGGACCCTTTGCTGCAAGTGTCGTTCTTGCTGATAGTCTGGTGGTACCAGGTGAACTGGCTGGTCGCATATCCGTTTGAGGGCATGGGAGAGAGTCTGCCGAAGGGATTTCAACAGGCTGTATTGGCCCGTCTGCGTGGGTTGCCAGTGGGGGAGCGAATAGAGTTTGAGGAGTTTGCGAACGGGCTTATCAGGGAGACCGGGCTGAAGTGGGGGGCACAAGTAGATAGCGCGCAGATGTTGTTGCACGGTTCAATCCAGCAGATGGTCATCCATATATTGGCAAACTTTGGTGCATTAGAGCGAGAGTATCAAGAGGTTCCCCTGGGTCGCGGCACAATCTCACGGTTGGTTGCATTTGCAGTCACACCGTTTGGCAAGGCGCTGTTAGAGGCAGTCGGAGTCATGGCAGGTTGATGCTTATCGTGCCGCGCCTGACACGTGGCCGGAACTGACGCGGCTATCATGCGCGTTTGGGGGGTTGGCTGGGCCTGCCGCCGAGGTCTGTGGCGGAGGCTCATTGCCAGAACCGCCGCGCAGCTCAGCCGCCAGCCGATGCGCGACAGGCGATAAGCGATAAGCGATAAGCGATCAGCGATACGCGAGCAGCCGTTCCACGCGGTAACCCGACTCTGCCTCAGCCCGACGCAGCGCTTCGATCACCGCGCTATCGGCGGGATCGACGCCGTGGCTCACCACCGCGATCAGCAGCATCCACCGCAGCAGCGCCAGGAAGGACTCGTGGCGGAACCAGAGGATGCCCTGGTAGCGGTTGATCCCCAGCAGTTGGCGGACCTCGTCGTCGCGCAGCCAGCTTTCGAGGGTGATATAAGGCCGCTCGGCGGCGGGCGCCTCGCTGTCGAACCAGCGCTGATGGGTGATGAGGACGCGCACGACGGCGACGGCCTGCCAGGCAACCGTCTCGTCCAGCCCCAGGCTGCCGAGCGCGCTGGCCAGGATGCGCCCCAGCAGCCACTCGTCCAGCCAGCTACGGCTGATCTGCGCCCTGTCCGCTGCCGAAACCACCCCGCCCAGGGCGTGGGTAAAGAGCCAGCCCAGTAGCACGCCCCACGTGAACAGGTCGTCGTCGAGTTCGGCCAGCAGCGGCTCCAGCCCCGCTTCTGCCAGCTCGGGGCAGCGGCCGGCCAGGACGGGCAGCTCGAGCATCGCGGCGAGCTTGTGGCGGACCTCCTGGGCGATGGCCGCTTCGTCGTTGCTGCCGCCGCTGACCCCTTTGGCGGCCTGCAGCAGACGCAGCGCCATGCCCTCGACCTGGTCGAGCAGCGCCGGGTCTGGCTCGGCGTCCGTGTTGCGCAGGCGAGCGTCGAGCAGGCGGCGCAGGGTAGCGGCATCGACCAGCGCCTTGAACGGCTCGTGGACCGGGCGGAGCAGGATCTCGTGCATGGCCTCGTCGATGCCGGGCACGCCGCGACCGCCCAGATACTCCGCCAGATGGGCGTACTGGCGCCACTCGTTGTCCCAGACCAGGCGGAAATCCACAAAGACGTGGGCCTTGTAGGCGCCCAGTTCGACATAGAGGCCGCGCTCGTGCAGCTCGTGGCAGTTGCGGATGTACTCCAGCCCGCTCAGGTGGTCGCGGAAGATGCAAAAGGCCCGCTCGTCGTCGGGGAGAGCCAGCCCCTGCCCCAGGCTCTGCCGGGTCAGGCCGCCGGCGGCGGCGTAGGCGACCGAGGTGCGGATCCAGCCACGGGTGTCGGCGTAGCGGTTGTGGTAGACGACCAGGCTGCGCTCGTCGCCGGCGCGGTTGGAGTAGGCAAAGACATTCTCGTCGACGCTGCCGGCGGGGGTGAAAAAATCATAGAGCAGGAAATGGTCGACCTCGGCAAAGAGGTGGCGCCGGCGGAGGAGGGGAAAGATCTCGCGCTCGTGGCGTTCGACCAGATAGCCGTCGGCCTGCTCGTCCCAGTAAGCGCGGCGGTACTCCATGCCGTACTTTTCGGCAAAGCCCTCGATCTGGCCGTGGCCGAACATGGGCAGTCCCGGCAAGGTAGCCATCATCGTGCAGATGCCGAAATACTTGTCGCCCTTGCCGAACTGGTCGACGGCGGTGCGCTCGTCGGGGTTGTTCATAAAGTTGACATAACGCTTGAGGATGCGCGGGTCGAACTCGAGCGTGTTCTTGATCACGGCGCGATAGTCGGCGTTCTTTTCGTCGCGCAGCATGTTCATAAAGGCGCTGTTATAGACGCGGTGCATCCCCAGCGTGCGCACGAAATAGCCTTCCATGAGCCAGAAGGCCTCGGCCAGCAGCAGCGTATCGGGCGCCTCCTGGGCCACGCGGTCGACCACCTCGCGCCAGAACTCGGCTGGCATGGCGGCGTCGAACTGCTCGCGGGTCAGGCCGTGCCCGGCGCGGGAGGGGATGGCCCCGCCGCTGCCCGGCTCGGGGAACCAGAGGCGCTGGTAGTGTTTCCTGGTCAGCGTCATGGCGGCGTCGAAGCGGATGATGGGAAAACGGCGGGCGACGTCGAGGATCAGTTGGATCACCGCCTCGCGCACGGCGGGGTTGAGATAGTTGAGCTGGGCGGTGTCGTTCCAGGGCATGCTGGTGCCGTCGTTGCCGTGGTAGATGTAGCGCGTGCTGCCGTTCCAGCGGTCGACGCGCTTGAAAACCACCGCCGCGTCGCTGCGGTCGTAATAGTGGTCCTCCAGGTAGATGCCGACGCGCTCGTCCCAGGAGAGGTCGGGCCCGTTGAAGGTATAGCCGGGAAAGGGGCTATAGTCGAGGCCGATGAACCAGTCGGGATGTTCGATCACCCAGCGCGAGTCGATGCCCATGTGGTTGGGCACCATATCGCTGGCCAGGCGGATGCCGCGTTGCCAGGCGCGCTGGCGCAGGTTGTGGTAGGCGCCCTCGCCGCCCAGATCGTTGGCGATCTGGTAATCAAAGAGCGAGTAGGCCGAGGCCACTGCTTCGGGGTTGCCGCACATCTGCTTGATGCGCTGCGAGGCCCTGCTGCGCTCCCAGAGGCCGATCAGCCACAGCCCGCTAAAGCCCCAGTGAGCCAGGCGGTCCAGCTCCTCGTCGGGAACGTGATCGAGGCGGGTGATGGGGCGCTGGTACTTTTTGGAGAGCTGGTCCAGCCAGACATAGGTATTCTTGGCGATGAGCACCAGGCGGGGCATCCAGTCGCTGTCGGGGCTGAAGCGCTCAGCCTCCAGCTCCAGGCCGGCAAATTCGATCACGCGGGCCGGGCCGGGGCCGCCAAAGACCGGTTTCTCCTCCTCGCGGATCAGGTCGAGGCTGCCCAGCAGGCGGTAGAGGTAGCGACCCAAGAGGTGCCCCCAGCGCTGGCGGATATATTCGAGCTGGCCGGCCAGGGAGTGAGGGACGGCGATGGCGGGCGCGCGGAGCATGTCGACCAGGTTTTGCTGGTCGGGGCCGAATGGCGGCTGGGTGTCGAAGAAGGCGTGCAGCTCAGCGATGATGCGGCGATAGGCGGTGGTCTGCTCCAGCGCCTCGTCGTCGAAGAGTTCCAGGTAGGGGGAGAAGGCGGCGTTGGCGTTGGCCAGCCAGAGCATCAGCATCTCTTCCAGCAGGAGCTGGCGGTGGGGGACACCGTCCGTCTCTCCCTGCACATACGCTTCCAGCGGCACCTGGCGGCGGTAGACGGCGACGGGCGGGAACTCGGCGGCAAAGCGCAAGAGAGCCGCATCGACAGCCTCAGCGCCCAGGCGTTCGTCCAGCCAGGCCAGGGCCTGAGTCATTGCCTGGGGGTTTTGCTGCTGGCGGTAGAGGCCGACGACAAAGTGGAGCACCTCGTCGATCAGGCCCATAGCGTTGATCTGCCCGGCGCGGACGGCCTGTTCGGGGAAGCGGAGCAGGTCGCGCCGGGCGTTCATCTTTTGGGCCAGGAGGCGGGCGGCGTAAAAGTTGGCGATGAGGAGGTTGCCGTCGAGGGCAAAGAGCGTGTCGTCGAACTGATACAGGTCGCGCGCCTGGCGCGAGACGTGGAACTCGAAGCGCACTTGGGGCATGGCGTCCTCTTTGAGCTGGATTTGAGAAAGACGGCTGGTCGTCTTTTCAGTCATCGGTGGCAGTCAGGCGCGCAGCCAGCACGCGAATCTGCTCCAGCCCCACCGGCTTGATCAGCACCAGGTCGGCCTGGTCCTCCAGGTCCTGGGCCATGCGCGCGTCGGCCGTGACGATCATGACCTGAGTATGTGCCAGGCGGGGGTCGGCGCGGATTGCGCTCAGCACCTCTCCTCCCATCACCCGCGGCAGGTGCAGGTCCAGGATGACGACGTCCGGCACAATCTGCGCCAGCCGCGCCAGCGCCCGTTCGCCGTCGGCGACAATCTCGGTCTCGAAGCCGGTCATCTTGAGGGCGATGGTGAGAAAATCGGCGATATCCTCCGAGTCCTCGATAATCAACGCAAAACGTCTTTTCACGTTCCCTCCTTTCGTGCCCCTGTACCCGTCACGGCCTGAAAACTGCGCTCCAAACCGCGGAAGGCAGCGCCACGGCAAATCGTGGTAACGGCTGTCGGCTCGACGCGCGCCTTGGGCGGCTACTCCTGCTCCAAACCCCCTTGCGGCAGAAAAGCCTCCAACTTGCGCAACAAGTCAGGTACATCTCTGGTCGCCGTTCTCCACACCTCGTCCCAATCTACTACATCATAGCCGTGTATCAAGTGATCGCGCATCCCAGCTATCGCCACCCACGGTATCTCCGGGTGTTGCCCGCGCAACTCAAAGGACAGTCGCTTGACGGCTTCATCCATCACAATCAACTGATAGAGCACAGCGGACTGGGTCTTGAAATCCTCAAGAAAGTTCTCCTTTTGCACATCCTGTACAAATGTCAGTATGGCGCGCGCAGCTCTGGCAATATCCAATAAGGTGCCTTCATCTCGTCCCATAAGAAGCCACCTTGTCCCCAGGAAAGATGATAGAGGCTGTACTCAGAATCTCCTTGCGCCGTATCCAGTTCTGACTCCCTTCAACGGCGCGCCTCGTCACCAAGTCAACATCCCGCTGAAGAACAGCCTGGAGTTCCTGCTGCATTCTGATATGATCCAGCAAACTCCACTCTGCGTCGTCATCAAAAGTCACGATCACATCAATATCGCTCTCGGCATCAAAATCCGCCCGTAACACAGAGCCAAATGCCGCCATTTCTTGAATCTTCCAGCGCCGACAGAATTCGGCAATCTTGTCCATCGGAAACATTTCCAAATTTCTCATCTCACATCCTCTGGCTCCACTCACCTATGTAGGCTGCCTGCATTCAATGGAACCGCCTGTTTCCTGCCCCAGGCGGAAGGGCAGGCGCCAGAAATGCTCCGATGAAAAGTATAGTGTAATTTGCACTCGTTGTCAAAAAGGCCTGCGCTCGATAGAGCCGCTCTCCATCGCGCTCACTCGCCGACGATGGGGTCCAGCAACAGGCAGCCGCGCTCCTCCCACAGCGCCCGGTCCTCCTCCGTCTGCAGCACCGAGACCTCCCAGCGGTCGCCGATGCGCCGCACCAGGCGGTTGTCGGCGCAGGTGCGGTAGCGGCCATACTCGCAGCTCCAGCAGGTATAGACGATGTTGACGCACCAGACCTCTTCGGCGCCCAGCGCCAGGTCCTCCGCCAGCGGCGTCACCTGTTGGGCACGGTCGATGTGGGGATTGCTCTGCGAGTCAAAGCCGCGCAGCACCATCGTCCTGGCCTCGGCTGGCAGCGCGTCCCCGCTACAGCCGGCCAGGATGAGCAGCAGGATCGTCACGAGAGCGAGTTTTCTGGGCATGGGCAAACCTCCTTCGGCGCGTATCGCGTATCGCGTATCGCGTATCGCATATCGCGTATCGCGTGTCGCGCATTGTCTATTGCCGGTAAGCGCCTACCCTACACCCTCCTGTCCCTCAAAAACGCCCGCCCAAGATGAGCAGCCAGCTCGATAAACGATGAGCGATAAACGATAAGCGATAAGCGATGAGCGATAAGCGATGAGCGATAAGAGACGAGCGATAAGCGATTGGCGATAAGCGATACGCGATACGCGACAGGCAGATAGAAACGAAACGGCTCCACCCCCAGCCATGCCGGCCGCTCCCACAGCGCGCCCGCCCCGTCGTCGAGAAAAGCCACGCTGTAGAGCCAGGACGGCTCCGCCGCGCGCGGCGCGGTCAGCGCCCAGGTGATGGTGACGGGCGCCCCGGCCGCCAGCGGCCCGCTCCAGGTGACCGTCGCCGTCGTCGCGCGGACCACGCCACCGCCCTCCCACGCCAGCGACGGCGTCACCAGCTCGCTGTCGAGCGGCAGCAGCACCGTCACCGCCGCCGTCGGCGCCGCCGCGCCCCGGTTCACGATCTGCAATGTGCAGGTCGCCACGCCGCCGGAGTGTATGACGGGCGAGCAGTCCAGCAGCGATGGCGAGAGGTCGGGCGCGCTGATGCGCACACCGGCGCGGCGTTGGAAACGGAGGCCAAATTCCTCCAGCGTCAGCGCAGCGACGTTGACCAGCAGCGTGCCCGGCGCCAGCCCCGCGCTGACGCTGAGCTGGTAGCTGATGGTCACCTCCTCCCCCGCGCCGAGCGGCCCGCTCCAGATCACGCGCCGGCTGGCCGGGACATAGACGCCCGGGCCGCGCAGGCTGCCGGTGACCAGCGTCGTGCCCGGCGGCAGGGTGTTCGAGAGGGAAGCGGTGACGGTGAGGGGACCGTCGTTGAACAGGCGCAGCGTGCATGTGAGCGCCTCGCCCGGCCCGGCCGTCTCGCGGTCCGCCGTCAGCGTCGACGCGCCCAGCCAGGAGAGCCAGCCCACGGTCTGGGCCATGAGTGCCGGGCGCTCCGCCTCCGGCAGCGCCTCAAAGGGGAAGGAGAAAAAGGCCGTGGCGTGCCCCCCCTCGCGGCGGGCCAGGGCGATGGCCTCGCGGTTCTGGTCGCGCAGAGCGACGGCAGTGCCAGGCGTCGGCTGCATGCCGTCGGCGTTGTTCTGGAAAGGAAAAGTCAGCAAGTAGGGGCCGACATCGCCAAAGAGCGCGTCGCCGCGCACGCCCCGCGCCAGCGTCGGCGTCACCGATTCGGCGTAGCGCAGCACCCCCAGCGTCTGGCGGCTGAAGGCACCGCCGTGATGGTAGTAGAGGTAATCCTGCGAGGAGAGCATCAGCCGCCCGCCGCCGGCCACATAGTCTGCCAGCGCCTGCTCCTGGTCGTCTGTGACGGGGCGATACCAGTCGTAGCCCGTCCACCAGATGACCATGGGATAGCGCCGCAGCACGTCGAGCGGCGGGTTCTTCTCCTGGCAAGGGCCAACAGGAGGACAGGTCTGCCAGAAATCATAGGCCAGCCCGGCGGCCTCCAGCGCAGCGCGGTATTTGGCGCTCTGCTCGAAAAAGAGGTCGTCATCGACCAGGAGGATCGGCGCGGGGGCGCTGGTGGTAAAGACGCCAAGCTGGATCAGGCCGGATGACGTCGAGCGCACCGTCACCGTGACCACGTCCCGCGCCGCCGGCGCAGCGTCCGCAGGCACGGTCACGCTGAGGACGACGGTGGCGGACATGCAGGGGGCCAGGGTGAGGCGGGTCTGGCTCAGGGCAGTGGGCCACCTGGCGCCGGAAAGGGACAGTTCGAACGTGTCGCTGCTGCCGACCTCGGCCAGGTTGCGCACGCGCAGGGTGTAGGTTGCCACCGAGCCGGGCATGGCAATGCGCTCGTCGGCAGCAGGGTGCAGCTTCAGGCCGACGACAGAT
>Ga0129299_1003010_pt1 | contig 11103 bp, 10 predicted proteins | sample ConPoolayeCmetaG_FD_94477 | JGI IMG/M metagenome (GOLD analysis project Ga0129299, IMG submission 94477) | Hot spring microbial mat communities from California, USA to study Microbial Dark Matter (Phase II) - Cone Pool mat layer C metaG ... | reverse complement strand
CGACAGCATGACGGTCATTACGGCTGTGCCGCTCACCGACGCGGAGAAGAGCCAGTTCGTCAAGGCGCTGGCGGGCGCGGAGCTGGTCTTCCGCACCGACCCGACGATCCTGGGCGGCGTGGTGTTGCGCTCCGGGGCACAGGAGATCGATGCCAGCTTCCGTAGCCAGCTCACCGGGCTGCGCCAGTCCATGTCCTGATCGGCTCACCGTTGGCCCTGGCTGCATCCCCCGGCGCAAGAGGGGATGTAGGTTCTTGGCGGGATTCGGATGCCCGGCAAGTGTGCCTTATCGGCAGGAGGGGTTGTATGGCTGCTGTGCTCGGAATCTTGAAGGTCGTTGCGGCGATTATTACAATCGGCATTGGCTTGATCTCGCTCGTTCGCCCGCGTGTTGGGGCGGGGTTTGCCGATATCGAAGTGCCCAATCCACGCGCGGTGGCTGAGATCCGGCTGGTGTTCGGCGGGCTGTATGTGGGTTTGGGGCTGGCCCCCCTGATCCTGGCCGACCCGCTGGCGTTCCGGGTTGTTGGGCTGGCTTGGCTGGGGGAATTTGTCGCCCGCGCTATCGCTGCCTTCGTGGATCGTCCCCCGCTCGACTCCAAGTACCTGATCAGCGGCTTGCTGGAACTGGTCCTGATCGTGATCCTGCTGGTGTGACGATCCCCCCTCCCCGCTGGAACCTTTTCCCTGACCGGTGCGTGATAGGCTGTAGTGGCGATACTCATCGCCCGTTTTTCGCCAGTGGAGGGACAGAGTGTGATGCAATGCCGTTCTGTGAGGTTATTGAGTGCGCTGGCCCTGCTGGCGCTGGCAGGGATCGCCTGTAGCCTGCCGCTTGCGCCAGCAACGCCGGGGGCGACCCCTCCTGGGGGCGAGGAGGTGATAGCAACCACTGCCCCTGAGCAGCCGACCGCCCCGCCCACTGAGGCCGATCCGACGGCGATCTGCCCGGCTGCAACCCCCGGCACAGCGCAGTTGATCGACCCGGAGGGAGGCTTTTGCCTGCTGTACCCGGAGCGGTTTACCGTCAGCCAGGACATCTATGGCACTAACCTTGTCGGGCCGCCGCTCGATGACTCGATGGAGCCTGCCGCCGCCTTCCTCAGCATCAACGTGATCGCCGCGCCGGGTGCCGCGGCGGGGATCACGGCGGGGCAGTGGGCCGATCAGCAGATCGCCCTCTACCCGGACCTGGCAGGCCAGATCACCCGTGAGGAGACGACCCTGGCCGGGCAGCCTGCCGTGGCGGTCACCGGTCTGCCAGCCTATCTGGGGGGGCGCGACACCTATGTGGTGGTCAATAATACACTGTATGCCTTTCACCTCCACCCAGTAGACAATCTCGTGCCCATCGCTCAACCGGACTCGGACGAAGTGTGGGCCACCGTATCTTCATCACTGGCCTTCTTCCCGCCCCCGCCCGCCGAGTTCGTGCTGCCAGAGGACGTGTGCCCGGCGGCGGGCGCGGGCCAGGCTCAGTATGTCAACCGCGAGGCGGGGTACTGCTTCCTGCACCCTGCTGCCTTCCAGCCAGAGCCGAGCTGGCCCGGCGTGATCGCGGGCGGGCCGGACCTGCCGACCCTACCGGATTATGTCTTCCCGGAGCGTAAGGTGTCGATTGCTGTCGGTCTGGTCGGCCCGACGGATGGGAAATCCGTTCAGGAGATGATCGAGCCATATCTGGTGAACACCAACCCGGCCACCACCACCCGGCAGGACATCACCATCGGTGGCTTTCCGGCCATCGTGATCGAGGACACGGCTGACCCCATCGGCCAGCGCACGGGGTTTGTGGTGGCTGATGATACCCTATACACCATCCTGATCAAGCCCTCCAACGCAGCCAACTATCCCGAGGCCGCTGAGGCTGTGGAGCAGCTCTGGTCCTCTGTCACCCAGTCCATGACCTTCTTTACTGCCTGGAATTAGGGGTGTTGGCGTTCGATAAGCCTCACCCCCATCCCGTGCCCCTCCCCCTCTCCACTTGTGGTTCACACACCGACACTTTGAGTGCAAGTTGGGTACAAGGTGAGCACAGGAGAGGGGCAGAACCGAGCGCAGCGAGGTTCGGGGTGGGGCGAGGAGGAATGGGGTTCTATGCAACTCTCCAAGCTCACTGCCCATGTTCCTGGTCTCCTGGCTATGCCTGCCGCTGATCCAGACGTCATTGCGCCGGTAGTTGAGGACAGCCGCCTTGTTGAATCAGGCGGGCTATTCGTGGCGCGGCGCGGACTCTCCACCGACGGCCATCACTACATCAGCGCGGCGGTCGAGCGCGGCGCGGCGGCGGTGGTCGGTGAACTGCCCCCCGATGGGGTTGTCTGCCCGGTTCCCTATGTTCAGGTGGCCGATGCCGGGCTGGCGCTGGCCTATCTGGCGGCGGCGCAGGCGGGATTCCCCGCCCACCAGTTGGTGATGATCGGCGTCACTGGCACGGACGGCAAGACTACCACTGCCAATCTGATCCACAGCATCCTCACTGCTGCTGGCCTCCGCGCCGGGATGATCAGCACCATCAACGCCGTTCTGGGCGATCAGAGCGTCGATACGGGGCTGCACGTCACCACGCCGACCGCGCCCGAAGTGCAGGGTTACCTGCGGCGGATGGTTGAGGCTGGGCTGACTCACTGCGTGCTGGAAACGACCTCGCACGGCTGGGCGCAACATCGCGTTGCGGCCTGCGACTTCGATGCGGCGGTGATCACCAACATCCAGCACGAGCATCTCGACTTTCACGGCACGTGGGAGCATTACCGCGACGCCAAGGCGAGGCTGTTTCGAAACCTAATGGGCGGGGCACGCAAGACCAGCGGGCCGGCGGAGGGGATGGACAAGCTGGCTGTGATCAACCTGGACGATGCGCCCAGCGCGGAGTACCTGCTCGCCATCCCTGCCGACCGTCATCTGACCTATGCAATCGATCAGGGCAGCGGGGCGGACGTGCGCACCGCTGGGGTGATCTATGGCCCCGCCTCGACGCGCATCCAGGTTATGCTGCCCGCCCAAGACCCCTTCTGGATCGAGACGCCGCTGGTGGGGGAGTTCAATGTGAGCAATATCCTGGCCGCCACGGCGACGGCCTGCGGGCTTGGGATAACAGTGGACGCCATCCGCAGTGGCGTGGAGGCAGTGCGCGGCGTGCCGGGGCGCATGGAGCGCATTGATGAGGGGCAGGACTTCCTGGCAGTGGTGGATTTTGCTCACACTCCCAATGCCCTGCGTCGGGCGCTGGAGGCGGCCCGGCTCATGATCCCGATAGATGGCCGGGTGATCGTGGTTTTCGGCTGCGCGGGCCTGCGCGACCCGCATAAGCGTGCCATGATGGGCCGGATCGCCGCCGAGCTGGCCGACCTGACGATCATCACCGCTGAGGACCCGCGCACGGAGTCCCTGGAGACGATCATGGCCGCCAGCGCCGCCGCTGCCTCGGAGGCGGGGGGCATCGAAGGGGAGTCCTTCTGGCGCGTGCCCGATCGCGGCCAAGCGATCTACGAGGCCGTGCGGATGGCCCGCCCCGGCGACATCGTGCTGGCATGTGGCAAAGGTCACGAGCAGAGCATGGCCTTCGGCACAACCGAATATCCCTGGGACGACCGCGAGGCGATGCGTGCCGCGTTGCGCGGCCAGCCCCTGTGCACCCTCCCCACTGCCTCCCATCCGTAGCGTGCGGGCGCAAAAAGGCCGCGCCCCTCTATCAGCGCGGCCTGGGGGTCGGCTGACCGAGCGTGGGTCAGCGCAGATAAATGAGGGCAATCACGGCGACACTGGCGAGAAATAGCGCTACCAGCACCACCCCGGCAAATACGGCTTGCTCTTCTCCCGACTCGATAGACTCTGGGTCGCGCATCATAACGGCATCCTTTCCCAGCAACACGCGCACCAATAACCCCGGATCGTTTCATCCTATATATATAACGCTAATCACGCCCCAAAGGTTTCCCCCAAAAAAGGCGGAGGGCGCTCCCCTGCCACACCCCCCGCCAGAACCGGATCGAAGGATTCGGCAACTACGGCTGGCAGACCGCAAAAACCTGCAAGGGGGCCGGGTTCAGCACGTACCATAACCCGTCGTCGGGGTCCAGCTCCAGCGCTACAGGCATACGGCAGGTGCGGGTGTCGCTGTCCCCATTAGCGTAGGTCACCCGCACATCAAAATCGGTGTTGGCTGAAGCGACCGTGGCATTGTTGGTGAGGTTGAACGTGGTGCGATCCTCCACCAAGTCAATGTCCGTCATCAGCCCGCCGAGGTTCTGCGCGGTGATGTCCGGATTCTCGTAGCGCTGGAGGAGGGCGAGCTTCTGCTGCCGGTCAGCCACCTGCTCGGCGATCATGTCGCGCAGGTAGTTGTTCCAGGTCTCCTGGTAAGTTTCCTTGGCGCCGCTCAGCGCCTGCTGACCGACATCTTCGGTTGGCAACGGCGTGGGGAGTTCACTGGGTGGCTCTTCTGGCACGCTGGGGCGCGGCGTTGGCGGAACGGTTGGCTCTGGCCCCTGGCTTGTGCCGCCCGGCAGCGAGCACGCACTCAGGGTCAGCGCGACGGTGACCGCCAGTGCCAGCACGGCGTATTTGATCCATCCCTTCGTATTCATGCCTTCCCTTCCTCTTGATCAAGATGAGTCACTGACTCCAAAAAGCCAAGCCATCTGGGATTCAGAATCCCCTTACGATTCCTCATTATAACCGAGGGTGCGCGATTCCAAGCAAAAATTGTACTAGAGTCCTACCTCCTTACCTGGCACCCCGCCTGCTTGGAATCCGGGGCGACCCACGTTAGAATTGCAGCCTATGCTCGACCTGGGGATCGTCATCGTCAACTGGAACACCCGCGATTACCTGAGCCGCTGCCTGGAGTCCGTTTTTGCCAGCGAGGGTCGGCTGGCGATGCGTGTGGTGGTGGTGGATAACGACTCGACGGATGGCAGCGCTGAGATGGTGGCCGCCTGCTACCCGCAGGTGACGTTGATCCGAGGGCATGGCAATGTGGGCTACCCTGCCGGGAACAATCTGGGCTTGCGAGCGCTCGGCTTTGCAGAGTGTGGCCCTGCTCCCAATGCGCCGCGCTATGCCCTGCTGCTCAATCCCGATACCGAGCTGCCGCCCCGCGCCCTGAGCAACATCATCTCCTACCTGGAAGCCCACCCGGAGATCGGTGTGATTGGCCCCAAGCTGGTGCTGCTGGATGGCTCGCTCGACCTGGCGTGCCGTCGCAGCCTGCCCACGCCAGACGTGGCCCTGTGGCGCATGATCGGCCTCTCGAAGCTGCTCCCGCGCAGCCGCGTCTTTGGACGCTACAACCTGACCTACCTGCCGGAGGATGAGATCGCTGAGGTCGGCTCGGTGGTGGGGGCCTGTCTGATGATCCGCCGCGAGGCCGTCGAGAAGGTGGGCCTGATGGACGAGTCGTTCTTCATGTACGGGGAAGACCTCGATTGGTGCAAGCGGGTGGCGGAGGCGGGCTGGAAGGTGGTGTACTACCCGAAGGTGCAGGTGCTGCACGTCAAGCGGGCCGCCAGCCGCCAAAGCCGCCGCGCCGCCTTCGAGTTTGTACGCGCCTTCCTCATCTTCTACAACAAACACTACCGCGCGGCCACCCCCTGGCCGGTGCACCTAGCCATCTTGCTGGGGATCGCTGTGCGAGGCGGCCCGCGCCTGTGGCCGGAGGTTTTTGCCTCGCCGAGTGCGCCGCAGCGAGGGTGAGCGGTGAGCCATTCTCGTATTCGGACGCTATACATTGGGTCCAAGATGGCAACCGACGCGCTGCTGACGGCAGCGGCGTTTGCCCTGGCCTACCAGCTCCGCCTGCACGTCCCCTTCCCGACTGAGCCGGTCCAGGTGGCTGGGTTCATCACCTACCTCCCGATGCTGCTCGTTCAGACGCTATCGGTGCTGATCGTGTTCTACTTCAACAAGCTGTACCACATCACCCGGGCTAGCTCCCGTGTGGACGAGGTGCAGAGCATCTTTGCGGCGGTCAGCATCGCCACTATGATGGCGGTGGCGATTTCTGCCCTGACGTTCAAGAATAGCGTCTTCGAGCTGGATTACCCCCGGGCTATGATCCTGTATGCGTGGCTGCTGAGCATCGTCTTCGTTGTGCTGGGGCGGGAGTCCCACCGCCGGATGTGGCATCGGCTGCGAATGCGCGGCCTGGGCCGCGACCGGACGCTGGTGGTGGGCGCTGGCGAGACCGCTCAGGCCATCGTGCATAAGATTCAGTGGTCGCCCTACCTGGGTTACGACCTCGTTGGAGTGGTGCCCTTCACCTCTTCCAACGGCTCTGCCACCAACAGCAGCGAGGGCAATGCTGCGGAGACCGTCCCTGAGATCGTGGGCGCAACGGTGCTGGGAACGATAGATGAATTACCCCATATCATCGAACAGTACCGCATTGAGGAGGTGATCGTAGCCCTGCCGGAGGGCAGTACCCGCCGCGATATTGTCAAGGTCGTCAGCATGTGCCAGCGTGGCAGCGTGCAGATTCGCGTCTTCCCTGACCTGTTTGAGTTTGTCACAACGGGTGTCACCATTGACGACCTGGGCGGCATCCCGCTGCTCAATGTCCGTGATATCCAGCTCCGGGGCTGGAAGCTGAGCCTCAAACGCGGCCTGGATATCATCGGCGCGACCGTCGGCCTGATCGCCCTCTCCCCGCTGATGATGCTGTTTGCGCTGTTGATCCGGCTTGAATCGCCGGGGCCGGTCTTCTACGCTCAGGAGCGGATGGGTCTTGATGGGCGGCCTTTCCAGATGATCAAGTTCCGCACCATGCGCCAGGATGCCGAGCAGAATGGGCCGGGCTGGACGGTCAGGAACGACCCGCGCCGCACCAAGATAGGGAGCTGGCTACGGGCCAAGAACGTGGATGAGCTACCCCAATTGATCAATGTGCTGTTGGGGGACATGAGTCTGGTTGGGCCGCGCCCGGAGCGCCCGATCTACGTCCAGCAATTCCGCCAGAGCATCCCCCGCTACATGGAGCGCCACCGCGAAAAGGCGGGGATGACGGGCTGGGCACAGATCAACGGCCTGCGCGGCGATACCTCGATCTCCGAGCGCACCAAATACGATCTGTGGTATGTGGAGAACTGGTCGCTGTGGTTGGACGTGAAGATCATCGCCCGCACCATTGTCCAGACGATCTTCGCGCCCGATCACCATGCCTATTGATCGGCAGGAGGCGCTCTCTCCTGCCCTGGTCATGTGGAAGCATGATGAGTCCCTTTGCCGAGCGAAAAGTCGCACGGCTCAGCTTTTGCCCTTGCGGCGCGCCAGGCGTCGCCACATATCCGAAGGCATGTGAGGCACTCTATCCTGCTCGGTCGAGCGGCTCAGCGCCCACACCAGGTCTTCCAGAGCGGTGAGGCCTGACCGGTTAGCCGCGCTGATCATCAGGGGGCGTCCGAGGTTGCCTGCCTCACCCCAGGCGGGATCGTAGGGAATGACACAGGTAAATCTGTGTCCGAGCACCTTTTCGATACGCGCGCGGTCCAGCCCGGAGGGGGATAGCGTATTCAAGATGAGCCATACTTTGTCAGGCTCGAAGCCAAGTTGATCCAGAACGCTGAGCAAAGGAAGGGTGACCCGCACGGAGCTGACATCGGGCGGGATCGGCACGAGGATGACATCCGCCTGTTCCAGGGCGGCCAACGCAGGCCCTGAGAAGTGGTGAGGCGTATCGACCACCAAATAGGGATAGCTACCCTTGAGATGCTGGAGAATGGCAGTGGCGTGCTCGTCGGTCACTCTCTCTGCATCGGTGGGGTTCACCACGCCGCCCAGCAATTGCACTCCCGATTCGTGCGGCACCAGGTACGCCTCGATCACATCCGGCTCCATCTCTGCCGCGCTGGACTGAACCAGCCCGCCGAGGTTGTTTCGGGGCTTCAGATTCAGCAGCACATCGCAAGAGCCGATCGGCAGCGCCAGGTCAACCAGCACTGTGTCCATGCGCCACAGCAGGCTCAGGCCGGTGGCGACATTCACAGCTAGGCTGGTGCAGCCTGAGCCGCCCCGCAGGCTGAACACCGCGATCAGCTTACCCTGCGTGGTGGGCCTCGGCTGGGTATCGTCCCGTGAGCGCCGCAGCCGCAGATTGATGCGCGCCAACAGCTCGGCGTTGTCAAACGGCTTGGTTACATAGTCGTCCGCCCCGGCTTCAAAACCTCGGATTTTGTCCTCGCTGCGGGCGAGAGCGCTGACGATGATGATCGAGGTGTTGGCGGTATCCGGCATCTCGCGCAGTCGGCGCACGACATCGAAGCCGTGCATACCAGGAACCATCACATCCACCAGGACGAGGTCGGGCAACCACATGGCGGCTGAATCGAGGGCCGATGGCCCATCGCTTGCCACCTGGACGAGGTAGCCCTCTTTGGTCAGCAGCAGAGTGAGCATCTGGGCCAACGCGGTATCGTCTTCCATAATGAGGATCTTGTTCTTCAAGGCTTTCCTCTCTCATTGTTCACGCATGGACTGGCAGCGCGCGGTAGAGGAGAGCGCCTGTGCGGCGGCGCTACCCGGAGCCTGAGTATACACCATTTCGTTTTGGATGCTGCACTGCGCTGGCAGGAGGGAATGAGGCAGGCCCACCGGTTTGCCCGTTGTTGGACAACCTCCCTGGTGTGTTGTATAGTCGCCCTCATGCTGGGCATGTGGCTGGGAAGGAGGGACGGCGGGGAACCCTTACCGATACAGGCCAATCACTGGCTGCTTGATTGCTGATCGCTTATCGCTGGCAGCTTCCAGCAAGGAGGGAAGCAACATGAACCGGACAAGGCATGACTTCACCACCACGACCTGGGTGATGATCCCGGTCGCCATCGCCATCAACATTGCCATGGGGCAGTTGATCTATGCGCTCAAGGTTCCTCTGTATCTGGACTCGATTGGCACGATTCTCGTCGGTGCGCTGGCCGGGCCATGGGCCGGTGCGCTGACCGGCCTGCTGGCGAATCTCATCTGGGGCCTCAGCGGCCTGAACGTCGCCTACGCGCCGTTTGCGGCGGTGGCTGCCGTGATCGGCCTGCTGGCAGGGTTTTTCTCGGAGAATGCCTGGTTCCGCAAGCTGTGGAAGGTGCTGCTGGCTGGGATCATCACCGGGCTGGTGGCGGCGACCATCTCTGCGCCGATCTCCGCCTACGTGTTCGGCGGCGTGACGGGCAGCGGCCAGGACGTGCTGGTGACGATGTTCCGGGGCATCGGCCTGGGCATCCTGCCATCCAGCTTCGCCCAGGGCGTCTCGTCCGATCCGCTGGACAAGATGATCTCCTACCTGCTGGTGTGGCTGATCATCCAGGGGCTGCCGCGTCGCTTCCTGATGCGCTTCCCGCGTGCCGAGCAGGTGGTGTCGGAGGAAGCCGTCGGAACACCTTCCTGATTCGCGCCCTGGGGGCGGGCCTAAACGACCGAAGGTCGTCACCCGCCCCTATGCATAACCTCATGTCCATTCCCTTCAGCCTGTATGCGCCCCGGGCCAGCGGGCTGCACGACCTCCATCCCCTGACCAAGCTGACGCTGGCCGGGTTCTTTCTGTTCTTCGCCATCCTCGCCAGCGAGCCGTGGGTCTTTTACGTCGCCTTCGCCGCGCTGCTGCTGCCGTTGGCGATGTGGGGCCGGGTGGTGAGGCCGTTTCTGCGCACCACCTGGCGGGTCGTCGCGCCCTTCGCGCTCTCGCTGATTCTGATCCAGGGATTTTTCTGGCGGGGTGGGGCGGTCCTGTTCGCGTTCGGTCCGCTATCGATGAAGGTGAATGGGCTGATCTTCGCCGTCGCCGGGATCGGGCGCATCCTAATCGTTGTCAGCAGCTTCCTGCTGCTATCGCTGACCACGCGCCCCGACGCGCTGATGCTGGCCCTGGTGCAGCGCGGCCTGCCGGGCAACATCGCCTACATCGTCCTGACCACCCTTCAGATCGTGCCGCGCTTCCAGGCCAAGGCGAATACCATCCTCGACGCGCAGCGGTCGCGTGGGCTGGAAACGCAAGGCTCGCTGATCCGTCGCCTGCGGGCGATCTTCCCGCTGGTCGTGCCGTTGGTGTTGGGCAGCCTGGTAGACATCGAGGAGCGGGCCATTGCGCTCGAAGCGCGCGCCTTCAGCCGGTCGGGGCCGCGCACCAGCCTGTTCGATCTGCCGGACTCGCGCGTGCAGGTGGCGTTCCGCTGGGCGCTGGTGCTGGTGATGGTTGGGATGGCCGTCGCGCGCGTGCTGCTGGTGGGTGGTTTTTAGTGAGTGGTTTTTGGTGATTGGTTCTTGGTGATGAGAGTTGCGGATCATCCAAAGCTCACCGAGGACTTTCCCGTAACCAACAACCAACAACCAACAACTAACAACCGATTTCAAGGAGGGTTGCCGTGCAGGATTATAAGAACCTGCGTGTCTGGCAGAGCAGCCACAGGTTGGCGTTGGCGATCTACCATGCCACCCGCGCGTTTCCGAGGGAAGAGACGTATGGCTTGGTCAGCCAGATGCGGCGCGCCTCCATCTCGATACCTGCGAACATCGCTGAAGGATGCGGGCGGACTACGACGAACGGCCTCCTGCGCTTTCTCGACATTGCGATGGGATCGGGCAGTGAGCTTGAATATTACCTGCTCCTCGCCCGCGACCTGGGCTACCTCACTGATGATACCTGCTTCACTCTGGAACCCCATCTGCTTAAGGTCAAGAAGATGTTGAACGCCTTTATCCACAAGCTCCGCCGCGACCAAGCACTAAAAACGAAGAACCAACCACCCATTGCTGTCCATGATCCAGGTCGATAATCTCTCCTACCGCTACCCTGGCACGACCATCCCCGCGCTGCGCGGCGTGACTCTCCACGTCCCGCCCGGCCAGTTCTGCGCCATCGTTGGCCCGAACGGGGCGGGCAAATCGACGCTGTGCTACGCGCTGGCGGGGTTCATCCCGCACTTCTATCACGGCGCGCTGACTGGCTCGGTGCGCGTCGATGGCCTGGATGTGCCCGCCACGCCCCTCGGCGAGCTGGCCGGGGTGGCCGGGCTGGTGGTGCAGAACCCGTTCAACCAGATCACCGGGGCGCGCTTCACCGTACGCGAGGAGGTGGCGTTCGGGCTGGAGAACCTCGGCTTGCCCCGCGACGAGATT
>Ga0129299_1003009_pt1 | contig 11103 bp, 8 predicted proteins | sample ConPoolayeCmetaG_FD_94477 | JGI IMG/M metagenome (GOLD analysis project Ga0129299, IMG submission 94477) | Hot spring microbial mat communities from California, USA to study Microbial Dark Matter (Phase II) - Cone Pool mat layer C metaG ... | reverse complement strand
GTATTGACTTAAAAAATAATTCATTAAAAAAATATGACAATCAAAAGGGTTTACCTTCTAATGCCGGAAATACTGTTAACTTAATTGATGGTAGATTATTCGTCTCTACAGTTGAGGGTGTTCATTTCTTTGATAAATCCAAAGATAAGTTCATCATTGCAAATGAATTCATTTCTGATAGTCTCGATTCAAAATCTAATTGGTTTAATAAAATTTATCAGGACAAGAAAAATCGAATTTGGGCTACTGATGGTTCTGATAAAAACTTTACTCAACTTATACCAGAAAATAATAATAAAAATGGTATTCTTTACAAAAAAGACCAAAAAAGATTTAAACCAATTTCTTATTTTACTGTCAAATCTATCTTTGTTGATGAAGAAGAAGGGAGTAATAATTACATTGTCTGGCTGGGCGGTAACGATGGTATTATTAGATATCAGGAAAAGCAAGGATTAAACCACAAAACCAGTTTCAGCACCCTTATCAGAGATATAATTGTTAACAACGAAAAAGAAATATTTTTTGGTTTTAGCGGTCTCGAGAATAACAGTAAACCGAAAATGTCTTCACTCCTTCCCGAAGAAAACACCATTACATTCTACTATTCTTCAACTTCCTATGAAATTTTAGGTAAGAATGAATACCAATTCATCCTTGAAGGATTTGATAAAGTTCTTTCCGAATGGACAACAACTACTAAAAAGGAATACACAAATCTATCCTACGGCACTTATAAGTTCAAAGTCCGTTCAAGAAACGTTTATGGGGATACATCAGATTTTGCTGAATTCGATTTCACTATTGAAACACCATGGTTTGCTACTGTCTGGGCTTACTCTATGTATGTTATTCTTGGTGTAGCTTCCATTTTCCTCATTATCAGATGGCGAGGTAGAAAACTTGAGCGAGAAAAACAGGTTCTTGAAGAAATTGTTGAGGCAAGGACGGCAGAAATCATGGAACAAAAAGAAGAAATTGAAGTTCAATCACTCCAGCTATTTATCAAAAATGATGAACTCGAAAAAATTAATGGTATTGTTCAAGCTATAAACAATGAAATAAATTTCAATAAATTATTAATTTCAATTCTTGAAAGAGTCAAGGTTCTAAAGGTTATTGACAGAGCTACTGCTATCGTCTGGGATAATAATATCTCCAAATATAAATTCAAAGCAAGCTTGGGTTGGGATATTAATATTTTTGACGGGATTGCCCTCACCACCGAAGAAGCTGAAAAACGTTATATATCAATTTCTAAAGAAATTTTCGAAGATATTTTTCTTGCTAAGGATTTTGATAGATATCCACACCTGAGCGAAGAGTTTTCAAAGTTAAACGAATTAGAACAACCTTTGTCCTTTGTTACAATTCTGATTCGTATTGAAAATAAAATTGAAGCTTTTCTCATCCTTGAGAACTTTGTTTCAAAAAACGCTTTCACAGAGAATGATTTAAGCCTGCTAAATAACTTAAAAGAACATCTTGTATCTGCTTTCATCAAAACAAAAATTTTAGAAGATTTACAGATTACCCTGAATAACTTGAAAGAGGCACAGCAACAACTTGTTCAATCCGAAAAATTAGCCTCTCTTGGTCAATTAACAGCCGGTATCGCCCACGAAATTCAAAATCCATTGAACTTTGTTAACAATTTCTCTTCTCTCTCAAAGGATTTAATCGAAGAACTGAATGATGAAATTGAAAAAGGGAAAGAACATTTTTCACAAGATGATTTTGACAATCTTCTCGATATTATTAGCACCCTTAATGATAATATTGCTAAAATTAATGAACACGGGAAACGAGCCGAAAGTATCGTAAAAGGTATGTTGATGCACTCAAGAGGTAAATCCGGCGAATTCCAGCTAACCGATATAAATTCAATGGTGAAGGAATATGTTAATCTCGCCTACCATGGTATGAGAGCACAAAATCATGAATTTAATACCGCTATTATCTCCGATTATGATGAATCTCTTGGAAAAGCAAATATTGTTCCTCAAGACCTTAGCAGAGTCATATTAAACATTGTCAATAATTCTTGCTATGCTGTTAATGAGAAAAGTATCAAACAGAAGGAAGGTTATTCTCCCAAAATTGAAATAAGCACTAAAAAGTTTGATAATAGTTTCCAGATTAGAATCAAAGACAATGGAACAGGCATTCCTCAAAGTGTGATTGACAAAATATTTCAACCCTTCTTTACCACGAAACCAACTGGTAAAGGAACAGGTCTTGGATTATCTATGAGTTATGATATTGTTACCCAGATTCATCGTGGAAAGTTAGAAGTAAGTTCTGTTCCAGGTGAATCAACTGAATTCGTTATTACCATACCAACGAATCTTAAAAATTGATCTAAAAAAATTTCACAAAGCAAAAAATAAAAAATATTTATTAAATAAACGGAGGATTAAATGACTTTTAAAATAATGTATGTGGACGATGAATTAGATGTCGAACCTATGATTACTCAAAAGTTTCGGCGTGAGATTAGAGAAAAAAAATATAGTTTCATATTTGCTCATAATGGCTTTGAAGCACTTGCAAAGCTTGATGAAAACCCCGACGTCAGTATCATCCTTTCTGATATTAACATGCCAGAAATGGACGGTTTAACTCTTCTTTCCAGACTTCACGAGCTTAACAATCCTGCTCTTAAGACTGTCATTGTATCTGCTTATGGTGATATGGAAAATATCAGAACTGCTATGAATAGAGGAGCTTTTGACTTTGTTACTAAACCAATTGATTTTAATGATCTCGAGATTACCATAAACAAGACTCTCGAACAAGCAGATTTATTAAGAAGGTCTCTTCAGGAACATGATCAATTAGTTGCAATCCAGCATGACCTTAATATTGCAAGAGAAATACAGTCATCTATTCTTCCAAAAGACTTCCCTGCTTTTCCTGACCGTAAAGAATTCGATATTTACGCTACTATGAATGCGGCTAAATTTATTGGTGGTGATTTCTACGATTTCTTCCTCATCAGTGATGATGAACTTGGTTTCATAGTTGGTGATGTTTCAGGAAAGGGTGTCCCTGCCGCAATTTTTATGGCTGTCAGTAAAACTTTATTGAAAGCAAATGCAATGCAAAGATTATCCCCCGACCAATGCCTTCAATACGTCAATAACCTACTTTGTCAGGAAAGCGTTGACTCAATGTTTGTTACAGTTTTCTATGGCATATTGAATCTGAAAACCGGATTATTGACTTATTCAAATGGCGGTCACAATCCTCCTTATATTATTTCAAAAGATAGAGGCGTCGTTATGATTGAAAAAACTGGTGATTTTGTTCTTGGAGGAATCGAAGATCTGAACTACCATTCAAAAACTATACAAATAAACCCCGGCGAATCTATTTTTGTTTTCTCTGACGGAGTTTCCGAAGCTATGGATATAAATAATAAACAATACTCAGAACCAAGACTTGAAAATCTTCTTGCTAATTGCGTGGGTGTTGAAGCTAAAGAAATTTCGGGTCGTGTTGTTGCAGATGTAAAGCTTCATGCCGAAGGAGCTGAACAAAGCGATGATATTACTACTTTAACTTTGAATTATTTCGGTTTGTAATAATTTCTTAAGCATCAATATTTTCTTCGAAATATACTTTAAAAGTTTTGATTCTTCGGTATTTAAATTCCTGAACTACAAACTCAGGCATTAATCCGAAGAATTTTTTTGAGTTGTAAAGAATCTGTTAAATATCTAGATTTTTAACATAGATAGCATTTTCTTCGATGAATTCTCTTCTTGGCTCGACTTTGTCACCCATAAGTTTTTCGAATATTAGTGAAGCCTCAGCTGCACTATCAACAGTAACCTGAAGTAGTGTTCTTGTTTCTGGATTCATTGTCGTTTCCCAGAGCTGTTCAGGATTCATTTCACCGAGACCTTTGAACCTTGAAATAGTAATTCCATCAGCTGTTGTATTTTCTTCAGCGGCTTCGGGCTCAACCGGTTCCAGTATTTTTGATGGCAAATCTTTTTTTATTCGTTTAATTATCTCATCTCTTTCTTTATCACTATAAGCATAATATTCCTGCTTCCCTTTCTTCAACTTATATAAGGGAGGCTGAGCGATATACAGCTTTCCATTTATTACAAGGTCTTTCATGTAAAGAAAGAACAAGGTCAAAAGGAGTGTCCTGATATGAGAGCCATCAACATCTGCATCTGCCATCAGAATAATTTTTCCATATCTGCTTCTATTTGGGTCAAATTCTTCGTTAAAGCCTGCCCCAATAGCCGTAAAAATAGTCCTGATTTCTTCATTCTCAAGGATTTTCGACAATCTTGCCTTTTGAACGTTTAGAATTTTCCCTTTTAATGGAAGTATAGCCTGAAATCTTCTATCCCTACCCTGCTTTGCTGAGCCTCCAGCTGAGTCTCCCTCGACAATATAAAGCTCTGTTTCCTCTGGATTCCTATTGGAGCAATCAGCTAATTTCCCCGGAAGCGTTGCAGAATCCAAAGCATTTTTTCTTCTGATGAGTTCTCTTGATTTTCTTGCCGCAATTCGAGCCTCTGCTGCAAGTGTTACTTTTTCAATTATTTTCTTGGCTATATTAGGATTATGGTCAAGATATTCTGTCAATTTTTCATTTAATATTGTTCTGACAATTCCCTCTACCTCACCGTTACCCAATTTTGTCTTTGTCTGGCCTTCAAATTGTGGTTCAGGAACCATAACAGAAATTATAGCTGTCAAACCCTCCTTAAAATCCTCACCGGTTAATTGCTCCTTATTCAATTTATTGGCTATTGCATACGCATTTAGTGTCCTTGTCAATGCTGAACGAAATCCGGAAACGTGCGTACCGCCTTCAATAGTGTTAATATTGTTAACATAGGACAATACATTTTCATTATATCCTGTATTATATGCAAAGCAAATTTCAACTTTTGTCAAGCTATTTGAACCATTTGTTCCGGAACCTGAAATATAGATTGGTTTAACCAATTGGGTTGTAGAATTATCAATATATTTTACAAAATCAACCAGACCACCCTCATAATGGAAAGTTTCGTGTCTCCCGTCCCGCTCATCGCTCAACTCAATTACAACCTGAGGATTCAAAAAGGCAAGCTCTCTTAACCTTTCAGAAACCTTGCTAAACCTGAAAGTAACGGTTTTGAATATATTCTCATCGGGATAAAACCTTATTATTGTGCCAGTTTTATCAGATACTCCGATTTCTTTTACATCAGACAATGGTTTACCTTCTGAATACTCTTGTTGATATATCTTCCCTTCTCTGTGAATTGTAGCAATAAGTTTTGAGGAAAGGGCATTAACGCATGATACACCGACTCCGTGAAGACCACCTGAAACCTTATATGAAGATTTATCGAATTTTCCTCCTGCATGTAGTGTGCACATTACTACCTCAAGAGTTGAAATTTGTTTAACCGGGTGAGGTCCAACAGGTATCCCTCTTCCATCATCTTCTACCGAACAGGAACCATCTGAGTGCAATACAACTTTAATTTTCTTACAAAAACCTGCTAAAGCTTCATCTATAGAATTATCAACTACCTCCTGAATTAGATGATGAAGTCCCCTCTCACCTATATCTCCAATATACATAGCTGGTCTTAATCGAACTGCTTCAAGACCTTCCAATACTTTTATGCTGTCTTCATCATATTCATCAACATTATTTGTATCAACTAATTCAGGTTCATCATAGTTAATTTTTATGTCCTCAATTTGAATGTTTTTCTCGTCTTCCATAGTTTTAAGATATAATAATTTAATAAACTTACAAAAATACGAATTTTTTTTGAGTTAGTAAAGTGAACTTACTTTATTACAAGCTCTTTAATCAATTCTTTCCCTAAAATTTTATTAATACTAACGATTATATTATCTTTTCTCAATAAAATTTCTGCTTTCCATGTTGAAGATTTAGTACTAATATATAATTTTCCTTCTTCAAATTTCTTTACTTTTGTTTTTGTAGCTATAACTTCCCCAACAACTTCCTTCCAATATATAGGTATAGACGATTCAGCCAGTCTGTCAGTTAAATTTCTGCTTTCAACAAACTCTAAAAAAATCTTACTTATCGGTTTTGGTCCATTATCTTCATTACTCATAGTTAACTTTCCCATCTACGATATGTATAAACTTTATATTTTCGGTATTAAATACTTCTTTCACCTGATTTGGATTTGTAGTTGTTATAAAAATTTGTGATAAATTCTGTCTGAGTAATTCAATTACCATTTTGATTCTGTATGAGTCAATTTCCGAAAATATGTCATCAAGCAGAAAAACTGGTGTATCATTTTTCTTGTTTTTTAAATATTGAAATTCGGCAAATTTTAAACTAATCAGCAAAGTTTTATGTTGTCCCTGCGATGCAAAATCACGAGCAACATTATTGTTCAGTTTAATTATAAATTCATCCTTCTGTGGACCAAAGAGTGTCATTCCTCGCTTAACTTCTTCTGACCTTAATTGAATATACTTTTCTTTCAAAATTTCCTTAATTTCTTCAATATTGAATTCCTTATTTGTTTGTTCTAATTTTCTACTTTCTGATCCTCCATTATTCAATAAAACATTTGGTAAATATTCAAGTGTTACTGATTCGCTATTATTTGATACCATAGAATAGAATTCAGAAAAAAAAGGTTGAGTTTCTTTAACATAGTTCATTCTTCGAATTATCAGTTCTGAGGCATGGTTTATAAATTGAATTGTCCATGCATCAAGTAAATCTATATCAAAATTCTGCTTAGTATTATAGGAATTATTCAGTTTATTTTGACCTAGTAGATTATTTCTTTGCTTTAACACCTTCTTGAATTTCAGCAATTCATCAAGATAAACCTTATTAGACTGTGATAATACCCTATCTACAAAATCACGTCTGCACTGGGGAGAACCTGAAGTTATTATTCTATAGTCTGGAGTAAGTATGATTAAGGGAATTGCTCCAATTAAATCTTTCGGAGATAAATTTTCTCCGTATGAATTGGAAATTTCTTTACCATTATTAAGCTGATACTTTACCCTTGCAAAATATTTCAAATCCAATTCATTAATTGATTTAAGGCTAACTTCATAAAAATCGGTTCCCTTTGCCACAACGTTGGAGTCACTTCCGGAAATGAAACTTTTCGATAGACTTCCGATAGAAATTGATTCAAGAATAGATGTCTTCCCTGCCCCATTCTTGCCGTAAATAACATTAACATTTCTGTTAAATTCAATATCGGTAAAAATATGGTTTCTAACATTTTTAATCAAAATGTTATCAAGTATCATATCGTTATGCTGCAAACAAATCTACTAAAAATTTAGTAGTTCAATAAAAACAATAGATTATTAATTTAATCTAACAGGCATTATCAACATCAGTAAATCATCGCTATCCTCGTTTGCTTTGATGATTGCCGGTCTGTTTTGCTCTGTAAAAGAAATTGCTACTTCCTCATTTTGGTCATCAATATTATGAAGTGCATCTTCGAGATATTTGAAATTAAAACCGATCAAATATTTCTCTTGATTATAATCGCACTTGATTTTTTCAATTGCCTTTGAGCCGCTGTCTTCGTCTTCGCCGGTTATTGATATTTCATTATTTTCCAGCTCAAGTTTTATCTGGTTAGAAATACTGCTTGTAAATATTGAAACCCTGCGAATTGAAGATAAAAAGTCTGACTTATTAACTTTTACAGTCATTTTATATTCGCTTGGGATAACAGCTTCATAAGGTGGAAATTTCTCATCAATAACACGTGTAATCAAAATAGTTTCTCCAAAGTCAAATCTTGCATGAGTTATCTTCTTTTGGTTTTCTATGAATGACATTGTTAAATCATTGTCAATTTTTCTTAGTAAATCTATGGTTCTTGAGGGTAATATCACATTCAACTCATTTGGATATTTCGGCTTATCCGATTTACATACTGCCTTAACAAGCCGAAAACTGTCTGTTGATACTGCATTTACATAGGTCTCACGAAATTGAAATAAAACACCCGTCATTGCCGGTCTAAATTCATCTGTTGATACCGCAAAGTAAGTTTTGTCAGCTAACCTTATAATTTCATCTTTCGTAAAAGAAGCACTCTTTGTGCCAGATGGTTCATTTTCTTTTGAAGTCTCTGTATCTAAACTTGGTTTTTCTGACTGGAACAATTCAGGCAAATCTAAGTATTCCTCAGGATTTAAGCCTTTCATTCCATATTGACCAAAACTTGTTATAATATTTATCTCAAAATTCTCTTCGTTAGAGTGGAATTCAAATGTTCCTTTGTTTTCCAGAGCTCTAACTATGTCATTCAACCTTTTTCCTGGTACCAGAACATTTCCGTCCTCTATTCCATCTACATTCATCATAGACATTATTGTAATATCCTGATCAGTAGCTATTACCCTTAAACGATTTCCCATTAATGAAAAATTCAAATGTTCCAAAACCGGTATCGTTGATTTTCTTGGCATTGCCGGTAATGTCTTCTGTAATATTTTGTTAAAATCACTTAAATTTGCTGAAAACCTCATAATTATCTCATTTTGTAGTAGATAAAAACTAAATTTATTTTCATAATTTTGGACTTTCAAATTACAAAAAATGATTTCTTATAACAAGAATGTGGAAAATTATTTATGCTTACAAAATATGGTATTGATAATATAATTATTATGTTAGCTGCAGGTTTTGTTCTGATCTCTCTTTCTGCTTTTTTTGTTAGAGGCTGGCTTTCAATTTTGCTTTTTATTTTTGGAATATCTCTTGTTGTTTTTACCTTCATTTTTTTTCGGGATCCTGAAAGAAATATTCCTCCTGAAGCTATAGAATTTGATTATATTGTTCTTGCCCCTGCTGATGGTAAAATTGTCGAAATTTCAGATGATTATGAAAAATACTATATAAAAAATGATTGTTTACGAATCAGTATTTTTCTTTCCCCTCTTGATGTCCATGTAAATCGCTCCCCAGTCTCTGGTTTGGTTGTATTTTATAAATATATTAAAGGTGATTATCTTGTGGCTTATCACCCTAAATCCTCTGAACTTAATGAACAAAGCATTATCGGGGTAAAAACAAGCTACGGTAAGGTTGTTTTCAAGCAAATTGTAGGTATTCTTGCAAGAAGGTTGGCATGCGAACTAAAAGTTGGTGACTCCATCAAAGCTGGAGAAAGATTCGGAATGATGAAATTCGGTTCCAGAATGGATATTTTTTTAGATAAGAATTCAGAAATTTTTGTTAAAATTGGTGATAGAGTTACTGCTGGTGAATCTATAATTGCAAGATTGAAAAATATCAACTAAAATCATTTATTTCTTATTTTATTCTTAAATTTGAAACTTATGAAATAGCTTAATTATGCAAATAACTAAATCAATAGTGCCAAACCTTTTTACTTTAGTTAACCTGTTTATGGGTTTTTCCGCTATTGTTGCTATTTCTGAGTCAGATTATCTTAAAGCATCACTTATGATCCTGTTCGCAGGTATTTTTGACTTGCTTGATGGTCTTGTTGCACGATGGGTTAAATCAGCAAGCGAATTCGGAGTCGAGCTCGATTCCCTTTCCGATGCAGTCTCTTTCGGTATTGCACCCTCTTTTATGCTTTATAAAATATACTTTTTTAACTATCTGGAAACCGGTTTGCTTATTGCCGCTCTTCCTGCTATCACAGGTATAATCAGGCTTGCTCGTTATAATGTTCATCTAACAAGTTTAACCGAAAAACCTTTATTCACGGGATTACCTATTCCAGCAGGAGCATTTACCATTATTTCATTTTTACTGTTTATTTTTTTAGACAAAGAAATATCAGAAACTATAAGGGTCATAAGTATATTTGCAGTTACCGTTCTGACTTCACTGGCAATGATTTCCAAAATCAAATTTGAACCAATTCCAAGACCAACGCTATTATCATTGAAAAGTAAACCATTTGTTTTTTTGTTTTATTTAGTTGGCGTTATAGCGTCAATTATTAGTTTAGGAAAATTAATTTTCCCGTTTATGCTTCTATACTTCTTTGGAAATACAATTAGATATATTTTTCTTTGGATTAAGGAAAAAAGAGAAGCAGTTGATGATATTGATGAAGGCGATGAACCCGAAATTGGTCCTTATGATGTATGAATTTAATTATCAAACATATTTATAGTTTTTATGAAGTTTTTAGCAAAAATTAAAATCACTCTTAGAAAAGGTATTCTTGATGTTCAGGGCAAAGCCGTCGAAAATGCTCTTCATTCAATCGAATTCCCAATGATTAACAATGTCCGTATTGGAAAATTTGTCGAACTCGAAGTTGATGCCAATGATAAAGAAAATGCACATCTGTTGGTTGATTCTGCTTGTAAAAAATTAATCGCTAATCCTATTATTGAGGATTTTGAAATCGAACTTATTGAATTATGATTTTTTAATTATTTAAAGACTTAAATGAAATTCGCTGTTGTTGTTTTTCCCGGTTCTAATTGTGATCACGACGCTTATTACGCTACGAATAAAGTTAGTAATAACAAAACCCAATTCCTTTGGCATAAAGACACCCATATCTCCGAAGACATTGATTGCATCATACTCCCCGGTGGCTTTTCTTATGGAGACTACCTAAGATGTGGTGCTATTGCCAGATTTTCCCCAATCATGCAGGAAGTAGTTAATTTCGCAAACAAAGGTGGTTATGTTTTGGGAATTTGCAATGGTTTCCAGATTTTAACCGAAGTCGGTCTCCTCCCCGGTACTTTGATGAGAAATAAATCCCTTCATTTTATTTGTAAGGACGTAAACCTTAAGGTTTTGAATAATTCTTTAGCTTTTACGTCTGAACTAGAGTTAGGTGATATTTTGACTATACCAATTGCACATGGCGAAGGAAATTATTACGCAGGAGAAGATATAATCAAGGAACTGGAAGCCGAAAACAGGATTGTTTTTAAATATTGCAATTTAAATGGTGAATTTACTGACGAATCAAACCCTAACGGTTCTTTGAATAATATTGCAGGTATTATTAACGAGAAAGGAAATGTTCTTGGTATGATGCCCCACCCTGAAAGATATAGCGATATCATTCTCGGTAGCGATGAAGGACTAAAAAT
>Ga0129299_1003004_pt1 | contig 11107 bp, 8 predicted proteins | sample ConPoolayeCmetaG_FD_94477 | JGI IMG/M metagenome (GOLD analysis project Ga0129299, IMG submission 94477) | Hot spring microbial mat communities from California, USA to study Microbial Dark Matter (Phase II) - Cone Pool mat layer C metaG ... | reverse complement strand
ATTCTCAAACATGCTCTAGAAAAAGACAGATCTTCTCGAACTCAAAAATCCCCGTAGCCAGCAATGCATCAGCGGGAAATCTTGGCATCGACCCTAGTAATTTCACTCTTGCACGCTTAACAGACGGGATCCCAGCAGGCGTTGCAGCCAAGGGGCAAGGAACTCGCGGTTAGCCAACTGCTGCTGCGGATCCTGGGTTTCTAGAGGAAAGGGGGCAAGGGCCCGCAGGGCGGCAGTGGTAACACAGAACATGGCCTTTTGGAAGCTGAGGCAGATTTTCACCCTGAGGTCATCTTCCCCGCGCGGCTGGCGGCGGTAGTGCTCCCGCAAATAGCCAGGCAGGTGGCGCAGCATATCCTGCATCAAGAGAGTGGGCGGGATCCCGGCGCTCCCCACCGGCAGCGGATCGGCATACAAAGCGCCGTAGGTAAAGTCGGCCTGCTCAGCCGGGATCTGGTGAGCCTGGGCGTTGTAGGAAACCGTGCCCATGAAGGGAAAGGAGCGGAAAAACACGGCTTCCACGTAGGGCAGGGCCGTGTCGGGCAGGAAGGTCAGCCCCGCCGACAGGGGGATGATCTCGTAGCGGCGGCCCCAGATGCAGGGGGCGTAGGTGATGGGCTTGTTGGCGGCTGCCACCAACCCCTGCTGGATGTGGGCCACCACGTCGGGAAGGGCGAGCTGCGGTTCGCTCTCGTGGCGCTTGGCCAGGGTCAGGAAGATATCGCTCATCACCCGCCAAAACTGGCCCAGGCCGCTGTACATGGCCAGCATGCGCACCTGTTCCAGGGCAAAGTCGGGGCAGAGAAAGTTGAGGCCCTGTAGGAAGGGGTTGAAGCGGAACTTGGCCCGGATGGCCACCTTGGCCCGCTCGACAAATTCGGGAGTATCCAGATAGCGATCCAGACCGCCCCCCCCATGCCAGAGCATGGCTTTCATGCAGTATTCGGCAAACTCGTAGTTGATGCGGTCATGCCAGAGGTAGCGCAGCCATTTGCCCAGCGTGATTTTGCCGTTGAAATACTTAAAAGCGGGGAACAGCTCCAAAAATTGGTGGTCGGCTATGAAGATTAGATTCTGGGAGTAGGCATCCAGCACTTGGCCATAGCTGTGGAGAATGCCGATCACCTCCAGCCGGTTGCTGGAAGAATCCGGCACAAGGGCTCCCCCTGTCTCCAGGCGCTGGACAATAGGAGCCAATCGCCTTTGCTCCAGGGGATCCAAGCCGGCCAGAAAGAAACAGGAAGGAGCGGGAACAAGGGTAGCAGTCATGGGAGAAGCAGCGGTTGAGACAACAACAAAAACCCAGTCGATCTCACCAAATCGTTACAACGAAGATGACCCAGGCCCGAAAGCGGTGGCCAGCCTGCCTGCTTCAGCAAGATTGAGGGCCACCGGCTTGGCCCAATGAGCGGCGGTGGACTCCACCCAGTGGGTGGCCCAGGCAGGCTGGAGTCCGAGCAACACCACGAGCACTGCCAGAACTACAGCAGGCAGGCGCTCTGCCGTGGCGTGTCGTTGCATGGCAATGGCCACTTCCGAGAGGCGCCCGAAAAAGACACGGTTCACCATTAGCAGAAAATAGGCCGCCGTCAGCCCCGTCCCCACCATGCACAGGAGCGTCTGCAGAGGGAAGACGGGGAAGCTGCCCCGAAAGAGGGTGAACTCGGCAATAAAGCCCACCAGTCCGGGCGTGCCGCCGCTGGCCATCACCCCCAACACCATCAAGCTGCCAATCAGCGGCAGGCCCCGCTCCGGGTTGAGCAACCCCCGCAGCCGCTTGAGATCCCGCGTGCCGGCGTTGGCGTAGACGGCACCCACCAGCAAAAACAGCAGCGAGGAAATCAGGCCGTGGCTCACCATCTGGAAGAGGGATCCCACCAAGGAGAGGGGGGTGGCCGCCGCCGTGGCCAAGAGAATATAGCCCATGTGGGCAATGGAGCTGTAGGCCACCAGCTTTTTCATATCTTGCTGCACCAAGGCGTTCAGGGATCCATACAGCACATTGGCCACCGCCCAACTGGCTAGCCACGGCCCGGCTTGCTCCCAGGCATCTGGCAAAAGCTGGAGGCCAAAGCGCACCAGGCCGTAGGTGCCCAACTTGAGCAAGAGCCCCGCCAAGAGCACCGAAATGGGGGTGGAAGCCTCCACGTGGGCATCCGGCAGCCAGGTGTGGAAGGGCACCAAGGGGATCTTGATGGCCAGCCCCAGCAGGATGGGAACAAGCAACAAAAGCTGCTGTAGCAGCGGCAAGGGGTGGGCCTGCAAAACGGTGTAGCTGAAGCTGTGGGCCTCGCTCAGCCAACTGAGGCCGAAAAAGCCAATCAGCAGCAGAATGCCAGAGAGAGCAGTGTAGACCAAAAACTTAGTGGCCGCATAGATGCGCCGCGGCCCGCCCCAGATGGCAATGAGCAGATAAAGGGGAATGAGCTCAACTTCGTAGAACAGGAAAAACAGCAGCAAGTTCTGGGCCAGAAAGGCGCCCGCGATGGCGGCTGCCAGCAGCAAGACCAAGCTGTAGTAGAGGCGGGGCCGCTCCACCTGGCCGCTGGCCCAGAGGGCAATCAACACCAGCAGGCCGGTCATCACCACCAGCGGCAGGGAGATCCCGTCCACCCCCAGCTCGTAAACCAGGCCCAACTGCGGGATCCAGGCCACTCGTTCGGCCATCTGGATCCCTTGCTCTTGGGGATCAAAAAGCAGCAGCAACCCCAAGCTCAGCCCCAACAAAGCCAGGCCAAAGCTCAAGGCCAAACTCCGGTGCAGACCCTTCCCCGCTCGCTCGGGGATCAGCCCCACCAAGATGCCGCCCAACAACGGGATCCCGACCAAAAGGCTGAGCATCGCTTTCTCCCACTCAATAGGCCAATCCCAAATGGGGCGAACGCAGCAGCCAAGCAGTAACCACCACTACCCCGATGACAATGAGCAACACGTAGAGCTGCATCCGCCCCGAGAGGGTGTACTTGAGGGCTTCGCCGCTGAACAAAAAAGCCAGGCTCACCCCGTTTACCAGGCCATCCACCCCGTTGCGATCCAGCCACTCCAGTCCGCGGGAGAGGGCACCGACCGGCTGCACCACCAGCACCTGGTAGAGCTGCCCGGTGTAGAAATCCTGGGCCAAGAGATCCTGCAGCTCCGGCCAGGGCAGGCGCAGCCGCCGCCGGCCCCCCCAGTACAGCCAGGCACCGATGCCGGCCCCCAGCAAACCCGAGGCCACCAGCAAGACAGCCATCTGCTGCAGCTCCGGGATCCAAGCGGGATAAAGCCCCCAGCGCCAAAACAGCCAAGGCGTAAGCAAGTTCTGCACCGTCAGGATGACCATGGGCAGGGCCATTAGCCAGCCCACCTCAGGGGCGCGGCGCGTTTTGGGCTGCGGGGATCCCAAAAAGACCAGGCCAAACACCCGCGCCAGGTTCAAAGCCGTCAGCCCGTTAACCAACAGCAACACCCCCATCAGGGCCGGCTGCAGGGCGCTGTACACCAGCGCCAGGCGGATCAGGATCCAAAAACACCCCAGGGGCAGCAGGGCCACCATCCCCAGGGATCCCACGGCAAAGGCGGCCAGGGTAGCCGGCATGCGGCCCCCCAGGCCCCCCAGCTCCGTCAGATCCTGGGTAGCAGTGGTGTAGATGAGGGATCCCACCCCCATAAACAGCAGCGCCTTGGCCAGGCCGTGCAGCAGCAGCAGCTCCAGCGCCAAATCCGGCTGCCCCATCCCCACCGCCGCAAACACCAAGCCCAGGTAGGCGCTGGTGGAGTAGGAGAAGGTGCGCTTGAGGTCGATTTGCGCCAAGGCCACCAGGGATCCCCCCAGGGCTGTGATGGCGCCGATGGCCACCAGCACCCCATCGGTGAGGGGGGAGAGGGCCAAAAGGGGCTGCAGCTTGATCAAAACCAAAGCGCCGCAGGCCACCACCGCCGAGTTGCGCAGAATTGAAGCCGGGTTGGGCCCCTCCATCGCCTCATCCAGCCACAGGTGCAGCGGGAATTGGGCGCATTTACCCAGCGGCCCTGCAATCAAAGCCAACCCCATCAAGGCCGCCCAGGTGGGATCCAAACTGACTGTAGCCGCCCAATCCCGCAGGCCGGAAAAGGTCAAGGAGCCGGAGAAATTGGAAACCGCCACCACCCCCATCAACAGCAGCAGGTCTCCCACCCGTTTGGTGAGAAAAGCATCCCGCGCTGCAGTGACCACCAGCGGCTGGGCATACCAGAAGCCCACCAACAGATAGGTGGAAAGCGTCAGCATCTCCAGCAGCGCGTAGCTGAAAAACAGCGAATCGCTGAGGGCGATCCCTGTCATTCCCCCTTCAAAAAAGCCCATCAGGGCGGCAAAGCGACCCAGGCCCCAGTCCTTATCCAAATACCCCAAGGCATAGATCTGGGCCAGCAGGCTCAAGCCACTGAACCAGACAACGGTTCCCAGCGTCAGGGGCGAGATCTCCAAAGATAGGGTCAAATCCAAATCGGCCACCCGAAACCAGGGGTAGTTGAGGATGCAGGGATCCCGACCCCAAACTTGCCGCAACAGCCAAAAGCCATGAGCAAGGGCCGCAAAGGTCAGTAGGATATTGAGGTAGGCTGCCGGGCGTGGGCCACTGCGCTTGATCCAGCCACCGGCCCAAGGGAGAGCCAGCGCTGTTCCCGCCCACCCGTAGCAAGGGATCCACCAACTGCTCTCCAACCCCAAGAGGTTTGACATCACCCAACAAATTGAACAATGACAACGAACAGAAAACCAACGGAAATCGATCAGGATTTTTCAGTCAGGATTTTTAACTCGTTCCCTAGTTAAAGATTCTGAGATCACTATATACCCGGCTCGGACAGTTCCAAAACCGGGTCAGGTGGCTTGAGCCAATCTCGAACCTGGGCGGCAATCCGCCGGGCAGCGCCTGGAGATCCCATGCGGCGGCGTCCGTGGGCCTGCAACTCAGCCGTGTAGTTGGGATCGGCGGCCAGGCGCTCCAGAATCCGGCCAACCACCGCGGGGGCCTGCTCCACCGAGGTCAAGTGGACAGCGGATCCCAGTAGGCGGGTTTGGGCTTCGGCAAAGCGGAGCGTAAACTGCGGCCCCCCGCCCGGCAAAGTGACCACCGGTTTTCCCAAGCCGACACATTGCTCGGTGGCCGTTCCCGCCATAGCCAGCACCAGCGTGGCCCGGTGGGCACAGGTTCCGAAATCTCCCCACACCAGGAGCAAATCACGGCGCTGGGCAGGGATCCGCTCTTCAAGGGGATCTCGCTCCAGGTTGGGGCTGAGGGCAGCATAAACTTGAACCTCCCTTGGGATCCGCTCCACCACCTGCATCATCAGGGCCCAGTTGCGGTAGGCTTCCGGCGGACGGGATCCCGGCAAGAGCAGCAAGGCCGGTCGGTGCGGATCCAAAGGTAATACCCCGCGCGGCTCCAGGCCGTCCATCATCGGGTTGCCCAGGTAGAAGGCCCTCAGACCCCGTTTTTGCAAAGCGGTTGCCGTCAGCTCATCCCGCAAAAAAGAACCCAGGCAGCGCCGGTGGGCCATCAGCCAGCGCTCCCAGGGCAGGTAATCGGAAACCGGCTTCCCTATCCAAGAGCGGCGGTAGGGCCCCCGTTCGTCCCGCCAGTAATAATCCGACTTGGCCGTGCCCACGAAAACATAGGGGATCCCGCTCCACCAGGCCATCGCCAGGGGCACAATGTCTCCCACCGCCAGCACCAGCTCCATCTGAGCTGCTGCCCGGCGCACCAGGGCCAGTTGCCGCCCCGTCAGCCCCAACAGGCCAGCCCGCAGATCCCGCCACAACTGCCGCCAGTCTTGATAGATAAACCCCCCCGACGGCATCACCTGGGCAACAGGCAGAAGTGGGATCCCTTGGCGTTGGTAGGCTGTCCCTTCCCCCACGATTGGCAGGGCTTGCACCCGGATCCCCAGTTGGATCAGGGCCAGGGCAAGGCGGCTGCCCACCTCGTCTTCCCCATGGCCATTGCTCAGGCACAGCACCGGCGGCGCCGCATTCAGTTGGGTTCCTGCCGCCTGCCACAGACACAATCTGGGCTGAATCAAGAGGGATCCTCCAGAAATCTCCTCCTAAAATAGAGCCAATCCGAGAGGGGAACCCGGGAGATGATGCGAAATGAGCGACAACGAGCCGAGTTCATTGCGGCAGTAGAGGCCCTCCAGCTCGAAGGCCCCTATTTTGTAGAAGAGCGCCTTACCCGCCATCGTGGCCCCTTCCTACGGGCGGTAAAGGATGCGCCCGTAGGCGGAACTTGGTGGGAGATCCGTTATTTTCCCGCCTGTGAGCGCTACGCTTGGGCCTACCTACCAGAAGGGGCCGGCCCGCGGGAGTTTGCCTGGGGCCACACGCTACAGCAAGCTTTCCTCAACGCCTTGTGGCATCAACCCCTTTCTGCCGAAAGCCAAGAGCAGCTTCGGAAAAACCATTCCGATTTACAGTAGAGATCAAGATTCCCTTAAACTTTCCTCTTCTTCCCACATGCAGGGAACATGAAACCGCAAGCTGTCGCCCGTATTCTGGATGCCAACCTCGATCGAGCTCGTGAAGGACTGCGGGTGCTGGAGGAGTGGTTTCGTTTCGGCCTGGAAGAGGGAAAGCTCTCCGCCGAATGCAAGGCCATGCGCCAGGCTCTGGCCCGCTGGCACAGCGACCCGCTGCGGTTGGCCCGCGACACCCCTGCCGATCCGGGCACCCAGATCTCCCACCCGCAAGAGGAGCAACGACGGGATCTCGGCCACCTGCTGCAGGCCAATTGCAGCCGTGTGCAAGAAGCCCTGCGGGTGTTGGAAGAATACGGCAAGTTGGCCGAGTCCAGTCATTGGGTAGCGCCCGGCCTGGCCAAGCTGGCCAAAGACATGCGTTATCGGCTCTATGTTCTGGAAAGTGAGCTGCTGGGGGGATCCCTGCGGCAGCGTCTCCTGGCAGCCCATCTTTATTTGGTGACTAGCCCGGTACCCCACTGGCTGGAAGTGGTGGAAAAGTCCCTGCGCGGGGGGGTAACGCTGGTGCAGTACCGCCGCAAAAACCTTCCCGACAGAGAGATGCTCTGGGATCTCAGGCAGTTGCGGCAACTGTGCGACCGCTACCAGGCGCTGATGCTCGTCAACGACCGGGTGGACTTGGCCTTGATCAGCCAGGCGGATGGGGTGCACCTGGGCCAGACGGATCTGCCGGTGGCTGAAGCCCGACAACTGCTGGGATCGCAGCGGCTGATTGGCCTGTCGACCACCAACGCCGAAGAGCTGGCCCAAGCCCTCAAGAGCGGCGTGGACTATATCGGTGTCGGCCCCGTCTATGCCACCCCCACCAAAGCGGAAAAGCCCCCCGCCGGCCTGGAGTACGTGCGCCTGGCCGCCGAAAAGGCCCATCTGCCCTGGTTTGCCATCGGCGGCATCGATCCCCACAACCTGCCGGAGGTGCTGCGGGCAGGCGCCAGCCGCGTAGCCGTGGTGCGGGCCCTGATGGAGGCGGCAGATCCCACCCAGACTGCCCGTGCCATGTTGGCCGAACTGCAACGGATCCCGGCTCTATCCTGATAAGGAGAACCCTACTGTTTTCTCATCGATGGCAGAGGCCGCAAAAGATCTCAAAGCGCTCCCCGATCTCAATCGGCAAGGCAGCGGGGATCCCGGTTTGAGCGGGATCGCCACCGAAGTGCAAGGGGAACTGGTGCGGGAGCTGGATCTGATGATCCGGGCCCGCTACCCCCTGATCTACCTGGTTTCTCCAGAAGAGGAGCCGGCGGATGCCGTGCTCGTGCAAGTAGCCAAGAGAACCGATCCGCCGCGGCGGCTGCTGTTCTGGGACGTGGTGCGGGGCTGGCAAGATACCGGCGAAGACCGCGGCTCCATCATGGCCGCCCTGGGGCGGGTGTGGCGCTCGGCTCCCCAGGAAGACACCCTGTTTGTGTTGCGGGATCTGCACTTTGTGCTGCGCAACGCCAGCAGCGACAAAAACGCCCCCATCCTGCGGGAGCTGAAAAACCTCAGCCGCGAGCTCAAGCGCACCCGCAAGATGCTGATCCTGCTCAGCCACACCCTGGAGGTGCCCAGCGACCTGGCCGAGGAGATCACCGTCGTCGATATTCCCCTGCCCAACAGCGAAGAGATCAGCCGCCTCATCCAGCTCTACGTGGCTCCGGAAAAACTCAAGCTCAGCCCCCTGGCCCGCGAGCAACTGGTCAAAGCCTGTCAGGGGCTAAGCCGCGAGCGCATCCGCCGCGTCTTGGCCCGCGCCTTGGCCGCCAAGCAGGAGGTGAACGAGGCCGACATCGACCTGGTGCTGGAGGAGAAAAAACAGGCCATCCGCCAGACCGGCATCCTGGAGTTTTTCACCGCCCGCGAGACCCTGAAAAGCGTGGGCGGGCTGGACAACCTCAAGGCCTGGGTGCGGGTGCGCCAGGAAGCCTTTACCGAAGAGGCGCGGCGCTACGGCCTGCCCAACCCCAAGGGCGTGCTGCTGGTGGGGATCCAGGGCACCGGCAAGTCCCTCTCCGCCAAAACCATCGCCAACGAGTGGCGGCTGCCCCTGCTGAGATTGGATGCGGGGCGGCTGTTTGCCGGCATTGTGGGGGAATCCGAAAGCCGCGTGCGGCAGATGATCCAACTGGCGGAGGCCATGGCCCCCTGTGTGCTCTGGATCGACGAAATTGACAAGGCCTTTGGCAACATCACCAGCAGCGCCGACGGGGATTCGGGCACCAGCCGCCGGGTGTTCGGCAGCCTGATTACCTGGATGCAGGAGAAAACCAGCCCCGTCTTCATCGTGGCCACCGCCAACAACGTGCCCCTGCTGCCGCCGGAGCTGCTGCGCAAGGGCCGCTTCGACGAGATCTTTTTCCTCAACCTGCCCACCCAGGCCGAGCGCAAAGAGATCTTCCGGGTACACCTGCAGCGGCTGCGCCCCAGCCGCCTGCGGGAGTTTGACCTGGATGCCCTGGCAGCAGCCGCCCAGGACTTCAGCGGCGCCGAGATCGAGCAGGCCATCGTGGATGCCATGTACAACGCCTTTGGGGGCAGCGGCAGCGGCGCCCGGCGAGACTTCACCCAAGAAGACATCCTGCAGTCCATCCGCGAAACCGTGCCCCTGGCCTCCATTGCCCGCGACCAGATCGAGAGCCTCAAGTGTTGGGCTGCCCAAGCAGGTGCCAGGACAGCTTCTCAAGATGCCCAGGTGCTGCAGGAAATGAAGCAGTGTTTCGCTGCTCAGCCTCCAGCTTCACAGTTGCCCACCAGCCCTTGATCCCGAAACCCCCTTATTCCACAGCCGCCGCTGCGTATTCCAGCTCTTCCGCCGCCACTTCCGCTGGGGCTTTCTCCGCCTGTCCTTGCTTGGCAGCCAGCATTTGCTCGCGGTACTTGGCTGCCATTTCCTCGGCTTTCTCGTACACCAGCTTGGGATCCCGAATCATGTCACCCGGATTGGGCTCCAGTTGCTTGGTGGACAGCGAGATCCGCCCCCGCTCCGCATCCAGATCGATGATCATCACCTTCACTTCGTCGTTGACGTTGAAGACACTGTGGGGTGTGTCAACGTGATCGTGGGAGATCTCGGAAATGTGCAGCAGGCCGGAGACGCCGCCAATATCGATAAAGGCACCGTAGGGTTTGATGCCTCGCACCGTGCCAACCACCACCTCGCCCACTTCCAGCTTGTTCATCTTCCGCTCCACCAAGGCGCGGCGATGGCTCAACACCAAACGGTTGCGGTCTTCGTCCACCTCCAAAAACTTCAGGGGCAGCTCTTCGCCCACCAGCTCTTCTTTCGGCTTGCGGGTGCTGATGTGGGATCCGGGAATAAAGCCCCGCAGCCCCTCGATCCGCACCAGAGCTCCACCTCGGTTGGTGGCAAAAATGGTTGAGCGGACGGTGGCATCTTCTTTCTGGAGCTGTCGTACCCGTTCCCAGGCCCGCATGTACTCGATGCGGCGGATGGAGAGGGTCAGTTGCCCCTCCTCGTTCTCTTCGGTGAGGATAAAAAATTCGCGGGTTTCTCCGGGCTGCAGCATCTCGTGTGGATCTTCCAGGCGGCTAATCGACATCTCCTGGAGCGGCAGAAAGGCAGCCGTTTTGGCCCCGATATCGATCAAGGCACCGCGCGGCTCTACCGAGAAGACCGTACCCGCCACAATTTCACCGGGGCTGAAGTGATAGTCGTACTTATCCAGGAGAGCGGCAAAGTCCTCAGTGGTAAAACCTACATCGGCAGCGGTGAATCGACTCATAGGGGTGCAGTAACAGAATCAGTTGCGCGGAAGTAAAAGGCCAGTCGAGGTTGGCAGGGCCCCAGATGAGAGTATGCTGACTCTCCCACTTTCCCACCTGCGGCGGATGTGGCTGGGGAAATACCATCCTAGCTTAGCGGGGCGTCTTTTGTGGCAAGTTTCCCGGCGATCTTGCCAAGCTAGAAGATAGAAGATTTGGGAGAAGAACGATTGCACTTTATCGACCAAGCCGAAATTGAAGTGCAAGGGGGGAAGGGCGGAGATGGCATCGTGGCCTTCCGCCGCGAAAAATATGTGCCGGCTGGGGGGCCATCCGGTGGCAACGGTGGGCGGGGCGGCTCGGTGATCCTGGTGGCAGATCCCGGCCTGCAGACCTTGTTGGATTTTCGCTTTCAGCCGGTGATCAAGGCAGAACATGGGGCCAAAGGGGGGCCCAACCATCGCAGCGGCGCCAGTGGTGCAGATCGGCTGGTGCGGGTGCCCTGTGGCACTGTGGTGTTCAACGCTCAAACCGGCGAGCTGCTGGGGGATCTGGTGTGTGAGGGGGATCAATTGCTGGTGGCCCGTGGGGGCAGAGGCGGCCTGGGCAACGCCCATTTTTTGAGCAACCACAATCGGGCCCCCCGCCGATTTACCAAGGGCGAACCCGGAGAGCGGGTGCGCCTGCGCCTGGAGCTGAAGTTGATTGCTGAGGTAGGCATTGTCGGCCTGCCCAATGCGGGCAAATCCACCCTGATTTCGGTGGTCTCTTCTGCCCGGCCCAAGATTGCCGACTACCCCTTCACCACGCTGCAGCCCAATTTGGGGGTGGTGCCTCATCCTTCGGGAGATGGGGTGGTGTTTGCCGATATTCCGGGGCTGATCGAGGGGGCCCACTTGGGGGT
>Ga0129299_1003002_pt1 | contig 11108 bp, 5 predicted proteins | sample ConPoolayeCmetaG_FD_94477 | JGI IMG/M metagenome (GOLD analysis project Ga0129299, IMG submission 94477) | Hot spring microbial mat communities from California, USA to study Microbial Dark Matter (Phase II) - Cone Pool mat layer C metaG ... | reverse complement strand
CGGTCGGCTGATCCAGTGGACGACCGGCTGGTTCGGTCAGCGGCACGTCGAAGGAGGACGCCTGGCCGCCGAGCTGCTGCTGGCCCGGGCGATGGGCTGCCGCAAGATCGACCTGTACACCCGCTACGACCAGGAGCCCTCCCCCGAGCAGCGTCTGGCCTTCCGCGAGCTGGTCCGCCGGGCCGGCGAACACACCCCCATCGCATACCTGCTGGGCCGGCGGGAGTTTTTCTCGCTGGACTTCGAGGTGACCCCCGCGGTGCTGGTGCCCCGGCCGGAGACCGAGGCCCTGGTGCAGCGGGCGGTGGATCTCTGCCGCGGCCAGCCGCAGCGCCGGTGGAGGCTCGCGGACATCGGCACCGGCAGCGGCTGCATCGCCGTGGCGGTGGCGAAGTTCGCCCCCAACTGCACGGTTCTGGCGACCGACATTTCGGCCGAGGCCCTTCAGGTCGCCGCCCGCAACGTGGACGCCCATGGGCTGCAGGACCGCATCCGGCTGGTGGAGGCCGACGGATGCCGCCTGCCCGCGGACGCCGTGCCCGACGGGGGCTTCGATCTGCTGGTGTCCAACCCGCCTTACATCAGCGACCGAGGCTGGGCGGCACTGCCCCCCCACATCCGGGATCATGAGCCCCGCCTGGCCCTCAGCGGCAGCGGCGGCGACGGGCTGGAGATGTACCGACGGTTCGCCGTCGAGGCTGCGGCGATCCTGGCACCGGACGGTCGCCTGCTGGTCGAGATCGGCCACGACCAGCGCCCGGCGGTCCCGGAAGTCTTCCAGGCCGCAGGAGGCTGGCAGTTCGTCGGTGCCCACCGCGATCCGACCGATCCTCACGACCGGGTGCTGGAGTTCGCCCGCCGGCCCGAGACCCTCGCAGAAGCGTGAGGTCCGCCTCCGCCGGCCGGCAAAGCCGCGACGCCCGGGTTCCCCTGGGAAACACCGGGCGTCGCCGCTGAAACCGTGTCGATCCCGCCGATGCGGTCGCCGTCAGGACGCCGGCGATCATCCTCCCCAGGACCAGCTGACGCTCATGCCGCCGTAGAGGTTGTCCTGGGTGACATCCTCGTCCTCGAGGTTGCCCAGGGCATCGGAGAAGTAGAGCATGCCGGAGATGCTGATGCTGCCCGCCCAGGTCGGCAGGTGCAGCAGCGGCGTCAGGTCGTAGCTGACCGCCAGGCCGATCTGCTGGTAGGCCGCCTGCAGATGGTTGGCGTTGTTCCGGCCGAGATAGCGCTTCAGCACTCCGCCGTCGATGCCCATGATGTAGGACGGGGTGATGGTGAGGTTCTCGACGCCGGGCACCGCGAAGTCGTGGCTGATACCGAACTCCATCCACACGGCCCCGGAGCCGATGCCGACGTCCTGGGCGAACAGGAAGTAGGGATTCAGGACGCCGTCCTCGTTCTCCGGGAACGCCCACTTCCACATCCAGGCGTCGTTGTGCTCCAGCTTGAAGTACCACTCATGCGTCTTGTCGTCGTTGTTGTTGCCCCGGGCTCCATCCTGCCGCAGCAGCTTCTGCAGCTTGGGATAGGTGTAGAACGTGTAGCCCAGCGTCAGGTCGGTCGCGATCGGCTCGATGCCGTAGGTCCAGCGGATGCCGTAATCGATCTCCTGAAGGTTGGAGCCGGCGGCATGCGGGTTGAGCTTCTCCTGGTCGGCGTACCACTCCCAGAAGGTGTCGAACCCGAACGTGCCCCAGGTTCCCGTATCCCAGTCGATCGACGTGGTCATCTGGTGATTGAGTTTCTCGCGGCCCTCGCCGTCGTACTCGGACCAGTTGACGCCGCGCCACATGTAGTCGGTCATCAGGTAATAGGAGACGCCGAGACTGATCGGCAGGCCGGGCTTCCCGGCGGGCTCGGTCTTCTCGACCTGCGTACGGGTCATGGTCGTCTCGGTGGACTCGTGGGCGGCCGGCTGATCGGCCTGAGCCAAGGTCAGCGGCTCGGCCTTGTCGAAGTCATTGGCGGCCGTCGCGCCGGCAGCCGATCCCAGCAGGCCGATGCCCGCGGCCAGCCCGACCGCAAGCCACCGTCCCGGCGGCCCTGTGATTCTGTGCTTGTGCACGCGATCCTACCTCCTTTCAGGAGGACCGGCGCGCCGCGCCGCTGACCGGCAAAGCCGACGGCCGACGCGGGCGCCTGTGCCGTTCCCTCAGACGCCGGGCGATCAGATCACGTCCGTGACCACCGGAACCAGATTCCAGACGGCGTCGCGGATCAGGGCCGCGCTGCCGTCGATCAGTGTCGTGCTCCAGATATTCGCCCACAGGTTGTCGGTGATGCAGCTGTTGAACAGAAAGCCCCCGGCAACCGACAGGCCCACCATCTTGAGGAACCGGCTCATCGTAATCTCCTTTCAGCTGTGGTGCGGCGCCGCGCCGACGCCGCTTTCAAAAGGACCGCCGCGCGATGCACCGTTCCATGGTGCCCGCCGCCGGCGGAGACGCTGCACATGCCTGCTCGAAAACGCCTGGCCCGGACGTACCGCGCCGTGGTCCGGTCCGCAGGCAGACTCGGTTGTCCGGCGGCGCCATGTCCCGCCGCGCCGCGCCATCCGACCCGTCGGCCGCCTCTGATTGCGACTCATCAGGACGCAGTCGGCTCTGACCGGCTCATATGCTTAACACCGGGGGCCTCGGAATTCAAGCAGGAAATCTGAAAAACTCATCCGGAACCGTGGCGAAACAACAAACCGCGGATCCAGCCGGCCCGGGCCTGCCAGGCTGCGCAACGTTCCAGGGAACCCTGAAAAAAGGGCCAGGTGGTGGGCGGAACCCTGATGCGCCTGTTTCATCGGGGATCCGCATCGAGCGGCGGCCACACACCGCCATGACCCGCCACCACCTGACCCTCGGACAACAATCCGGCACTCCTTTGCCCATGCCGCCCCGCGGCACTACCCGGGCTGCCGGATCGCACCCGAATAACCGGTCAAACCCCTGCGGCATCAGCCCGGTGCCGGCTGCCCAGGCTGCCCGAACTGCCTGCCGCCATCCCAAGGCCCAGAGCCGGTCGTCCGCATTTGCGGACACGCCGACGGTTTTGCACGATGCGTGCCATCGCGACGCCCAAGGCATGCAGACGGGCGGTTGTGAACGTAAATATATTTATAGAAATGATTTATGACTTGAAGGACGCATCCCCGGACGGTTTTTCGCTCCATCGGCCGATCGAACCTGCCACCGTGTGTGCCGATTGAACAGGCAGCCCGGAAACGCGTTGCCCCAATCGCCAGCAGTCCGACGTAATCGCCGCGATGACCCCGCCGGGGCCGGACTCCTGCCTGGCCCCGTGCATGGCGACCGGCCGCGCACCTGAATCCTCCACGGGGAATCTGCCCCATGTTTCTGGCGCGGATTCGTTGCGATTCCGCGCGGCCTTCTGCTGCACGCTGCGGTCGCGGAATGCCGCGGGGGCAAGTCGGCTGCATCGACCACCGATCCGGGGTCGGGGTGTCCCCGAAGCCCGTCGAGGTCCGGCACGCTGCTGCGTCCGGCACGCTGCTGCGGTCGGGCATCGTTATCGGCCTGCCGGCAGCCGCGGCGCCGGCGGGGAGACCAGGCCTGCAGCTCCGGAGTGCGGTTTCGAGCTTTTTTCGTGCCCGGGGCAGGCAAGACGTATTGAATAATAGAGGGGGCACATGGGGGGCAGTGCGCCTGTCGGCTTGCGGGGTGTCAGGATCATGCGTCTGCTGGATTTCATCAGGAAACTCGCCGGCGAGGAGAGCGTGCGCGTCTCCGGCCATGGCGGCGGGCGCCGATCAACGAACCCACAGCAGGCACTGCTCGATTCCCCGGCCGCCGGCGAAGCTGTGGCTTTCTCCGAACGGCCGGCTGAACCCCGAAAGATTCAACTCGACGCCTTCGAGACGCCTGCCTGCGACCATGACCCGGCCGACGAGGCGAGCCTGCTGCTGTTTCCGGACGTCTGGCTTCCACCCCGCCGCCGCTGAGCCGGCCGGGCCCGCGCCGAAGGCCGCGCGGACTCCGCTCCGCTGCACACCCACTGAGCACTGAAACGCACTCGCGTGCCCGCCGGCTCTGCCGCCTTTTCGGGGCCGACGCGGATCGGCCGTGAGATTCCACCGACCGACCCGTCGGTCCCGGCCGATCCCCCGCGGCTTTCCTCGCCTGCTGAAAAACACATGCGGATGAGCCCTGCTTGCGGGCGGCGCCGCGAGTCGGACAATGGGCCGTTCCGTGCGTGGAAGGCGTGCGGAACGCCGTCGACGATGTCCTCAGGAGGCGATCGAACATGCAATCACCCCGACCGCAGATCGCACAATCCGTCCGGGCCTGGATGCTCGTGGGCCTGTCGGTCGGCTGTGCCGGTCGAGCCGACGCCCAGGTCCGCTGGCTGAGCGACCTGGAATACCGCTTTCTGCACGTCAGCCAGGGCTGGGGCATGCTGGGCGTCAACACGGCCGCCCGGGCCGCGGATCAGCAAGGTGCGCCCCTGCGCATCGGGGATCACCGGTACGCACGCGGGCTGGGACACCACGCCCCCGGCGAGATCGTGATCGATCTGGGCGGAGCTTTTGAGACGTTCGAGGCCCAGGTGGGTCTGCAGCGGCAGGACGGCGGCGGGAGCGTCGTGTTCCGGGTGTTTGTCGATGACCAGGAGCGATTCAACAGCGGTGTCATGCGGCAGGATACTCCGCCTGCGCAGGTCATCGTGCCGGTCGGCGGCGCCCAGGAGCTGCGGCTGCAGGTCGAGGATGCCGGCGACGGGCTGACCTGCGACATGGCCAACTGGGCCGAGGCCCGGCTGGTTCCGGCCTCGACGCCGGCCCCGGCGGACGCGGCGGCGGCCATCGACCCGGTGCCCGCCGGAACGGTCTGCACCTCGGACCCGGCGCGCACCACCGGGGCGCAGGCGTCACGGATCCAGGAGTACCTGGCCGAAGACGTGTTCCTCGAGACCGGGCTGACTGCCGACCCGCAGGGCGGCTGGTCGGTGCCGGTCCGGCCCGGCGGACAGGCCTGCCTGGGCGTGACGTGGCCGGAGAAGCGACCGATCCGGCACGTCCGGCTCGCCTTCGCGGACGCATCCGAAGCCGACGCCGCGCGGCAGGCGCGTCTGGAATGCTGGGTGGGCGACACGCTCTGGCAGGGCTCCTGGAGAGCCGTCCCGGCCGAGGTTCGAATGGACGACCGGACGATGACGCTGACTGCGGACTGGTCGGCCTGCCCCGAGGCCCGCGGCTCGACCCGCAAGATCCGGGTGATCTGGCCGGCGAGGGGCGATTCGGTGGCCGTGCAGAGCTTGTCGGCTTCCAGTCCGGCGGTCATGGCGGAGGTGCGTCTGCGGATCGAGGCCGATGAGGGTCTCAAGGGGCAGCCGGCCCGCGTGCAGGTCATCGACGGCTGCATGCTTTCCGCCGCCGGCCGGCCTGAAGCAGGTCCGGTCGAGTGGCGGACGGACGCCCCGCTGGAGCTGACCGTTCGGGCCATGCGGCCCCGGCCGTGGCGGGCGGATCGGACCGTCTTGCGCATCGACGCGCCGTCCGGGCCCTGGTGCGTGGCCGTGGATGACGTGCTGGAGCACGGCGGCGTGCACGTTCGGGACGCGAACCTGTTCGTCAGCCGGGCCGGGCTCGGCCAGACACCGGCCTCCTGGCGGGCAGGCCTGTCGGGCCGCCGGACGGTGCTGGCCGAGGTACGTGAGCAGGAGGACCAGACCTTGGAGCAGGCCATGCGGGCGGTCCACGCCGTCGAGCAGGACGCCGGTCCGACGATGCTTTCTCTGGCCTGCGACAACCGCAAGATGATCGTGCACCGCGACGGGATGGTGCAGTTCAGCCTGTCCCCCGAGACCGACGACCGGATGGTGGACAAGGCCGCCGACCTGGCCTGCCAGGTCGTGCCGGTGTACGGCGGCGGCTCGAACGGGACGTGCACCCGGAAGCTGGAGGGCGGCTGGCTGCCGGTGCCGGTCACGACGTTCCAGCGCGACGGCATCCTCTACCGGCAGCGGACGTTCGTGGCCCCCTTCGTTTCTTCCGCCGTCGGGGCGACATCGATCGGGTTGCTGGAGATCACAGCCGAAAATCCCGCGTCTTCGCCCCGCCAGGCCCGGCTGGAGTGGCGGTTCCTGGCACACGCCGGACGCGGCGAGGCCGCCGAGACCCGCCCCACCGCCGACGGAGCCGAGGTCTTCGGGCCGGGCCGGCTGCTGGCCCGCCTGCGCATCGTGGAGCGGCACGACCTGCCGGCGGAGATCGAGCCCGGGCGGGTTTCGCTGGCCGGCATGCTGGCTGCTGGCACCGTGGTCCGCGTGCAGATCGCCATTCCGCTGTGGCGTGCCGAAACCGGGGAGAGCCTGGACTGGTCGGCCGGGGATCTGGCGGACGCGACCGGGCGGCACTGGGAGGAGGCCCTGGTCCCGGCGGCGCGGATCTCGGTGCCCGACGCGCTGCTGTCGGACGTGATCCGGGCGTCGCAGGTCCACTGTCTGATCGCCGCCCGTCAGGAGGCCGAAGGCCGGCGCGTGGCCGCCTGGATCGCCTCGATGCACTACGGCCCGCTGGAAAGCGAGGCGCACGCCGTGATCCGCGGGATGGACGGCCTGGGGCACCACGACTTCGCCCGGCGCAGCCTGGACTACTTCGTGAAGCGTTACAGCCCCGAGGGCTTCCTGACCACCGGCTACACGCTGATGGGCACCGGCTGGCACCTCTGGACGCTGGGCGAGCACGTCGCCCGCTGCGGCGACGACCGGTGGCTGCGGTCCGTGGCCGGTGAGGTCGTCCGGGTGTGCGACTGGATCTGCCGGCAGCGCCGCAAGACCATGCGCACCGACGCCTCCGGGGCGCGCGTGCCGGAGTACGGGCTCATGCCGCCGGCGGTGATGGCCGACTGGAACGCCTACGCCTACTACTTCTGCTTCAACGGCTACCACTGCGCGGGGCTCCGCGCGGCGGCCGAGGCCCTGGCCGGCATCGGGCATCCGGAGGCCGAGCGTTTGCGCCGGGAGGCCGAGGCCTTCCGCGAGGACATCCTGGCGGCGTTCCGCCGCACCTGCCGGCGCACGCCGGTGGTGGGACTGCGCGACGGCTCGTGGGTGCGGGGCTATCCCTCGCAGGTCCACTGCCCGGGGCCCATCGGCCGGTTCTTTCCCGGCGAGGACGGCAACCGCAGCTGGTGCTACGACGTGGAACTGGGGGCGCACCATCTGGTGCCCTTCGGCATCCTGCCGGCCGATGCCCCCGAAACCGCCGCGATGGTGGACCACATGGAGGACGTGCAGTTCCTGTCGGACGGCTGGTTCGACTACCCGGCCGAGCGGTCGCGGGCCGACCCCCGCAACCTCGGGGGATTCGCCAAGGTGCAGCCCTACTACTGCCGCATCGCCGAGATCCACGCTTTGCGCGACGACGTCCGCCCCTTCGTCCGGGCGTACTTCAACACCCTGCCCTCGCTGCTGAACACCGAGAACCTCTCGCTGATGGAGCACTTCCGCGGGGTGGGCGCGTGGAACAAGACGCACGAAACCGGCTACTTCCTGCACCAGACGCGGATGATGCTGGTCATGGAGCGCGGCGGGGATCTGTGGCTGGCGCCCTTCGTGCCTTCCGGCTGGATGGAGGACGGGAGGACCGTCGCGGTCGAGAACCTGCCGACCGTCTTCGGGCCGGTCGGCTTTCGCATGGAGTCGGCGGCCGGGCAGGGCCTGATCCGCGTGCGGATCGATCCGCCGTCGCGGCGGCCGCCGCAGCAGCTGGTCGTCCGCGTGCGCGACCCGCAGGGCCGGCCGATCCGCCGGGCACGCGTGGAGCCGGGCGACATCGCCGCGGAGATCATGGGCGACACGGTGCGCTTCGCCCCGGCGGCCGGTCCGATGCTGCTGGAAGTCCGCTTCTGACCGCCGGGTGACGCGGCGGCCCGCCGGCCGGGGCCGCGGCTACTTGAGCTCGACCGACCTGATGTAGGCCGCCTCGAACGAGTAGTCGTTGGCGTGGAACTCCAGGCGCACCTCGACATCGCTGCCCGGAACCGCCCGCACCCCAACGGTCTCGGTCACGAACTCCCCGCCGGTCTGGATGACCTTCTCCATCGCCGGCTTGCCGGCGATCATCACGCGCATGAGGCAGTCGCCGTGCTGGGTTTCGGTGGCCACCTCCACCGCCAGCGTGGCCGTCTCCGAATCGGGCATCCTGAGCGTCGCGGCGATCGCGCCGGGGCTGTCGGGCCGGATGGGGAAGATCATCAGCACGTTGGATCGGCCGTACTCGGAGGGGTAGAAGCCTCCACGGAAGGTGCAGGCCGCCTGGACCGGCTGCCACCGGTCGTCCCAGAGGGCGACCTCGTTTGCGGTCACCGGGAGCATGAGCATCCGGGCCTCGTCGGTCCACTGCTCCAGTCCGGCCGGAGGGCGCGGCTTCTGGCGGACCACATCGAAACCCTCGGCGGTCGCCAGGCCCCCGGCCCGACGGACCACGGCCTCGGCCACGGCCTCGCAGGCCGGCACCAGCGTATTGAAGCTGTAGTCCGAGCCCAGGAACGTCCGGTCGGCGATCGCGGGAATGCCCTCCACCGCCCGGCCCAGGGCCTTGTAGCCCTTCATGCAGCCGACGACGCCGCCGGCATTCGACGTGGAGGAGTCCGCGTCCTGCCCGCAGCGGGTGCAGATCTCGATGGTCTTGAGCAGGTCCCCGCGCCCGTAATACAGCCCGATGACGATATAGGCGCCGTTGAGCCTGGCGTCGATGTTGTGCGGGTTGCCGGGGATGCAGTCCAGGTCGTCGTTCCATCGACGCTCGACCTCGTGCCAGGCCGCCAGCCAGTCGTCCGGGTGAGCCTGGCAGGCCCGGATGGTGTCGGTGATGCAGCGGTGGTACTGCGAGGCCCGTGGGATGCAGGCCAGGCCCGCCCGCACGACCTTCATCACGTCGCGGCTCTCGAAAAAGGCCTCCGCGTACATGCCGGCGACGAACATGCCGCCGTAGACCCCGTCGCCGTAGTTCATGACGTGTCCGAACACGTCGCAGAGCCGGTTGGACTCGCCGGGCATGCCCGGAGCGACGATCCCCAGCACGTCGGCCTCGATCTGGAAGTCGATGTCGTCGCAGTGGCGGTTGTATCGCGGGTTTCCGGACATCGGCGGCATGATGCCCCGGCGCACGTTGGTCCGCCCGTAGTAGTTGGCGTGCCAGAGGGGATAGGTCGTGGCGGCGAAGGCCAGGCCGGCCTGTTCGGGAGTGATGTCCAGGCCGTGCTTCTGAATCGCGGCCAGGAAGGTCTGCTCGACGTAGACGTCATCCTGCCGGAGGGCGCCTTCGATCTTCGCCGGATCCCAGGGTTCGATGGGTCCGGTGATCGGCTTGCCGTTGGACTGGAACTGGTAGGACTCGCCGTAGCATACGCCGATCATCTGGCCGGCCCAGGCGCCGGCGCATCTGTCCCGGTACTCCTCCCGCGACAGGCGCGAATCGCCGGTCGCGCAGCCGCCGGCCGCGGCCAGAATCAGCCCGAAGGCCCGGAACGTCCGTCGCATCGCGTGCGTGCTCATGCCCTGCTCCACCGGTGGGTTGTGCGTCACAGCCTGCGGTCCGCCCGCGCCGGCCGCCCGGGGAGATCCTACCCCACCCCCGGACTTCGGGCAACCGGCTGAAACGCTTCAATCGAACACGCCCGGGAAACGCCGACAGGGGCATGCAACAGCGGTCCCGGCAGGTTAAAATGATTCAGCCGTCGCGCACTGCGTGTCGAATCGCGGCAGCGGGGAGTGCGGAACCATGAACACCATCCGCCCACGGTTGATCCCGGCGCTGCTGCTGGCGGCCGCATCTGCGGCCCTGGGGTGGTCGGCGCCGGCGGACATCACCGGCCTGGCCGGCCAGCGGGAGTTCGGCCCGCGGATCGCCGCCGATCCCTCCAACCGGCTGCACGTCGTCTGGTGCGGCGGAGTCGATCCGGGCTCCAACTGGCGGGTGTGGTACCAGCACTACGACGGATCGGCCTGGAGCACGCCGGTGCCCATCCCCAACACCTCCGCGGGCTGTTCCAACGCCGACATCGCCGTGGATGCCGCCGGCAACCTGCACGTGGTCTATGACGCCGCCGAGCGGATCTACTACATCGCCCGGCTGGCCGGGACATGGGGCACGCCGGTAGCCCTGCAGCAGAGCAGCAACAAGGCTCTGGCCCCCCACCTGGCGGCAGACCCCTCGGCCTCGACGATCCTGGTGGCCTGGCAGGAGGCCAACCAGACCGGCGGCACCTATGACATTCGTGCCGCCGTCCGCGCCGGCGGGGCGTGGGGCGCGCCGGAGAACATCAGCGCCGATCCGGGGCTTTCGCGGGAAGCCCGGGTGGCCGTCGATGCGGCCGGGGCGTTTCACGTCGTCTGGGAGGACATCAACGACGAGCACGCGTACTACCGCAGGCGCTCCGCCGGCGGCACCTGGGGGGCCAAGACGGCCATCGACACCACCGGCGCCCGCTCGCGCGGTCCGTGCATCGCCGCGGCGGCCGGCGGCACGCTGCACTGCGTCTGGCTCGACGACACCAGCGGGGACTGGGAGATCCTCTATTCGTCGGCCCCGGGCGGCTCGGGGTGGAGCGCGCCGGTGAACATCTCCAGTCATCCGGGCGTCACCGACTCGGCTCCCACACTGGCCCTGGACAGCTTCGGGCAGGTTTACGTGGTCTGGGACGACTACGGCTCGATCTACCATGCCGCCCGGGTCGGCGGGAGCTGGTCCGCCCGGACCACGCTTTCGGCCGGCAGCAACCAGCAGGACGCCCACATCATCCTGGACGGGCAGAACACCGCCCACGTCGTCTGGCAGAACCGCAACACCCCGTCGGGCACCTGGGACATCATGTACATGTGGAACGCCAATCCTCCGCCGGGGCCGCGCGGCACGCTGGCCGGAACGGTGCGCAACCAGTTCGGCGCCCCGGTGGCCGAGGCGACGATCAGCGTCGACGGGCAGGCCCTGTCGCTGAGCGGCCCCGACGGCCGGTATTCCGGCCTGCTGCCGCCGGGCGTCTACACCGTCACGGCGGGCAAGACCTGGTATGCCGGGCAGACCGTCGAGGGCGTCGCGGTCGTGGCCGACGCGGCCAGGCAGCAGGATTTCGTGATCGCCGGCCAGG
>Ga0129299_1003001_pt1 | contig 11110 bp, 9 predicted proteins | sample ConPoolayeCmetaG_FD_94477 | JGI IMG/M metagenome (GOLD analysis project Ga0129299, IMG submission 94477) | Hot spring microbial mat communities from California, USA to study Microbial Dark Matter (Phase II) - Cone Pool mat layer C metaG ... | reverse complement strand
TCGGTCAGCCGCGTGCGGCCGAGGCCTTGGCGTGGTTGACCCGCCGCTGAAGGCGCGATTTGATCCGCGCGGCGGCGTTCTTGTGAATCGCGCCCTTCTGAGCGACCTGATCGAGTATCTTGCAGGCCTTCTTCAGATCGGCTTCGGCACGCGGCAGGTCGCCCGCGACCAGCGCCTGGATTACCCTTCGCCTGGCCGCCTTCACCTGCCCTTTGCGGACGCGGTTGGCGGCTCGGCGTTTCTCATTTTGACGGACCCGCTTTCTGGCAGACAACGAATGGGCCACGTGCACCTCCTGACGAATCGTCATGTCGTTCCGCGCCGGCGGATCTGCTCGATCCGTTCGCGGACGTCTCGGTAGTTGTAATCCCACTGGATGATCTGGTTGTAGGTTTCCATCGCCTCGGGGTCCTTTCCTTCGGCTTCGTAGGCCCGGGCCAACCAGTAGTGCATCTCTTTCGCCAGATCGTCGCCTGTCCCCTCGTAGCCCTTGATCAGGGAGGTCAGGGTATCGATCGCCGGCGGGTAGAGTCCCTTCTCGAAAAAGCACCTCGCCGTGTACAGGTTGCACGCCGTCCGGTTCCGCGGGTCAATCCGGGCCTCCTGGAAGCACGGAATCGCTTCGTCGTAGTGCCCCGCGGCAAACAGGCACTGCGCGTACCGGAAGCGAATGCGTTGATCGGTGGGGTAATTCGCCAAGCGCTCCTTCCACGTGTCGAGCTCAAATCGCCTGCTCTCGACCAGAAGCTTCTGCGCCTCGGCCTGAAGGGACTTGTCCTCGGGTCGTTGCCGGATCTCCTCTTGGAGTTGTCGGGCGCGGCGGCGGTACTGCCCCATCCGGATCTCGTCCGCCCGCATCTTGAAGCGGTAGTTCTTGCTCTGCTGGTAGTCCGCCATCAGCAGGCGAATCGCTTCGTCCTCCTCCTCCTGGCGTTCCCGTTTGCAGAGCAGATCGACCAGGGTGATGAGTTTGCCCGCCACCGCGGGATTGGCCAGATACTCCTTTCGGGCCGACTCGATCAGCTCGTCCAGACGGGTGTCCGCCTGAACATACCGATCGCGATCGTGCAGTTCCGCCTGGCCCTTGCGATCCCGAAGGGATTCGTGAAACGACACGCCCTCCTGATCGTACTTGCCCCGGGCGATGGTGAGCTTCCCCGACAGATGGGTCATCTGATTGAAGTACTCCATGTTGTCCGGCTGCATGTTCCGGACCACATTGAGCGTGCGGAGGGCTTTCTCATACGCATCGACGGCGCCGGGGATGTCACCGGCCTGGCTCAGTTGATCGCCCAACTCCTCGAAGGTGTCCCTCAGTCGCAGCAGGCGCTGCGGCGCGACCTTCTTCTCGGACAGCAGGGCCTCGAGATACATCTGACCCGCCCACTTGGTCGTGGCATGAAGTCCGGCCTTTCCGGCGTTCACGACCAACTGCTCCATGTGGTTCAGGTTGGTCGGGTCCATCGCCAGCAGGTACTCGGCGTTCAGCATGTTCCGCAGCGGGTCTTTGCCGGTCGTACTTCGCTTGAACGACTGGAGAAGCCCCGCCGGTTTGCGCCCCGTCTGCTTGCGGGCGATACTGATCGCGCGGAGAGGCATGTGCCCCTCCTCCACGGCCTCCGGCCAGATCTCCAATCCGCCGAGGTAGCACTCGATGGCGTAGTCGTAGTTGCGGGTCTCGCCGACGAGGCGGGCCTGCTTGAACCACTTTCGCGCCTTGACCAGATCCTCTTCGGAAGGCAACCGCCCGGTGCCCTCGGTCGCCCGGTCCTTCGCTGGGACTGTCTGACCCGCCATGACGGCCTACAATCGGGGTAGGAAAATAACGCCGCGCCTCCGTGGCGCGATGCAAAAATGGCCCGCAACCCCCGGTGTCGGGCCGCGATCATCTTAATCCCTTTACGTTAGCCGATTGGGCAGGCGAGTCAAGGGCAACCGGGGTGGGTTGGATTACAACCCCGTTTGCGCATAGACTATAGGTGACGCGCTTCGGCGCGAGCCCGGTTGTCGGAGCATCACGCAATGGATCTTGCACGGCTTCAGATCATTCACTACCCGGACCCGAGGCTTGGCCGGCGAAGCCGGCCCATCGACACGATCGATGGGACGCTGGCGGACCTCGCCTCTCGAATGTTCGAGCTGATGTACCAGGTTCGCGGGCTCGGGTTGGCGGCGGTTCAGGTCGGCTTGAACAAGCGGATGTTCGTGACGAACCCCACCGGCCAGCCCGGCACGAATGAGATGGTGTACATCAATCCCGAGATCGTCGAGATGCGGGGTCAGGTCGATCGCGACGAGGGGTGCCTGTCGGTTCCCAACGTCTACGTGCCCCTTCGGCGGGCGCAGTGGTGCCGCATCCGGGCCGTCGGCCTGGATGGGAAGCCCTTTGAGATGGAGGGCGAGGACCTCCTGGCCCGCGCCTGGCAGCACGAGATGGACCACCTCAACGGCGTTCTGATCACGGATCGCATGTCGCCCACGGACCGGATCACCAACCGCAGGCTGCTCAAGAAGCTTCAAGAGGAGTACGGTCGAAACGGCAATCGCCGGTCCGTGGTATGCGACGGCGGGGCATTCTGAGCGGCAGGTCCGCGCAGGTCATCTCCGGCACGGGGTGGTGACGGGTCACGTGGGCCGAAGGGTTGGCTATGCGGCTCCTTTTCATGGGTTCGGGTTCGATGGCGATCCCCTCCCTTCGCCGGTTGCTCCACTCGCCACACAGGCCGGTGGTCGTGGTCACGCAACCGGATCGACCCAGCGGTCGGGGTCGGCGCACGGTGCCCTCACCGGTGAAGGAACTGGCCCTTTCGGCCGGCATCGAGGTGCTTCAACCCGAGCGCATCAACGACCCCGCCGTCGTCACGAAGCTCCTGGCGTACGAAGCCGACCTGTGCGTCACGTTGTCCTTCGGGCAGTTCATCGGTCCGGTCCTGTTGAACGGGATTCGCTGGGGCGGCATCAACGTTCACCCGTCGCTGTTGCCGAAGTACCGCGGGGCCGCGCCCGTGAACTGGGCGGTGTTGCGGGGCGAGCTCAAGACGGGGGTGACCGTTTTCAAATTGACGCGGCGAATGGATGCCGGTCCGATCCTGGTCGTCCGCGAGACGCTGATCAAGCCCGACGAGACCGCCGGCGAGCTGCAAGATCGTTTGGCCGCCATCGCACCGGACGCCTTGATGGCGGCCCTGGAGATGTATGGTCCGACCGAAGCGCCCGCCGGCCACCCGCAGGACGACGCCCAGGCGACGCTCGCCCCCAAGCTGACCAAGGAAATGGGGTGGCTCGACCTGAATCGTCCCGCGCACGAGGTCGCCGCGTGGGTGAACGGTCTGTACCCGTGGCCCGGTGTTCAATTGGCGTACGTCTCGCAACGGGACGGGCGGCGCATCGAGGTGCGACTCGCCCGCGCCACCCGCGTCGTTGACCGCCGCGATTCGTGCGGAGCGGCGCCCGGCACCATTCTTGAGGACGGTGCCGTCGCCTGTGCAGACGGTGCCATACGCATCCTCGAGATCCAACCGGCCGGTGGACGCGTCATGTCCTGGCAGGACTTCGTCAATGGTCGTCGGGTTCAACCCCGGGACCGATTTGAACCGCTGGCCTCGAAGCCCGCTCCATGAACGCCTCGACGCTCGACCGCACCGTCATGTGTCCGATGTGTCATCAGACGGGTGGGTTGCCCTCGCCTGCGATGGATCGGTTCGAGATGCGCTCTTGCCCGGCGTGCGGCGGGCGGTGGGCCGTGTGCACCCCCGACGCGATTCCGGACTACGACGCGGCCTACCGGAGCGAGCGCCGGGTGTACCGCCGGTACGAAGCGGAACGCCGGCACGTCCAGACCGGGGGGGAACCGCCCATCTACTGGTTTCAGCGGCGCCAGCTTGAAAGGATTCGGCCGTTCGGTGAGCGCCGGTTGCTCGAGATCGGTTGCGGGGTCGGGACCTTCCTGCTTGCCGCCCGACGGGCCGGGTGGGATGCGGTCGGACTGGAGGTGTCTTCACGTATCGCCGGCCTTGCGACCCAACTCAGCGGGTGCCGCGTCCACATCGGGGACGTGGGGTCCCTGGCAACCCCCCTGGAGGGGTTCGAGGTCATCAGTGCGTTCGAGGTTCTCGAGCACCTCTTCGATCCGTTCGACCAAGTGCGGCAGATTGCCGCCGCACTGCGACCGGGCGGTTACTTGACCCTGAGCGTGCCCAACGACCGCAGTCCGTATGTGCGAAACCCGGCTGATCCGGAAGGGCGCCCCCCCTACCACATCAACTACTTTCAGCGCCGAACGATCGTGACCTGCCTCGAGAAGGCGGGGTTGCAACCCGTGTGGGTTTACGAGAAGCCCTTCGCCTGGTCCGAGGCGCACCCTTCGGTGTGGAGGCGGTGGGTGATGCTGCCCTGGCTGGTCTTTGCGGGTTACGCCCTCGGCCGAAAGGGGAGCCGCCTGGTCGCCTGGGCTCGCAAACCCGGGGGGGCTTGCTGAGCCCCGCACCCCCGGAAGGGGGACGCCGTACGGAGTGGACGTACCGACATGGTCCACGATCGCATTCAAGACCGCCTGCTCCTGCACTTGGGACGACGGGTACTGACCCTCACCTTGACTGCCGTGGGGGCGTTGCTTGCGGCCGTGGTCATCTGGCCGAAGGTCTCGGTGCACTACTACGCCCGGAGGATCGACAGTCCGGACCCGGCCGTTCGCGCCCGAGCGCTCGAAGCCGTTTTGCCCAGGGCCGCCGCGAGCGATCCGCTGAGACGGCGACTGCTGGACGTCCTGGCGCAGTTGGCCTCCGCGCGAGATGAGATCAGTCCGCTTCAGGCGCGGATCGCCGCCGGGTGGTTGTTCAGGCACGTGCCCGCGTTTGCCGAACTGGCCGAGGCCGATCTGACACGGGCCGACGACGAGTCGTTTGCCCGTCTGGCTCGGCTTCTGCACGCGGCCGGTCATTGGGATCGTCCTTCTCGACCGATCGACCAATGGGTGCGATGGTTGACCCACCAGTACCGCACCCTGCAAGGAAGCGATCGGGCGGAGACCGTCCGGTCCATGGCCCGCCTGGGGCCCGCGGCCGGGGCGGGACTTCGGGGGACGCTGGAAGAGGCGATTTCGGACCCCGCGGCGGAGGTCCGCCGGGCCGCCATCGAAGCGGTGCCTGTTCTGGTGGAACGGGAAGGCCTGAACCTTCTGGTCCGCTCGGCGGAGGATCCCGAGCCGCCCAACCGTCGGCAGGTGATTCTGATGATGGCGGCGGCCGGCGCGACAGCGGAGGTCCGTGCGGCGATCGCTCGACGACTTCAGGACGAGGACGCCTCGGTACGCCAAGCCGCGGCGTGGGTCGGCTCGAGGTATCCGGAACTTGCCGAACCGCGTGGGTTGGCGGCGATGTTGGAGGGTGACCCTGCCCCGCCGGTCCGCGCGATGGCCGCCCTGGCGGTACGAGACAACGCGTGTTTGGTCCGACATCTCACCGGCCAACGGGACGCGGCGGTACGGGCGAGATGCCTGTGGGCGCTTCGACCGCCCCTGTCGGAGGGGCAATGGGCGGCGCTGCTGGAATGCGTCCGATCGGAAGGGCGTTACTGGGTGGTCATGGCCGCGGTGACCGCCGTGGGCCGATGCGCTCCGCGATCCGGCGCCGACGCGGCGCGCGACGCCTTGTTGGCGCGGCTTGAACAGGCGTTGGGACGGTTGGAGGACGACTTGGCGGCGGCGTGTCTCCGCGCCCTGGGGGAGGTGCCTGATGCGTCGATCTCGAACCTGATGGAGGACGTCGTCTCCAAACTCGCCGATCGGCCCTGGGTGTCCTGTGAGGCCGCCAGGGCGATGGCACGAATCGACCCGACCAAGGCCGGTCCGCTTCTCGTCGGGCTTCTGGAGACGCCGCATCCTGCCGTTCGGGACACGATTGCCTTCGAGCTCGCACGGGCATCGGATCCCGATAGAACGATGCCCGCGTTGCGGACGGCCTTGCGATCCCCGAACGAGTTCCTCCGTGCGGGGGCCGTCCTGGCCCGCGCGCTGATCGCTCGACGCACCGGCCGATCGGACGCCGATCTGGGCACCTATCTCCGCGAGCGAACGGACCCGAACGGGCCATGGTATGAACAACGCCCGTTTCTGAGGGGGTATTACCTCGCGGCGCGCCTGCTCATGGGCGAGCAAACGGTTGCGGACCGGGTGCGGGAACTGACGTACCACGACGAGGTCTCGATCACGGCGGTGAGTCTGGCGCTGCTGGCGGCGGGCGACCCGTGGGGAATGGACGGCATTCTGCACGACCCGACGCGGATGCCGCCGGGATTCGAGCCTCGGGTGTTCCTGTGCGATCAGCGGTTCGGCGAGATCGTTCAGCATTATTTGCCGGACGCCCCGGAGGTGGACTGGCGGTTCGACCCGGACCTCCAGTCGTGGCAGGTGGACCGGCTGAGGGAATGGTGGTCAGTCCGCCGCGGTGAACGGCGCTCCCTTGACAGGGCGGGGGTCGCTCCACAAATTGAAGCACCGTAGCACCGGACAAACACTCAACGAAGCAGGAGACCTCTCATGGCCATGAGACGACACATTGGGTTGGGCGCGGTGAGTCTGGCGTTTGCCGTTTCCGGAGCGTTGGCAGGCCAATCCGCCACGAAAAAGGTCGGGACCGCCAAGAAGCCCAACCCGGCCTACGTCAAGGTCAAGGACGATCCGTCCCTGCCGCGGGTTTTGTTGATCGGCGATTCGATTTCCGAGGGGTACACGCTTCCGGTGCGGACGGCGCTCAAGGGCAAGGCGAACGTGCATCGGATTCCGACCAACGGCGGGCCCACCACGGAGGGACTCAAGAACCTCAAGACGTGGCTCGGGCGAGGCAAGTGGGACGTCATCCATTTCAACTGGGGTCTGCACGACATCAAGCTCATGTCGGACGGCAAGCACCAGGTGCCCATCGAACAGTATGAGAAGAACCTCCGTGAGCTGGTGAAGGAGCTCAAGGCTACCTACGCCAAGCTGATCTGGGCCAGCACGACGCCGGTGCCCGAAGGTGCCCTCCGACCGTCCCGAAAACGGGGGGATGAGGTGGCCTACAATGCCGTGGCCAAGAAGGTCATGGACGAAAACCACATCCCCATCAACGACCTGTACACCTTCGCCCTGGCCAAGCTGAAGGATATTCAGCAACCGGCCAACGTGCACTTCACGCCGAAAGGATACGAGGTCCTGGGAGAGCGCGTGGCCGCGAGCATCGAGCCCCTGTTGCCCAAGGCCCCCTCGGGGTCCGGAAAGGCGGGGCAGACCCAGCCGGTGGGAGCGAAGAAGCCCAAAAAGACTTCCCCGGCAGCGCCTGCGAAAGGGTAGTTCGACCCTCCCTGCTCGTCCGCTCTGGGTCGATCCGGGGGACACCCCTGCATGATCAAGGTCGCCGTCACCGAAACGGAGTACCACAAGGGCCGGTCGGTGTTCGAGACGGCAGAGGGGGTCCACTGCTTTGCGGCACCGACGGATGAGGAAGGACTGGCCCGGGCCGTCCGCTCGGCGGGGGCGAGGCACGCCGTCGTCGGCACAGGCCGGTACGCGGACGACCTCTATCGCGCCCTGCCGAAGGGTGGGGTGATCGCGCGGTTTGGGGTCGGGCACGACAACATTGACAAGACCCGGGCCACCGAGGCGGGTCTGCTGTGTACGAACACGCCGGGCGTCCTGGACGACTCCGTCGCGGAACACACGGTCGCGCTGATGTTGGCGGCCGCCCGACACCTCCCCCTGCTGACGACGCGGACGAAGGCGGGCGACTGGGTGCAACCGCTCGGACGCGAACTCCGCGGCAAGACGCTGGCTGTGATCGGGTGCGGGCGGATCGGTTGCCGCGTGGCCCATATTGCGGCCTTCGGTCTGGGCATGCGGGTCATCGGGTGCGATGTCCTTGAGATGAATCTACCGCACGTGGGGTTCGCCGACGTGGTCCGGAAGTTCTCCCGGGCCGTCGGGCAAGCCGATTTCGTCACCCTCCACATCCCCGGCACGCCGCAGACGCATCATTTCCTCGATCAGCAGCGCCTCGAACAGATGCCGTCGAACGCCTGGTTGATCAACACGGCGCGCGGGGCCGTCGTGGACGAGGTCGCCTTGTACGACGCCCTGTGTCAACGGCGGATTGCCGGGGCGGCGCTGGACGTCTTCGGCGTCGAGCCTTATGCCCCCATCTCGCCCGACAAGGACCTGCGGACGCTGGACAACGTCATCATGACGCCGCACGTCGCCAGCAGCACGCAGGAGGCCTGCGACGCCATGGCACGGCGGGCCCTCGAGAACATCCTGCTGGCCGAACGGGGCCAATACCAGGAGATGGACCTGCTCAACGAGGAGGTCTTGAGCCGCTTCTAAATAACCGTGCATGATCAGGCACCGGGCATTGTCGGACATGTAGCATGGGCCTCTTGCCCATGACCCATCACGGGCGGGACGCCCGTGCTACGGCGGCGCGGATTCATGCACGGTCATATAGAGGTGTTTGAACGGCGTGAAGAGGCACTGGCTGCCGTGACTTGACCGCCGACAGGTCACATCACGGCAGCCAGTGACACCCGGCGCCAGGTAACCGGTCGTTTTTGAAAACGGCTTAAGATATACGAAGCGCTTCGTTTCCGACGGTCCGTGTCCGGGTGGCCCGTATGACGTCGAGACGATCCGGCGTGGTTGAGGTTGTCCTGATGCTCGCCTGTCCGGCCGTATCGACCGGCACGGCGTACCAGGAATCGCCGATGCTGGCCAAGCTCGTGGCGGAAGGGCGGCTGCCGTCCGTCGAGCAGCGGTTGCCGGATCGGCCCGTCGTCGTCGAGCCCGTCGAATCGATCGGGACGTACGGCGGCACGTGGCGTCGGGTGGCCCTCAGCAAGTTCGACATCCTTTTACTCCACCGATTGGGTTATGAGCCGCTGGTCCGGTGGGACCGGACGGGCAGGAGGGTCGTTCCCGGCGTGGCCGAGGGGTGGGAGGTCCGGGACGGCGGCAGGACCTACGTCTTCCGCCTTCGGAAGGGATTGAAGTGGTCCGACGGACAACCGTTCACCTCGGAGGATCTGCGGTTCTGGTACGAGGACATCGCGCTGAACAAGGAGTTGTCGCCGATCTTCCCCACCTGGTTGTCGGTCGATGGTCAGCCCGTCACTGTGGTCGCGCCCGATCCCTACACCGTCGAGTTTCGCTTCGCCGAGCCCTACGGCATCTTCCTTGAAACGTGCGCCGTCATGAGCAGCTGGATCATCGCGCCGAAGCACTACCTCGCGCCGTTTCATCCTCGATACACGGAGGCGGCCGAACTGAACCGTCGCGCTCGGCAGCGGGGCGTCGACCACTGGTTTCAGCTTTTCATGCGAAAGAATGATCCGGACGAGAACCCCGACCTGCCGACGCTCAAGCCCTTCGTGATCAAGGTGCCCCCGCCGGCCTCGCGGGTAATCGCCGAGCGAAACCCCTACTACTGGAAAGTCGACCCGGCCGGCAACCAGCTTCCCTACATCGACCGCATCGCCTATGCGATGGTCCAGAACGTGGAGATTGCCAACTTCAAGGCGATGGCGGGCGAGGTCGACTTTCAATTTCGCCTGATCGACTCGGCCAACTACCCGCTGTTCATGGCGAACCGAACGAAGGGGGGATACCGCGTTCTGACCGACGACAGTGCGTCGCCCATCATCGTCTACGTCAACCCGCATAGCAAGGACCCGCGTCTGCGGCCGATCCTGGCCGACCGACGGTTCCGGATCGCCCTTTCGGTAGCGCTCAACCGCGCCGAGATCATCGACCTGATCTACCTCGGTCTGGCCACGCCGTCCCGCGGGGTGGCGTCGCCCTTGGATCCGTATTACCTGCCGGAGTTCGAGGAGCGCTACATCACCTACGACCCGTCGCTGGCGAACCGCCTCCTCGACGAGGTCGGGTTGACGAAGGGACGTGACGGCATGCGCCGGCTGCCCGACGGGTCGCCGTTCCGCGAGATCATGAACTGTTATCCTTCCGAAGAAGGCGTCACCGCCGATCTCTGGCAGCTCGTCGCCGACCAGTGGCGCGAGGTCGGGTTGGATTTCGTCGTCAAACTGGACGCGCGAGCGCTGAGCACCATGCTGGTCGCCAACGGCAATACGAACTTCTACGCGTATGCGATCGCCGGGCTTCACTGGGCGATCGAGCCGCAGTGGTACGTTCCCTGGAGCGCGTGGAGCTTTTTCGCCCCGCTCTACGGTCGGTACCGGGCCAGCGGCGGGCGGGACCCGATGAGTGTTCCACCGCCGCCCGAATACCAACGGCTCATCGACTGGTACATGGCATTCCGGTCGGTCGTCGGCGATGAGGGACGCCGGCAGGAGCTGGCGCGAAACATCCTCCGCCAGTGGTCCGAGCAGTGTTACGTCATCGGCGTCGTCCGACGGAAGGTGTTGACCATCGTCTCAAACGCCTTCAAGAACGTGCCGGAGCGCCTCATCAACGAGAATCGCCTGGCCTCGCCGGGATACATCGGGATCGAGCAGTTTTACTTCGGGCGGGATTCAACGGACGGAACGGCGGAGCGGCGGCTTGCGCCGCCCGGCTCGGTTTGTGTCGCCCCACGGACGGAGCATGGAACCGGGCCCTGCGTCGATTCCGACCGGGAGTGACGCGGACATGATGGCGTATATCCTTCGCCGCCTGCTCGTGATGATCCCCACGTTGTTCCTCATCTCGATCCTTTCGTTCATCATCATCCAACTTCCGCCCGGCGATTTTCTTACCACGCTGGTGGCCAATCTCCAGCAGAGCGGCGAACAGGTCGAGCAGGACGTCATCGAGAGCTACCGCGTCCGCTACGGGCTGGATAAGCCGCTGTACTACCAGTACTGGAAATGGATCCGCGGCGTCGTGCGGGGTGACTTCGGACAGTCCTTCTCGATGAACAAGCCGGTGGGGGAGCTCATCTGGGAAAAGCTCGGCCTGACGGTTCTGATCGCCCTGGTGACGCTCGTGTTCACGTGGATCATTGCGATCCCCATCGGGATCTACTCGGCCACCCACCAGTACACGTTCCTGGACTACCTCTTCACGTTCCTGGGGTTCATCGGGATGGCCACGCCGTCGTTCCTGCTGGCCTTGGTGCTGATGTACCTC
>Ga0129299_1003000_pt1 | contig 11111 bp, 11 predicted proteins | sample ConPoolayeCmetaG_FD_94477 | JGI IMG/M metagenome (GOLD analysis project Ga0129299, IMG submission 94477) | Hot spring microbial mat communities from California, USA to study Microbial Dark Matter (Phase II) - Cone Pool mat layer C metaG ... | reverse complement strand
TTGCGGCTGCCGCGCCCCGCGAAGGCATTGAAACCCATTTTCCGCAGATCGGAGTACGTATTGGGCCGCTGCAGCCAGCTCATGATCGGCAAAAAAGGCTCTCCGTTGACCCGGATCTCCCGATGAGGCCCGATCTCGACCGAGCGTATGGGCGGCAGCGGATCGCCGGCCGCCGCGGCGCCGGCCAACGCGGCGGCGCCGATTACGGATTTGCGCAGTTTTGTCATGGATATCTCCTTCCCCGCGCGGCTTCTTGTCAAAGAGCGCGACCGGATAGGGCGCGCGGCGCAACTCGATCGCCAGCACATTGACGCCCCGTCGCAAAACATCTCTCGGCACGGAGGCGTTGAGCGTCCTGCGCCGGATCTCGGCGGCCGGCGGCGGAGGAGCGCCCTCGATAAGTTTGCCGTCGGCGTCGAGAAAAGCCTCGATCGGGTAGGGTTGCGCCAGCGCCTGACCGACGGGCCAATGACCGCGCATCCAGTTCCGATCGTCGAAATCCGGGCGCGCCCAGCCAGACGGCGGCGCCGCGCCGGCCGACATTCGCTTGTTTTTCATGCGGACGCCTGCGTCGGCCTCCATTCCGATTGAATCATGCCACTCGCCGCTGCGGCTGTCAAAAGACAAGGCGTTGTGTCCCGTGAGCGAGAAAGGGGCAACCGGACCGCGACCTGCAGCCGCGACGCGCCTGCTTCGCCAAGGTTTCGCGGGCCAAGAGAGCGCGTCCCTTGCCGGGCGCTCGCGGTGCGGGATGGGCCGGACGGCCTGACAGGGTTGGGGATGAACGGGGGAGGGTCGCCGTCTCAGCGAACGCCGCCCACGGGCCGCTCCCCACCATTCACCGCCGTTTTCTCCGTCTCTGGGGTACGGAGCGCGAACCCTCAAATGTTGTACTGCGGACGTTCCCGGTAATGGGTGTGCAGCAATTCGTGCGCCTTGCGGCTGCCGGGCGCGCCGAGGAACTCCGCATAGAGCTTCTGAATGAAGGGATTCTGGTGCGAGCAGCGCTTGGCGCACATCGCATCGTCCTGGTAGATGCCCGCGGCCCGTTTCCGGCGAACCTCGTCGTCGGCCCCATACGGCTGGCCGCCGCCGCCGACGCACCCGCCGCGGCACGCCATGACCTCGATGAAGTGGTACGGCAGCTCGCCGCCCTTTTCGCGCGCCTCGCGGACCCGATGCAGCACCGTTTCGATGTTGCACATCCAGTGCGCGACCGCCACGCGGATTTCCGCGCCGTCGAAATTGACCGCGGCTTCCTTCACGCCCTGCAGACCGCGGATGTCCGTGAAATTGACGTCCTCCAGGTCGCGCCGGGCGACCAGGAAGTGCGCGGTGCGCAACGCCGCCTCCATCACGCCGCCGGTGGCGCCGAAGATCGTGCCCGCGCCGGAATAATTGCCCAGCAGCGAATCGCAGTCGTCCTCCGGCAGATTGACGAAATCTATGCCCGACGCCTTGATCATCCGGGCGATCTCGCGGGTCGTCAGCGAGACGTCAATGTCGGGGTATCCGCTCGAGAACATCTCCTGCGAACGGATGATCTCGAACTTCTTCGCCGTGCAGGGCATCACCGAGACGACGAAGATTTTATCAGGCGCGACGCCCATCGCCTTCGCGTAGTAGGTTTTGGCGAGCGCGCCGACCATCGCATGCGGCGACTTGGCCGTCGAGAAGTGGCCGATCATGTCGGGCGCGAACTTCTCCATATAGTCCACCCACGCGGGGCAGCAGCTCGTGATCAGCGGCAGCGGCCCCTGACCCTCGACAAAACGGCGCACGAACTCCGTGCCCTCCTCCATGATGGTCAGGTCGGCGCCGAAGTTCGTGTCGAACACGGCCTCGAAACCGAGCCGGCGCAGCGCCGCGTAGAGCTTGCCGGTCAGCAGCGTGCCCGGCTCGTAGCCGAAGGCCTCGCCGATGGCGACGCGCACGGCCGGCGCGATCTGCACGACGCAGTGCTTGCCGGGCGTCTGCAACGCCTGCCAGACGCGCGGGGCGTCCGACTTCTCGTAGATCGCGCCCACCGGGCAATGCGCGCTGCACTGGCCGCACTTGATGCACGGGCTGTCGTTGAGCGTGACGTCCGCCGTCGGCGCGATGCGGGTGCCGTCCCCGCGGCCGACAAACTCCAGCGCCCAGACGTTCTGCATCTGCTGGCAGACGATCGCGCAACGGCCGCACTTGATGCATTTCTCCGGGTTCAGGATCAGCGACGCCGTGGACGTGTCCGGCGGAATCTCGGCGACGCGCTTTTCGAACGACACCTCGCGGATGCCGAAATCGGCGGCCAGTTTCTGCAACTCGCAATTGCCGTTGCGCGGGCACTGGAGGCAGTCGTTCGGGTGGGTCGAAAGGATCAATTCGATCACCGACTTGCGGATCTGGTAGATCTCGGGGTCGTGCGTCGTGATCTTCATGCCCGGCCCGACCGGCGTTGCGCAGGCGCGCAGCATTTTCGCCGAACCCTCGACCTTCACGACGCAGACGCCGCAGGCCGCCCAGGCGGGCAGGTCCGGGTGGTAACAGAGGCGGGGGATCTTGACCTGCACCGCCTCGGCCGCCTTCAGGATCGTCGTGCCCGGAGCGACATCGAGGTCAATGCCGTTGATTTGAACGCGAAACATGTCCATGGCCGTGTCCTTTGGAAATGGGCTGTATCCGCCGCCGCGCCTAGCCCCGCGTCACCGCGTCGAATTTACAGGCCTTGTAACATTCGCCGCACTTGATGCAGCGGGCCGTGTCAATGACATGCGGCTTGCGCTTGTCGCCGGCGATGCAATTGACCGGGCAGCGGCGCGCGCAGAGCGTGCAGCCGATGCACTTGTCGGGCAGTATGAAATACGTCACCAGGTCGAGGCACTTGCCCGCCGGGCATTTGCGGTCGCGGACGTGCGCCTCGTATTCCTGCGGGAAATGGCGCAGGGCCGACATCACCGGGTTGGGCGCCGTCTGGCCGAGTCCGCACAGCGAGGCCTTCATCATCGCCTGCCCGATCGTGCGGAGCTGCTCGACATCCTCGTCCGTCCCCCGGCCGCGGGAAATTTTGGTCAGCAGGTTGAACATCGAGCGGCCGCCGATGCGGCAGGGCGCGCACTTGCCGCAGGATTCGTCCACCGTGAACTCGAGGTAGAACTTGTTGACGTCCACGATGCAGTCGTCCTCGTCCATGACGATCAAGCCGCCGGAACCCATGATCGAGCCGAGCGCGCCGAGCGACTCGTAGTCGATCGGCGTGTCGAGGTAGGCCTCGGGAATCAGGCCGCCCGAGGGCCCGCCGGTCTGCGCGGCCTTGAACTTCTTGCCGCCCTTGATGCCGCCGCCGATATCGAAGATGATCTCCCGGAGCGTCGTGCCCATCGGCACCTCGATCAGGCCCGAGTTGACGATTTTTCCGGTCAGCGCGAAGACCTTCGTTCCCTTGGAGGTCGGCGTGCCGATCGCGCCGAACCAGGCGCCGCCCTTCAGAAGGATGACGGGGATATTCGCCAGCGTTTCGACGTTGTTGATGACGGTCGGCTTGCCCCAGAGGCCCCGCACCGCCGGGAACGGGGGACGCGGGATCGGCATGCCGCGGCGCCCTTCGATCGAGGCAATCAGGGCGGTCTCCTCGCCGCAGACGAACGCGCCGGCGCCGAGACGGATTTCGATGTCGAAATCGAAGCCGCTGCCGAGGATGTCCTTGCCGAGCAGCCCGTAACCGCGCGCCTGCTCGATGGCCACCTCGAGCCGGCGGATCGCGAGGGGATACTCGGCCCGAATGTAGATGAATCCGCGGCGCGCGCCGACCGTGCGCCCGGCGATCGCCATGGCCTCCAGTACCGAATGCGGATCGCCCTCGAGCGTGCTGCGGTCCATGTAGGCGCCGGGGTCGCCCTCGTCGGCATTGCAGATGATGAACTTCTCGTCGCTCTGGATGTCCTTCGAGAAGACCCACTTGCGCCACGTCGGGAAACCGGCGCCGCCGCGGCCGCGCAGGCCGGACTTGCGCAACTCCTCGATGACCTCCTCCGGCTTCATCTGGAAGAGCGCCTTCTCGAGCGCCGCGTAGCCGTCGCGCGCGATGTATTCGTCAATGCTCTCGGGGTCTATCAGGCCGCAGTTGCGCAGCACGATGCGGAGCTGTTTCTGGTAGAAATCGAATTCGTCAATGCGCGCGTTCTTCCGGCTCTGACTCCGGTCGTAGAGCAGCCGGGCGACCGGCCGCCCCTTGATCACGTGCTCGGAGACGATCTCCGCCGCGTCGTCCGGCGAGACGTTGACATAGAAGGACTCGTCGGGCAGCACCTTGACGACCGGCCCCTTCTCGCAGAAGCCGAAGCAGCCGGTCTTGACCACCTGCGCGTCCGAGACGACGCCCTGCTTCTGGACTTCGCGGACGAGCGCCTCATAGATCTGCGCGCCGCGGCTGGATTCGCAGGCCGTCCCGCCGCACACCAGGATGTAGCTCTTGATCGCCATGAAAACGCTCCTCAACTCTTGCTCGGGGCGGGGGCCGGCGCCGGCGCCGGCCGCGCCGCCGTCCAGTCGGCCGCCGGCTTGTCGTAGATGTGATCATCCACCAGCCGGCGGTCCACCAGGTGCTGCTGCACGATGCGGCGCGCGACTTCGGCATTCACTTTTCCATAGACCACGGTCGGCATGCCGGGCACGACCACCTCGACCGTCGGCTCGGAATAACAGAGCCCCATGCAGCCGGTCTGCCGGACCGCCACGTGATCGAGGCGGTTCGCCACAAGCGCCTCGACGAACGCGTCGAAGGTCTCCTTCGCGCCGGCGGCAAGGCCGCAGGTGCCCATCCCGATGATGACCTGCGCGGTCTTGTCGGCGTTGTCGCGCGGGCTCATTTCCTGTTTTTTCCGCTCCCGCAGTTTGCGCAAATCGTCCAGCGTCATCCGGCCCATGTCAGGCTCCTTTCGTCAAATCCTCTTCCAGCGCGGCCGCATAGCGGCGCGCGAGGTGCAGCGCGCCGGCATCCGACAGACCGCCCAGGGCCTGCCGCAGATCGCCGCGGGCCAGCGCGTACGAGCGATCGCCGCGCGATCGCGTCACCCGCAACTCGTAATCGCCGTCGAAACTCATCAGTCCCACGAACACCCCCGGCAGGTCGCCCAACGGCGGCGCATCCGGGTGCCGTAGGTCGAATCGGAACCAGACGGACGTGCCGCGGCCAGGCTCGGACCGGACATCCACCGTCCCGCCGGCCTGGCTGACCGACTGGCGCAGCCCCGGCAAACCCAGACCGACCCGGCGATGCGGGTGCTTCGCGCCATCGCCCGCGAACGGATCCGCCGACCGCCGCAGCGTCTCGGCATCCATTCCCGGCCCGTTGTCGGCTATGCTCACGTCCATCGCCCCGTCCTGCTCCGCCAGATCCACGAAGACGGCCGACGCGCCCGCTTCGATCGCGTTCTGCGCGATGTCCGCGACGAAATCGGCGATCGTCGCGTGCACGTCACTTGCCCCGGTATTGGGCCAGAATCTCCGGCAGCATTTCTTTGGTCACGCGCCCGTGAACCCGGCCGTCCACGGTCAGCACCGGCGCCAGTCCGCAGCACCCCACGCAGCGCACCGCCTCGATCGAGAACTCGCCATCCTCCGTCACCGTGTTCAGTCCGGCGCCCAGCAGGTTTTCGAGCTCGCGGATGAGGTCTTCGCCGCCCTTCAGATAGCAGGCCGTTCCCATGCAGGTCGCCAACAGATGGCGGCCCGGTTTCTTCAGCCGGAAGAAATGATAGAAGGTCACCACTCCGTAGATGCGCGCCAGCGGAACACGGAGCATATCGGCGACCTGGAAGGCGATGTCGCGGGGGATGTAACGGTAGGTCTCCTGAACCTTGTGGAGCACCATGATCAGGTTACCCGGCCGGTCCCGCCAATGCTCGATGAACTCGATCAGCTCCGGCGTGAGCTTGTTCGCCTCCGCCGTCGCTTCCATCTTGCCCGAATCTGGGATCATGAAGTCACCTGTCTGCGGTGAAAAAGCCCGCCCACACTACCAGCCTTCGATCGGCAATGCAAGCGTCTTTGAGAAGGCCGGCACATTTAAGGTGCCTTTCGCGATTTTTTATGCTACGAATGGCGCAACATTTCTCAACGAGGGCCGGACATGATATCAACGCGCGAGGCCATTTCCCGCCTCTTCAAATACAAGAGCGTGCTGGAAAAGCTCCGGACGCTGGGCATGGTCAAGGTCTTTTCGGACAATCTGGCCGATTCCGTCGGGGTCTCCGCGGCGCTGGTGCGAAAGGATTTTTCGATTTTCGGGATCACGGGCCACAAGCGGGGCGGGTATCGGATTGACGACCTGATCGAGAAGCTGAACCGGATTCTCGGCAAGGAAGGCGTGCAAAAGGTGGTGCTGGTCGGCTGCGGCAAGATCGGGACCGCCTTGATGAATTACCGCGGTTTCGACGCGCAGCATATCCGCATCGTCGCGGGATTCGACACGAACCCCGCCAAAATTAATCCCGCGGCCCGGCCGCCCATCCACCCGATGGAGGACCTTGCGCGCCTGGTCCGGGCGGAAGGCGTGCTGGTGGCGATTCTGGCGACGCCCGAAAACGACGCGGCGCAGGTGGCCGACCGCTTGATGGCGTCGGGCATCCGTGGGATATTGAACTTCGCGCCGGCCCCGTTGAAAAGCACGGCGGCCTGCGTCGTGCACAACATCAACATCGCCCTGGAACTCGACAACCTGTTCTATTACGTCCGGCTCAACGCGTCGGCGTCGGAGAACCGAAATGAAACTTGAAGAACTGGCGCGCCGCCTGGACGCCGAAATCGTCCACCCCGGCGCGCATTTCGATTCGGTCGAGGTCGAGAACGTCGTCGCGTCCGACCTGATGAGCGACGTGCTGGTCGTGGATCTGCCGCGCGTCGTGCTGCTGACCTCGCTGGCGTCCGACCAGGCGATTCGCACGGCGGATATCGTCGGCGCGGTCGCCGTGGTCGTGGTCAACGGCAAGACGCTGCCGCAGAACATGCGGCGGCTGGCCCGCGAGATGAACGTGGCACTGCTGCGCTCGCCCCGCACCAAGTTCGAGGCCTGCGTGGCCCTGGCCGAACTGGCGCGCCCGCGATGAAGGTGCTGCCGATCGATCCGGAGCAGTCGCCGCTGGTCATTCTCGACCTGCTGTTCAAGCTCAAGATCAAGGACGTGATGACGGCGCCGGTGTTCACGGTGTCCCGCCGCGACACGCTGCGCGCCGTGCAACGGCTGATGAAGGAGCGGACCATCACCGGCGTGCCCGTGGCCGAGGACGGCCGCCTGTTCGGGATCGTCAGCGTGGACGACATCATCAACGCGCTCGACGGCGGCTACATTGACGATCCGGTCGAGCAGCGGATGTCCCGCAACGTCGTGGTGCTCGAGGAGGACATGCCGCTGTCGTTCGGCACGAGTTATTTCCGCAAATACCGGTTCGGACGCTTCCCGGTGCTGAACAAGGACAACCGGCTCGTCGGCATCCTCAGCAGCCGCGACGTCAGCGCTTCGCTGCTGCTCGAGCTGTTCAAGGAATATCGCCGTCTCGAACAGCAGGTTCAGCCGCCGCCGGCGCCGGAATTCGATCACATCCGCCTGCAGTTCAAGGTGCGGCGCTACGACTTCGAGAACGCGGGCAAGGCCTCCTACGAATTGAAGCGGATTCTGACGGCCCAGCAGACGGATCCGAGGATCGTCCGGCGCGCCGCGATCGCCGCCTACGAAATGGAGATGAACCAGATCGTGCATTCGATCGGCGGCGTGATCTCGTGCTCGATCGCGGGCCGCCGCATCGAGATCGTCGCGCGGGACCTGGGTCCGGGCATCGAGGACGTGGAGGCCGCGCTGCGCGAGGGGTTCACGACCGCCAACGACTGGATCAAGTCGCTCGGCTTCGGCGCCGGAATGGGGCTGCCGAACATCCGGCGCGTCTCGGATCATTTTGAAATCCACTCGAAACCCGGCAGCGGCACGACGGTGCGCGCGACGATTCTGATCCCGAATGTCCCGCCGGCCGATGGCGCCGGCGCGGGCGCGCGGGCGGCCGCGCCGTAACGGGAAGGAGCCGCGGCGATGCGCATTACGGATTTGGCCGCGCAACTGGGCGCCGAGACGGTCGAGGCGCCGGACCCCGCGGCGGAGGTGCGGGAAGGCTATACCTCCGACCTGTTGAGCGACGTCATCGCCCACGCGCCGTCGGAATCGGTGCTGATCACGATTCAGGGCCACCTGAACACCGTCGCGGTCGCGACGCTGGCGGGCATCCGCGCAATTCTTCTCGCGAACGGCCGGCCGGCGCCCGACGACATGCGCGCGGCGGCGCGGCGCGAGGGCGTCGCGATCCTGCGCTCCCCGGAAAACCAGTTCGCGCTGTCCCACCGCGTCCACCGGCTCCTGCACGGCCCATGATCCTCCGCGCCGACCTTCATGTGCATTCCTGTCTTTCGCCGTGCGGATCGCTGCGCCTCTCGCCGCGGGAGATCGCCCGGCGCGCCCGCGCGGCCGGACTGGACGCCGTCGCGCTGACCGACCACAATACGGCGCGGCAGATTCCGGCGGTGGCGCATTGCTGTCGGGCCGCCGGCCTGTTGTTCGTCCCCGGCATCGAGGCCCACACCAGCGAGGAAATCCACGTCCTGTGCCTTTTCGAGCGGGACGACGACGCGGTCGCGTTCGGCGATTATCTCTATGGGCGTCTGCCGCCGGTCGCCTGCATGCCCGAAAAGATGGGCGACCAGGTCGTCGTCAACGACGCCGGCGAGATTCTCGGCGCACTCGACCGTTTCCTGACCAACGCGACGGATCTGACGCTGACGGAACTGGTCGAACAAACGGCCGCCGCCGGCGGGCTGGCGATTCCCGCCCACGTGGACCGACCCTCCGGCGGACTGCTGGAGCGTCTCGGCTTCGTTCCGCCGCTCCCCTTCCCCACCCTGGAGGTCAGCCCCCGCTACGATCTCGGACGCGATCCGCTGGGTCTGGCCGGGCGGCATCGGCTCGTCACCGGATCGGACGCGCACGCTCCGGAGGACATTGGACGGGCCTGCGCCCGGCTGGAGGTCGCCGAGCGCTCCGTTCGCGGGATACTCGACGCCCTGCGCGCGCGGACACCGTGAGCGGCGTCATGGGCGAGCGGGACTCGGATGCCAGAAGTCGTCCGCGCTCAGGCCCAGGCGTCGGATGAAATCCTCCGCCGGGCCGAGTCGTCCCACCGTATGCGGCCGATGCGAGTCGCTGCCCGTCATGAATTTGACTCCCCGGCGATGGGCGCGCCGGTACCACTCCTCCATGAATCGCTCGAAGTCCGGATGCGCGGCCAGCCGGGGGGAAATCTCCAGCGCGATGTGCTCTTCGGCAAAGCGATCCAGGATGTGATCGAGCCGCTTCGGGCGTATTTCCGCGAGGATCGCCGCCAACGGCGCGCAGCGACGGCCGGCGGGGCCCTGTTTCACGATCTCCTGAACGTACAGCGGGTGGGCCACGGCCCGCGCGCCGCTGCCGCAGACGTTCTCGAGATCGGTCAGCAGGCGATCGGCCCACTCCAACGGGTCCGCCAGATCGCGGACCGGCGGCGCGCCCACGAGGTCGTAATGGGACGGCGCGGCGATCAGATAATCCGCCAGCGGAAGCCGAGATGGCGGAATGATCAACTCGCCCATCGCCACGACTTCCAGCTCGGCGCCGATCCAGATGCGCACGCCGGCCGGGGCCAGCCGCTCGCGCGCATGGTTCAACGCCTGGTGGTGGCGGGCGAGGCCGTCATGATAGGGATGATCGGTCAGTCCGACTTCCGCGCAGCCGGCGGCGATCGCGGCCTCCACGATCCGGTCCGGACTCATCGTCGCTTCCGCGCACGGCGAAAAAAAAGTGTGGATATGATAGTCGCCCTTCATCGGGAATGCCGCTCCGAAATCTGCTGCGCTTGTGCGTATCGCGATAGTTTACCCACGATGCCCGATCCGGCAAGTTCGCCGCCTCGCGGTCAGGCCAGACCGCGCTCGTAATTGCCTTCATGGGCGCCCGGGATCGCCGCGCCCGCGCGCGCCGCCCGCCACAGCGCCGCCGGGTCCGCGCCCGCCGCGGCGGCGCGCGCCAGGTCGCAGCGAAAGCGCCGCGCGCCCGCGGCCCGCAGTTCCGATAACCGCGACGTCAGCGCGAAGGGCCGGGCGGATATCAGGACCGAAAGCCCGTCTTCGCGCAATTCGACATAACGCTCCTCGCGGCGACCCCATAACACGTTGCCCGCCGTCAAGGGAGGCGTAACGGCCAGAAACAGCGGCGTGAAGTGCAGCGCCAGCACCTCCATCGCGCCGGCGTCCAGTCGCAGGCGCTGCCGCAGGTTTTCCCCGTCGTCCTCCGGAGAGGTGACGGCGCGGCGCACGCCCAGCTCCCGCACCTGCGCCAGCGCCTCGCGGTTCAGCGTGTAGAGCGGCCAGTCGGCCGTGACATCGAGGTCCGACGCCCGCAGGCCGGCCGACGCCGAGCGCTCCCGGAGAATCTCCAACCCCGCCAGGCTGCCGACCTCCCACCGACGTACGCCCGCCGCCAACCGCGCGGATACGCGCGTCCCCACCGCCGCCGCGTCTCCGGCGCGGATCACGATGGGGAGCGCGACGCGCAAGCGCGGGTCGTCCACCCCCTCCGCGGAGGCCAGCGGCAACACGATCTCGTCGGCCTCCGCCGCCCAGGAACCCGGCGGCGCATCGAGCCGCAGCGACCACCCTTCCGCCGTCGCGTCCCCCGCCGCCGCCGGCGGCGAGGGGATCGCGGCAATGCGCTCCGCGCGGGCGCGCTCGCGCGCGGCATTCAAGGCTTCGCCGAGTTCCCGGCGCAACTCGTTCCACGCGCTCGCCGGCGCGAACAGGCCGGCCGGATCGTCGAGCGTCAGGCCGTCGAGCCGCCAATCGGTGTCGCCCCAACGCTCGAAGGCCTTGAGCGCCGCCGCGCGGGTGCCGGCCGGCGACCGGGCCGCGGCATAGACGCCGTTGCGATGCAGTTGCGACACGACCGGCGGAAGCCCCGGCACGCGCGCCTCGCCCCGGGCCTCGATTCGATTCGGCGTCATCCGAATCGCAACGGCGACCGGATGCCGCACCCGGAACTCGCCGGGCCTCGGACGCTCGAA
>Ga0129299_1002998_pt1 | contig 11111 bp, 7 predicted proteins | sample ConPoolayeCmetaG_FD_94477 | JGI IMG/M metagenome (GOLD analysis project Ga0129299, IMG submission 94477) | Hot spring microbial mat communities from California, USA to study Microbial Dark Matter (Phase II) - Cone Pool mat layer C metaG ... | reverse complement strand
GCGGCGGAGCGAAAGCCGATGCGGCGACGAGCGGGGCGGTGGCTCCGGGAGCGGTCCCGGACGGATTCGGCCCCGTCTCAACCGGCCAAGGGGGTGGCGTCGCCACGGCCGCGCCGGCGCGGCTGCGGCGCGCGCGCGTCGGCATGCGGCCGGTCGGCGCGAGGCGCGGTGTCGCCTGGGGTGCGACGACGCGCTCCAGCCCGTCGGAGTACAGCAGCACCGCGTCGCCGGGCGCGAGTTGCACGCTGCGGCACTCGAAGTGCGCATCCGGCAGCACGCCGACGACACTGCCGACGCAGTCGAGCGGCACCACTTCGCCGTCGGCCCGGCGCAGCAGGGGCAGAGGAGTTCCGCCGCGGGCCAGTTGCAGCTCCAGTGTTCGGAGGTTCAGGACGGCGTAAGCCGCCGCCACGAAGGGGCATTCGGTCAGGTGGGCGTCGAGCAGCTCGGTGTTCAGCCGGGCCAGCACCTCGTCGGGCGGCAGTAGCCGGTACGTGCCCTGCTCGATTTCCTTGCCGCGTAGGGCGCGCTTGATGTACACGGTGAGCAGCGCCGCCGGGATGCCGTGGCCCGACGCATCCGCCAGCGCCAGCCCGACGTGTTCCTCGTCGAGGCGTTGCACGTCGTAAATGTCGCCCGAGACGTAATCCACCGGCCGGAACACCAGGTCGAACCTGACCGGCCCGAGGGCCGACAACGTCTCCGGCAGAAATTCCCGCTGCACCTGACTGGCCAAGCGAAGCTGGCCGGCGTAACGTCGCGTGACGTTTTCTTCGCTGCGGCGCGTAGCCGCCAAGCCCCTCCGCAGGGCCTCGAGCGAGGGCCGCATCGCTACCAGCGTCGCCAGCCGCACCGCCAGGTCGCGCGCGCTGGGCGCCGCGTCGAACGTGACGGGCACGCTGCGCGGGTGTGGCAGGCGGGGAACCGCGGCACCAACGCCGGACATGACGAGCACCGCCCGCGGCTGTTCCGCCAGCCGGTTCAGCAGAAGACGCACCGCCCCGAGCGCCGGTCGGGCGTCGGCCGGCAGCACGACCACGAGCGCATCGGCCGTGGCGGGCACCTCCCTTCGGATCGCATCGTTCAGCGGCCAAAAGCCGGCCGAGACGCGGGCCAGCGGGATCGCCTCCCGCAGCGCCTCGGGCACGCTTTCGCCGGCGAGGATCACCAGAACATGGGATCGAGCCATCGGTCGTCCGCCCGGGACGGAGCTGGCATCCAATGCCGCACCCCTCCCATCGGACGCTTGCGGTTTGGACTTTTCGGACTGCCGCCCGCCTCGCAACCGCTGCGCCGGGTCGGCCCCGGATTCGGGGGCGCCCCTGGGCGGCACGTTTCGCCGCGGCCGCGGCGGCGGGGTCGACGGGGGCGGCGGGTGCTCCGACGGGGACCCCGGGGGCCGGCCCGACTGGCCCGTGCGGTGGCGGTCGGGTATACTGGCCGTTTTGATACCGCGGTCCTGGGAACACCGGATGGAACTCAGCAGTATCCTGACCCCGGAGCGCATCTGCGTTCCGCTGCGCGCCACCGACAAGACGGGCGTGATCCGCGAACTCGTGGGCGTCCTGGCCGACGCCGGGGTGCTGACGAACCCTGAAGCCGCCCTGGAGGCCGTTCTCAAGCGCGAGGCCGAGCGGACCACCGGGATCGGCTACGGTCTGGCCATCCCCCACGGCAAGAGCGACGCCTGCGAGCGGCTGGTCATGGCGGCCGGGAAGCCGGCGGTTCCCGTCGATTTTCAGAGCTTTGACGGACGGCCCGTGAACTTCGTGGTTCTGCTCATCAGTCCGCCGGACCAGACCGGGCCGCATATTCAGGCGCTCGCCAAGATCAGTCGCCTGATGAACATTCAGGACTTCCGGACCGCAGTCGAGCAGGCGAAGACGGCCGAGGAACTACACCAGGCGATCGCTCGGTGCGAGGCGGCCGAGACCGGCTGAGGCGGCTCCGGCCGACGCGCGGGGGCGGGCGGGCTGCGGCGTGAAAGGCCAGGCCCTCGCGGACAAGTCTGTCCGTTGGTACGATGCGGGCCGTCGAGCCGGCGCACGTCGCACGCGGCCGGCTCCGCACGGAATCACCGCCGGCCGACGTGAGAATCCGGCGCAACCGGCCGTGCCGGTGGCGGCCCCCGAGCGGGGGCCCGGTCGACACGCAGATGCGAGGAAACCACCATGAGAAAGTTCCGGTTGTTTACCCCCGGTCCGTGTGCCGTGCCGGAGGAAGTCCTGCTGGAGATGGCCCGCCCATTCCACCATCACCGGACGGATTGGTTCAAGGACTACATGAAGCAGGCCACCGCGAAGTTGCAACAGGTGCTCTGCACGCAGTACGAGGTCATCATCATCACCGGTTCGGGCACGGCGGCGGCCGAGGCGGCGATCGTCGGCTGCATCGCGCCGGGGGTGAAGCTGATCACGCTCGAGGGGGGCAAGTTCGGCGAGCGGTGGGGCGAGGTCGCCCAGCAGTTCGGCCTGAACGTGGTGCGGCACAAGATTGAGTGGGGCACGGCGCCGGACGCCGCGCTGGTGCAGAGCCTGCTGAAGCAGCACCCGGACGCCGCGGCGGTCATGGTGGTGCACAGCGAGACATCCACCGCGACGGCGTGCGATCTGCGGAGCATCGGGGCGGTCACGCGGGCGGCCGGAAAGCTGCTGCTGGCGGATTGCATCACCTCGGCGGGCTGCCTGCCGCTGAAGCCGGACGAGTGGGGGGTGGACGTGGTGATCACGGGCGCCCAGAAGGCGTTGATGCTGCCGCCGGGGCTGGGGTTCCTGGCGATCAGCCCGCGGGCGTGGGAAGCGATCGAGGCGAACAAAAGCGCGCACGCCTATTACCTGAACCTCAGCAAGGCCCGCAAGTCGGCCCGGGAGTCGGACACGCCGTTCACGCCGGCGCACCTGCTGGTGCGCGGCCTGGTCAAGGCGCTGGACATCCTGCTGGAGGAGGGGATGGAGCGGGTGTGGAAGCGTGTGGCGGCGATGGCGGCGGCGACGCGGCTGGCCGGCGAGGCGATCGGGCTGAAGGTGTTCTCGAAGTCGCCGTCGGACTCGGTCACGGCGCTGTGCCCGCCGGCGGGCCTGGCGGTCAAGGACATCCGCAACGAGCTGGAGCAGCGGTACGGGATCGAGTCGGCCGGCGGGCAGGACCAGCTCAAGGGCAAGATCTTCCGCCTGGGCCACATGGGGTACGTGGACGAGCTGGACACGCTGCTGGCGATCGGCGCGCTGGAGCAGGTGCTGCACAAGATGGGGCACAAGTTCGAGCTGGGCGCGGGCGTGACAGCGGCGCAGAAGGTGTTCGCCGAGCGGCTGTAGGCGATGTAGCGCGGCACGCGAGCGCTGTGCCTTGGCAGATGTGAACCGCCGGAGCGGGGCGGTCGCTCCCGCCGTAAACGCGCCCGGCAAAATGCAGAGTCCCGCGGTGGCCCCGGCGGAGGCCGCCGCGGGAGGTGCGTTTTTGCCGGCCCCGCATGCCTCAACGGGCGGTATGCCGTGTGTGATGGCACGGCGCGGAGCGTGTGACGCGAGGAGCGGCGCGCCTCAGGCGTCAGCTACTGCCGCATGAGCTTTTCGCACTCCGGGCAGCCCCCCGGCCGGCCGTCAGGATCCTTGTACCAGCTCCACACTTTGTGGTCCTCACAGAACCACGCGCGGACCACGCTGAACTTCTTGCAGTCGTCGCACCAAAAGACGATCAGTTTGGGGTCGTATTGCTCGCCGCGGCGCACCTTGTCGGGGCTGTTCAGTAAGGTCTCGACCTGCCGCGCGGTCAGCGAGATCGTCTTCTTGCACTCCGTGCAGATCCAGGTGGTTGCCGACTCGGCCGTGTCAGGAATTTTCCTCTCGGGATCGCCGCGGACAAAGAAATAGCCCGCCAGCCCCGTCAGGCCAACCAGGAGCACGAGCAGCAGCACATTCTTCATGGTGCCAGACATGTACGGGTCCTTTCCACAGGCCGCCGGGGGCCCGACGCAGGGCACCCCAGCGATTGCCTGAGCTGTCGTTCCGGACAACGTACCGCCCGCTCGCGGGCTCTAAACCGGACGTACACGCTCAACACAGGATGGCAGGTTCCGTGGCGGCGCGCCGTTGCTGCGAGACTCCTATGCAGCTGCTCTCAGTTCCGCGGACGGTCGCAGTTTTTCCACTGCACGGAATAATGAAAAGGCACAGGGATGGGGCTCCCGATTCGCCGCACCCAATTCGGGTTGATCGCTTGCCAGCCGGTGCCGCACCACCAACGCGGGTCGATAGTGAGCTGCGCCGCGTGCCCGTCCAAGAAACCCAGCTCGTGCTTGTTGAATCCGCCGTGGTTGCCGAGCCCGCCCTTCCCCTGGTTTATGTTGAAATCCAACTGGTCGTCCAAGTACATCAAGAACGTCGAAGCGTACCTGGCCAGCACGTCACGCACCAGCTGGCGCCCGGCCTCGGCCCAGCCGTTGGGCCAGTAATCCCAAGAGCTGTCACCGGTCTTCCTCAGGTCCATGAGGGCGTGCAGGTTATATTGGTAGGTCGTTCCGACGTCGTCGTAGCATGACATCGAGGCGACGTCCCAGCTCGGGTTGTTGAAGCGCCGCTGGTTCGAGCCTCTCTCCGACGGGCACTGGAGAACCGGGAACTCCGTCCGCTTCACGAGCGTGCTGCCATCGTACAGGTCGGGCTCCGGTTGACGCCCGATCAGGTACACGTTCATCGGGCGCTTCTCGATCGGGACGTAAAAGACCCCGTTGGAGTAGGTCCGCCAGTACTCGTCGGGCGACTTGCCGCCGTACGACCAAGAGGAGATGCCCATCCAGCCGCCGGCTGCGGTGACGAAGTACGGAAAGTTGTCCTGCCACTCCAGCAGGTACTGATACGTCCCCTGCATCAGCGACCGGAGGTTCGCGAGGCACTTGGCCACCTTGGCCTGCTCACGGGCACGGCCCAGCGAGGGCAGCAGGATGGAGATCAGCAGCGCGATGATGGCCACCACCACCAGCAACTCGATCAGCGTGAAACCGCGAACACTGCGATGCGTCTTGTGCGTCATGCTTGGCTCCTACTGCACTCGATGTGACCGTCGTCGCGGGATGTGCAGAGTCCTTCGGGGGCACCAGCCGCACGCGGACAGTCGCACTGCGCTCCCGCGTCGGCCGTCACAGCGGGGTACGCCTCGCCCCTTTTTGCTCACCGACGGTTAATTCGACCCTTCCCCCAATGGTTTGTCAAGGCCGCGCATGACGAACCCCTCCCGCCGCGGGTCCGAAAACGCGCCGCAGCCCCCGCCGCGGCCGTCGGGTCCCGACCTTTCCAGGACCCCGCACCCGCTCCCCGGCGACGGCGGGGCCAAGTTTGGTTTCTGTTCGCACGCCTGATATACTCCCGCCCGGGACGGAACTGTGGGCCGCACCGTGCTGAGCGGTCGCGCCTGCCGAGCCGCCCGGCCCGCCGTTCGACCGCAGCCCGGAACGGCGGACCGCGAGCCCAGCGCGACGTGCGCCGCCCGTAAGAGGTGCCCGGCTTTGGACGTGCCTGCTTTCCTCGCGACGCTTGAACGCCGCCCCCAGTACCGCGGCCAGATCGCGGCCGTTCGCACGCTCCCCGCGCGCCCTGCGGTATGGGGCGAGCCGCGCGCGCCGCTGCCGCCGGCGCTGCGGGCGTTGCTCGCGGCGGGTGGGATCGAGCGGCTTTATTCGCACCAGGCGGCTGCTTACGACGTGCTGCGGGCCGGCCGGGACGTGGTCATCTGCACCGGCACGGCCTCGGGCAAGAGTCTGTGCTACCAGCTTGCGGTGTTGGCGGAGCTGGTGGAGCGGCCGGAGGCCCGCTCGCTGTGGCTGTTTCCGGCGAAGGCGCTGGCATACGACCAGCTTGGCAATCTGGAGCGGCAGATCGCGGCGGCGGGGCTGGCGGGCGCGGCCCGGCCGGCCTGTTACGACGGGGACACGCCGACCCACCGCCGACCGGGGATTCGACGGACGGCGAACATCGTGCTGTCGAACCCGGACATGCTGCACCAGAGCATCTTGCCCTATCACGCGAAGTGGGCGGGGTTTCTGGCGAACTTGCGGTACGTCGTATTGGACGAGATTCATACGTACCGGGGGATTTTCGGCAGCCACGTGGCGGGCGTGATCCGGCGGCTCCGCCGGCTCTGCCGGCACTACGGCAGTGATCCGGTTTTTGCGTGTTGCTCAGCGACACTTGGGAACCCCCGGCCGCTGGCCGAGTGGTTGACCGGCAAGCCGGGGGTGCAGCTTATCGACGAGGACGGCTCACCGCGGGGGGAGCGGTGGGTGGTGCTGTGGAACCCGCCTTGGCAGGAGCGGGAGGCGCGGATCTCGCGCCGGAGTGCGAACGTCGAGGCGCAAGGGCTGCTGGAAGCGCTTCTGGAAGCGGGGGCGGGGACGGTTGTTTTCACCAAAGCGCGGGTCGTCGCGGAACTGGTCTACAAGTACACGGCTGAATCGCTTCAGCGGCGCAAGCGGGACGACCTGGCGAAGCGGATCCGTCCCTACCGCGGGGGTTATCTGCCGATCGAGCGTCGGGAGATCGAGCAGAAGCTGTTCACGGGCGAGCTGCTCGGCGTGTGCAGCACGAACGCACTGGAACTCGGCATCGATGTCGGCTCGCTCGACGCGGCCGTGATCGTGGGCTTCCCCGGCACGCTGTGCTCGGTTTGGCAGCAGGCCGGGCGGGCCGGGCGGCGGTTGGACGCGTCGCTGGCGATGCTCGTCGCGTACGACGATCCCGTGGACCAGTACCTGATGCGGAATCCAGACTTCATGTTCGAGCAGCCGCTTGAGCACGCGGTGATCGACCCTGACAACCCGCACATTCTCGCCGCGCAGCTCGGCTGCGCGGCGTTCGAGCTGCCGCTGGCCGACGAGGATCTCGCGGCCTTCAGTCCGGCCGCGGCCGACGTGGCGCGGATTCTGGCCGAGGAGGGGCGCCTCCGACGCAGCGGAATGACCGCGGCGCCGACCGACGGCGACGCGGTGCCGGATGCGCGGTACTACTGGGCGTTTGCGGAGTTTCCGGCGGCGAAAACCAACCTCCGGACCATCAGCGACGCGACGTTCGCGATCGTGGACATTACCGGCGGGCGCAACGAGGTGATCGGGCAGGTGGATTCGATCTCGGCGCCCGAGCTGGTGTACCCGGAGGCCGTGTATCTGCACCAGGGCGAGAGCTACATCGTGCGGCAGCTCGACCTGCCGACGCGGACGGCACGCGTCGAACGGCTCGAGGCCGACTATTACACGCAGCCGGTGCTGGCGGATGAATGCCGGCTCGGGGCGGAGCGGCTGCGGGGCGAGTGCCGGGGCGGGGCCAAGTTCTTCGGCGATGTGACCGTGCGGTGGCAGACGGTCGCGTTCCGCAAGTTCAAGTTGTATACGCTGGAGCTGATCGGGCAGACGGTGCTCGACCTGCCGGCGCAGCAGATCGAGACCGTGGGGTTGTGGCTCCAACCGCCGGCCGCGGCGCTGGAGGCGGTGCGCGCGGCCGGGCACAAGGTCTACGAGGCGCTGAGCGGGGCGCGGAATTTGCTCGTGGTGGCGCTGCCGCCGCTGGCGATGTGCGACCGATACGACGTCGGCGGCGTGGTGAACTCGTCGCAGCTCGGAGTGAGCACGATCGTCATCTACGATCGGTACGCGGGCGGGGTGGGTTACGCGCGGCACGGGTACGAGTGCGCGGACGAGCTGGTGCGGATGGCCCGCGACCTCGCGCGGGGGTGTCCGTGTGCGGACGGCTGCCCGGCGTGCGTTGCGCCGCCGAATCTGCGGGTGCCGATTCACCGCGACCCGGATGTGGGCGCGGGCTATGCGATTCCCAGCAAGGCCGCCACGCGAGCGCTGCTGGAGGCGTGGATGGGGGGAGAATGACGTTCGCGGCCTGCGAGTGCCGCGGCCCGCTGCGGCAGCAAACGCCCGGAGCCCGCGAAAAGCGGGCTCCGAGGTGTGAGAGAGAGTAAGGAGGGGTATTGCGCACTGATGCCATCGGCCGGATGCCGGGGCAACTTGAACAATTCGATCCGAAAGGTGTCTCGTTGTAAAGGCGTCCGCCGCCCGGATCGCGGGCCTTGAGCGGTGCGCGGGCGAGTGGCCGCCCACCCGGCGTGTCGGTGGTCGGGCCCGCTCCCGGAGCCCGGGGAGTGCGCCGCGCGCTGCGGTCGGCGGGGCAGTAAGATACGGCGCACCCGTCGGGCCGGTCGGCCCGGGGCCGAGAGAGAGTCGTGGCGCGGTCGGCGGTCCAGAAGAAGATTCATCTTGCGCGGGCGTGGCTGTCGCGGCACCCGGTGTGGTGCGCGTGGCAGGTGAGCTACCGCTGCAACTTTCGGTGCGCTTTCTGCCGCTATTGGGCGGACCCGCTGGGCGACCGGCCCGAGTTGACGGTTGCCCAGTTCGAAGAAGGCTCGGAGAAGCTTGCGGCGCTGGGGGCCCTGCTCGTCAGCCTCGCCGGCGGCGAGCCGCTCGTGCGGCCGGACATCAACGACGTCGTCGCCGCCCTGGCGCGGTGGCATTTCCCGTTCATCACGACGAACGGGTGGTTTTCGACACCGACGTTGGCGCGGGAGCTCTTCGAGGCGGGGCTGTGGGGAGTCTCCGTCAGCATCGACTACCCGGACGCCGCCCGGCATGACCGCCGCCGCGGCATGCCCGGGGCGTTCGAGCGCGCCCTGGCCGCGTTGGAGCACTTTGCCGCTGCGCGGCGCTACAAGTGGCAGCGGGTGAACTGGATGGCGGTGCTGATGGAGGACAACCTCGACGACGTTGAGACGATGATCCGCATGGCGGCGGAGCGCGACGCGTACTTCATGATCCAGCCCTACGGGGTGCGAAAGACTGGGGCGACGCGCTTCGTCCACCGCGGGGATGGCGGCGTCGGCGCGCGACTGCTCGAACTGCGACGGCGGTATCCGAACTTCCTCAGCAACCCGTACTTCCTGGCGCGGTTCGACGCCGCGCTGAACGGCGGCGTGCCGGACTGCCGTGCCGGTCGCGGCTTCTTCAGCATTGACTCGACCGGTGAGATCGCGGTGTGCGTGGAGGAGCGCGCGCGGCCGGTCGCCCACCTGTTTCGAGACTCGGCGCAGACGATCGTGCGCAAGCTGCGACAGGACACGCGGCCGCGGACTTGCAAGGCCTGCTGGTACAACTGCCGCGGCGAGATCGAGAGTTTGTACGACCCGTGGGGGCTGGCGCTGAGCCTGCCGACGCTGCTGTTGGACCGCGGGCGTCCGCCGCGCCGGGCGGGGTGACATGGGCCGCACGGGGCTGCGGCGGCGACGACCGACCGGCGGGCGCGGCGGGCGGAAGCGGTGGCCCGTGCGGGGGCCGGCGGGCGATCCCGGGATCGGGACGAAGGCTGCGCCGGTTTGCACTCCCCGGGCGGGACAGCATCTGAACCCGCCGCACCCGAAAGCGCGGCGCTCAGAGCGAGTCCGCCGGCCACTCGAGGGTGAAGGTGCAGCCCCGGCCGGGGTTGCCCGCGACGCGCAGGCGGGCCCCGTGGTGTCGGGCGATCAGTCGGCACACGCTCAGCCCCAGGCCCACGCGCCGCCAGTCGCCGGGGTCGGCCTCCGGGTCGGCGGCCAGGAAGGGGTTGAAGACGTCGCGAATCTGCTGCGGCGACAGGCCGCAGCCGGTGTCGCTGACGTCGATGACCGCGAGCGCGTCGGAGCGCCGGGCCGCAATGCGCAGCGTGCCGCGCCCGCCCTGCATCGCCGCGCGGGCGTTGAGAAACAGGTTGAGCAGGAGCTGGCACAGCAGTTCCGGCCGAGCCCGCACGCGGAGGTCGGCCGGCACGTCGACCTGCACGTCGATGCCGTCCTTTTCGAGCGGGCGGGTCATGGTCTCGAGCACCTCGCGGACGACGTCGGCGAGGGCGCAGGGCACGGGCGCGTCACCGTCGCCGTGGGCCAGCGCGAGGAGGTGCCGGGTGACGTTCATGGCCCGTTGTGACTGCACCAGCACGCGGTCGAGCGTCTTGCGCATGAACGCCACGTCGTCGGTCGCCAGCGCGGCCTCGGCGCGGGCCATCAGGGGCGTGAGGAGGTTATTGAACTCGTGCGTGATCATGGCGGTCAGGTTGCCGAGGACGGCCAGCCGCTGGCAGGCGAGCAGCTCCTCCTCGAGCGTGGCCACCCGCGCCCGCAGCGTGGCGACCGAATCGGCCCCGGCGTCGGACGGTCCCGCAGGTTGGGCGGACGCATGCTCCGTCATGGTCCCGCATCCGAACGCGTTCACGGTACGTCCAGGTCCCGACGCGTGACACGCAACCCACGCACCGGGTAGATGATAAGAAGCGGTCGGCGCGTGTCAACGCACGGCCGCGCGTCGCAGGGACCGGCGACTGCTGGCCGCGGTCCGCTCAGCGCGGATTGCGATCCGGGGGCGCGGATTGCGATCCGGCGGCGCGTCCGCGCCGCCGGCGGCAGGCCGCGGGCGGGCCGCGTCAGCCCGACGGGGAAGTCTCGGCCTTGGGCGGGCGGCTCATCAGCTCGGTGATGGCGACCAGCGGCGACTTGCGGGCGAACAGCACATCGTGCACGGCCTGAGTAATCGGCATTTCGACGTTGAGCTCACGGGCGAGCTCGAGCACGGCCCGGGTGGTGGGGATCCCCTCGATGACCGACGGGCTTTCGCGGACCACGGCGTCGGGATCGGCCCCGCGCCCGATCTTCTCGCCGGCGGTGCGGTTGCGGCCGACGGGCGATACGCTCGTCACGAACAGGTCGCCGACACCCGCGAGCCCCACGAACGTTTCGGCCCGCGCTCCAAGCGCGACGCCCAGGCGGGTGATCTCGACCAGGCCGCGGGTGATGAGTGCCGCCTTGGCGTTGTCGCCGGCCCGCAGGCCGTCGAGCACGCCGGCGGCCAGGGCGATGATGTTCTTGAGCGCGCCGGCCAGCTCGACGCCCGTGACATCGGGGCAGGTGTAGACCCGGAACCACGAGGTGCTCAGCACCGTCTGGAACAGCTCGGCGATGCCGGGCGTCTCGCTGGCCACGACGACCGTCGCGGGCAGGCACCGGGCCAGCTCCGGCGCGATGTTGGGCCCGGACAGCACGGCGATGGGGTTGTGCGGCAGGAACGCCCGAATGATAGCGCTGGGCCGGGCCCGCGT
>Ga0129299_1002996_pt1 | contig 11114 bp, 10 predicted proteins | sample ConPoolayeCmetaG_FD_94477 | JGI IMG/M metagenome (GOLD analysis project Ga0129299, IMG submission 94477) | Hot spring microbial mat communities from California, USA to study Microbial Dark Matter (Phase II) - Cone Pool mat layer C metaG ... | reverse complement strand
TGAAAATCTGTTGAGCGCTCTGGCGCTTCAGGCGGCTTGGACATATCACTCGGCGGATATGCCCTGCGCCGCCTTCACGCCAGTTTCCACGCACGTATTCGCATCCACCCCAACTGCGGAATTATAGGATAAATGATTCAAGGTGCAATAAAATACATCAAACATGCCGCTGTGTCAGTTTTCAGGCTTTGCCATGCGGCGTTTTCTTTTCACCGCAGGCGGTATGGATTTTATGCAGTTCCCGCAGGCGTGTACGCCAAGCACACGGGCTGTTCACGCCATAACAGACACGTTGTACACATAGCCGGTTGCGCACGGCTTTCACCTAGGAGTAATTTTCTTGTCCCGGCAGATTTCGTCAGTTGCGCGTCTTTCTGCGCCGAAACTGATGGAAGCGGCGTATATACCACAAATAACAGGACACTTGTATGACCAGCGGACGTAAAACCGCCCTAGTTACCGGCGGCTCGCGCGGTATCGGCGCCGCGGTGGCGCGGCGATGCGGCCGCGACGGATACCACGTGATTATCAATTACCGCAGCAATGAGCAGGAAGCGCGAAAGACGCTTGACGCCATTACGGCGGCGGGCGGCTCGGCCGAACTGTGCCCGTTCGACGTCACTGACCGGCGGGCCTGTGCCGCATCCATAGAGGCAATCGTACAAAAGTATACTCTCGAAGCGCTCGTGCTCTGCGCAGGCATCCGCTCCGATGAGCTTTTGGTGTTCATGCCTCCCGAGCAATGGGACAGGATACTTGCCGCCAACCTGAACAGCTTTTACAACGTTGCGAAACCGGTTGTCAAACAGATGCTTTTAAACCGCAGCGGCCGTATCGTGGCCGTTTCATCAACATCAGGCGAAACCGGCCTTGCGGGCCAGGTCCACTACAGCGCGGCCAAGGCCGGGCTTATCGGCGCGGTCAAGGCGCTTGCGCTGGAATGCGCGAAGCGCAATGTGCTGGTCAATGCGGTCACACCGGGGTTCATCGCAACCGATATGACCGCCGATGTGGATGAAAAAAAGCTCGCCGGCCGGGTGCCGATGAACCGGATGGGAACGGCAGACGAGGTCGCTGGCGCGGTGTCGTTTCTGCTCTCGGCCGATGCGGGCTATATCACCGGCCAGGTCATCCGCGTAAACGGCGGAATTTACATGTAGAGAGATATTCGCGTACCGGCATGAAACCAATATATAATGAAACAAGGCGGCGGACAGGGATTTATCTATTCCCGCTGACAACACTGCTCGCCTCACACGCCGTCTTTTCCTTCCCGGACCTCTGTCCCCCGTCCGACTCTTCGGGTCTCGCCGCGCTCCGGCGGCAGCGTTTCGCCGATGCGCTCGAGGCGGTGCTTGTCGACACTGGTTTTGGCGACACGGCGTTTCGGTATTTCAAGCTCGGCTGCGCCCACGGGGGGCTTGCCAACGACGGCAAGGCGCTTTTTTACTTCAAGCGCGCGGCCGAGCGCGACACGGTATGGGGGGCGTTCGCCTACGAAAAAATCGGCGATATTGAGTTGAGGAACGGCCGGATAGAAAACGCGCTGAAATCGTACCGCGCGGCGCTTGACGGCACAAAGAGCCAGCGCTATCAGCATCATTTGTACTCCACCATGTACAGGATAGTCACCGACCATAGTGATGAAATCGGGAGACTGCCGTGGCTTGAGGAAATCGTCGGGCCGCCGCCCGCTGGCATTGAGGTCGAACCGCCGGACCTTGTCGAACGCCTTATCGGGGTGGAAGGATGGACGGAACTTGACAGCCTTGTCGAAAACCTTCTCGACACCTCGGCATACAACCAGGCGCGCTGTGACGTTGCCGCGCGGCTTGTGCGGGAGCCCGTGCCCGACAGCGTGCTTACGACCAAGGCGCTGTTCAGGCTCTCCCGTATCGCATCGCAATGCCGCAATTATCAGGCGGCGAGCGACTGGCTTCTCGAGGCGCTTGGCCGCCCCGACTTCAACCGGGCGGTGAGCGAACGCACCTATATCTACCACCGGGCCGAGCTGAATTACAAGATGAAGAACCACGCACAGGCGCTGCGATGGCTAAGGAAATACGAAAAGAAATACGGTCTTTCGCCCGAAGTTGTGTATATGATCGCGCGCTGCCACCGCGCCCTCGGCCACGGCAGGGAGGCCGCGGAATGGTATGTGAAATTCACCGCGCTGTATCCGCGTCATTCCATGACGCCCGATATACTCTGGTATCTGGCGTGGGAGAAGGAGGACGAGGGCGATATCGCGGCGGCCCGCGAAATCTACCGGAAAATGTTTACCGACTACGGCCGACGGCGGCGGGCCGATGAAGCGATGTTCAGGTATGCGCTTACCTTTGTCAAGAACGGCCTCGACTCGCAGGCAATCGCGGCGTTGACGGCGTTTGCCGGCGCCTACGGCGGCTCGCCGCTGCTGCCGGGCGCCCGCTACTTTAAGGCGCGCTCCCTGCTCACGATGAAAAAGGCCGATAAGGCGCGCACGGAGTTTAGGGCTCTCATTCAAGAGTCGCCTCTTGATTATTACGCGTTGAAAGCGCGCGCCATGCTGGTGGAAATGGGAGATTCAGCGGCGCGCTTTACCATCGACAGCGCCGGCGATGACGCCACTGCCCAGCGATGGATTGATTCCATCTTCGGTGGAAGCGCCCGGCCGCTCACGCCCGGCGACAGCGCGGCTTTGCGTATCGGCCTGGCGCTTTCGGCAGTGGGCATGGACACGCACGCCGATTATTTCCTTGAGCCGCTTGAACTCTGCCATGAGCACAACATTCCGCTTCAATACGGCTTGTCGCGGCTCTACAGCCGGGCCGGCGATATTACGCGCTCCTTCGCCATCGCCCGGCGCCTGACCTGGCGCATACCTGCCGAGCACCGTCGCTCCATGCCGCGGTCGCTCTACCGCATCATGTATCCGGAGGGCTTCAGCGGGCTGGTCGGTAAATATGCGCGCGAATACGGCGTGGAGCCTGAACTCATTTATGCGATCATGCGCCAGGAAAGCGTCTTCAATCCCGCAATCGTCTCGCCCGCCGGCGCCATCGGCCTCATGCAGATAATGCCCTACACAGGGCAGGAGATCGCGGACGCGCTCGGAGATAAACCCTTTTCTCCTGACTCGTTGTATACCCCCGATATCAACGTGCGTTTTGGCTCCTATTATATCAGCAGGCTTCTAAACGAATTCAATGGTAACCTCGTCTGCGCTATCGCCGGTTATAACGGTGGTCCGCACAATGTACGAAAATGGTACGAGCGCAACAAGAATAACGATGCCGACTTGTTTATCGAGGACATCGGATTCACGGAAACAAGAACGTATGTTAAAAAGGTATTGGCAAACTACTGGATCTACAAAGAAATCGCGCGAAACGGCGCAGGTATTGAAGGGTGAGCAGTGCAGATTGTAGATTGTAATGCTTTGTCACAGCAGGTCGCGGCACGGGAGAGGCGCCCCACGGTCGAACAGTGTTCATTCATACGGAAAGGATGTGCATATGTTTCGCTTATTATCTGCGGGAAGTGCATATGTTATAGCTATCGCGGTATACGCCTATGGTATTGTCGATTCCATGGATTACGGCTCCAATTCCATGGAATGGCGAAGCTTTGTCACTGACGAGCCCGCCGTCGCGTTCGCAGAATACAAGGGATCGGTCTGGTATGCAACGGCGACAAGTGTGGGATCATATTCTTTAAAAACCAACAACAAGGATATAGTCACCAGCCTGGGCGACCTGCCCACAGAGGGCGTCAACGATATCGCCGTTGACAGAAGCGGCGGACTGTGGTTCGGCACTCAAGGCGGCGTTGCTTATACGACGGATGGAAAAAATTTTACCACATATACGACCGAGAAAGGGTTGTGTGATAACGAGGTGCATTGTATCCTGGCAGGACCCGACGGAACCGTGTGGGCGGGAACCAATACGGGGCTTGCGGCGTATCGCGGCGGATCGTGGAAGACATATACGACCGCAGACGGCCTGTGCGGAATGAAGATTCGTGATATCGCCGCCGACGGCGGACAGACGGTATGGTTTGCGACCAACAACGGCATCGCCGTCTTCAAGGGGGGAACATGGAGTAAGCTCGATAAAACCGGGGGCATGAGCTCCAACGATGTACGGGCGCTTGCATGGGACGACCGCCGCGGCGAGCTCTGGGCCGCGGTGGGCGAAAGCGATATCAACAATTACGACGGCAAACAGTGGAACGTATTCATGGATATTCAGAGCGGCATCACTTGCATTATGGCCGACACACAGAGCAGGATCTGGGTCGGCTCCTCCTCGGGCATTATTAAATATAACGGGTTCGAATGGATATACGATCCCGCGAAAATGCCCTTTGCGTGCACCCAATGCAGCAAGATGCACCGCGACGAGGGCGGGAACCTGTGGTTTGCGATCAATTCCGGCGTCATACGGCTGAATAACCCGTATCCGTACTAAGCCGTGGGGATGAAGGCGACGGCTTGTCCTCGATACCGCGTGCGCGCGTTGGCTGTGCATTCGATGAATAGATTCCAAAAGACCGTAATAAAATATTGACTTTGGAACGCAAAACGACATAATTTTTTTAACCCGATCTTATACAAATTACACTACCAAACATACATAAGGATGCTCTCGCATGAGGAAGATCAGAATTGCAATCGTCGGTGTCGGTAATTGCGCCAGCTCCCTTCTCCAGGGGATCGAATATTATAAAAACAAGAAACCCAGCGATGCGATCGGTCTGATGCACTGGGAGATAGGCGGTTTCTCGCCCGGCGATATCGAGGTCGTTGCGGCCTTTGATATCGACAAGCGGAAAGTCGGCAAGGACGTCAACCAGGCGATTTTCGAGCGTCCGAACTGTACCAAGGTCTTCTGCCCGAAAATGCCCCGCACAGGCACCAGGGTTACCATGGGCCGCATTCTCGACGGATATTCGCCGCACATGAGAGACTATCCTGAAGAGTGCGCATTCCTTCCTGCACACAAGCCCCAGGCATCGAAAGAATCGGTGGTCAGCCTGTTGAAGCGCACGGGCGCCGAAATGATACTCAACTACCTGCCCGTTGGCTCGGAGAAGGCGACGCAATTTTATGCCGAATGCGCGCTTGAAGCCGGATGCGGTTTCGTAAATAATATTCCGTCTTTTATCGCAAGCAATCCGCAGTGGGCGTCGAAATTCGAGCGCAGGAAGCTGCCCGTGATCGGCGACGACATCAAGGCGCAGCTTGGTGCCACCATCACGCACCGCGTGCTTACCGACCTGTTCAAAAAGCGCGGCGTCAAGCTCGAACATACCTACCAGCTCAACAACGCGGGCAACACCGACTTTCTCAATATGCTTAACCGCAGCCGCCTCGCATCGAAAAAAGAATCAAAAACCGAGGCTGTGCAGTCGGTGGCGGCACAGCGGCTCGCGTGGCGCGATATCCATATCGGCCCCAGCGACTATATCCCGTGGCTTGATGACCAGAAAATCTGTTTCCTGCGCATGGAGGGAAAGCTTTTCGGCGATGTGCCCATGCACCTGGAGCTTCGCCTGTCGGTGGAGGATTCGCCGAATTCGGCCGGTGTGGCAATCGATTCTCTGCGCTGCTGCAAGCTCGCGCTCGATCGGGGGATCGGCGGCGTTATTTATTCCGCCTCGGCATACTTCTGCAAGCACCCGCCGAAGCAATTCACCGACGACGAGGCATACCGGATGGTCAATGAATTTATCGATGGAAAACGAGAACGATAAATTCTTCCCTCGCGGTACAGGCGACGTAACCGGAGAGAGCTTACACCCGTGCTTTCCACGCGTACACCCGCAACCTGGCGTAGCCAGGTTAGGGGTGTGTCCGGCTCAGCCGGTTTAGATGAATCATTGCCTTGATAACGCCGTCCCGATAGCCTGCCACCACCTCAAACGCTTCTGCCGTGCGATCAAAGGGAAACGAGTGGGTACACAGCGTCGCCACCGGCACAATGCCACGGCTCACAGCTTCCAACGCGGCCTCCGCGCAACCATTCTGTCGCCTCACATTTTGCACGCAAATCTCCTTGCGCCGCATCAGGTCCGCCGGCATACTGAAGCGTTCGAACCCGGGTATTCCGATAACCATCAGTTTCCCGCCCGGCTTGAGCAGCTCCATGCCGGTATCAATCGCCTCCTGTCTGCCGCAGCATTCGAATACAACGTCAAGCCCTTCGGGCTCGGCACGTAAAATTGTAGAGACCACATCACGCGATTCCGGATTACCCGCCCATGTGGCGCCCACCCTGCAGGCGAATGCCGCTCGGTACTCGAGTCGATCGGTCATATAAACCGCCCGCGCGCCCTCTGCCTGCGCCGCAAACAATACGCTCAAACCGATGGGGCCGGCGCCCAAAATGCCGACGGACGCCCCCCTCATCGGCACCGATTGTCTGACTGCATACATGCCGATGGCAAATGGCTCCGAAAACGCACCGCCGTCAAAATCCACCGTTTCCGGCAGGGGCAGACATGATTTCTGCGGCATAACGATATATTCCGATAAACAACCGCAAGCTTGTCCCGGACATCCCAGAAACTTCAGATTGCGGCAGGTGTGCGGCCTGCCCGCCCGGCATTGATCGCAGATGTAACACGGCATTGCAGGTTCGACTGCGACCCGATCGCCGGGTTTGAAACGGGACACGCCGGCGCCGGTTTTTTCAACAACTCCTGCGCATTCATGACCAACGGTAAATGGGTACCGCACAATCTGGTTGCCTATGCGTCCCGTTGCATAATAATGAATATCCGACCCGCAAACGCCCACCGATCTGACCGCGATAAGCACATCGTCGTCGCTCTCGACGCGCGGAACAGGCACATCGCGCATCGTTATCTCCCTCACACCGGTAAGCGCCGCGGTTTTCACCGGCAGCTCTCCCGGCGGTGCCACGCAACCACGTCGGCGTATTTCATTGCGCCGCCAAAAATATCCAGCGCGCTGCCCACGGTCACGTCCACCCGGCCGCCGCCCCGCTTGCGCACGATCTCCAGGTCGTTGAATGTCCGCACGCCCCCCGCATATGTTACGGGAATAGGGGAGCTTCTGGCGAGAAGCTCCACGAGTTCGCCATCCACTCCACTTCGCGTTCCTTCAATATCGGCGGCGTGCACGAGGAATTCATCACAGAACCTGGCGAGCGAATGCATGCTGTCCGATTCGATGGTCATCGACGTGAATGTCTGCCACCGGTCGGTGACCACGTAATACAGTCCCTCGCGTTTGCGGCAGCTTAAATCAATCACAAGGCGTTTCTTTCCCACTACGGCCGATAATTGTTCGAGACGTTCCCAGTCGATATGGCCGCCGCTGAAAACGTATGATGTGACGATCACGTGCGACGCCCCCATGCCGAGAAAAATGCCCGCATTGTCGGGCGTGATGCCGCCGCCGATCTGAAACCCTCCGGGAAACGCTTCGAGCGCATCGCGCGCGGCTTCCTCGTTTCCCGGCCCGAGCATGACCACGTGTCCGCCGTACAGACCGTCCCGGCGGTACATGTCCGCAAACTCCGAGGGTTTACGGTCAGTGACAAAATTCGTGACCGGACCGCTTCTGTCCTTGTCAGACAGTGTTTTCCCCACGATCTGTTTCACTTTTCCTTCGTGCAAATCGATACATGGCCTGAACCGCATGCCATAAATATACATCTGCGTTCCGGCCGATTTGACATCGCATGCCGGCCGCAATGTATGTTTACTGCCGGTGGAAATGCTCATACCATTGCGCGAAAGGAGCCTGTATGACGGTGCGGGGTGTTGCCATGACAGCGCTTGCCTGCTGCATTGCGGGATGCATGCAGTCGAAACCGAAAGAAGAGATTATCCAGACGTTTCCCGACGGATCAAAAAAAACGGTCGTGTATTATGACGGTCGTATAAGCAATCTCCGGCGCCTGCTCGTGTACTACCCAAACGGCACCGTGCAGTCGGAACATTTTTTCACCCGGGGCAAGTCCGCGTGGGGGCCGCCGCCCCGCAACGATATCCTGAGCGCGCTCGGTATCATGGCGAACGTTTTTTCCGATTCCGTATCAACCGTATATTACGAGGACGGGCGGAAGCGGAGCGAAGTGAGCTATGAAAAGGGTTTAAAGAACGGAAAAGAAACGATATGGCACCCCAACGGTCAGGTGAAAAGCGAAGCTGTTTTCATTGAAGGGCAGCCCGAGGGGAGATCTGTCAGCTATTTTGAAGACGGAAAACCGGCCGCGGAGGTAACGTTCGCCGGCGGAAAAAAGGATGGAACGGAAACGCTGTATTATCCGTCCGGGAACAAACGCGAACTCATCACGTATGTCAAAGGAAACCGCCATGGCGTTTTCCGGCAGTGGTGGCCCAACGGCAACATGAAACGCGAGGAACATTACACCGACGACGTCCTCAACGGCCCCTACACGACCTTTCATGAAAACGGAAAAAAGGAAGAAACGGGCAATTATAAAATGGGTAGGCTCGACGGAGAAAAGCTGGCGTGGGACGAAAACGGACGGCTCATTGCCCGGGCGAATTACATCAACGGCGAGTTTGAAAGCGGGCAGAGCTACTGAGACAGTAAAGCGGAAAATTCAGAACGTGCGGTGAGGTTATCAAGCTGTCCAAGCGGCCGGTGTGCGTGTGCGGTGATTTTTTCCGGCTGTGCAGGCTTATAGCGTACCATTGGAGTTCCCGCGCATTACGGATTGGCCGCCTCGGATCCCCCCGGTTGAGGTGGACAGTCGTTATATTTGGACGGTGGATTTTCGGTCCAGATTACCCGCGTAGACGGCGCCTAGTGTTTCGCAAACACCATCTCCAGTATTTTCTGCTGGCTCTCCCAGTGTTTGTACTGATCAGCGCCCGAATTATTCATCAGGATCGCAAATACATACGTATCGGCGCCAAGGAACACGAACCCTGCCAGCGTGCTGACGCCGTAATTATTCAGCGTGCCGGTTTTTGCCCGCATAATTCCCTTGAGCTGAGATGCGCCGAACCGTTTCTCCAAGGTTCCGTCCACGCCTGCGATTGGAAGTGCGCTGATAAAATCAGGTGCAACAGCCTTATTGCTCCAGACCCGCTCAAGCAGCGCGGCAATCTGTAATGCACTGATACGGTTGCCGTTGCCCATGCCCGATCCGTTCATGACCTTGATACTGCCGGGCAACCCGCACTCAGTCCACCACTGTCCGACAATTTCGGATGCTGCGCTCCAGGAACCCGGCCGGGATGTTGTGTGCGCCGCAATCGTCTTGAATACCATTTCAGCCGCAAAATTGCTTGACACCTTAAACATATGCCCGATAAATTCAAACAGCGGCTGCGACTCAAAGGTATAGAGCGGGCCCGCAGCTTTCAGCGAATCCGGAACAACACCATGCCGCACTTTGCCGTCAAGCCGTATCCCGCACTCCTCGAACAATCCCTGCATCACCCACCCGAAATTCTCCCACGTCTCCCACACTTTGCGGTAAATGTATCGCGGCTTCGCATCGATATTCATCCCGCCGTACACAAGTATCGCGGTCTTGCCGTCCATCTTCTCCGTCGTCACCTGGATATCGGACGGCGCGCCGGCCGGCATGGTCAATGCGGTTGCGACAATCTTTACACCGCTGATCCTGGGCAGGGTATGTATCTGCACCGGCGATCCGACCACGGTTCCCGGCGCCACATGGACCGCCACCGTATTAAAACTTGCCGACAACGCCGCGGTGGGCGCCTCATACGCCCTGCTCGACTTGTCCTCGTCGAACCCCGGTCCTTGCGTGGATGCGTCGAAAAAGCTGTCGTCGAGTACCAGATCGCGCTCAATTCTGCGAATGCCCAGATGCGCGAGGTGCTGGACAAACAACCACAGCCGCTCAGCCAAAAATCCCGGATCGCCGCCGCCGCGGATATAGAGGTTTCCGCGTACACGCCCGGAATCCCTGTCCAGCGCTCCGTCGATAAACACCGTTGTGGCGAAGCGGTAGTCCACACCAAGCAGGTCGATGGCGGCTGAGGCGGTGACCAGTTTGGAGACCGAGGCCGGATTGAACCGCTGTTGTTCATTGAGCGCAACCAGGATGCTGTCCGTGCCAAGCTTTTTAATTATAATCCCGACATTGGACGGCTTGTATCCGCGCTGGGACAGATATGCGGACACGCTGTCGGCAATCGATGCGCACGGAGCGGCCGCCGCGGCGATGCAGAGGCACAGCGGAATGGCGGCACAACCTGAGAATCCGTTTCGCATGGCTTGAAAAAATATGAAAGAATCTTTTCTCATCACGCTATTCCGAATTTATTTTATTGTACTGTGATAGTATTACACCAAGAGGAGTTGCCTGTAATGCCAAAATTCTCTATCGCGTTTATTACTCCTGATTCGGACAAACCGTTGCGGCACCGTCTTGTCGATGGTAGCGACCAGGAAGCGGCGCTCAGGAAGTTTTTTGAGGAAGAAACCGCCGCATTCTATTCAAACGACGACCAAGGCTACCATTACTTTAAAGAGGATTTTTTCGATTCCTCAAATAGTATAGGGAGCCTCATCGCGCTCGAATAGCCTTAACGTGAAGAGTGTTTCCCTCCGGTTGCACGGGCATCCAGTTCCTTCACTTGTGAAATAAATTCGTCTTTGTCCTGGAATTTGCGGTACACCGAGGCGAACCGCACGTAGGCAACTTCATCCAGTCTATATAATTCCTCCATTACCAGCTGCCCCACATCGCTGCTGGGGACCTCGGTTTTACCCTGCTTTTCCAGATGATTCTGTATCTTATCGACAATACTTTCGATTTTTTTCATGCTGATCGGACGCTTTTTGCACGCCGAGATGATCCCGCTGAGCAGCTTCTGTCTATCGAACGGTTCACGGCGCTGATCATTCTTTACGATTGTCAGCGGAAAATTCTCGATATACTCATACGTGGTGAACCTTTTGCCGCATTCCAGGCATTCCCTTCTTCTGCGCACCGCGCGCCCTTCCTTGCTTGAACGCGAATCGACGACTTTGTCCTGTTCAAATCCGCAAAACGGACATTTCATCTGGCGCTCCTTATAAAAAAGTGGTGTATCGCAAACAATTGCAATGGATTAAATGATGCCCGCTATGTTTCTACAATATATTGTAT
>Ga0129299_1002995_pt1 | contig 11119 bp, 9 predicted proteins | sample ConPoolayeCmetaG_FD_94477 | JGI IMG/M metagenome (GOLD analysis project Ga0129299, IMG submission 94477) | Hot spring microbial mat communities from California, USA to study Microbial Dark Matter (Phase II) - Cone Pool mat layer C metaG ... | reverse complement strand
CCGGAGCCTTACTTCAGCTAGAAGCCCGAGCGGCCGCAGAACGCCGGAAGGTCGATCTGGACTGTGTGCTCAGCTTCCTTGCGGAGCGGAGGCGCTGTGGCGAGCCGTCGCTGCGAGCTATCGCCGCGCTGACAGCCCGATACTTCTCCCTTAAGGTGGCCGATCTTCAGAGTGCGTCACGTTCCCGGGCAGTCGTCACTGCCCGGTGCGTCGCCATGTACCTCGCCCGCACTCTCACCCGTTGCAGCCTCGGTCGGATCGGATGCTACTTCGGCGGCCGCGACCATACTACCGTGTCCTACGGATGTCGGAGAACTGAAAGACTCTTGCAGGCGGAACCGGCGATGCGGCGAGCCATTGCCGGGCTCCGCGATAGGTTGTTGCAGATCGGATGACGGCGATAGATCTTGACTGCCGCTGGGGGAATATCCGTCGATTTCGAGTCGGATTATGTCGGGAACCAACGTGTCGGTTGACCGGCCATAGCTTGTCGCCTAGCCACCTTCAAGCACCAACTTGTAACCCACATCCGATCGACGCATATGCGACGAGTTATCCACCAAAAGCTTCTAGCCCACATCCGGTCTCAACAATAGGTATCTCTTTGTGTTGCGCCACTAGCTGAGGTCCCCATCCACACCGCTAAGCTCCAGTTGAGATAAAGAAGATACAACAGAAACACATAACAGTCGGTATTGAGCCGTCAGACGTGTGTTGTCCGCGAGACTCCCAAAGCAAAGGTGGCCTACCCCCATGAAAGTCCTCTGTGAGCGCGAAAGGTTATTGCATGTATTTCAGACGGCCGCCAGCGTGGCGCCGAGCAGAAGTCCAAAGCCGACCGTGCAGAACGTCAAAATTGACGCCCAGCAGGACCGGGTGACGCTTGTGGCAACCGACCTGGAGATGGGCGTCCGCATGGAAGTTCAAGGGGTGGAGGTGCAGGCGCCAGGTAGTGCGCTGTTGCCGATTGCTCGGTTCGGGCCGATCCTCCGCGAGAGTTGCGACGAGAGATTGACCCTCGAGAGCGACGGCAGCAAAATCCTGATCCATGGCGACCGCAGCGAGTTCAACCTGCCGGCGCAGAATCCGGATGAGTTTCCTCAAGTCCAAGCATTCGAGGAAAAGTCGTACTACCAGTTGCCAGCCCGGTTCTTCCGTGAGCTGATCCGCCGCACCGTCTTTGCGACCGAGCCGGAAAGCAGTCGGTACGCTCTGGGTGGAGTTTTGATCGAGCTTAGCGCTCGGCAGATCACGGCCGTGGCGACCGATGGGCATCGCCTGGCCAAGCAGGATGGACCAGCTCAGTGTGTGGGCGAATGCGAGACTGCGGAGAATACGATCATTCCGGCGCAGGCGATGCAACTGATTGAGCGGGCGTTGGCGGACAACGATGGCGACATCCAACTGGCCATGCGAGAAAACGACGTGCTTGTCAAGAGCGAGCGCACCACTATTTACAGCCGCTTGCTGGAGGGCCGGTACCCGCGATGGAGAGACGTCTTCCCGCGATCGAAGGACGCCGTGCATATCGAGCTGTGCGTGGGCCCATTCCACGCTGCTCTGCGCCAGGCCGCTATCCTCACCACGACTGAGCGGCGGGGCGTCGATTTGACGTTTGGACCGGGCAAGGTCGTCGTGGCTACCCACGGGGCTGAGATGGGCGAGGCCCGCGTCGAGGTCCCCTTAGCCTATGACGGCGCGGAAAAGGCCATAATGCTTAACCCCCGCTTCATGTGCGAGTTCCTGCGGGTGTTGGACCAGGAGCGGATGTTTACGATAGAGCTGCGCGATGCACAGACGGCGGTGGTCTGCCACACTGACGACGGATACTCGTATGTGGTCATGCCGTTGATGCGCGAGCGATAACGCGCAGGTCCGAAGGGTCTGAAGCACAGGTGCCAGTCTGTCCGACAGCTAGACAGGAGAATAGCGTGACCGCAGGCCCAAGGTCGATGGCCGCCGTCATAGCGGAACTTATGGCCCGGCGCGGCTTAGCGCGCCCCCACAGCGCAGCCGAGTTGGAGGCTGCTTGGCGCGAAGCCGCAGGCCCGCACTTCGCCGAGTACACGCGAGTCGGCTCGCTGCGGAATGGCAAGCTCGAGGTCTTCGTAGCCCACTCGGCCGTCCTTCAGGAGTTGAGTTACCAGAAAGCGTCCCTGGTCTCGGCGCTAGCCAATCTCCTTCCGAACCAACAGATCAAGGACCTGCGTTTCCGCTTGGGTGCCATCGCGCAGGATGGCTAAGGCACGGAAAGCCGAACTCCGCTATTCGGAGACACCATCATGGCTGACGATTTGACGCCACAGACTCAAAACGAGCACTCGCCCGATACGCGCCAACCAGCGCCCTCGGCTCACGACGCCGACTCGGAGCTGCTGGAGTACCGCAAGGTCGAGGCTGAATATGGTGCCGAGGCGCTCGAGCACCTCAGCGATCTGGAGCATGTGCGCGAGCGACCTGCCATGTACATTGGAGATACTGGGCCGCGCGGGCTGCACCACCTGGTCTATGAAGTCGTGGACAACTCAATTGACGAGGCGATGGCCGGCTACGCCACGGTCATCTCCGTCACTATCAACAATGACGGCTCCGTCACGGTCGAGGACAACGGCCGCGGCATCCCCGTCGAGGTCCATCCCGACCTTGGCTTCTCGACGCTCCAGGGCGTGATGACCGTGCTGAAATTTGGCGGGAAGTTCAGCAAGGGGGCGTACATGACGTCCGGCGGGCTGCACGGGGTGGGCGTCACCGTGGTGAACTTTTTGTCCGAATGGTGCGAGGTCGAGGTGCGGCGCGGCGGGCACGTCTATCAACAGGAGTACGAGCGAGGCGTACCCACCAGCGACGTCCATCGCATCGGCAGCACTCATCTGGTCGGCACCAAGACCACATTCAAGCCGGACCCGCTGATTTTCCCCAACACCCAGTTCAACTACAACACTCTCTACAACCGCCTTCAGGAACTCAGCTTCCTCAACCGCGGCATAAAGATCATCTTCCGCGACGCGCGCACCGGCAACAGCGAGGTCTTCTACCACGAGCGCGGGCTGCTGGAATACGTCCAGTACCTCAACCGTGCCAGCGAGCCTCTCCACAGCGACATCATCTACATTGCCGGCATGTTCGGCGAAAACCAGGACGTGGCCTTGGAAGTCGCCATGCAATACACCAGCGAGTACACGGAAAACGTGCACTCGTTCGTAAACAACATCAACACCATCGAGGGCGGCACCCACGTCTCCGGATTCCGCGCGGCGCTGACTCGAACGCTCAACCGGTACGGCACGCAGGAAGGGCTGTTCAAGGACCTCACGCCTACCGGCGACGACTTCCGCGAGGGCCTGACCGCCGTCATCGCGCTGCGCGTTCCCAACCCGCAGTTCGAGGGCCAGACGAAAACCAAGCTCGGCAACAGCGAGATTGAAGGGATCGTAGCGTCGGCGGTGGGCGAGCATCTGGGGCGCTACCTGGAGGAAAACCCCAAAAGCGCCCGCATCATCATCCAAAAGGCCGTGCTGGCTGCCGAAGCCCGAGAAAGCGCCCGAAAGGCCCGCGAACTGGTCCGCGAGCGCAAGAACGCGCTGGCCGGCGGCGGCCTGCCCGGCAAGCTCCGCGACTGCACGAGCCGAGAGGTGGATAAGTGCGAGCTGTATCTGGTGGAGGGCGATTCGGCCGGAGGCAGCGCGGAAGGGGGCCGCATCCGCGAATACCAGGCGATCCTGCCCCTGCGCGGCAAGATCATCAACGCCTACAAGTCGCGCGAAGATAAAGTCCTGTCCAACGAAGAGATCCGCAGCATCATCTCGGCCATCGGCTGCGGTATCGGCGAGGAACTCGACCTGGCCAAGCGCCGCTACGGCAAGATCGTCATCATGACCGACGCCGATGTGGACGGCTCCCACATCCGTACGCTGCTGCTGACATTCTTCTACCGGCAGATGTACGAGCTGGTACGCGCCGGCTACGTCTATGTTGCCCAGCCGCCGTTGTTCCGCGTGCGCCGGAAGAAGGAGACCTATTACGTCCAGACCGAAGAAGAGATGAAGGCGCAGTTGCTCGAGGCCGGCCTGGCCGACGCCGCGTTCGAGCCCGGCGACGGCCGCGTGATCAAGGGCAAGGAAATGGAGCAGCTCTGCCACACTCTGGCTGCCCTGGAGGAGTCGGTCTTGGCGCTGGAGCGCCGGGGCATAAGCCTTCGGGCGCACGCGGCCCGATACGACCCCGTCAGCGGCCGCCTCCCCGTCTACCATGTCTTCCTCGGCGGCGATGAGTACTGGTTCACCACCCGCCAGGAACTCGATCAGTTCCTCGCCAGCCAGGAACAGGCCACCGGCAGGGAACTACGCGTCACCGAGCGCCCCACTGCCATTCAGCAACGACACGAAGAGGGCGCGGCCGGCGAGGACAACGGCAACGGCCAACCCGGCCCACGTCTGCATATCGTCGAGCTGCACGAAGTCCGCTCCATCAACAGCCAACTGGCAGCCTTGCGTGCGATGGGTTTCGATTTGGATTGCCTCATTCCCCAGGATCGCACCGGAATGGAGGAGGCTCGATACAAGTTCCGGCGCGGCGACTCGGTGGTGGGCCTGGATGACCTGCGCGGCCTGCTGGCTGCCGTGCGCGCTGCTGGCGAAAAAGGCCTCCAAGTTACCCGCTTCAAAGGGCTCGGCGAAATGAACCCCGAAGAGCTCCGGGCCACAACCCTCGACCCGGCCAACCGCACGCTCCTGCGAGTCCGCATGGAAGACGCCGGCGCGGCCGACGACATGTTTCGCATTCTCATGGGCGACCGTGTCGAGCCGCGGCGCGAGTTCATCGAAAAACACGCCCTGGAAGTCCGCAACCTGGACGTGTGACGTTGCGGCTTGCGCGCAGACCGCGATCGGTTACACTTCTTTCGTTCCTAATGTGTCTTGCCGCAATGCCTTGGGGCGAAACTCCGCCCGGAAAAGCTGCGATTGGCGTAGCGGTTTGTCCGGCTGTTAGCGAGTTCTCCCAAGAAACGAGCCGCTGCCCGGACCGTGAGTGGGTAGCCCGTTTCACAGGAGCGATCACTGGTTAATGTCTTGCGTGCATCGCATTGTTTTTCATCGCAGCGACGAGAGTGATTCTCCTGTTCTCTTGGCCCAGGGCTACGGCTTCGCCGGCCCGCCCGGCATCGTCCCCTCTGTCACTGCGCCTGTCGCAGCTTTTCCTTCCTGGAACCTTTTTTGCATCTGTTCCGCCATCTTCTTCTGCTCGTCTGGTCCGGGTGTCGATGATGATTTGCCCGACGAGCCGCCGCAGCCGGCGATGAACAAGGACAACGACGCGAGCACCGCAAAGAACACAAGGAGTCGCTTCATCGCAAATTCCTCCTAGGCTGAAGATCAGTCCCAAGGGCGCTGACGCACACGACCAGCCGCGCCTCTGGGAGCATGTTAAGGTTAACTCGGAACTTCTGAGCAATCAAGGCCCCACAGCGGTCGTGCGCAACGTATAGCCGCTTGCAAGAATCCTGCGTCGGCCGCACCGGCCACAGTCTGAACGCGGCCGTTGCGGGCTGACAATCAGAAGTGGAAGTACTCCGTCGGGCAGGTGTGGTCTTTGCGTTCAAAGCCGGGGATGCCGACGGCATCCGCCCGGCACTGCTTGCAGTGGCGGAACTGCGGAATGTACTTCTCGCATGCTTCTCGCGCGCTTCGCAATTGTACGCAGTCGGGAGCCTTGTATTTGGCCATTCGGTGGAGTGGGATCAAGGGCATGATGTTCATCAGCCGGGCGCCTGCGGCGCCGAACTGTTTGGCGATTTCCGGCAGCTCGGCGTCATTGAGCCCGGGGACGAGCACCGAGTTGATTTTCACGGCCAGTCCGGCCTCTAAGGCCGCCAGGATCCCCTGCTTCTGCCGCGCAAGCAGGATCCGCGCGGCCTCTAGACCTTTGAAGCGCTTGCCGTCGAGCACCACGAAATCGTAGAAGCTGGCGGCTGTCTCCGAATTGACGGCGTTGACGGTGACCGTCAGCGTAGTGATCCGCAAGCGCTTGAGTTGCTCGACACAATCCACCAGTGCCAGGCCGTTCGTGCTGAGGCATTTCATCAGCTCGGGGAACTCTTGTTCGACCAGCGCGAACGTGGCAAAAGTCTGCGGATTGGCCAGGGCGTCACCCGGCCCCGCAATGCCCACAACGGTCAGAGGAAGCTTGGTCTTAGCCTCCCTGACCCGCTGAATCGCTTGCTCTGGGGACAGGATCGCGGAAGCGACGCCGGGCCGGTTTTCCGCTTTGTCAAGCGCCCGGATGCAGTACTTGCATCCGATGTTGCACAGGGGTGCCACGGGGAGGTGAATCCGAGCGAACTTGAGATGTGCTGCTTCGGAGAAGCACGGGTGTGCATCTTGTATCTGTTGCACGGCTGTCATGTCATATCCTGCTGAAGCCCCGGGTAGCGAAGTAAACACCCAGGAGGAGCAGGAATACTCCTCCACCCATGCGGATTGCCTTCTGATACGGGACCACCCGGGTTAGCGCCTCGGCAGAAAAGAACCCGATAAACAGATAGACCGACGAGGTGACGGCATAAGCGAGCGAGATGGCCAAGCCCTCCAGCCCGCTGACTCCCCACAGAAGAGGCACGAGGTAGGCGATTTTCCGGCCGGGATTCAACATTCCGCGAAACAAGCCCAAGGCGAACCCCGCATGGAGCAGCTTTCGCCCCTGGCCTTTGTGCGAAATCTGGAAGAACGTGACGATACCCATCGCAAGCAGCGAGAGCCCGAAAATCAAATCCAGCACAAACGGCGAGATCTGGAAGGGCAGCCCGAGGACGCTGATCATGGTGCCCAGGGCGCAGATGCCAGCCAACCGGCCCAGGACGAAACGCAGGCCCGCCCACCGGTCGGACAGGGAGAGACTCATCGCCACGAAGGGACAACAGAGGACTCGTTCGGCCGAAAACCCTAGGACCAGGGCCGTCAAGACTCGCTCCAAGAGCATGCATATCCCCGATCGGAGGTCATGAACACCGGAAAGACTTCACGATGTCCAGGAACCCTTCTCGCGTCATCGTAAAGGTCGCGATCAGCACGTGCATCTCCCGTTCCGCGCAATAGCACGTCCAGGAATAAAAAGTAGCATGCTCCTGCGAACCGCAAGGGAGGGTGATCGTAATCGACGTTGCCCTCAGGGTAGTCTTGCGCCCGCCCACTATGATCTCCTCCGTTTCGGTATCGCCGATCTCGCAACCGAGACTGTCAAGCAATTGATCCGGGCTTGGTGCCTCGCGGGACAAGCGGATCTCGAAAAAGTGGAGAAAGCGCGGTGCCCCCTCGTGGGGCCTCAAGCTATAGGAGATGGTCTTCGCGGCGCCGTCCTCCGACTCCACGGGGCGGGGGAAGTTGGAGGGAATCGCCACGCTGATCCCCTCGGCGAGCTTGATCCGTTTCATGGGGCCTCCGTTGCTGATCGGGTTCCACGTCGCACAGCACAACTCCGCCCCGCCGGCTGCCTCATCCAAGCTCGCGCGCCCTCCGTCGCTGCATCCGGCGATCCCGACAGCGGCCAGCAGAAACACTGAAAGCAGTCGGCCATGTGATGCCTTCCGGATCATGCGCGCTGCGGTTCGGCTAGTCGTTCGCGAAGAGGCATCGGGCTCGCTGGGCAGAAAAGCCGTGGAGCCGGGCCAAACGCTGACCTTCGATGGTACGTGGAACATCTGTCAATGCTCGGGATCTGCCCGGGCAACGGCGAGAGAGGAACTGGAAACACGTGCTTCGCCACGCCCGCGCCACCTTCGCTGGTGGCAGCCGGCGGAAATGAAAACGTCGGCCCACACCCTCCTTGGGGCCTGTCGGCGGTCGGGAGCCCTGCTGGCGTGACTACGGCGTGGCCTTGCCGTCGTTGCGGGCCCCTAGGCATTGCCACGTGAGCAGGTCGATCGAATTGGAGACAAAACGGACCGAGCCATCGCCCATTGCCGCATTGACTCCACCGGGGTGCATACTGCGGGCTGTCCGGATGCCGTCGCCGCCCGGTCGCTGACTTTCGCGTTTACGCTTGGCGAACTCGAGGGCATAGTATTACACGTGGGCTACTGCCTACGCAGGTCGACGAGTTATACTCCGCGCGGGCCAGAGTTAAGCGTTTTTTGCCCACGAAAATGGCGCGTTCTTGTTCGCGCACGGCGTAAGATGCTATCCGAGCAGGGACGACCGAATCTTCTTTGCCCATTTGCCTGAGGGAATGGTTAGGGTTTTTTCTTTTTATCTGGGTTAGGATTCCTTCTCCGGGGGAGGAAAAGGTTCGGACTGCCCTGCCTGGCTGGAAGCGGGCAGGGTGAGGGCAATTGGTTAGCTACAGCAGGAGCGGATTCAGTTTCACAGAGGAGCACGCTATGCGGCGCACAGTCGTGGGGCACGCACGATGGTTAACGTGTTTATTGTGGGCCTGGGCGGGTGTGTCGTTGGCCGCCAGCGAGCCTTTGCCCAGGCCGGCCACAAAGACCTTCGTCTACAAGAAGACCAACCAAGCCGATCTGGAGATGGTCGTCCATTTTCCGCCGGGCTGGAAAAGCAGCGACAAGCGGCCGGCCATAGTCTTCTTTTTCGGCGGAGGGTGGACCGGCGGCAGGATTACCCAATTCGAGCCCCAGGCGGCATACTTGGCGGAGCGGGGGATGGTTGCATGTCGGGCGGACTATCGGGTGAAGTCGCGCCACGGCGTGACGCCCAAAGAGTGTGTACAGGATGCCAAGAGTGCCATCCGCTGGGTCCGCGAGAACGCGGGCAAACTGGGCGTTGACCCGAAACGGATCGTAGGCGCCGGGGGTTCGGCGGGTGGGCACATTGCCGCCTGTGCTGCCCTGACGCCGGGAGTTGAACCTGAAGGCGAAAACCTGAGCATCTCTTCGCGGCCCGACGCGCTAGTGCTTTTCAATCCAGTCTTGCGTTTCAGCGGCATTCCGCAGTTGATAGAGCGGATCGGCAATGACGAAAGTTTGGCTAAGGCCATTTCGCCGACGCTGCATCTGACGAAAGACAGCCCGCCAAGCTTGCTCCTGTTCGGCACCGCTGACCGGCTGCTGGCTCAAGGCAACGAGTTCATGGAGAAATCCAAACGCGTAGGCCACCGCGCGGAGCTGTTTCTGGCCGAAGGGCAGGGCCATGGGTTCTTCAACCGGGCGCCGTGGCTGGAAAGGACTACCCAGCGTATGGCCGAGTTTCTTTCCTCGCTCGGCTATTGCCCAGCCCCAGGGCAGCCGTCTATTTCATCCGACAAACGGCCGAAGGCCGCGGAGCCGCAGTATCCCCGGGCTGAACTGCTGCTGGAGCCGGCTGAGCTGGCCCGGCCGGATGTAGCTCGCCAGTTCGTAGTTCTCGATGCTCGTGAGCGCAAACAGTACGAAGCCGGGCGCATTCCAGGGGCAGTCTGGGTCGATGCGGCCGACTGGGCCAAGGCTTTCAAGGACGGCCAGGATGCGCACGGCTGGAGCGCGAGGATCGGCGCTTTGGGGATCCGGCAAGACGCGAAGGTGGTAGTGTATGACCAGGTCTCATTCCGCGACGCAGCCCGGATTTGGTGGATCCTGAAGTTCTGGGGTGTCCCGGATGTGCGGCTACTGAACGGCAACTGGCAGGGCTGGAGCAAGGCGGGGCTGCCGTTGGAGACGGGAAAGCCGAAGGCTCCAACGCCCGTCCCGTTTGCCGCCCAGCCCGTTCCCACACGCCTGGCGACCAAGCGGCTCGTGCTGCAATCCCTAAACAGAGGCGGCTTGCAACTGGTTGACGCTCGAACCGAGAAGGAGTTTTGCGGGCTTGATCCGGGCAAGAACAAGCGGGCCGGCGCGATCCCCGGCGCGAAGCACCTGGACTGGAGCGACCTGGTGGACAAGGACACTCAGCGGTTCAAGCCGGCCGCAGAACTTCGCAAGCTGTTCCAGCAGGTGGGGATCGATCTGGAGCGGCCTAGCGCCACGTATTGCCAGTCGGGAGGCAGGGCGTCGGTCATGGCCTTCGGCATGGAGTTGATGGGGGCACGCCAGGTGAGCAACTACTACGGCAGTTGGGCCGAGTGGGGCAACGATCCAGATACTCCCATCGTGCGCAGCGCTTCTGAAAAGGCTCCCAAGCTCCCGGCCAAGCCTCGTGCGCCGGCGCAAGTTCGCTGAGCCACGGCGGTGCCGGGTCGGGCTGCCGGTGGTAGTCTATGCCGAGGGGAGAACGACATATTGAGTGCGGACACGTTGCCCGCCGGGCAGGCTCTCACTGGCGGCCGAGAGGGCCGTGCGCCGTGTGAAACGGCTTCTCGAGATGGCTGCGGTCCGACCGGCAAAACGCGATTCGGCTGAGGCGGTCGGCCGAGACGACCACTCCTCATCCAGCCAACCGCACTACGTCCCCGCGAAGGCGCAACGATAGCACTGCTGCGCGATCACGGTGTGCACCGGGCAATACGGCTAAGCGCTTACGCCGAGGTGCTTGGCGATGAAGTCTACGGCGTCGCCGACCGTTTGCACCTTCAGTGCGGCCTCGTCGTCCAGTTCAATGTCGAACTCGGCCTCGAAGGCTGCCACCAGTTCGACCGATTGGGTACTTTCCGCCCCCAGGTCGAAGACGAAGTGGCTTGTTGGTTCGACCATCTCTTGATCGATGTCCAGGACGTTGCAGACTACCTTGACTACACGCTCTTGTACTTCGGCTCGATCCATCACATCTCCTTGGCAGTGTTACTGCGTCACGCGTATTCTCGCGTCAGCCACGACGTTGCCGACCTCGGCCGGGCCGACGATCAAGGGGTTCACGTCTATTTCCTTGATTCGGGGGAAATCGCCGATGAGTTGCCCGAGTCGGATAAGGGACTCCTGGATGCTCTTCAAATCGGCGGCGGGGCGGCCGCGGGCACCGGCGAGGATGTGGTAGGCCTTGACGGACCGGATCATGCGCTCGGCGGCCACGGGGCCCAGCGGCGCCAGCCCGAAAGTCACATCCTTGAACAACTCCACGTAGATCCCGCCCAGTCCGAACATCACCACCGGTCCAAATGCCGGATCGCGCTTTGCGCCCAGGATCACCTCGTACCCTTCCGGAATCATGCGTCGCACCAGGATGCCCCGGACCTCTGCTTCGGGCGCGAAGTCGCTGAT
>Ga0129299_1002993_pt1 | contig 11120 bp, 7 predicted proteins | sample ConPoolayeCmetaG_FD_94477 | JGI IMG/M metagenome (GOLD analysis project Ga0129299, IMG submission 94477) | Hot spring microbial mat communities from California, USA to study Microbial Dark Matter (Phase II) - Cone Pool mat layer C metaG ... | reverse complement strand
CGACGGAAAACCGGTGCAGGTCAACGCCACCTTTACCATCGTCGCCGACCCGGTGCAGCGCAAGGTCACCATCCGCGTGCCCAAGGCCGTGCTGGGGGACAATCCGCAGGACTGGCGGTATCTCGCGGTGGTGCTGGGGCAGGAGGGCTTTCCGCCGGCCGGGGTCTGGCGCGTGCGCGATGTCGAGGCCGAGGCGGCGCAGTGGCGCTTCGGCGGCGGCCCGGGCGACACCAACCACACCCGCATCATCGACATCGCCTGGCCGGCCGGGAAGACGCCCACCCAGGAGGAGATGCTCGGCGCCTACAAACCTTCCCAGGAGACGAACCTATCCAACCTGGGGCCGGATGGTTTTGCCGTTGTCAGGATGGTGGGGGTAGAGCGGTAGGAGGTCGCTGGGGGCACCCGAATGGGTGCCCCCAGTTTCTGGGTGGTGAATTGACCGGCCTATGCGTCACAATCCGCGGCAAAAAGTAGGAGGAAGGAATGTCCAAGAAAAGCGATCATGCGGAACAGTGGTCCCCGGACAAAACGTGGACCCCTGACCAGTGGCGAGGTCTTCTGGAGCAGTTGATCGAGAAAAAGCTGGTAACATGGAAAGAGGTAACGGCTCTTGTCCTGGGCCAGTTGAACCCTCCTCAGGTCGGCACCTCCCTTGCTTCGAACAAGGGCGTCCAGTCTCATTTGCCTCCCAAGCAGGCTTGGCAGGCTGTCCGTAGTTGGCTGTATGAACAGCCAGGCTATTGCGAGGACTGCTATACGCGGTTGGATCTGCAAGTTGACCATATCATTCCAAAGGAAGAGGGAGGCAGTGACGAACTGGGCAACTTTGCGATTCGATGTCGGCGCTGCAATGTATGTAAAAGGCCCTCACACAAGAAGGGAGGGCTAACTTTTCTTTCGGCAGAGGCTGCCTTGATGTGGCTGCTCTTTGTTTTCAAGCCCGCCACCTACGAGGAGTACGAGGAACTGTGCCGCAGATATGGCCTGACAATGGCAGATATACGATTTCAGGAAGCCTGGGCAATGGCTGTATGGCTGAAGAGAGAAGGCAAGTATCCCTGAACAATCAGATCTTGAGCTGTTCCATTAGTTGGCCGATCTGCTCATCGATTGCGTCCAGGCGCTGTTGGGCTTGCTCCCTTTCTTCCAGCATCGATAGCACGGCTTGCTGAAAGGCTTGGTCAACTAGAACCATCCTGGGCAGCCAGACCTGCTCTAATACCCTGTCTCGCACATCGAAAGATGCACTTCCGCGAGCATGCAGGAACAATTGCTGCCGAACCAGCTCGCTGTTCAGCAGAAAAACGAGAAACTTTGGCGGGACGTTTGCCACGGGTCTGAGGACTGTGAACCGGTTGGTCGTAATGCAGCCGCTTTCCCTGCTCGTCACGAGGACCGCACTTCGGCCAGTTCTGGCGGCCGTCTTGGCGATCAGGCTGTCGCGGTGATTGGGCAACAATATATCACCTTCCTGGACTGGGATCTGTAAGCGACCCTTGCCAAGCAGCTCTCTTCCCCTGATGGTGTGAGTATGCATAACCGTTCCTGTGTCCATGTCGGTGTCTCCTACCTCGAAGTAGCGGTAGGTACTGTCGGGCTGGATATCTTGCTTTCTGAGTTGCCTTTTGACCACGGAGCAGAGGTCGGTAAGGCGGATATACGCTTGTCCCCGCCGCTCTGTCATCCCTGCCATATAGCCCCTGAGCCAGGTAGCATCCCACCGGTCCAGGTTATACATCTCCTCCAGCGGTATCCAGCAACCATCGTCGACTTGGCGTCTTTTCCAGAGCGATAAGGTGGAATCTACCTCAGAGCCCGGTACGGTGCGTCCCTGGCGGTCATATCCAAGATTGGTCAGATTTCTAAAGAACACACTGGAGTATGCTCGGTTTCCGCTCCGGCGCTCAAAGAATAACAGCGCGCCCTCGATCCCACAATCCGTATGAACAAAGGCCTCTCTTGGCAGACCGATGACTGCCGTTACCATCACCTCTGAGGCCAGCCATTGGCGGAGGTCGGCGAAGGAGGCAGCCTCGCCGTTCAGGACGCTTGTCGGAACCACGAGAGCCGCTCGGCCGCCGGGTTGGAGCAATTGGACGGTTTTCACGATAAAGGGGATAACCTTGTTGACGCGGGCTCCTGCACCTCGCTGGGCTGTCGAAGTGGGATGGTAGGGCAGGTAGATCCCACTCTCGAAGCCGGCAAAGGGAGGGTTCCCCACGATGAGAGAAAAGCCGCCCTGGGGAACGGCGGGGTCCAGGGTATGCCATCGTTCCAGGTCAATCTGGAGAGCGTCTCCGTGAATGATATGGGGCCGATAGACGCCATGGAGAAAGGCGTTCAGCAAAGCAGTCAGAACCATCCGTTCCTGGATGTCGCAGCCGAACAGGGCGGGCCCGTTCCCCTTGTCCCCCCTGGCTTGAGCAAAAGCGCTGAGCAAGAATGTTCCGGAACCACAGCTCGCGTCCAGGATCGTATCGCTTGCCAGAGGTTCGCAAATCGCCGATGCCAGGTCGGCGACGGGTTTAGGGGTGAAATAAGCTCCGAGGCTTCCTCTGAATGTTGAGCTTACGACTTCCTGGTAAAATGTGCCCAAGATTTCTGCCTGGGCACCGATGTCCACGGTGAGGCGGAACGAATAGGGGGCCAGCATTGCCAAACTGGCGCGGAGAGTATCGGCATCCAGGTACAGGTTGGCCCCGAAAGCCAAGCAATTCATGCCTTGGAGGGCAAGATGGCAAAAGGACCGAAATCTCTCCCGAAGTGTGGTCCCCTCCTCTTCGAGTATTCTGGGAAGATGCAGATCATCTGGATGTTCGATCTCATCATAGATTTTTGCGGCCATGAGCAACAACATCGTGTCGAACAGTTTCAATCGGTCGTGTCCATAAGCAGCAAAGATACTATCGCTCAAGTTGGAGATCAACTGACGTAGCTCATAGATGGTGAGAAAGGGCTGCAGGTCGCTCAATGTTCGGAACCCCGTTGTGCGACTGCGGCCGTTCAACGCACGAGGGATGAAACCTATGCTTCCCGTGCCACTGCCGGTTGCCGTGATGGTTCGAAAATGTTTCCCATCGTTCGTGAAGGCGATAAATGGGATGGTTCTCTCCTGGGTCGTCGATCGTGCTGCCTGGAAGTGTGTGCCTGTAAGGCTCTCTATAGGAACGGGCGTCCAGAAGACCTTGACGCGCGGTTTGTGGGGACTTTCGGGTGCAGCCAGGTCGAAAAGCCAGCAGAGGTCTGGAAGAGGATCCAAGGAAAGCGCTAATTGGCAGTTGACCACGTAGCCTTTCTGGATGGCATAGTCCCGGGCGGCGTTACGAACAGACTCGGGAGCGAATTTTGCACTGTTACTCATTGTCCTATCCTTCTCAGCACCATATATCCTCTTGTAGGCTATAAATAGGTCACCCTTTCACAGGTTATTTTAGCACAAAAGTCTTCCTGGTGCAAGTCTACACTGAGCGGGGGGTGCATTTCACTTTGGGGGAACTGCTTGGCCTGCTGTGCCCTGAGCAGAGCGAGCGCAGCCGAAGGGTACAGCGAATGAGTGGACAGTTAGAGACTGTGTCAGTTTAGTAGGTTAGGAGGATAAAGCAACCGGCGGAGAGTTTCCACCCAAGGTTTGGACGCCTCTGGTCCGTACAAGGCCGGCACCCTGGCTTGCAAGCACTCTCCCGGCTTTTTCTTCTCTCGTCTTCTCCTAACCGGTCGTAAGGGCTTCTTCACCGGCGCCGGAGCCCTTGCCATCCGCCGGCCACACCATCGCTTTAACTCCTCATTGGCCAGGAGTTCCCTCACTTTGGCCATCGCTCTTGTCCCCTGGATGCTCCAACTCATCCCTTTTCCTCCCAATCGTCGAGAGAGAAGTTGGGCGGCATTTCCTTCCATCGTTCCCAGGCCTCTCCCCTCCTCCATCCCCACCCCTACCTGAACACGCCAATCCGCTCCCCGCTTCTCCCGAATAACCCGGCTCACCCAGACCCAGGCTTTTCCCCCTTCTTTCGGCTCCCGTTGGGCCAGGATTTCTCGAGCCAACCCCTACTCCCCTTTCCGAATAGCCTCATACAAGTTCGCCCCCTTTTCCCCTCCGGCTTGACGACAAGACCGGGCCAGGTGAAAGCCGTCCAGCTGTCGGATGGCCCGTTCAAAGGCCTTCACCCCTTCGTCAATCCACTTCGCCCCATCCCCGTTGATCACAACCAGAGGAATTCGCCCCCAGTCCCACCTTCGACCGAAGGCCAAGGTCACCCCTTCCCAAAAATCTATCCCCTCATCTCCCTGACAGTAGACCCGCTTGCCCACCAGCCGATACTGCTCCCTGGCTTGCAGAACTTTTTCCCAACCTTCTTAGCCTATCGCCGCGCGCACTTCCCCGTACCGCTCTTCTTGCCGTTGCAACCGGACCAAGACCCCATCGGCTTCCAGAAAGACCCGGGGAACCACCCGCTTCCCTCTCTCCGGCTCTTCTCCTCTCCCGAAGCAGGCTTCGACTTCCTCTCGCTCCTGAGCAACGGCTTTCTCCGCCGTCCTTTGCACCAACCGGCGTAGCGTCGGGGGAGACAAAACCCCGGCGGTGACTTCTTCCAAGGTTTTGGCTGCCTCTCGGAAGGAAGTGGCCGCCGTCAGGCGAAGTGCTGCCTCCTGAAGCGAAGGGGTGGCCGCTTGATAGGCTTCCCAACCCAGATGTTCGTCCAGAAAGAAGTGGTATTCCCCCTCCGCATCCTGGTAAAGCCGCCGAGAGATAGTTACCGGCCCAAAGCGACAAATCACCGTCCGCTCTCGAAGGCCCACGACCTTCCAGTCGGAAGGGGCTTGCTGGTGCAACCACTCATCCATCTCTTGGAGGAGTTGGCGGGCTTCTTCTCTCATCTGGGCGCAGCCCTTTTGATACAATTCCTCTTCCCAATTTTGCCCGATGGGGGGTTCCTGTGGTACAATTGAACCGGCCATTGGCTTGTTCCTCCTTAGGTGTTCGTTCACTTTTCCCCCAATGATACAAGCCAGTGGCCTTTTTGCAACCTACTAAATTGACACAGTCTCGGTCAGGGCCAGCGTCTTGCGTTTTTCCCCAAGATTTCGTATAATCATTGTAGCGCGCCCCCATCGACATAGGGCGCAAGGGTGGACGATGCTGATGTCGGCAACGCCAGGGGTGCGTCGCATTTCCGGGGCAACCTGCTTGGGGCACCCTGGCCGGCAATCGGCGCCGCGAGCGCACCGCGCGGTTGGCAGCGCCGGCATCGACCCGGCTTGAGCGGCAAAAAAGCCGGCGGCCGGGCTGGAACAAAGGAATCGGGTATGGAATACGGTAGCATCGACGGACAGTCTCCTTCCGACGACCGTGGCAAACCTGCCCATCCAGAGGTCGCTTTCGTCAACCTCCAGGAGGCGACAACAGTTCCCGAAGAGGCGGCAGATGATACGGCCACCTGGATGAGCATGCTGGAGGATTCGGCCCACTCCTACTGCGCCCTGCAACACGGCGACATCGTCGAGGGGATCGTGATGCAGGTAGACGCGGACGAGATCCTGGTGGACATCGGCACCAAAGCCGAGGGTGTCGTCCCGGGCCGAGAGTTTCGCAAAGCCCAGCAGACCGGCGAACTGGAGGGGCTCAAGGTCGGCGATACCGTGTATGTCTTTGTACTGAAGCCGGAGGACGATGACGGGCGGGCCCTGCTTTCCATCGACCGCGGCCGGCTGGGCAAGAGCTGGCACTGGCTGGAGGAGGTCCACAAGCAAGGCACCGTCGTCGAGGCTCTGGTAGACGGCTATAACAAGGGCGGGCTCCTGGTGAACCTGCGCGGAGTGCGCGGCTTTGTGCCGGCATCCCAGGTAGTCGGCATCCCCCCCTCGAACCAGCCCGATTACCAGGATAGCCTGGCCCAGATCGTGGGGCGGACCGTCCCGCTCAAGGTGGTCGAGATCGACCGCCGTCGCAACCGCCTGATCCTGTCGCAGCGCCAGGCCCTGCAGGACTATCGCGAGAGCCGCAAAGAGAAACTTCTGGATTCCCTGCAGGTCGGCCAGGTCTGCCACGGTGTGGTCAGCAGCATCAGCAACTTTGGCGTATTTGTGGATATTGGCGGCGCGGACGGCCTGGTGCACCTGTCCGAACTGTCCTGGAAGCGGGTGAACCATCCCCGCGAGGTGGTCCGGGTCGGGCAGGAAGTGGACGTCTATGTGCTGGGAGTCGACCGGGAGCGTAAACGGATCGCCCTGAGCCTGCGCCGCGCTCAGCCGACACCGTGGAGCACCGTGGTCGAGCGCTATCAGTTGGGGCAACTGGTCCGGGGCAAAGTCACCAAACTGGCCAGCTTTGGGGCCTTTGTCAGCATCGAAGATGGCATCGAGGGTTTGATCCATCTTTCGGAACTTTCCGACACACCGATTGCACACCCGCAAGAGGTGGTCCACGAGGGCGACGAGCTGTTGCTGCGGATCATCCGGATCGACCCGACGAATCATCGCATCGGATTGAGCCTCCGACGGGCGCAAGAGGATCGGGAAAGAACAGAGGTCGAGAAGCGCCCAGGAGGCGCGGAGGCGGCGGGGTGAGGCCGGGTTTTCCCGGCTTGGGAGGTATCTGCGATGGCCAATCCGTTGGATCGTTTTACAGAGCGAGCCCGAAGAGTTTTGAGCCTGGCCCAAGAAGCGGCCGAGGCCCTCAACCACCGTTACATCGGCACCGAGCATATCCTGCTGGGGCTGATCGAGGAGGGAGAGGGCACCGCGGCGCGGGTTCTGGCCGAAATGGGCGTCAGTGCCGAAAAGGTGCGCGGGGCGATTGAATTCATCGTAGGACGTTCCGAACGGGCCTCTTCCAAGGAGCACGAACTGACCGCTCAGGCCAAGAAAGCCCTCGAGTACGCCGTGGACGAGGCTCGCCGCCTGAGCCACAGTTACATCGGCACCGAGCACCTGTTGTTGGGCCTGTTGCGGGGACGGGACAATGTGGCCACGAGCATCCTGGACAGCGTCGGAGCCAGCCCGGATCTGGTGCGCAACCGCATCTTGCAGGCCTTGCAGGAAGTCCCGACGACGGTTGCTGCCGCGACGACCAAGCAGAGCAAGACGCCCTATATCGATGCCCTGGGGCTGGACCTGACGGCGGCGGCGCGGGCCGGCCGGCTGGACCCGGTCATCGGCCGCGAAACCGAGATCGAACGGGTCATCCAGATCCTGTCCCGCCGCACCAAGAATAACCCCGCCCTGATCGGCGACCCCGGAGTGGGCAAGACGGCCATCGTCGAGGGGCTGGCCCAGCGCATCGTCGCCGGCCAGGTCCCCGAGGCCCTTTTGAACAAGCGCCTGCTGGCCCTGGATATGGGCGCGGTCGTCGCCGGGACCAAATACCGCGGCCAGTTCGAGGAACGTCTGAAGCGGGTGGTGGACGAGGTCCGTGGCACCCGCAGCATCCTTTTTATCGACGAACTGCACACGATCATCGGGGCCGGCGGGGCCGAGGGCAGCCTGGATGCCGCCAATATCCTCAAGCCGGCCCTGTCCCGTGGCCAGATCCAGTGCATCGGGGCCACAACGCTGGATGACTATCGCAAGTACATCGAACGCGACGCCGCCCTGGAGCGCCGCTTCCAGCCGGTGTATGTGGAAGAGCCCTCAGTGGAGGAAACGGTGCGCATCCTGCGCGGCATCGTTTCCCGCTATGAGGATTTTCACCACGTCACCATCGGCGACGCTGCCCTGGTCACCGCTGCCCACCTGTCGGCCCGCTACATCAGCGACCGTCGTCTCCCCGACAAGGCCATCGACCTGATGGACGAGGCGGCTGCCCGGGTGCGGATGTACCGCTCGGCCGCGGTTTCGCCGCTGCGCCAGGCCCTGGAGGAACTGGAAAACCTGCGGCGGCGCAAGGAAGCGGCCATCGAACGGCAGGCCTTTGAGGAAGCCATCGCCCTTCAGGAGGAGGAAAGCGAACTCCAGGCCCGGATCGAGCGCCTGCGGCAGGGAGAGGCCGATGAAGCGCGCCCGGTCGTCACCGCCGAGGATATTGCCCAGGTAGCCTCCATGTGGACCGGCATCCCCATGACCCGTCTGGCAGAGGAGGAATCGGCCCGCCTGATGAACATGGAGGCAGAACTTCACAAGCGCATCGTCGGGCAGGACGAAGCCATCCAGATCGTCTCGCGGGCCATCCGCCGGGCCCGCGCCGGCCTGAAGGATCCCCGCCGGCCGATCGGCTCCTTCATCTTCCTGGGCCCCACCGGCGTGGGCAAAAGCGAACTGGCCCGCGCCCTGGCCGAGTTCCTCTTTGGCACCGAGGACGCCCTGGTCAAACTGGACATGTCCGAGTTCATGGAGCGCCACACCTCGGCCCGCCTGGTCGGCGCGCCTCCCGGCTATATCGGCTACGGCGAGGGCGGGCAACTGACCGACGCCGTGCGCAACCGCCCCTACAGCGTGGTCCTGCTGGACGAGATCGAAAAAGCCCACCCCGATGTCTTCAACATGCTCTTGCAGGTCATGGAGGACGGCTGCCTGACCGACTCCCGCGGGCGCAAGGTGGACTTTCGCAACGTCGTCCTGGTGATGACCTCCAACGTCGCCGCCGAGCAGATCATCCGCGGCTCGACCTGGGGCTTTTCCGCGGGCGGGGACAAACAGATAGCCGAACTGCGCGAATACGAGGCCATGAAGGACAAGGTCCTGGCCGAACTGCGCAACCTCTTCCGCCCCGAGTTCCTCAACCGCGTCGATGCCATCGTCGTCTTTCACGCGCTGAACCCGGAACATATCCGCCAGATCACCCGCCTGCAGCTGCGCCGGGTGCAGGAGCAACTGCGCGAGGGCGGCTACACCCTGGAATTCACCGATGCCGCCATCGATTTCCTGGCCCAGCGCGGCTACGACAGCGCCTTTGGCGCCCGGCCGCTGAAGCGGGTCATCACCGGCGAGGTCGAGGATCCCCTGGCCGAGGCCGTGCTGCGTGGCCGTTTCCATGTCGGCGACACCATCGTGGTGGATGCCCTGGAAGGGCAGATCACCTTCCGCACTGCCGACGAGCCTATCCTGGCCCCGCCGGAGGACGCCGGGGTGGAGCTGCAGGAAGTGGGGAAGAACTAGGCCCGGGAAGACGGCGTGCGGGCATGCGACCTCTGCCCTGACTGCCAGGGCCCCATGCGTTCATCCACGCGCGAAGGGAGGGGCAGGCAATGCCGAGATCAACAGAGCATGGGGCTCCTTTTCCCTGCCGGCCGCTCCTGCAACATACCAGCCTCCCCGCCGTACCCAATATAGAACTTGCCCGGCTACCTCGTCCCTTTGTGTCTTGTTGCCCTAGCCAACCGCTGTGATTTGGGGTATAATGGGATCTGCGGGGATGTGCCAGGTTTCCCTCAGAGGTGACTATGGCCGATTTCTCTAGCAGCCTGAACATCCTGGAGTGGGTCTACCTGGCCCTGTTCTGCTCCGGCCTGGCTTACGCCCTTTTTCTGGCCGTCTTTGGCCTGGGCCATGGCGGGCACGCGCTCGAAGCCGGGCACGGGGGCGACCTGGGCCACGGCGTCGACATCGGCCACGGAGCGGACCTGGGCCACGGCATCGACATGGGCCACGGAGCGGACCTGGGCCACGGCATCGACATCGGCCACGGAGCGGACCTGGGCCACGGCATCGACATCGGCCACGGAGCGGACCTGGGCCACGGCATCGACATGGGCCACGGGGCCGATCTGGGCCATGGGGCGGACCTGGGCCACGGAGTCGAAGGGCATGGGGCCGAGGTCCACGCCGGGGAGGCGCACGCTGCCCACGACCATGCCGCCCACCACGGAGAAGCCCTGCCGGTGGTGCCCTGGAACCCCATCGTCATCGCCACACTGGTCGGCGGGCTGGGCGGATTCGGCCTCCTGGGGACGCGCCTCTTCGGCGTAGGGGCCTTGGGGAGTTTCCTGATCGCCCTGCCGGCCGGCCTGGCCATGGCCACGGGCGTCTACTTCCTCTACATGCTCCTGGTCAAGCAGGCCGGCCCCAGCAGCGCCGCCACCTGGCAAGAGTTGCGCGGCACGCCCGCCCAGGTGTTGACCCCCATCCCCGAAAAGGGACTGGGCGAGATCGTCTACGAAATCCACGGTTCGCGCTACACCGCTCCGGCCCGCTCCATCGACGGACGGAGCGTTCCCAGGGGCACGAGCGTGACCATTCTGGACCGCCAGAACGGCACGATGATCGTGGATATGAGGTACATCGACTGAGAAGGAGGAAACGATGTCCGGGTTGGCGATCTTTTTCATCATCTTCGGTCTGGCCGTCCTGTTGATCATCTTTCTGGCCTACCTGGCCAGCCGCTACCGCAAGGTCGGCCCCAACCAGGCCCTGATCATCTCCGGACGGAGCCACACCTGGTTCGATCCGGTCAGAAAGGAGCGCAGCCGCCGGGGCTTCCGTATCGTCAAGGGCGGCGGGGCCATCGTCATCCCGGTGCTGGAGCGGGTGGATATCCTTTCCCTGGAACTGATGACCCTGGATGTGCTGGTCTCCCGCGCCTATACCAAGGAGGGCGTACCGGTCACCGTCGAAGGGGTGGCCCAGATCAAAGTCAAGGGCGATGACATCTCCATCGCTACGGCTGCCGAGCAGTTCCTTTCCAAGACTGCCGGGGAGATGAGCAACGTCGCCCTGCAGACCCTGGAAGGCCACCTGCGGGCCATCCTGGGCACCCTGACCCCGGAGCAGATCAACTCCGACCGCGATGCCTTTGCCCAGCAGGTACAGGAAGTTTCCGCCGCCGATCTGGCCAAGATGGGGCTGGAGATCGTCTCCTTCACCGTCAAGGAAATCCGCGATGAGAAGGGCTACCTGGAGGCGCTGGGGGTCACCCCCACCGCCCAGCGCAAGCGCGACGCTGCCATTGGCGAGGCCGTCGCCTCGCGCGATGCCGCCATCCAGTCGGCGCAGGCCAAGCAGGCCGCCCGCGAGGCCGAGCTGGCCGCCGAGACCAAGATCAAAGAAGCCGAAAAGGAGTACAAGGTGCGGACGGCGGCCTTTGACAGCGAATCGGACCGCCGGCGCGCCGAGGCCGACCTGGCCTATACCCTGCAGCAGAACATCACCCAGCAGGCGGTGAAGGAGCAGGAGGTGCAGGTCCAGGT
>Ga0129299_1002990_pt1 | contig 11124 bp, 7 predicted proteins | sample ConPoolayeCmetaG_FD_94477 | JGI IMG/M metagenome (GOLD analysis project Ga0129299, IMG submission 94477) | Hot spring microbial mat communities from California, USA to study Microbial Dark Matter (Phase II) - Cone Pool mat layer C metaG ... | reverse complement strand
TGAAGTTATCGGAGGCAGTCTGCTTGCATTGAAGTAAAAAACACCCCGCTGATAATGCGTGCCCCGCGGCAAAAATGGCCCGTCGCCCGGCCGGGTTGGAGCCGCCGGATCGACCGGCAATCCACCTAGGGAAACCGTGGTCGCCGGACCGGCCGGCAAAAAATGCGGGGGGGATGCCATCCATGTTTCGCGGCGTTTGTTTGACAGCCCCCTGGCGCGGCCTATAATCGGCCCGCCACCGTAGGCTGTACCGCCGGTGCGGCCCCGTACCGGCAGCTGCGGCGTGTCAACGGAAGAGGCCGGACCGGCAAATGCAACGGATTGTGCTTGCCATCGTCGGGGGCGTGGTTCTCGCAGGTCCGTCAGTTGCAGATCTTCGCGGCCAGTTCTCCGCCACAACCGCGCCCTCCGAGCAAATCCAGCCTTTGCTCCCGCCGGGGATTAGCGACTTCAACATTGAGCTTTACGGCAAGCAGGCCTACACCTGGACCATGTCTGACGGCACCCAGGTGATCGAAATTCAAGGCGATTTCCAGACTCGCATGGGCCAATACAAGCTCGCCGCCCGCGGAGGCATTGTCTGGTTCAACGTCCGCCCTTGGCAGGATCGGAAGTATCTTGATCTGGAGGTCTTCCTCTGGCAGGGCGCCGAAGTCGTCCAGCCCGCCGGGACGATTGAGACCGGGCCGGCCTTGCTGGTCACGCTCCGCAGTTTCGGAACGCTCGTCCTCAACGTGGACAGCCACGCGGCGGTCAACAACGAAACAGGCGACCTCTTCAAGGAGGGGCTGCGGGCTCGCGGTCTGTTGGACCTTTTGCCGACGCAGCCGGTTGATGAGGCGAATGCCCCTCTGCGGGTCGCCCCGACCATCGAGCAGCTTCGTGCGCAACAGCCCAAGCTCCCCAAGAAAGTCCAGTTCTCGGCCGACCACCTCATCCACGAGCAGATCGACGGCGAATCGGTGGTCATCGTCGTCGGCAACGTTTTCGTGTCGCAGGGTTCCCCAGCCGCCAGTGGGGAATACCTGGAGCTTCACGCCGACGCCGCCGTGCTGTTCGTCAAAGCCGATACGGTGGGCGAGTCCCTGCCGGCACTGATCGGGCAAGACGAGAGACCGAAACGCCGCAGCGACGATCTGAGCCGCGTCCCGGAGGAGGAATCGCCCGGCCAACTCGGCGGCAGACGGGATCCGGTCGGGGCGCTCCGTGAAACAGCCTCGCAATGGGTCTCATCCGTCTATCTCGAAGGCGACGTCATCCTGACCCGCGGCGAGCGGATGATTCGTGCCTCGCGGCTCTTCTACGATTTCGATGCGGAGCGGGCGTTGATCCTCGACGTGGTGACGCGGGCGTTGGACTCGACGCGGAGCCTGCCGATCTATGTGCGGGCCAAGCGGGTCCGCCAACTGTCGCCGACCGAGTACGAAGCTCGTCAAGCGCAGATCACCACGAGCGAATTCCACACCCCGCACGTCGCCATCGGTGCCGACCGCGTTTACTTGCAGGACCGCACGCCCCGTGACAGTCGCGGGACCATTATCGGAGTGGAGGCCGGCACCTACGAAGCCCGCCATACCACGATGAATGTCGAGGGCGTTCCGCTGGCCTACTGGCCCTTCTCCCGCGGAGACTTCTCGCGGGACCGCATGGCGTTTCGCGCTGCCAAGGTGGGTTACGACAGCGACTTCGGCGTCAAGACCGAAACCGAGTGGTATTTGTTCAATCTGATGGGCTTGGAGCAGCCGCAGGGTTACGACGCCACCCTCAAGATGGATTACTTCACCAAACGCGGTCCCGGCGTCGGAATCGACGTGGACTACGAGCAGGAGGATTACTTCGGCCTCCTGCGCACCTACTACATCAACGACCACGGCGAAGATGACCTGGGCGAAGATCGCGGTGGCGAGCCGGACCACGAAAACCGCGGCCGCGCCCTGTGGCGGCACCGGCAATATCTGCCCCGGGGCTGGGAGCTGTCGCTGGAAGCTTCTTATCTTAGTGACGACCAGTACCTGGAGTCGTTCCACCGCAACGAGTGGGAAAACGCCAAGGACCAGGAAACCGCCTTGTACCTGGTGAAGCGGCAGGACAACTGGCAGTTCTCGACGCTGGCCAACTGGCGGATCAACGAGTTCCTGACCCAGACCGAGCATCTTCCCGAATCGATGTTTAGCCTGATCGGCGAGCCGCTAGCTGATTTCGCCACTTGGTATCACGAAATGCGGGGCGGCGTGGTCCGCTATCGCCCCGACAATCGGCGGTGGCTCAACGGGCAAACCCGGGCGGACAATACCGGAGAAACCGGAAGCGTCCTGCGGGGCGACACCCGGGACGAGCTGCAATTCCCTTTGCCCGATCTCGGCCCGATGAAACTGACGCCGTACGTGATGGGGCGGGCGACCGGGTGGGACGACTCGCCGGACAGCCGCGGAGGCGGCTCGACGGGGCGGCTGTTCGGCTCCTATGGAGTGCAGGCGAACACCATCTTCACTAGGGTGGATGACAGCGTGGAATCACGCCTGCTGGACCTCCACCGGCTCCGCCACATCATCAAGACCGACGCGACCGTCTGGAACGCCCACGCCAACAAGGCTCCGTACGACCTCTCGCCGTTCGATGCGGGCGTCGAAGACATCGCCGATTTCGGCGGCGGCACCATCGGCGTGCGGCAGCGGCTGCAAACCAAGCGCGGGGGACCGGGCCGTTGGCGAACGGTGGACTGGATCACCTTCGACACCGAGGCCGGCTTCTTCAGCAACGCCGAAAAGGACGAGAACACCCACGGCGATTTCATCTCTCACCGTCCGGAGGACAGCATTTCATCGAACTTCCTGGCGATGAACTTCCAGTATCGCCTGAGCGACACGACGGTGCTGGTCTACGATGGCGTGTACGACTGGAACCGCGGTAACGTCGGCACGAGCAACATCTCGCTCGGCGTGGAGCGCGAGCCGCGGATGGCCTACTTCGTCGGCTGGCGCTACATCCACGACACCAACAGCAACCTGATGGGCTTCGGGGCCAACTACAAGCTGAACGAGAAGCACACCGTTGCCATCCGTGAGTATTACGACATCGACCGCGGGCGAAACTACACGACGGAACTGGTCTATATCCGCCGCTGGCCCCGCTGGTATACCGCCGTCGCTTTCGACGTGGACCGCTCGCTGAACGACATCGGCGTCAATCTTAGCGTCTGGCCGGAGGGCGCGCCGAAGCTCGGTCTCGGCTCCAAGCGCTACACCGGCCTGGCCGATTCAGTGGGCATCCGCCCGTAAGTGCCCCAGTTAGCCTCCGTTCTCGAACCTACCCCGCCTGATCGCCCGATAAGCCCGCTGGGCATGTCCCGCCAGCCGCGGCCGCCTTCCTTGGGCAACCCGACCCGGCGGTCCAGCCGATGATGGGTGATACGCAGAAGCAGCGGAACCCGAGCACGACAAGCCCACCTCGCGGAGGTGGGAACGAGGGGGCCCGTTGCAGGGGGAAGGAGCCGAGATGAAGCCGAGCCGTGCCGCGGCACTCGCGGGAGCAACCTGGGTGGCGGTCCTGGGGGCCGCGAACAGGGTCGCGGGCGACGCCGCCTCTCCCATCATGATCGGCTACAGCCAAAAGGACTCCACCCAGCCTAGATACCGCTTCTGGCAGGCCGGCGCCTGGACCGCAGAACAGACGGTCCCGAACACCCAGGTCGAAGATTTCCCGTGGGTGATCCTGCGGAATTGCCCGACACGTAACGAGTGGGCCTTGGGCACGATCAATTGGTGGTCGGAAGCAACTCTGGCGTTTTATGACGGCGTCTCCTGGACGGCGAACACGAAAGTGTGTTCCGACATCGGAGTCTATGACCAGCGGCCTTTCGACTTGGCCTACGAGTCCGTATCGGGGGATCTGCTCGTGGCCTACTGGATCGACTCAGGGGCCAATCGGCAGAGAATTGGCTACCGCACCTTCGGCCCGGGTCTGCTATCCAGTCAGCAGTATCTGGTGTTGCCCAACCAAGATCGGGTCATGTGGATTCAGTTGTATCCCATCCCCGGCACTGACCAGATCCTGTTGCTGGCCTTGAACACGACGCTGGATCTGTACGCCGCCTTCTGGAACGGTAGCGGTTTCTCGGCCGTCACCATGCTCCACGACAACCTCCAGACGGCGTCCTCGCAGTGCTTTGACGCCGCCTTTGAGTCCTTATCCGGCGAAGGGCTGGTCATCTACTGCTCCAACGGGCATCACTACCCGAAGTACAGGAGGTGGAACGGGATCACTTGGTCGGCGGAGATGGAGTTGCCAAGCGTTGGAGCGACCCAGCGATGGTTTCGCCTTGTGCCCGATCCGGCCAGCGACAAGATCCTGATGGGCTGTCTCGACAACGCCCAGGACATCAATGTTTCTTTGTGGAATGGGAACGCCTGGAGCGCGGTGCAGGAGTTGGAAACCAACGCCTGTTTCTCCGAAGTTCGCACGTTTGACATCGCCTTCGAGCCACAAGGTACCAGGGCCTTGATCGCCTATCCGGACAACTGGAACGACAAGCTGCGATATCGGGTCTGGAACGGCTCAGCGTGGTCCGCCGAGGTCTGGGGACCCAACCTGGCCGACGATCCGACGATCTGCGGGCTATTCACCGGGCTGGTGCCCGGGGAGATCTTCGTCTTGTGTCAAGTCGACGGGTTGAGTCTCAAGTTCATGCGCTGGAACGGAACCGCGCTGAGTGCCCCTGAAGACCTGGTGACAGCCGTCGAATCGTGGGGAACGCAGGGCTTCATGGTGGCCATGCCGGCAGCGCCGAGGAAACGATTTGTCGACGTCTCCAGCGCAGCCGGATTCGGGCTGCAAACGTCCTCCGACCCGGAATGGGGATCCGGGCTGCACTGGGGCGATCTGAACGGCGACGGCCGCCTGGATGCGATCATCACGGGCAACGGGTCCTCGAGACTCCTGCTCGGCAACACCAGTCTGACTTTTTCGGCAAACACGTTCGGCGGGGGTACGGTTTATCGCCAGGGGGCACTGCTCGATATCGACAACGACGGCGACCTGGATTTCTGGGGAATCCCGCATTGGACGGAAGAACGGCTTTTCCTCAACAGCGGTGCAGCCAGCTTCACCGACTCCGGCGCGGCCGGATTCGGCGATCCCTACAACAACGAAGGGCTGGCAGCGGCGGATGTGAACGGCGACGGATGGTGCGACCTGGTCATGTTCTCCGCCAACGGCAACTGGATTGGGCACAATCAGGGTACGACACCCTCGACGCTTCTGGGCACGACCGCCGCGGCCCTCGGGCTGAGCACGGTCGGCAACTACGGCAACGGCGACTTCTGCGCCGCCGGGGATGTGAATAACGATGGACGGCTTGATTTCTTCTTCCACTACGACGGCGGGCGGCTCTTTGTTTCCAATGGCGACGGCGCCTACCGAGTGGACACCGGCAACATCGTGGTCGCCACCGGCTTATATGCCAAATTCGGCTCGGCCTTCGGCGACTACGACAACGACGGCGACCTCGACCTCTTCGCACCCAGTTACACCGCCGGCACGCCCGGGTCGCTGTGGAAGAACCTCCTGAGTGAAACCGGCTCCCTCTCTTTCGTCAATGTGGCGGCGGCTGCCGGCATCACCAATGCGGCCGGGCATCGCGGCTGCTGCTGGGGAGACTATGACCACGACGGGGACCTGGATCTCTACGTCGTGACCAGAGGAGGCGGGGCCAATGTTCTCTACCAGAACCAAGGCCCGCCGAATTGGACCTTCACAGACGTCACCCTCGCCGAGGGTGCCGCGGCAGCAGGTGACGGTCAGGATGCGGTTTTCGTCGACTGCGACAACGACGGCGACCTCGATCTCGCGGTCACCCAGACCGCTGCGGCCAACACCTTGTTGCGCAATCGAACCGACGATCAACGTTACCTAAAAGTCCGCGTCCTCGGCCGCGGCGGCGGCGGAACCAACCGGGCCGGCGTCGGTGTCCGCGTCGAGTTGTGGGATGCCGCCGGGCAGACGCGTCTGGCTCGTCGCGACCTCGGCACTGCCCGCGGGTATGGCGGCACGGAGCCGCTTTGGGCGCACTTCGGTGGCGTAAACCCGGCGATGGCCTACACGATCAAAGTGTTCTTTGCCAGCCGGTCTGCGGACGATCCCTACAGCGTTTCGGTCGTGCCGGCGACGGTCTCGACCACCATCGGCGGAACCGTGATTCCGCAAATGCTCACGGTGGAAGAGCCGCCCGGCCTCAGGATCATCCGCTGGCGGGAGGTGCCGCGAACACCCGCCAGCGAGTAGAAAGCGATGGACCGAGGCGGCCAGTTCCTGGCAGGAGCGGCGGGACGGCGTCTTTCTGGGTCGCTAAATCGTAACTTATTTGACCACATATATTTATCTCTAACAGCGCGTGGCGATCCTGGCCCGAATTGACCTTGCTTGAAATAGCACCAGAATGGTACTATATTTTACCGAAAGAGTTGGTGAGGCCCCAGACATGGTCGCCCTGAGCAAGAAAACCGACTACGCCATCATTGCCCTTGCCCACATGGCGCGGACCCCCGGTCGCCTCTGTAGTGCGCGGGAAATCGCCTCGGCCTATCACATGCCGACGGCCCTGCTGATGAACGTTCTAAAGACCATGACCCAGAGCGAACTGGTCCGTTCGATTCGCGGAGCCAAAGGAGGATACTCGTTGGCTTTGCCAGCCGATCGGATCACGGTTGCCGACATCATCGCCGCGGTGGAGGGTCCGATTCGGTTTGTGCAGTGCGTGGGTGCCGACTCGGAGTCGGCGGAGGGCTGCCGCCTGGTGGGGCTCTGCCCGGTCGCCCGCCCGGTGCACAAGGTGCATGCCCGACTGCGGGAGTTCCTGAAGCAGGTAACGCTCGCGGACATCGCTCATGATGAAGCGTTCGGGACATCGACTGCGGCGGCTCACGAAGCCGCCGCCATGAAAATGGAGTGAGCAGGAGATGAAATTGCCCATTTACATGGACTACAACGCCACGACGCCCGTGGACCCCAAAGTGCTCGAGGCCATGTTGCCGTACTTCAAGGAGGAGTTCGGCAACGCCGCCAGTCGCAGCCATTCTTTCGGCTGGCGGGCCGAGGAAGCGGTGGAGCACGCCCGCGCCCAGGTGGCGGCGGCGATCGGAGCGTCCCCCAAGGAGATCATCTGGACCAGCGGCGCCACGGAATCGAACAACATCGCCATCAAGGGCGTGGCCGCCATGTATGCGGACAAGGGGCGGCACATCATCACGCAGCCCACCGAGCACAAGGCGGTGATCGATCCCTGCAAGTACCTGGAGCAGCACGGCTACCAGGTCACTTTCCTGCCCGTTGACAAATACGGCATGGTCGACCCGGAGGATGTCCGCAAGGCCATCACCAGCGAGACCGTGCTCGTGAGCATCATGCACGGCAACAACGAAATCGGCACCCTTCAGCCGATCGGCGAAATCGGCCGGATCTGCAAGGCCCAAGGCGTGCTTTTCCACACCGACGCCTGCCAGACCTTCGCCAAGTTGCCGATCAATGTCGAGGAGATGGGCATCGACCTGCTGAGCTGCTCCGGACACAAGATCTACGGGCCGAAGGGGGTGGGCGCCCTCTACGTCCGGCGCAAGAACCCGCGAGTCCGTTGCGAGCCGGTCCTGCATGGCGGCGGGCACGAGCGCGGCATTCGCAGCGGCACGCTGAACGTGCCGGGCATTGTGGGCATGGGGCGTGCCGCCGAACTGTGCGTCCGCCATCAGGCGGAGGAGCTGGCTCGCGTCACGGCCCTGCGCGATCGACTGAAGGACGGCATCCTCGGCCGCTTGAGTCACGTTTACCTCAACGGCCACCCGACGCAGCGGATTCCGAACAACCTCAATCTGAGCTTCCTCTACGTTGAGGGCGAGTCCCTGATGATGGGCTTCAACGACATCGCCGTCAGCAGCGGTTCGGCCTGCACCAGCGCGTCGCTGGAGCCGAGTTACGTCCTGAAGGCCCTCGGCCTGGGGGACGACCTGGCGCACAGCTCGATCCGCTTCTCGGTGGGGCGGTTCACCACCGCGGAAGAAGTCGACTACGCGATTGAACGAGTGTGCACCGCGGTCGAGCGGCTTCGCGAGCTAAGCCCATTGTACGAGATGGTCCAGGAGGGCATCGATCTGAGCAAAGTCCAGTGGGCGGCCCACTAGGCCGCCGCGATACCGCCGGCCGGCGGCGGGCGGCCGAGAAATCGCCGGGCCGGTCGAAAAGGGAAAAAACATTTGCCAAGGAGAAGTACCGATGGCATACAGTCAGAAAGTGGTGGATCATTACGAGAACCCGCGGAATGTCGGATCGCTCGACAAGAACGATCCCGCCGTCGGAACCGGCGTGGTCGGCGCACCCGAATGCGGTGACGTCATGAAGCTACAGATCAAGTGCGACGAACAGGGCCGCATCGTGGACGCCAAGTTCAAGACCTTCGGCTGCGGCTCGGCGATCGCCTCCAGTTCGCTAGCCACCGAATGGATCAAGGGCAAGACGCTCGATCAGGCTTTGGCGATCAAGAACACCGAGATCGTCAAGGAGCTGTCCCTGCCCCCGGTGAAGATTCATTGCAGCGTCCTCGCGGAAGATGCGATTCGCGCGGCAATCGAGGACTATCGCCAGAAGCAACGGACCACGGTCGAGACGGCCGTGGCAGGACAATAGCCCGCGGGCCGCGGCCGCGGCGCCGACCGGGAATACCAGGGTTGATGAATCCCCTGCGACGCGGCCGCACTCGCAAGGAGTACAGTCAGGATGGCAATCGAGTTGACGGAACGTGCTGCTCAGGAAGTCAAGACCATCATCGGGCAGCAGAAGCTCCCGCCGGAAAGCACCTACCTGCGGGTAGGCATCAAGGGCGGGGGGTGCAGCGGTTTCACCTACATCCTCGATCTCGTCGACCACAAGGCGGAAAATGACGAGGAGTGGGATCTGAAGGGCGTCAAGGTCATCTGCGACCCCAAGAGCAACCTTTACCTTGACGGCACCACCGTCGATTTCCGCGATGAACTGATGGGCCGCGGCTTCGTGTTCAACAACCCCAACGCCTCGCACACCTGCGGCTGCGGCAGCAGTTTCAGCGCCTGAGAGGACCGACGCGGCGGCCCGCTCACACAGCTCTGCCCGGGCCGCGCAGGGAGACGACACTTGCCCAGCGCCAACGCTGATTCGGATCGCTCCGAAGCAACCATACCCGTCAAATGCGCTGCCTGTGAAGGCCTTCGGCAGGTTCCCTTTGCCTGCGACGACTGTCATGAATTGCTGGCGCACGTGCAGGGGGCCGACTATTTCGAGTTGTTCGGCCTGCCCCGCCGATACGACCTCGACCCGAACGATCTCGAGAGCAAGTACCTGGCCATCAGCAGCAATATACATCCCGACCGGTTCGCGGTCAGCGGCCCCGAGATGCAGGCCTTCGCCTTGCGGGCTTCCGCGGCGGTCAACAGCGCCTACAACGTCCTGCGGCATCCAATCCATCGCGCCGAGTATCTTCTGGAGTCCGCCGGCGGGCCTTCGGCCGCCCAAGACCGAACCGTGCCGCCGGCACTGCTCAGCGAAGTCATGACCTTCCGCGAAGACATCGAGGCCGCCAAGGCTTCGGGCAATCAGGCCGAACTCGCCGCCCTCCGCCGCCGGCTGGAGGATCGCCGCGACCTGATCCAACAGGAGGTATCCGCTCTTTGCGAAAACATCAACGACCTCAACGATGAGCGACGACGCCGGTTGCGGGAGCAACTCAACGCGGTCAAGTACGTCAACAATCTGTTGGGGCACCTCTGACTGCCGCCTCGCCCAGGAGCTTTTTCCAACGGACCGGACCCCATGAACAAGGACGAGATCATTGTCGGCATCGACCTGGGAACGACCTTCAGTCTGGTCGCCTATGCCGATGAACGCGGCCCCCAGATCATCCGGGACGAAAACGGGGATGGCCGCGTGCCTTCCGTCCTCGGCTTTGGACCGGACGGCCGGGCGACGGTGGGATGGGAGGCCCGGCGACATGCCGTGGAACGGCCGGAACACACGGTCTACTCCGTCAAACGATTGATGGGGCTGAGCATCGCGGACCTGAAGGAGGAATTGCCCTTTCTGGCCTACCGCGTCGTGCCGGGCGAGCGCGAAACCGTCAAAGTGGACATCGGCGGCCGGCTCTACACGCCCCAGGAGATCTCGGCCTTGGTCCTTCGCGAGCTCAAACACCGCGCCGAGCTTCACCTCCACCGGCCCGTTCGTCGAGCTGTCATCACCGTGCCCGCCTACTTCGACGACGCCCAGCGGCAGGCCACTCGCGACGCCGGTCGTCTGGCGGGCCTGGACGTGGTCCGCGTGGTGAACGAGCCGACCGCCGCCGCCCTGGCCTATGGTCTCGGCCTGCGTGCCTCCTCCGCGCCACAACGGACCATGAGCCTTCCGGTCGGCGACCGCTCCAGGTGCGGCGGGGGGTTGGGCAGCGGCGGCGGCCCGGGCGAAAGATCAGCCATTGCGGTATACGACCTGGGCGGAGGGACCTTCGACATCAGCATTCTGCGGCTGTCCACGGGGCTGTGCGAGGTGTTGGCCACCCACGGCGACACGCACCTCGGCGGCGACGACTTCGATCGAGCGATCATGACCCTGGTGCAGGAAGAGGTGGCCCGTGAATTCGGCCTGAACATCGATTCGCCGACGACGCGACAGGCGCTGCGAACCTTTGCCGAAGAGGTCAAGATTCGCCTCAGCTCCCATCCCTCCGCGAAGCTCGAACTCGATCTCGGCGGCGGCCGTCTCTACCGGCGGACCATCCGGGTCGAGGAGTTTGAGGCCCTGATCGAACCTTTGGTCGAGCGGACCATCGCCGCCTGCCGGCGGGTGTTGAGCGATGCCGGCACGGCCCCCGCGGACATCGCCCAGGTCGTCATGGTGGGCGGTTCCACCCGCATCCCGCTGGTGCGAAAGAAGGTGGCGGACTTTTTCGGCCGGCCTCTATACACAGCCTTGAACCCGGACGAGGTCGTCGCGCTGGGCGCCGCCGTGCAGGCCCAGATCCTCTCCGGAGCCCGGTCGGACACGTTGCTGCTGGATGTCACCCCGCTGTCGCTCGGCATCGAGACGATGGGGGGGGCGATGGGCAAGCTGATC
>Ga0129299_1002989_pt1 | contig 11125 bp, 9 predicted proteins | sample ConPoolayeCmetaG_FD_94477 | JGI IMG/M metagenome (GOLD analysis project Ga0129299, IMG submission 94477) | Hot spring microbial mat communities from California, USA to study Microbial Dark Matter (Phase II) - Cone Pool mat layer C metaG ... | reverse complement strand
CAAGGCAATATTTATGCCAAGGGTAAGATTATGATCAAGAAAAATCTGCCGCTTAAAGATATTCAAAACGCGGCTTATGTGATTGGCGCCGGAGGCGAGATCGAGGCAGTGAGTTCGGCCACGTGGTTGACAAAAGACTATGGGATCAGAACAGAAAGCGCTTCTCAGTTTTCTCCGGAAGAAGCCCAGTGCTATCCCGTGGACGCGAGCGGCAATATTGTGGATCCTGAAATTTATTCAACTTACAGCCAAAATGGTTATTGCGTGATGGAGCGGAACCGACAAAGATTACTGCTTTCGCCGCAGACAAAACATTTTTCAAGTGTGGGAGCCACTGCTACTTTAGATAAAATTGATTTTAGATTTTCATCAGGCGAAACAGTTTATCCCGAAGGGAAAGTTTTTCATTACCGAGGAAATCTTGATCTAAAGCCAGCAGTCGGAAACAATAAAATTAAAATTTTTGGCAAGGGGACAATTATTGTTGATGGGAATTTGAGGATTTATGGCGGTCTGGAATACAGTGATCCAAGCAGGGATGTAATTGGATTTATTGTCGGCGGGTACGTGGCAGTGCAGCCGGTGGTGGGGCTTTGGTCTGATGATTGTGATGATGGTATTGGCGAGAACGCGGCTTTGAATGCCCGGGGGAAGATCGTCGGTTTTTATTATTTACCCGGCTACAACCAAGCAGTTCCAGCAAATCAAAGAGGCATGTTTTTTAGCCGCGGGGACGCTCCTGATGGTCAGTTCCCACCAGGATCAGAAAGGATGGATTTGAACAAACCCCACTTTTATAAATACGACAACCAAATGTATCTTAAAGGCGCGGTTGTGGCCCGGGGATTTATGCTCAACCGGAACTTTGTCGGGATTATTGATAAAGACGAAAAACTTTTCTGCGAGGAAATCGGCTTTACACCGACTGAGGGAAACCCCATTCCCCCGGAGCCGACTGCGCCGGGCGAGGTTTTTGAATACGACGGGAGAATTATAACCAACCCCCCTCCCGGATTTTCCAATGTGCCGCTGCCGAAAATGGAATAACATCATCCAAACAATCCGAACATATCCGAATGCTACGAATAAAAGGTAACATCCAAACAATCCGAACATATCCGAATGCTACGAATAAAAGGTAACATCCAAACAATTTATGAAGAATAAAATAATACAAAAAGATTTGTCATATCGGATAGTAGGATTGTTGTTCCAAGCACATGACAAACTTGGAAGGTTCTGTCGAGAAAAACTTTATGGAGATTTCTTAGAAAAGCTGTTTAAAGAGAACGATATAAAGTATCAACGCGAATATTCAATAATTACAAATGAAAGGAAAGCTAATTTTGTCGATTTCTTTACTGGGCGTTTTGCTGTTAGACATTAAATCTAAGCCATTTATCACAAAGGAAGATTATTATCAAATGAGAAGATATTTAAAATTATGTAATTTAGAGCTCGGCTTAATAGTCAATTTTAGAAACAAATTTTTAGCTCCAAAACGTATTTTAAATCCAGAACTTAAACATTTGGGGCATTCGAATAAATTTGTAATTAGGATGATTCAATGAAGAAGAAGCTGAAAAAATTAGTTTTATATTTAAAGGACAAAAAGGCAAGATTAGTTTTGCTTCAGGCAAGCCTTGTGTCTTTTATTTTGGTTTTGCTTATCATTACTTTTATAAGTCTGGCGCCCACAGGAAAAACCAAGGCTTTGACTATTAAAAATAATGGTGCTACCATTCCGAATCTAACAGTCAATACTCGATATGGCGATGTTGTAATTTCAGGGCCTGGGACGCTCGAGCTTGACGAGGGGAAATATTTGTTTTCCAGTCTTAAAATTTCAGGCGGGGCAGTAGTTACCCATAAGGTTCATAATCTTGGGGAGAATCTCGGGCCTTTTGGACTTTATTTCGAGGTGACTAGGGATTTTACACTCAATAATGCTACCATTGATCTTAGCCAGAAGGGATACAGGGGCGGGCTGCAACTTGGAAATTCTAGTATTAATGGAGAAGGGCCGGGCGGAGGTAAAAATGACAGATGTAATAACGACGGTTGCGGCGGCGCTGGCGGCGGGTCAGGTGGCTTTGGCGGCCAGTCTTCGACTTGGTCAACAAACGGCAAAGCCTATGATTTGAATGATCTGCCAAATTATGATGCGTCAGAAGCCAATGCTTATATTTTAGGAAGCGGCGGCGCCGGCACTAAGACATGTAATGAAGAGCGCGGTGGTAGAGGGGGCGGGGGCATAATTATTAAGGCAAATAAGATAACAATCCAAGGAGGAAAGATTCATTCAAATGGCGAGAATTGTCATGATAATGGCTGTGATGGTTATGCCGGTGGCAGTGGCGGAGGGGCTGGCGGAGTAATAATTTTAAACACCATGGAAGCGCAAGGGATGATTACTGTAGCAAGCGGCTCTGAGCTTAAGGCCAATGGCGGCACTGGCGATGGCACGGGAATTTACTGTGGTGAGCTTTCTTACGGCGGTGGCGGCGCTGGCGGCGGGATTATCCAGTTTTATGCGCCGAAAAGCAAAATTAGTTTGAATATTATTCCCGAAGCAAAAGGCGGGGATCACAGTAGTGATAAATGGTGGGGTACAGAACAGGGTTGGCAAAATCCTTATTGCCCGCCACGGCATTATAAAAATGGCTGTGATGGGGTGGTTGATAAGTATCCATATCTTCGTTTTTCCAAAGAGCCGGCATCAGTAGGGACATCTCCCGGGAAAACAATTACCTGGAATTTGGTTGTTAAAAATACCGCGCCTTTTATCTATACTGGTCCTTTATATTTCAAAGATACGCTGCCCGCAGGTTTTATTATCACTGATCCAGGGACGATTTCCAAAGGAAGCCTTGAGACCCGGCCGGCAAATGGTGCTTCAGGTACGGTGGGCTGGAAGACCAGCGATGTTACTATTATGTCCGGCGAGACTGTGACGCTGACATTTAAGGCAAGAGTGCCGTAAAGCGCGAAGCGCTTTAATAAAAATGGCTAATGACTAATTGACCAAATGAATTGGTTTAATGTCTAATATCAAAGTCCAAACGCCAAACCACGCCCAAAACCCAAATGATGGAACTAGAAGAGTAATTGAGTAATTGAGCAAATATAACAATTAGGTTTTAATATCAAATGTCAAAATTTACTCTTCGACCGGAGTGGAGAAGGACATTAAGGTAGTTCTCGGCAAGCTCGAACGGTAACTTAACATTTAATCATTTGAAATCCATTTGACATTTGCCCTCGGCCTTGAGCCCGGGCCGAATACAAAACTTCCACCTACGAGGTGGACGTTATGTCCACCTCGTAGGTGGAAAAGGAATCATTGGAATTTAGGTTTATTTATATATTTAGAATTTAGGGTTTTATATTAAGGTACTTTTCCACTTGCGCAAATCTTTTATTCATTTTATAATTTAATAAAATTAGGTTTCAGGTAATTCTCGATTTCTTCGCTCGAATAATAACTTTTCTTCTTCGACCGGAGTGGAGAAGGACATTAAGGTAGTTCTCGACAAGCTCGAATAATATCGATTTGGAGGGCATTAGCTCGCCCCAAGGCGGGCTAAAAGCAAAAAAATGGTATTTGACGTTGATATTTCCAAAGTTTTAGGCGGTCCAAAACCCATTGTGGGGATTAAAGAAGATCCCGATACAAAACGAGCAAAGCAAGTAGTAATCTTGTTTTGCTTGGTAATTATTTTGACTATTGTGATTTGCGCAATTATTTTTTCTGTTATAGCTGGGAATCTTGAAACCAACCTTGCTCGGGCCCAAGATGATCTAGCAGCCACAAAATTAAGTGTTGCGAAGTTTAAGAAATCAGAACAACAAGCAAAAGACATTGCTAGAAGAAGCAGTGCAATCGAACAGATTCTGGCCAGTAAGCCTTACTGGTCGGGTTTTTTTGATGAGCTTTCCGAAATTACTCCAAAAAATGTTGTTTATTCCGGGTTTCAGGCGGGCGATGAAAATATTGATCTTGCGATTGAAGGAATTTTAGGATTGGCGCCGGGAAGTTTTGGGGAAAGCCTTGAGAATTTGATAAGCATTAATGGCGCTGATAATTTTATTAGAGTTTTTAAATTAGATGTTAATAAAGATCTTTTCAGCGCGGGAGCCGATGAGGCAATGAAAGCTCGGAAACTTATTGAGGAGATGAAGAAAGGGGAATTTTGGGGCGCGGCTAACATCGCAGCTGTTAGCAGCGCGGACGCAAATTTGGGTATTGCCCCGGGGACAATCAAACAATTACTTCAGGGGGAGATTACAATGAACGATTTTGCCCAGATTGTTTCCCGGGTGATTGCAGTTGAAAATTCAATAAAAATTGACGGTAAAACCGATTCTTACAAGAGTTTGGCAACTTTAATTGCCAGCTTGGAAGAATCGGGTTTGTTTGAAAAAGTAACCCTTGGCGGAGCAACCTTGGTTCAAAAAGAAAAGGGCGAGTTAGAGGTTACTTTTTCTTTGGTTGTGGTGCCCAGCATAAGCCTGAGGGCTTTTGAAGCGATGAGCGGGGAAGAGACATCGATTATCCCTTTTGTTCCCGAAGCGCCGGAGGCACCCGAGGCGGAAGCTCCCACGATAGTGCCGCCGATGGGAGAATAATTAGCGAATTTAATAAACAGGAAAATAATAATCGGGCAATTAAACAAGATGAAGAAGGCTATTGACACACTGACTAAACAATTAAATCTAGTGATTTTACTCACGCTAATGATCGCATTGCTTTTGGTATTTTTTGTTATTAAACCGAAATTAGACGGGATTAAGATTTTAAGGATCGAGATAGCGAAGGCGCAACTTCAAAGAGAAGATTTTACAAAAAAACTTAAGCAGCTTCAGCCCTTACCCGAAAGAATTTCAGCATATCAGGAGGAGATTGATAGGTTTTTCGAAGTTCTCCCCAATAAATCCGAAGTCAAGGAGTTTTTGGTTATTCTTGAGGATTTGGCAAACAAAAACGGAATTTTGATAACGAGTATTGCGCCAACTTTACAGCGGGAAAAAATTATTGGGGGCAGAGAAGTGAGGTCAAGCACTGGTTATAGCACCGACGGTTTTTCTCTTTCAATCCTTGGTTATTTTAATAACATCACCGAAGAGAATCTGACCACGAATATCAACTTTTTAGGATTTTTATCGGATCTAGAAAAAAATCTTAGGCCAATTAATGTGAAATCGATTCGGATCTCCGGCGGCGGCGAAGAACAGCAGGGAAAGCCGATGCCGGCCACAATCAGTTTGGAGATCGAAACCTATTGGCAGGCAGGAGCTTTGATTGGAAGAGAAGAATAGAATGCAATATCAAAAATAAAAATGAAAAACTAAAAACACATACTTAAAAATATAAAAATTCCAAAAGCAATAATTTAAATATTTTATTTTTGTTTGTGCTTTCTTACCCTTTAGCTTTTTTTAGGACAGACATTCTATATTTAATTTTTGGTTTTTGAAAAGGTATTTATGAAAATAGGAAAACTTGAGATGACAAAGACACTAATGGCGGTGATTGGCGGAGGAATTATTTCCTTAATTCTAGCCGTTGTTTTGATAATCGCATTTTTAGCGACCAGACCAAATGTTCGAGAGATAATTTTAGAGCAGTCATCAGCGCCGGTCGTCCAATTTGAAAACCCCAGTTTAATTGAAAAACTCGATGAGCTTAAGGAATTCAGCAAATTACCAATTAGGGTCAACAAATCAGAGCTGGGAAGGCCAAATCCGTTTTTGAAAATTAATAAATAATTTAAAGGAAACTTGAAAGCATCTAGAATACCAAATGTCTCCGGTCTCGGCCAGCTTTGGCAGGGGGCGGGTAAAAAACCATAAAAAACCAGATGTTAAATCCAGATTAATTTTTTAGTGTTTGGTTTCGGGCGTTTGGTATTTTGTTTATATCGGGAGGGAGAATGGATGGCATAAACGCTGGGCAAAGAGATACTTTGTCGGTACTCCTTGAAGAAAACTTAATAAGCGCCGAGCAGGCGGCGAGAATAAAAGAGGCCAGCGCCAAATCCGGACAGCCAATAGAAGAAGTGCTGTTGGTGAGCAAAATTATTGAGCCGGAAGAAGTGGCCCGGGCGGCAGGCATTGTTTTGGGGATGCCTTATGTTGATATGAGGGATAAGGCAATACCCTTTATCATCTTAAGTAAATTCCCAGAGGAAATTTCAAGAAAATATCACATGGTGGTTTTTGATACCAAAGATGATAAAATGCTTAAAGTGGCACTAGCCAAGCCATGGGACCCGATGACCAAAAAAGCTATTGAATTTCTTCAAACCAAAAGCGGCATTGGCGTTGACCCTTATGTGACAAGCGAGGACGGTTTAGAGTATGCGTTGGCGCAGTATGCAAATCCGATATTGCAGGCAGCGCCGGGAGTGGAGGCTGGCGGTAAGGGAGTGGTCGCGGAAACTCCGGCAGCCGCGGCGCCCTCCCCGGTCCAACCAGCCAAAGAAGCCGCAGAGGCGCCAAAAGAAGCAGCACGGGCTGATACTTCACTTGCGGCTTTGGTGAAAGAAAAAATTGAAAGTCCGGAACAGCTGGCAAAAATTATTGCTGATTCGGCGATTCCCAGAATTGTGGCCGCGATTATTAAATATGCCGTGAGCCTGAAAGCTTCGGATATTCATATTGAGCCTTCAGAGGGCGATACCAGGGTGAGGTACCGGGTTGACGGTGTGCTTCACGAGATGGCAAAATTACCAAAAAAATCGCATCCAGCAATTGTTTCGAGGATAAAGATTTTGGCCAAGCTTAAAATTGATGAACAGCGAATTCCCCAAGACGGACGGATTGATGTGGTTTTTGAAGAAAGGGCTGTAGATTTGAGAATCTCGACCCTGCCGACTGTTAATGGTGAAAAAGTAGTGGCAAGAATTCTGGATAAATCCGGCGGGGTACTGACGCTTGAACAGATTGGAGTGACCGGCCGCTCTTTTGATATTTTGGTAGAATCAATCAAAAAACCTTATGGAATAATTCTTGTGACTGGCCCGACTGGTTCAGGAAAGTCAACTACGCTCTACGCTATTCTTTCAAGATTAAATACAGAAAGCGTGAACATTGTGACTGTTGAGGACCCTGTAGAATATATGATTCCGGGCATTAATCAGGCTCAGGTGAAGCCGGCAATTGGTTTTAGTTTCGCAGAAGGTTTGCGCTCGATTTTGCGCCAAGATCCTAATATTATAATGGTCGGCGAAATTCGGGATAGAGAAACCGCTGAGATGGCGATTCAGTCAGCGCTGACAGGGCATCTGGTGCTTTCGACTCTTCATACCAATGATGCTTCCGGTGCGATTCCAAGGCTGATTGATATGGGGATTGAGCCGTTTTTAATCACTTCATCATTGCATACAATAATCGCGCAAAGATTAGTAAGAAAGATTTGTCCAAATTGCAAAGAACCTCATGAAATTGGGCCGGCAGTCCTGGAAGATATTAAAGCCACTTTTGAAAAAATTCCGTTTGAATATCGGGGCGATCGAAAAATAGACGAAAAATCTGTTTTTTATCGCGGCAAAGGCTGCAATCTTTGCAGCAACACTGGCTATAAAGGAAGAATTGCAATTTTTGAAATCTTGAGAATGAGTAACGAGATCGAGAAACTAGCAATAAAAAGAGCTTCGAGCGAAGATATTTTAAAACAGGCTTTAAACGAAGGGATGATCACCATGAAGGCTGATGGCGTTTTGAAAGTTATTGATGGTATTACGACAATGGAAGAAGTGTACCGGGTAACAAAAATCTAAATAAATATAGTAAATTAAATAAATATAGTAAATTAGTTAATAAGCAAAATGATAGTATGGCAGAAGATAGCAAATCTACAAACGAACTTGAGGCTTTGGCGAAATTTGAAAGCGAAAAGCAAGAAATTCACGCTCTTTTAGAAGAAGCTGTCAAAAGAGGCGCCTCTGATCTTCATTTGGTCGTTGGCGCTTCGCCAATCTTGAGAATTCAAGGCGAACTGGTCGAGCTGAAAGACAGGCCAGTTCTTACCCCGGGATATGCAGAAAGACTGGTTGGGCTTTTGATGAATGATGATCAGAAAAAGTTTTTTATTTCCAATAAAGAACTTGATTTTTCCTACCCCTATCGGGATAAAGCTTACTTTCGGGTAAATATTTTTCGTCAAAAAGGCAAGGCTGGCGCGGTTTTAAGACTGATTCCATCCAAAGTGCTGACAATTGATGAATTGGGGCTGCCGCCAGTCATTCATAAATTTGCCCAGGCAAAAAGAGGTTTGGTTTTGGTCACTGGCCCCACGGGGCATGGGAAATCCTCGACGCTAGCGGCGATTATCGATGAGATAAACGAAACTAGATCAGAGCACATTATCACAATTGAGGACCCAATTGAGTTTGTTTATGAGCATAAGCGGTCAATAATAAATCAACGCGAACTTTATAATGATACCTTAAGTTTTGGTTCGGCCCTCAGATCAGTTTTGCGCGAGGATCCCGATGTGATTTTAATTGGCGAGATGCGAGACGCCGAGACGATGGAAGCGGCTTTGACAATTGCCGAAACCGGACATCTCGTTTTTGGAACGGTTCACTCAAATACTGCCGCCGAAACAGCCGATCGGATAATTTATTCATTTGAAGCTTATCAACAGCCCCAGATCAGGACACAATTGGCCGCCGTGCTTTTAGGGGTGATAAATCAAAGATTGATTCCAAAAGTTGGCGGCGGTCGGGTTCCTCTGGTGGAAATTTTAATCGCCACGCCATCGGTGAGAAGTTTGATAAGGGAAGGGAAGACTTATCAGCTGCCAAATGCGATTCAGACGGGAGTCAGCGAAGGAATGATTTCCATTGAAAAAGCGCTCTCTGATTTGCTTTCAAAAGGACTAATTACACCAGAAACAGTAAAACAGCTGAAGACAGAGTTTTAAAGCGCAAAGCGTTTTGAAATAAGTAAAAGTTTAAAACTCAAAACCAAAACTGCAACGCAAAATTTAAAAGTGGGAAAAAATTTTTAACTTTTAACCCTTGATTTTTGGACTTACATCATTGAGGTATTTATGGAAAAATTTATTTATGAAGCCAGGGACCAGACTGGAAAAATCAGAACGGGAATAGTGGAAGCTGAAAATGAAGAAGCTGTCAGCTTGCTTTTAAAAGCCAATCGGCTGACACTTATTTCGCTTCGGCCAAAAATTGAGCCAAGCAAGCTCATTATTTCTTATTTGATTAATTTTGTTTATCGGGTTACCGCAAAAGACAAGGCAATGTTTGCAAGGCAACTGGCGACGATGATTTCTGCCGGGCTTCCTTTAATGCAGAGCCTGAGATTGCTTGCGGCCCAAAATGAAAAAAGGGGAATTGGCAAAATTATCATCAGAGTCATTAAAGCTATTGAAGGGGGGAAAAGCTTTGCTATGGCAGTCGCGGCCCATCCGACGGTTTTTAATAGTATTTTTGTCAGCATGGTCAAATCAGGCGAGGCAAGCGGAAAGCTTGATGCTGTGCTGACAGAGCTTGCTGATCAGATGGAAAAAGATTTGGCGCTTTCCGGCAGAGTAAAAAGCGCAATGGTTTATCCGGCATTTATTTTTCTGGCGATTTTGGGCGTTGGTACTTTTATGTTGATTTTTGTGATTCCTCAACTCAAACCTTTATTTGAGGAAGCAAAAATTGAATTACCGCTACTCACAAGGATTTTAATTGGTCTTAGCGATTTTCTGGTTCGTTGGTGGTTTTTGGTGGCAGGTCTTTTGGTGATCGCCGCTATTGTTTTTAAGTTTTTGGTTTCTTTATCAACTGGCAAAAAATACTGGCACCTTTTTATGATTTATATGCCGGTTTTTGGGAGAATCAATAAGGGAATAATTGTGTCGCGTTTTTCAAGGACCTTAAGCCTTCTTTTAATCGGCGGCGTGCCGATTCTGGAAGCAATCAGCATGTCTGGCGAAGCGACCGGTAATTTAATTTATGAATGGCAGATTAAAGGATTTCTAGGCGAGGTTGAAAAAGGGATTCCTTTGTCGGTGCCAATTAGCAAAAGTAAATATTTCCCGAAGATGGTATCAGATATGGTTAGCGTTGGAGAACAAACGGGACAGCTAGATAGTCTCTTGGTCAGTCTTGCTAAAAGCTATGAAACGGAGACAGAGAATTTAATCCGCGGAATTTCTGCGCTGATCGAGCCGGTGATTATGATTTTCTTGGGGATCGCGGTAGCTTTTATTGTTTTCGCTATTTTGGTGCCGGTTTTTAAAATTACGCAGTCGTTTTAAGCAATGCGATGCTAATTCGCAGATGTATGCTAATGACGCGAGTAAAGAGAAGATAAGGTGTTTCGGTTCATAAAGTGTTTAAATTTATAAAAAACTTGTCAGAGGGTTAATCATTTGCTAAAATTGATACCAGGAAAGCAATAAAGTAATAAAATTTAAATATAAAACGAAGCAGTAAAATTAAACACATTAATCAAAAAGGAGGAATTTATGTTAAAGAAGCTTAAAGGTCAAAGAGGATTTACCCTGATTGAATTACTTGTAGTCGTAGCAATTATTTCTATTTTGGCGGTATTGGTGCTGGCGAATCTTTCTTCAGCCCGGCCAAAAGCAAGAGATGCGCAACGGAAAGCGGCTTTGCGGGAACTCCAGACAGCGCTGGAGGTTTATTATTCGGACAATGAAAAATATCCAGCCTATATTAATGATAATAGTTGTTCACCTGTCGGTACGGGTAGTATTTTTGGCACTACCAACAATCCTTTGATTTCTGGTAATTACTTAAAGAAGGTGATAAAAGATCCGGTAAATAAGTCAGACAAAACAAACTCACTAGGCTCTGCTTTATGTTTTACTTATAGTTATAGATCCGGCGGGGCTACAGTTGGCGGCGATAAATACGAGATTTCAGCAGAAATGGAAAATCCGGGTGATCCTGCTTGTACAGCAGTGACCCCGATAGCTGGTGACTGGGGAATTATTCCATCCAGGAAATGCCGCTATATTGTTTCGAGTCCATAATATTATAAAAAATCCGAAGAACGAAGCGCGAAATCCCAAACAGTATCTAATGTTCCAAATCCAAAATTCCAAACAGTTTTTGGGACATTGGAAAATTGGGATTTTGAATTT
>Ga0129299_1002985_pt1 | contig 11128 bp, 12 predicted proteins | sample ConPoolayeCmetaG_FD_94477 | JGI IMG/M metagenome (GOLD analysis project Ga0129299, IMG submission 94477) | Hot spring microbial mat communities from California, USA to study Microbial Dark Matter (Phase II) - Cone Pool mat layer C metaG ... | reverse complement strand
CGCCTGGCGCGCCTGCCGTTTCAGGTTCTGCAGCTGAGAGCCGATCTGGCCGATGACATCCTGCAACCGTTCGAGATTGCTCTCTGCCGCCTTCAGGCGCAATTCGGCCTCGTGCCGGCGCGTGTGCAGCCCGGCGATGCCGGCGGCGTCCTCCAGAATGCGCCGGCGATCCTGCGGCTTGGCCGAGACGATCTGCCCGATCTGCCCCTGCTGCACAAGCGCCTGGCTGCGCGCGCCGGTGGCGGCGTCGGCGAACAGGATCTGGACGTCGCGCGCCCGCGCCTCGCGGCCGTTCACCTTGTAGATGGAGCCTGCCTCACGCTGGATGCGGCGGGAGACTTCCAGCACGTCCGCGTCATTGAAGGCGGCGGGCGCGGTGCGGCGCGAGTTGTCGAGCGTCACCGTCACCTCGGCGGAATTGCGGCCCGGACGGGTGTCGGTGCCCGCGAAGATCACGTCGTCCATGCCGGAGGCGCGCATGGATTTGTAGGACGTCTCGCCCATGACCCAGCGCAGGGCTTCAAGCAGGTTGGATTTGCCGCAGCCATTGGGGCCGACGATGCCGGTGAGGCCCGGCTCGATCAGCAGTTCGGTTGGCTCGACGAAGGACTTGAAACCGATCAGGCGCAGGCGGGTGATCTGCACGGGCCGTTCCTCATCTGTTGCAGGCGGGATCGGCGGTTAGGCCTGCCGTCCCGGGGCTGGAGCAAGAAGCGGGTCTATGATCGCCTTCAACTCGTCGAACGACACGGCACCGCGCCGGGGTTCGCCATTGATGAAGAAGTAGGGCGTTCCGGAGACGCCAAGTTCACGGCCACGCTGCTTCACCCAAATCAACCCGTTATTAACCTCTTGATTCGCGATGCAGCTGTCAAACGCCGCGCGGCTCATGCCGGTGTCTTTCACCACATTGTAGATGGCGTCGTGCTTGACCTCCTGGGCGACCCATTGTGCCTGGGTTGCAAGGAATTTCTCCTGAAGGCGGAAAAAATGCTGCTCTGGCGCGCAGCGGGCGGCCAACGCTGCAGTTGCCGCCGAGCGGCCAATGGGGAACTCGCGATAGATCAGGAACACCTTGCCAGTGTCGATATAGGTTTTCTTGAGCAGCGGGAACACCTGGCGGTGAAATGCCGAGCAGATAGGACAGTTGAGCGAGGCATATTCCACAATCACAACGGGGGCATCCGGCTTGCCCATGGTCTTCTCGCCGAGCGGTCCGGCCTGCATCAGCTTGGCCATACGCGCAGCCTTTTCGTCGGCCTCGCTTTTCTGGGTGGCCGCGATCTCCCCGCCGCCAAGCCCGCCTGCGCAACCGGTCAGCCCCAGCACCGCAACGATTGCCAGCACGGCCAAGGCGGCACCATGGGGCGCTCGCGAAGCGACGGCGGTTGCAACCAAGTTCTAGCCTTTCAGCAGCGGGTCGATGATCTTCTCGAAGGCTTCAATGCCGTTCACGCCACGCAGCATCTGCCCATTGATGAAGAAGGTGGGCGTGGAGCGTACGCCGAATTTCTGGCCCCGCTCCTGCACCATGTTGATGCCGTCGAGCAGGTTCTGGTCGCTCAGGCACTGGTTGAAGCGTTCTTCGGTGAACCCGGCCTGCTTGGAGAGTTCGCGCAACTTCGACAGCGGATCGTTGGTGAAGGCCCACTCCTCCTGCTTGGCATAAAGGGTATCGACGAAGGAGAGATAGCGCACTGGGCCTGCGCAACGCGCCAGCATGAAGGCGCCGCGGGCAAGATCGTCGAGCGGGAACTCGCGGATGATGTAGCGCACTTTGCCGGTATCCACATATTTCTCTTTCAGCTTGGGCAGCACGTTTTTGTGGAAATTGGCGCAGTGGCCGCAGGTCATCGAGGAATATTCGATGATCGTCACTCGGGCTTGCGGGTTGCCGAAGGCGTTCTCCTCGAGCGGACCGGGTTTGAGCAGTTCGGCAAGTTTTGCATCCTCCGGGCCGCTGGTTGCCTCGGCCACGCCGACCTTGGAGCCATTCGATCCGGTTACGGCGAAGACAACCCCGAGCACGGCTGCAAGCGCAGCCAGAATGATGATGATCTGATTGCGGGAAAACGTCATGGTCGCCATCCTGTCGATGTCAACGATTGTGAAGATTACTGAATTGATTAGGGCAGAAGCGCGCTGCGATCAACAGGCGAAGAATCGCTTCGCCACCGGCAAGATCAATTCTGCGTGCGCTTCGCACTCTCGGCCACATGACTGCGGCGCGCGGCAATCCCGGCCGAAAGGCGGATGAGAGCCGACTTGAGGCGGGGGTCGGACACGGCAGCAAGTGCTTCGATGCAGTCCGCCGCCGGTGCAGGGAGAGGCTTGGCCTCCCGGCCGGTGCCGCGTTTTTCCGGCAAGGGAGCCTGAAGCAGCCGGATCGAAGCGATCGCCCGATAGCCGAAAGCGGCGTTGATGCGGTCCATGAGCAAGGGCAGCTTGTGCTGGACCTCGAGTGCGCGCGCGCCGCTCACGCGCAACAGCAGGGTGGCGCCGGCTGCCCCGGCATCCCCGTCGGCGGGGTGGCGCGGCCATGTCAGTTTTTCGGGCGCGGTGCAGGCGGCGAACTCGTCGCCTGCGTAATGGCGCCAGTTGGAGAGAAGGTCGGCGGTTGCAAAGCCGTATCGCTCGAAGGCGGGACGAACGATGCCGGGCAGGACATCCTGCACGCGCAAGGCCTCCCTGCGCGGACCTTGAAAACCCGGGGCCGGAACGAATGCCGGTCCCTTATGCGGCAATTTCGACCTTGCGCCCGGTTGTCCACAAGGGCGTGCATCATTCGCCGGCAAAGGAGTCCCCCGCGATCGCATTCTTCATCATGATCGTATCTGTAAATGAATGATTCGATGAGGGGGTGGCAACCATGCGCATCGAGGGCGGGAGAGACGGCGCGGCGGCCCAGTCGGTGATGCCGGCAGCGTTCCAGGCGGCTCTCCTCGGCTGGTATGACCGGGAGCGCCGCGATTTTCCCTGGCGCGCTGGCCCGGGATCGCAACCCGATCCTTATCGCGTCTGGCTTTCGGAAATCATGCTGCAGCAGACGACGACGAAAGCCGCAATCCCCTATTTCGAGCGTTTCGTCGGCACCTGGCCGCGGGTGGAGGCTCTTGCCGCGGCGCCGCTTGCGGAGGTGCTGGGGCTTTGGTCTGGGCTCGGCTATTACGCCCGCGCGCGGAACATGCACGCCTGCGCCCGGATCGTGGCGGAGCACTATGGCGGCGCGTTTCCCCGCACCGAGGAGGACCTGCTGCGCTTGCCCGGTATCGGCGCTTACACGGCCGCCGCGATTGCCGCGATAGCCTTCGATGTGCCGGCGACGGTGGTCGATGGCAATGTGGAGCGGGTGGTGGCGCGCCTGTTTGCCGTCACCGAGCCCCTGCCCGATGCCAAGCCGACGTTGAAGCGGCTCGCCGCCGGGCTTACGCCGCAGCACCGCCCCGGCGATTACGCCCAGGCCATGATGGACCTCGGCGCAACGCTGTGCTCGCCGCGCTCGCCCTCCTGCCTTGTCTGCCCGGTTGCGCGCTTCTGCGCCGCCCACAAGGCCGGCATTGCGGCGGACCTGCCGCGCCGCTTGCCGAAGCCCGAGCGTCCGCTTCGCCTAGGTGCGGCGTTCGTCGCCCTGACCGAAGACGGATATGTGCTGCTGCGGCAACGCGGCGAGCGGGGACTGCTGGCGGGGATGATGGAGGTTCCTTCCACGCCGTGGGGCGAGGAGCCGCCTGCCGCGGAAGACGCTCCCCTGCTCGCTCCGGTGGAAGGCTTGTGGCTCAAGCTGCCGGGCCGCGTCAGCCATACCTTCACCCATTTCCAGCTCGAACTCGACATTTACCGGGCGCATGTGCCGCGCGACACGCAGCTGCGCCTTGCCGCCCTGCCGGAGCACTGCCGCTGGGTGCGCCGCGACGACCTCCACCGCGAGGCCCTCCCCACCGTGATGCGCAAGATCCTTGCCGCCGCGCTCGAAAAGCCACTCGCCGCCATCAGCCCGAAACGAACCGTCATGGCCGCGCAATGAGACGGTCGAGCGTCTCGATGGTGGAGGCATCAGCGCGGCCGTTGACGAGCGCAGGGCGGAAATGCCGCTGGAACGCCGCCACCACGAATTCCGTGTGCTCGTCATAAAGCCCGGTCGGCTCGATCCAGTAGCCATAGGCGCGCAACTGCCGCTGCAGCCGCATGACCGCATTGCCCGCATCGTTCCGGCCGAGGCCGTCATCGCCGGCGATGGGCACGGGCTCGACATAATGGCCGATGCCGCTTGCTGCCAGCCGGGCCCAGTCGAACGCCTCGCCGGGGTCGCGCTTGCGGCGCGGCGCCACGTCGGAATGGGCCAGCACCCGGCGTGCCGGAATGCGATGCCGCTGTATGATGTCAAGGCACAGGGCCTCGACCGCCCGCATCTGCTTATCCGGGAAAGGCGGGCAGCCGTGTTCATGCCCCGGATTGTGGATCTCGATGCCGATCGAGCAGGAGTTGATGTCGTCCACCCCCGCCCAGTGCGCCGCGCCCGCATGCCAGGCGCGATAGGCCTCGCCCACCATTTGCGTGATGCTCCCTGCCTCGTCGATCACATAATGCGCGGAGACCTTCGATTGCGGATCGGCCAGCCATGCAATGGCTTTCTCCGCGCAGGTCATGCCGGTGTAGTGCAGGAGCAGCATGTCGGGTGCGAAGCCCGCGCGGCGCGGCTCGAAATTCGGCGAGGGCGCAAGGCGGGCGGCAAGCGGCGTGTCAGGAGTGAGCAGCATCTCTGGCATGGTTGGAAGCCGTTGCAAGCGGAAACCGCGCAAAGGCTAGTTCCCTCATAACGTCAAGCAAAGCGGAAAAGCGGCGGCGGGTTCGCGTTGCGCCTGCGCCGTTTTGCCCCGACTTGCCTCAGGAAAGAAATTCCGCTAACAAAAACAATCTCTTAAATCCACTCTTCCAAACTTGACAGCGCTTTGCCGCATCTCTAAGGTCACGGACATTATCGCCATCACTTGACACGGCTTTGTTGGGCAACCATGGCTTCGGACACAACGCCAAACGATGAAAAAGGCACGATTTCCGAGGTCGACCGGCGCGACTTGAAACAGCGCCTCGACGATTTGGGCGGAAAACTCGATGCGGTCAAAAGCCGCCAGCCCAAGGATGTCGAGGACAATCAACGCAGCTCCGCCATGGGCATGGCCTTCCGGCTGTCGGTCGAGATGGTGGCGGGCGTGATCGTGGGCGGCGTCCTTGGCTATGCGCTCGACACTTGGTTCGGGACATGGCCGGTGCTGCTTATCCTGTGTCTGATTTTCGGCGCATCGGCGGGCATTTTCAATGCCATCCGCGCCGCAAGAAAGATGCAGAATTCGGTTTGAATTGCGCTTAATGCGGTTTGAAGCAAGCCCTTGAACGATGGGGATCGGGAGTGTCGGCTCAGAAAACGAATGCGATTGAAGCGGCGCATGGCGCAGCCCAAGCCGTCGAAAAGAAATTCGATCCAATGCACCAGTTCGAGATCGAGCGCATCATCCCCATCAATCTTTTCGGCATCGATGCCTCCTTCACCAATTCTTCGTTGTGGATGGTGATCGCCGTGGTTCTCATCGGCGGATTTCTGGTTTATGCGATGCGGGAAGGATCGCTCGTGCCAAGCCGTGTGCAATCCGTGGCGGAACTGGCTTACGAATTCATCGCTAAGATGGTGCGCGAAAATGCCGGATCTGCCGGAATGGCTTATTTCCCGTTTATCTTCACGCTGTTCCTGTTCATTCTTTCGTTGAACATGCTCGGCATGATCCCCGGCTCGTTCACGGTGACAAGCCATATCGCGGTGACGTTCGCTCTTGCCGCTATGGTGTTTGTTGTCGTCACGGCCATCGGTTTCATCAAGCACGGGGTGGGCTTCTTGAAGCTGTTCGTCCCCTCCGGCGTGCCGATGGTCCTGGTGCCGCTGCTGGTGATCATCGAAGTATTCTCTTACCTGACGCGGCCGGTGAGCCTTTCTGTGCGTCTCTTCGCCAATATGATGGCCGGCCACACCATGCTGAAGGTGTTTGCGAGCTTCGTGGTTGGCCTCGGCGTGCTTGGCGGATGGGCGCCGCTCTTATTCATGGTAGCCTTCACCGGGCTTGAAATTCTCATCGCGTTCCTCCAAGCCTTCGTCTTCACCGTGCTCACCTGCATCTACCTCAACGATGCCTTGCACATGCATCACTAATCGTTCACATCCATCATCGCTCAACCAAGGAGACCATACATGGAAGCGGAAGCAGCAAAATTCATCGGCGCGGGGCTTGCCTGCTTTGCCCTGATCGGCGCAGGCCTTGCCATCGGCAACATCTTCTCGAATTTTCTGGCCGGCGCCTTGCGCAACCCTTCGGCGGCTCCGGGCCAGTTCCCAAACCTTCTGCTCGGCTTCGCTCTTGCCGAGGCAACCGGCCTCTTCGGGTTGATCGTCGCGCTCATCATCCTGTTCGTGTTCTAACGGCGTGGAGAGCGGGCCGCGTTTGACGCGGCTTGCACAGACCGACAAGGGGCGCGCCCGCCCTCCCCTCGCCTCGAACGCAACCGGATCGCAACCGCATGCCTCAAGAGAGCCGTCATGCCGCAACTTCAGATCGGTGATTTCGCGCCGCAGATCGTGTGGCTGGCGATCACCTTCATCGGGCTTTACCTGTTCCTTGCGAAAGTGGCGTTGCCCAAAGTCGGATCGGTTCTCGACGAACGGGCTGCCCGCATCGCCGCAGACCTGGCCGAGGCACAACGCCTCAAGACCGAAACGGAGCAGGCAATCGCGGCCTATGAACAGGCGCTGGCCGAAGCACGCGCCAAGGCCAAGGCCATCATTCAGCAAAACCAGGCAGAACTGGCCAAGACACTCGATGCAGAGCGCGCAAAGGTTGAGCAGATGCTTGCTGCCAAAACCGCTGCTGCGGAAGCGGAAATCGAGACGCTGAAGGCTTCAAGTTTGGGCGACATCGAGAGAATAGCAGCGGAAACCGCCGAAGCCATCATTCAGCAGATCCTTGGCACCCCGGCAAACCCGTCTGAAATCAAAGACGCAATACACAGCATCGGCAAGTGACCTTTTCAACCGGGTTTTTCGCAATGGCGCTCCTCGATTACACCAAAACGGATTTCTGGGTTGCGGTTTCCTTCATCGCCTTCATCGGATTGCTCCTTTATTTCAAGGTTTTCGCCATGATCGCGCAGGCTCTCGACAACCGCGCCGCAGATATCCGCCGTCAGCTCGATGAAGCCCGGCGGCTCCGCGAAGAGGCACAGGCCATCCTCGACGATTACAAGCGCAAGCAGCGCGATGCCGAGAAGGAAGCGGCGGACATTATCGCGCTTGCCCGGCGCGAAACGGACAACCATGCCCGTGAAGCCAAGGCATCATTTGAAGAGATGCTGAAGCGGCGCACCAAACTGGCCGAGGATAAAATTGCCCGCGCGCAGGCTCAGGTCATCGACGAGGTGCGCAACAAGGCCATTGACGTGGCCATTGCGGCATCGGAGAGGATCGTGGCGCAAAAGATGACGCCAGAAAAATCCAAGTCATTGCTCGATGAAGGGCTCAAGATCGTTCACACCAAGCTGAACTGACACAAGGGCCGGTATCGCAGGGCCGGCATCGCACTGATGAATGGTTCAACCGTTTCATTTACTGTTTAAAAAGCCCAGGCTGACATCACTGCGTAAGCAGACCATCGAAAATTGCATCGAATTGCCGCGCGCCGTCTCTTAGCCGATTGCGGTCCATGATCTCGTCGATTTTCTTCAGCAACTCGGACGCCGTGCGGTTGTGCACGACCGGATTGCGCTCATATCCGCCCCGCTGAAAGAAGTTCGCCGTCACCGCGTCGCGCGCCACCGGTAGCAGCATCTCGAAGCCGCTTGCCGGGCCGGCCAGGTTCATCATCTCAAGCTGTCCGCCGGTCAGATTGGTCTTGCCCTTCTTCGCCGCGTAATCGACGATTGCCCTGAGCTTGATGATCTGCATCCACGGGCCGACATCACCGTCGAGATTCATCGCATGAATAGCCATGCCCTTCGGAGTGTTGGCAAAACTGACATGCGAACTCCAGCTGTAGGGAACGGCGCGCGCATCCCGGCTCATCCGCCGCACGATGTCTGCCTTTTCCCTTAGCGCCGCCGCGCGCCCGGCTTCCTGGGGCTGTTTCGCCATCGCCTCCAGCCGCGCGGCAAAAGCGGCGCCGTGCTTGGCAAGCACCTCGACGGAGTTGGCCGCCAGCAATTGCGCATAGCCAAGCGCGGTCGAGATCGGGGTTGTCTTGCCGGTTTTCGGATTGAAGCCGGCCTGCATGTCATAGGTGCCATAGCCGCCGGTCTCGAGCGAATAAACGCGCACGATCTGATCCTTGGTCATGCCGAGCCTGAGCGCTTCGCGCGCATAACGGCGCTTGAACTCCGCATCCGGAATGGCGAGCGGAATGAAACCATAGATACGCTTCGCATGGCTCAGGAAATCCGCAACGACGGGAGGCGGTTCGGGCTTGGGCTTCGGTTTGGCGAGAATGCGAAACACGTCATCCGGCGGGGGCGGCCCCTTGTAAACCGGGGGATGCTCGAACACGAAATCCTCGCGCGTCAGTTCGCTTATGTCCTTCTTGCGGCGCGCCTTGCGTTTGGCTTCGGCTATGGCCCAGTAGCGGTCGGCGATGGCGGCATAAGCGGCGCGGGCGTCGAGATAGGCGAACAGGCGCTGTTTCTGCTCGGGCGTCAGTTTCGCCAGATCCTCCTCTGAATAGGGTTTGGCAGAAGCCTCCCCGGCGACCGTTAAGACCAAGAGTACAAAAACCGCAATGATCCGGCACCAGGATATGGATACCGCCATGGAGCACCTCTCGGGGTTGAACCGAATATCAGCTGCAAGTGATAACGAAGTTGGCGACGGTGCAAAACAAAAAAGCCGGGTATGACCCCGGCTCTTCCGCAGATATTTATGCCCGTTGCAATCACTAGCGGCAGGGTCGGCCAGATGCCGTGCAGCGCGTGCCGGAACATGTGATCGACTTGTTTCTGGCGTTGGCCCAGCTGGCATTGAAGCCGTAAACGGCCTGCACCTCGCGCCGCCAGGCGAGCGTCGCATTCAGCCTTGCCACGCCCGGGAAGATGTTGCCCACGCCGGTTGCGCGGATCGTGGCGAGGCACCCGTCGGAGGGCCTCCGCGGACGGGGGCGATAATCGCGGTAATAGTCCCTATCGTCATGATGAGGCCGCCTGTAGCCGTAACCGGGCGGAGGCCCGTAGCGGTCGTCACGATCATCGTAGCGGGGGCGGTCATAGCCGCCGCCGTAATATGGCTGAGCCTGCGCAGTTGACGAAAATCCAGCAGCTGCCAGCGCCAGCGCAGCAACCGCAATCTTCAGAATCGTCATTTTCATTGTTGTCTCCATAATATTTATAATCCCTCCAATGCTCGAGGCTGGATTTCGCCCCAAGGATGTATCGAGATGTATCAGTGACAGTCTGAACGGCATCAGACGCCGGCGTTCATCGCCGTTTCATCATTGTGGTTGGAATGCGGAAAGTGTGACGCGCATATGAAAAAACCGCCAAGCAGGTCCAGGCGGTTACAGTTTAGGGAAGCACGATCGGTCCTGACTTAAACTTGGTCCTCAGTTGAGTGGGACGCGTTCGTGCTGCGATACAGCAAGTGGTTCACGCCAAGCCGTGATGGCTATTCGGCGGCCATCGGCGGCCGTGGCGGGCGATAGCGCAGCACCGGGTTGCGCGCAGCGCGGGTCTCATCGAGCCGGCGGCGCGGGGCAAAGCGCGGTGCGCGTCTGAAGCGGTCGGTGTCGCCGCGCTTGGCGGCATCGGCCAGGAAGCGCAGGGTTGCGGCGAACTGGTCGAGGCTCTGCTTCGATTCCGATTCGGTCGGCTCGATCAGCATCGCCCCGTGCACGACGAGCGGGAAATACACCGTCATCGGGTGGAAGCCCTCGTCGATCATCGCCTTGGCGAAATCGAGCGTGGTGAGCCCGGTGTCCTTCAGGAAGGCATCGCTGAACAGCGCCTCGTGCATGCAGAAGCGCCCCGGAAAGGCGGGCGTCATCACATCCTTGAGCCTGGCCAGCAGGTAGTTCGCATTGAGCACCGCATCTTCGGAGGCCCGCGCGATGCCGTCCGCGCCGTGGCTCAGCATATAGCTCATCGCCCGCACGAACATGCCCATCTGCCCGTGGAAAGCGGTGAGCCTGTCGCCGTCTTGCTCGCTTTCGACGAGCGTAAAGCGCTCGCCATCGCGCGCGATGCGGGGGAGCGGCGCGAATTTCGCCAGCGCCTTCGAGAACACCACCGGGCCGGAGCCGGGCCCGCCGCCGCCATGCGGGGTGGAAAAGGTCTTGTGCAGGTTGATGTGCATCGCATCGACGCCGAGCGCGCCGGGCCGCACCTTGCCGGCAATCGCGTTGAAATTCGCCCCGTCGCAATAGAGATAGGCCCCCGCGTCGTGCAGCGCCTGCGCGATTTCCACGATTTCCGGCTCGAACAGGCCGCAGGTGTTGGGGTTGGTGATCATCATCGCCGCTACGTCCGGGCCGAGCATGGCTTTGACGGTTGCGAGCCTCACCGTGCCGTCGGCCTCCGCCTTCACGGGGCGCACCTCGAAGCCGAGCGCGGCGGCGGTGGCCGGGTTTGTGCCGTGCGCCGATTCGGGGACGAGCACGGCGCGCCGCGTCTCCCATTGCCCGGACGCCTCGTGCGCCGCGCGGATCGCCACCATGCCGCACAATTCGCCATGAGCGCCGGCCTTGGGCGACAGCGCCACTGCCTCCATGCCGGTCAGCTCCAAGAGCCAGTGCGAGAGCATGTGCATCAGCTCGATGGCGCCCTGCACTGTCTGAAGCGGCTGCAGCGGATGGATGTCTGAAAAGCCCGCCAGCCGCGCCATGGTCTCGTTGAGGCGCGGGTTGTGCTTCATGGTGCAGGAGCCGAGCGGGAAGATGCCGGTGTCGATGGCATAGTTGTTGCGGGAAAGACGCACGTAATGGCGCACCGCCTCCGGCTCGCTCAGGCCCGGCAGGCCGATTTCCTCGCGGCGTTCGAGCGGCCCGAGCAGCCCTGCGCCCGCATCGGGCTCCTCGTCGAAATCGACGCCCGTGGTGTCCGTGCCGCCGAT
>Ga0129299_1002984_pt1 | contig 11129 bp, 9 predicted proteins | sample ConPoolayeCmetaG_FD_94477 | JGI IMG/M metagenome (GOLD analysis project Ga0129299, IMG submission 94477) | Hot spring microbial mat communities from California, USA to study Microbial Dark Matter (Phase II) - Cone Pool mat layer C metaG ... | reverse complement strand
GTCGCTCTGATATTCGACACCAATCTGGATATCGATTCGCCGCCGATCGGCGCGACTGAGGTTTACAATTGTGTTAGCCAGCAAATCGGCGTTAGGGATGATGACCAGACGGCCATCAAAAGAGCGCAATTCGGTTGTACGGATATTGATTGTCTGCACGACCCCACTGAAACTGCCGACCTCGATTGAATCACCGACCTTAAAAGGTTGCTGAAGCAGTAAGATGACGCCGGCCGCAAAGTTTTTGAGGATGTCTTGCAAGGCAAAACCAATGCTGAAACCAATGATGCCTAAACCGGTGAGGAAAGCGGTCACATCGAAGAAACGCTGGAGGGCGGTAATGATGCCTAAAATCACCAAGGTCCAGCGGGTGGTCATGGTTAGCAAAGCTGTGATTTCAAGGCTGGCTTCGCGGCGTTGTAACGCTCGCTCTAGGATGCGACTGACCAGTTTGGCGAGATACAGGCTTGCCAGTAAAATCAGTAAAGCGAATGCCAGGTTGGGCAATAGATTCAGGAATTGCTCCCAAAGGTATTCAATCGTTGGAAACATGAGGCGGCCTCCGTTCGGTATGGATTATAGCCGATTTTGGGCTTCAAAAACCGACCAATCGGTCTTATAATATCTGAGGAGGCCGGCGATGGCACATCAATTGCGCAGTATTCAAACCCGCGCCCGGATTATCGGCGCGGCAGTTGAACAATTTATCCGTTTTGGGTATGAAGCGACAAGCGTTGATGAAATTTGCGTTGCAGCTAACGTAAGCAAAGGAGCGTTCTATCATCATTTTCCCAGCAAGCAAGCCTTGTTCTTAGCCCTTTTGCAGGATTGGGTGCAGGAATTAGAACAAAGTTTGACGGCAATCTCTCAGGAGGTTGAATGGGTGCCACAGCGCTTTGAACGCCTGGCAGACAGGCTTCAACAGATATTTGAACAGGCAGCGGGACAAGCGCCGATGTTTTTGGAGTTCTGGTATCAGGCAACCAAAGACCCCACCGCATGGCGCGCCTCGGTGGAGCCCTATCAACGCTTTCGTTCGATCTTCGCCCGGTGGATTGAAGAGGGAAACCAGCAGGGAAGCTTGAAGGCTGTCGACCCAGATGCGGCGGCGACAACGCTGGTGTCCCTTGGAGTTGGTCTGGTCTTGCAGGTAGCCCTGGAACATCAGGGCTTGGATTGGGGAACTATCCCCCGCGCAGCGGTGAAATTACTTTTAGAAGGGATGTCCACACCGCTAGCTCAGGCAGGGCAGTAGTAACCTCAAGTATGGAGACTATCCACGGTCTATCTCGGAGAACCTTCCGCTATTCCAAGACACGCAGCACCGCCAAATTGGGTTGTATGGTCTCGAACTCGAAATTGCCCTGAGGAATACGGGGATCGATCTGGATGAGCCCTCGATCCATAAACTCCCAGATCACTTGAAACGGCTGTTTCCCCTTAACCCATTTTTCCACAATCACTACTCCATGACCTGGCATGATGGTAAAGACCACTTGGCGGGGGTCTTGAGGGTTCCGTAAAGCCGCCGATCGCGAAAAGGCTCGGTGGATAGCCTGAGCCTGAGCTTCAGTTGAGCAGGAAACCGGATAGGCGTAATAAGCCGGGTCAAGATGAACGTGTTCCACGAAGTTGGGATCAAAAGCGCGAATGCTGCGATGACCATGCAACTTGGAGCGCGTTACCGGAACTTCGATAGGCGCAGGGAATCCCCAAGTTTCACCAAGCAAGATGCGCGGCAGGTCACGATCCATTAAGATCAACTCGACCGCCTCAGACGAAGGGGGATCATTCCGTTTGCCTTCTACCTGGCGGACCAGCGCGCCCTTGCCGTCGGGACGGACACCGACAATGACCGCCAGTTCATCATCGCTCAGATTGTCTTTTTCCACAGGTCGAGCGCTGCCGGTTATGGTGGCAATCAAGGCTTGCAAGGTGGGATCCCAGGTTGCAAAGCAACCTTCGCTGTATTGACTGGCAACTGCGTCGGCAACGGCTGGCACATTGACCAGATCGGCAATGCGCACCATATTGGTAAAAAAGTTGCGTTTGCCCAGTTCTAGGCCTGCTTGCCGCATCGCCGCTGGGGTGGCTAAGCTGCGCCACAGCTCAATGGGGATGAACTCGCCCACCACTTGATGCTGGGTAATCTCCTGCGTGCAAGCGGCGGTCAGGATGCGCAACATCAGGTCTTCATAAAAAAACTCTTTTTGTTCAGCCGTAGTTCGGGGATGAGCGCCTACCAGGTCAAAGGTATAAGCTTCAAGAGGTTCATCTTCTCCGATAAGCAACAAAATGCGGATACATTTCGCCTGAGCTTGCACCAGGCGTAAAAGGGAGAGAATAGGGCCACCGCGTTCACCCTGCTCGTAAAGCGTTTGATAGGCGGTGGGCGCCAAACCCGGGAAGCGGAAATCCTGTGGATCCGGAGAGGGTTTGGCAAGCGCTCTTTCAAAGTGATCGAGCAGTTTCTGGTATTGCTGAGGAGTCGCATGAAGGGTTGTGAACAGAATCGGCATATGGGGAAGATTGAACTTGCGCCTGGCGGTGAAGAGATAGGCTTGCCGCCAGTCTAATGGTTGACCGAACGGAGCGCTGGTGAGAAGGACATCGGTCTCGGCATTCGGCTCGGTTTGGACGATATGACCCTGTCTGGAAAATCTTTGCAGCAGTTCCCGGTGAAACTGATTTACTAAAGGGGTTGCATCGCCGTTTAGACAGGCAATGTGAATTGGACGCAACCAGGCATGAATTGGCTTTTGGATTGAAAGTGAGGAAAACGCTGCGGTCATGAAGCACCTCTCTCGGAACGCTCCCATCCCTCCAGGCGGAAGAAACGCACGGCAAAATCCGCCAGGCGCGGGGCGAATACCTGTAAGTAGTAGAGCAAAAGAGTTTGAGGCGGCAGTATAATCTCTGCTTTTCGCTTTTCAACACCCTTCAGGATCGCTTTGGCACAGGCTTCAGCGGAAATCTTTGCCGAAATCCACGGCACCTCTAAGTTCGCGACCATCGGGGTATCGACTCGGCCTGGGAAGACGAGGGTCACTTCCACCCTGCTGCCGTACAATTCCTGGCGCAAGATGTCTCCGAAACCTGCTAAAGCGCATTTTGCAGCCACATAGGGTGCATCTGGCGGAATTCCTTTCTTTGCATCCATCGTTGAGACCAGGACAAGGTGTCCACTTTTCCGCTCCACCATCGAGGGCAGGATTGCCAGAACCAGCTCTACATGGCTATAGAAATTGATTTCCATTGACTTGCGCAAGGTATCAACAGTCAGATCAACGATAGGTGAGCGATGATATTGCCCGGCATTGGAGAAAACAAAATCCAGTTGACCCCACGTTTCAAGAGCGGTTTGAACAGCGGCGCGGATGGCGTTTGGGTCGGTTAAGTCGGTAGGGAGAACCAAGGCCTGGCCGCCGGCCAAACGAACTTGTTCGGCGACTTCTTCCAAACGCGATTGCGTTCGGGCGAGGATCGCTACCTTGCAACCTTGCCGGGCAAGCTGTAAGGCAAGAGCTTTGCCAATTCCGCTGGATGCGCCGCTGACTAAAGCGGTTTTATTCTGGAAGTACTTTGACATTTGGTTTGTTTAACGAGGTGTGGACTGTGATAAGGTTTGTTAATTTAACCAGAAAAATTTGTGATGGTTACGCATTTGTTTGGAATAATATGAAGACATCATTGGTTAGGATTATTGCTCGGTAAGGTAAAATACATGTGCCAATATTTTAACCTGAAAGTCGTCAGTCAGCGATCCGTCCTCAAGTTTTTATCTCGATTTTTCTGGTCAGGGAATAGTTGGAAGTTTTTTGTGATTCCCTGTCTTACGCTCAAGCCATACGGAGGTTTTTTTGATGGGTCTCGAATCATTTCTTCAGTCGGGGTGGTTTCAATGGGTGGTATTGCCCTTGTTAATCTTTGTCGCCCGCATCTCGGATGTGACTCTGATGACCTTGCGCATTGTGTTTTCAGCTCAGGGGCGACGTTCGATCGCTCCGATCGTTGGTTTTTTTGAAGTGCTGATCTGGATTCTGGCAATCAGTCAAATTATGCGCAATTTGACCAATCCACTAACCTATATTGCCTACGCAGCCGGCTTTGCGGCCGGCAATTATATGGGCTTGTTTATCGAGCAGAAACTGGCGATGGGCATGGTAGCTGTGCGGGTCTTCTTAAAACAAGACTGTGACCACTTGATGAATTTGTTGAAGGAAAACGGCTTTGGGGTGACCAAATTGTCGGCGATAGGAACACAAGGCTCTATTGACATCCTTTACACATTGATTCCGCGGCGCAATTTAAAACAGGTGGTGGACTTGATCCACCAGATTGATCCGAAAATCTTTTATGCCGTAGAGGAAATCCGCACTGCTTCCCAAGGGGTTTTTCCTTCCAGCAGAGAATGGCAAATCTGGCAGGCTTTAGGAGTACGACGCAAATGAAAGGATGAGCAATGAAAAAAACGGTTGTTGCAGGTGCTTTAGGCGAATGTGTCCATGTTGCGGGGGTGAGTCGCTTTTTACAGTTGGCTGAGAAAGCCGGTTGGCGAACGGTCTTTTTAGGCCCGGCAGTGTCAGTGGAAGAGGTGCTGCGGGTTGCAGAGGCAGAACATGCCGATCTGGTAGGTGTTTCTTACCGGCTTACCCCTGAGACCGGGGAACGATTACTAGCCCAGTTTGCCGAGCAAGCGGATGAGTTACGCGCGAAGGGGGTACATTTTGTCTTTGGTGGGACGCCACCGGTGGCGGAGCGGGCCGAAAAAATTGGTTTTTTTGAAAAGGTCTTTTATGGAGGGGAAGCGGAAGAAGAAACCTTAGCCTATCTCAAAGGCGCGTCTCCCTCCCTTTCTACCGAAGAGGATTATCCTCAGGAAACCATTGCCAGAATCTTGTGGAAATCGCCCTATCCGCTTTTGCGCCATCATTTTGGGTTACCGACGATGGAAGCAACTCTGGCGGGGATTCGCAAGATCGCCGAAGCCAAAGTGTTGGATGTTATTTCTCTGGGTATCGATCAGGATGCGCAGGAGAACTTCTTTCATCCAGAACGCCAGGACCCGCGGCGCAAAGGCGCCGGCGGCGTCCCGGTGCGTTCTGCGGAGGATTATCGCGCCCTCTATCAAGCCAGCCGCTGTGGAAATTATCCGTTGATGCGCACCTATTCGGGCACAGATGATTTCATTGCCCTGGCAGAGATATACCTTGAAACCATCCACAATGCCTGGTGTGCCATTCCTTTGTTCTGGTTCAACCAGATGGATGGACGGGGTCCCTGGGATTTAGAAGGCTCAATCCGTCAGCATCAAGAGGTGATGCGCTGGTATGGCAAGCGCGGCGTGCCGGTTGAACTCAATGAACCTCATCACTGGGGGATGCGCGACGCCTCCGATGGGGTGTTTGTGGTTTCGGCATACCTCTCCGCTTATAATGCCAAAGCCTTTGGTGTTCGAGACTATATTGCCCAGTTGATGTTCAATAGCCCGCCTGGTCTATCTGATGCGATGGATTTGGCAAAGATGCTTGCCATCCTGGCTCTGATTGAACCCTTGCAGGATGAGAATTTTCGGGTTTGGAAACAGACTCGCACCGGTCTATTAAGTTACCCGCTGGACCTGGATGCTGCCCAGGCACATCTGGCTGCCAGCGTCTATGTGCAAATGGCGCTTAAGCCGCACATTGTTCATGTGGTTGGTTATAATGAAGCCCATCACGCAGCTACGGCTGAGGAGGTGATTGCATCCTGTAAAATGGCGCGTCAGGTGATCCAGACTGCCCTGCGTGGTCAAGCAGAGATGAGCGCCGACCCGCATGTCCAGGCGCGCGTTGAGGAGTTAATCGCTCAAGCGCAGATTACACTTGATGCTATTCGAGACCTGGCGCCCGCTAAAGTTGCTGATCCCTTCATTGACCCTGCCACGCTGGCAAAAGCAGTTAAAATCGGCCTTCTGGACGCACCGCAACTGAAAAACAATCCATTCGCAGCCGGTCAAGCGGTGACGCGGATCGATGCACGCGGGGCATGTATTGAAGTCGATCCAGTGGATGGCAAGCCCCTCGATGAGCGGCGCAGGGTCGAAAAGATTTTAGCAAAGACCTAAGGAGGATTTTTCAATGACACAGGCTATTCGTTACGTTGTACTTGGGGCAGGTCATGGTGGAAAGGCGATGGCTGCCCATCTGGCTTTGATGGGTTTTGAAGTCGCTTTGTGGAATAGAACACCGGAGCACATTCATGTCATCAAAGAAAGGGGTGGAATTGAGCTGGAGAGCCCGGAGCGGTTACCGTCTGGCTTTGGTGAGCTAGCTCTGGTTACGGCTGACATTGGCGAGGCTCTGGAGTTTGCTGATGTGGTCATGATCGTTGTTCCCTCCTCGGCCCACGTAGATATTGCCCGCTGGGCAGCTCCTCATTTGCGAGATTGCCATATCGTAATCTTAAATCCAGGTCGAACATTGGGAGCGATCGAGTTTGAGCGCACCATTCGACAAGAGGGCTGTAAAACCAGGCCGTTGATTGCAGAGACCGAAACCCTGATTTACGCCAGCCGTTCGGATGGCCCTGCGCAGGCAAGGATCTTTAGCATCAAAGAGACGGTTCCCCTAGCTGCCTTACCTGCCAGTCGTACGCCGGAAGTCCTCGAAGCGTTGCGACCGGCATACCCTCAATTTATTGATGGGGTTAGCGTGTTGCACACCGGATTGAACAATATGGGGGCTATCTTCCACCCGGCGCTAACGCTCCTGAACGCTGGGCGGATTGAATCTACCCGGGGTGACTTTCAGTTTTATATCGATGGCGTCACTCCCTCGGTGGCGCGAGTATTGGAAGTGTTGGACCGCGAGCGAGTGACGGTTGCCTCGGCGCTGGGTATCCGAGCGCGCACGGCCCTTGAGTGGTTGAAAATGGCCTATGACGCGACGGGCGATGATCTTTATGAAGCCATTCATAATCAACCAGGCTATTACGGGATCAAAGCCCCAGCGCTTTTGAACCATCGCTATATCACCGAAGATGTCCCAATGAGCCTGGTGCCGATTGCCTCTCTGGGTCAGCAATATGGCGTTTCGGTGCGGGGGATTGATTCGATTATTCGTCTGGCGTGTATTATCCATCGCACCGATTACTGGCGACGCGGGCGAACGACCGAAAAGCTCGGCATCCGCGACCTGAGTGTGGGTGAATTGACCCAATATGTGATGGAAGGTGACTCCTAGTTTCTAAGGCGTGGAAGCCACCCACAGGAAGGCATTCTTGAACTGACAAGTGATGTCGCCGCTGCCGGCGTAGGCAATCAAATAGACAAAACCCTCCGGGATGTTTGCCGCCCCTTCTTTATAGCGGGAACGATAGAGGTTATATTTATCTAACGCCTCTTGCTTCATCTTGTTATAGGCGTCCAGTTCATATTTATATTCAGCTAACTCATCGGGATTGTTGCTGGTGGGCGGTGATGGGGGAGGAGGAAAGACGGGTGGTTTTGGCGCGGCGGTTACATCGAGGGAGTCGAGGACAATGCCGTGGGTAAAGATCTGCAGGCTGTTTTCCTTCAGAACAGCCGAGACCCGATTGGTCACCCCATTTTGCCAACTGAATTGAGGGTCATAGATGCCTGGATAGACTTCTTTGCGGTTGATGACGAGACCTTCATTGTGAACTTCAAAAGCCACATAGCCGCCGTATTCGCGCATAGCAACCACCGTGTATTGATTGGGTTTCTCGCCGCTACCGCTTGAGCGAAAAGCAAAGCCACACCCGGCATCTCCGAAACGCGAGTCCCATTGAATATCAGCCTGGATGGCAAGGTTGCGACCGATCACGCCGGGAAATTGATCGGCATAGAAATATTTCTTGAAGCCGTTCCCTTGAATGGTCACCGTCGAATCGGCGAGATAGATTTGACCATCTGATGGCATCACCCCAAGCCCAGACAGGGCGATCTCATAGGGCTCAAGGGCGGCTTTGGTTGCTTTGAGAATTTCATTTACTTGCTGGGTTTGCTGGGCGGCGGCTTGAGTGGCTTGGGCATCCAGGGCAGCCTGCGTTTCTTGAGCAACGGCCGTTTGAGCGGCAAAATCAACCGTGGCGGTGGGTGGTTCTGCCGCCGTTGCAGAAGGTTCAGGCGTGGGTGTTGACCCCGCAGGAAGCAAATTGGCGGTTGAACATGCCAGAAGAGTGATCAAGATAACGACCAATCCAAGCCAGCTTGGGCGTCGGGGCGATTTGGTTTTCATAGCATCCTTCCAATATAGGATTTTCCTCATTATACCTGAAAGCCTCTCAAGGGCTGCCATACAGGGGTATCCTGGCGCCATTGATCATCTGGGCCGATTCGCCGCACAAAAAGGCGATTGTATCGGCAATCTCTTCGGGTGTAGTCCAGGAGGCGGTTTTGGGAGAGGGTTCTTTTTGGCGCAAGCTCTGGACGTCAATGGTGTTAACGCGCAAGATATTCGCAGTAAGAGAAGTGCCTTTGATTTCCTGAGCTAGAGTGAGGAGCAAGGTTTCCTGCGCAGCTTTGGCGATGGCGTAGGGAGCGCTTTGGGCTGGGGGTAGGCTGGCTGAAGGAGAACTAACAATCACCACTCGCCCTCGTGATGACAGCCGTAAGAGAGGCAGGAATGCTCGTACCAGATGTAAGGTTGTCCAAAAATGTTGGTCTAACATGGTGGCATAATCGGCGGGTTCGAACTCCTCAATCGTTTTTCCCCCAAGCCAGCCGCCAACCAGATTGATCAACACATCACATCCCCCAAAATTGACTTGCACGATCTCGGCAGCCTGATTTGCGGCTGAAGCCTGGCGGAAATCGAGCGCGGCGGTCAACAAGTGCTTTGACGACAAACCGATTGTCTGGGTCAAGTGGGATAATTTCTCAGCATCGCGCGAGAAAAGCGCTAAAAGGGCGCCATCGCGAGCAAACCGGCGCGCAATAGCCTGCCCGGTTGGGCTGGTGGCACCTGCAATCACGACGATACCTGGTTTGTCCATTATTCTTCTCCCGATTCGCTTAAGTCCAGCGACATGCCTTCGATGAGAGGCAGATCAATCTGCTCTTGGATGCGCCGTTTCCCGTTTGGATCGATGTAATGTCCGGATTTCAAGGCTTTCGTTTTGAGGTAGAACTCGTTATATGGATTGGGAGGGATGACAAGGGGAATGCGTTCGGTGATGCGGATTCCATACCGTTTCAATTCCTCGATTTTGCGCGGGTTGTTGGTCATCAAGCGGATAGAGCGCACCCGTAAGGAGTCCAGCATATGGGCAGCAATCCAGTATTCGCGTTCATCGTCACGGAAACCGAGGGCTAGATTGGCTTCTACGGTATCTAAACCGTGGTCTTGTAAGCTATAAGCGCGGATTTTATTGATGAAGCCAATTCCGCGGCCTTCCTGGCGCAAGTAGAGGAGGATGCCGTTTTCCATTTGCCCAATGGTTCGCAGAGCAGTTTCTAATTGGTCGCGGCAATCGCATCGTAAAGAGCCAAACACATCTCCGGTCAGACATTCTGAATGGATGCGAACGGGTACGTTCTCAGCACCCAGCACATCCCCATGCACCAGGGCAGCATGTTCCTTGCCATCCTTGTTATTGTAAAACGCGACCACGTGAAACTGACCAAAGCGGCTGGGCAGTTCTGCAATGGCGACAATCCGCACACAGATTTGCTCTGGCCCATATCCGTCACAACAGTGTTCGTGATCTTCGTTGATTAATTCGTGAATTTGTTGGGCTGTAAGCGCCATTTTGCCTCCCATTTTGCGGGGAATCTAATCTCCTCCAGCAGGGTCAAGCGGTGAAGGGTTGCTCTCCCGCAGATTCTTTGGGCTAAGAGAGAGGATATTTAGGGAAAAATCCTTTTTAAGGTGAAAACGCAAGACGCGCCGTCCTTGATTGAGCAATGCCTGCTGATCGCCCAGGGCTTGGGCGAGCTTGAGGTCGCCAAAACAAAGGCTGGCGTGTGACGATCCAAACTCGTCTGGAATGGGCAGATCATTGCCTTGCGGGTCACAGGTGAATTGAAGGAAGTAGCCATTGCCGGCATCGCCTTTGTGGAGTTGACCGGTTGAATGAAGATAGCGCGGCCCATACCCCAGGGTGATCGCGCACCCTGTGTGCCGCCGCAGGGCTACCCGCAGGGATTGTAAGGCCTGATCGATTTCACCGCTGTAGGGTAAGAAAGCCTGGATGGCGATGTAGGCTGGAGGGGCAGCAGTGGATAAGAACTTTAGCAAGGCTTCGTCAGGAGTGGCAATAGAAGCCATTCCAAAAACCTCCACGCTCTCTCCATAGAAGTCGGGTTTGGTGGTTGTAAGCTTGCCTTTCTCTCTGAAGGTCGTGATCACCTGGCGGGTAAGGGCTTTGGTCTCTTCGACATTCGGTTGATCGAAGGGGTGCACGCCGATTAGGTGACAGGCAATAGCGGTTGCCACCTCCCAATAAAAGAATTGTTCAGCCAGGTTATACCGACCGGCCAGGGGTAGAATCAATACCGGATGGCCTCTTTCCTGGAGGGCTATCGTGAGATTGTCAAAAACTTCTTCACCGTTCAAGCGCAAGTAGACAAAAAATCGGTCTGAACCATATTCGTCAGGGCTACCAACCGGCTCACGCACAACCGGTAAGATACCTTTGCCGGACTTGCCGCTGCTCTCGGCAAGCAGTTGTTCCGCCCAGTCGCCAAAGCTTTCCAGGCTTGGAGAGGTCAAGAAGGTAATCTTATCCTTGCCATGCAAAGCCATAGCGCCGATGGCTGCGCCTAACATCGCGGCTGGATTCTGGCATTCAGGGGTAAGGGTTTCCTCCTGGCTTAGCTGCACTGCCTGGGCGGCTTGTTCCAGAAAAGTATGGAGGTCAACCCCCACCAGCGCAGCCGGTAGCAGCCCGAAAAGAGAAAGGGCTGAATAGCGTCCGCCAATGTTCGGGTCGTTCAGGAAGAGGGCTCGAAAACGCAACTGTTCTGCCAGTTCAGCCAGGGTGCTGCCAGGGTCGGTGATAGCGAGAAAGTGAGCGCCAATCTCATTCTCGGCTAATTCGCTGCGGCAACGGTTATAAAAATACCGAAAGAGGGAAAAGGTTTCAACAGTGCCGCCTGATTTGGTTGAAACGATGAAGATGGTCTT
>Ga0129299_1002983_pt1 | contig 11130 bp, 12 predicted proteins | sample ConPoolayeCmetaG_FD_94477 | JGI IMG/M metagenome (GOLD analysis project Ga0129299, IMG submission 94477) | Hot spring microbial mat communities from California, USA to study Microbial Dark Matter (Phase II) - Cone Pool mat layer C metaG ... | reverse complement strand
CTAAGGGAGTTAGCCCTCACCCCCGGCCCCTCTCCCTCAGGGAGAGGGGAGGCAGAGCGGCGCGTTCGCGACAACGTTGCGTAGCAACAAACGAACCGCCTCATCACCACAAGTGAAAAGAACAGCCGCGGTTTCCTTGCCGCAGCTTTTTCAAGTTTCATCAGCTTTTTGCAGACGAGAGGGATCCCTGTTACGCAAAGGGTAATTGCAGCGGCTGGAGTCGGTGTTGCTGGAAAGCGCTGTACTGGGCAAGGATTGGCAAAGACTGTAGAAATGGGCTGCGGCCAGCCGTGTCGGCTAATCTAAGCCAGGATAGGAGTTGTATTTGCCGAGTTGGCTGCCGCTGGGCATGGAGAAGGAAACGCTGGAGAGTTTTTTGTCCATCCGCGGGGTGATGGGGGTGGCGCTCCTGAGTCGGACAGGCCGCCCTTTTTTCTACCGCTCTTTTCAGAACTTGGACAGCCGGCAGCAGCAGGCCCTTGCCGAAGGGCTGTTTCAGGTTTTGCAGACCATGCCCCCGGGACTGGACTATTTTGACTTTCAGTTTGCCGAGCAGCGGGTTTTCGTTTACCCTTTGGGGCCGGAGTGGGTGCTGCTGGTGGCGGTCAATGACGAGCTGGTGCTGCCGGTCTATACCTTGGCCGTCAACCGCCTGCGAGCTGAGCTGCAACAGGATACGCCGAAGGGCCTGGCCACCTTTCGCCTGTTGACCAGCCAGGCGGAGGCCGCCCGGAACCCTACCCAACCCAGCTCCGCCCTAGCAGAAGGCAAGCCCACAGCGAGGGAGGAGGCGACCCAGCCAGCAGCGACAGGCAGCCGCATGGAGATGGATGTCTTTGTGCAATCTCTGAATCGCCTCTGCCAGATCACAGCCAGCTATTTGGGCAAGGCGGTGATCGTCAACTATTGGAAGGCGTCGCGGCAGGAAGTGGTGGAACGCCAGGGATCCTCAGCCGAGTGGCTCCATCAGTTCGAGATCGAGCGCAGCGGCCAAATCCACTACAAGGGCACCCTCAAGGAGTTGGACGAATCTCAACAAAAGGTGCTGCGGGACTGGGTGCTGGCTTTTTTCCGCCGCTGCGAAGAGGTGATCCACGATTTTCGCAATTTGATCAAATCGGCGGAATTGCGCTTTTGACATGCTCCCTACGGCCACAACACCCCCGCCCCGCAAAGGCTGGGCGGCTCTTGGGCGCGGAAAATCCAGGCTAAGCTATGACCATAGCCACCGTGGATCACGCTAGGTGCAGACGGGATCCCTGACCGAGGATGGCTCCTCTGGCCACCGCGAACCGGTGCAGTGAGGATCTGCTTTGCTACCGCGATGCCACCGGATCCCTCAGTACCATGTGCTTACGGCACGCTAAGCGAAGGAGTTGCCATGCTGAGAATCGTCACCCAGCTAGCTGAGGCTGAAGCCGAGCTCAGACGGATCTCGGAGCGCACTCAGGCTGACCAGAACCTGCACCGCGAGGCAACCGTGCGGGAGATCCTACAAGCAGTGCGCCGTCAGGGGGATCGCGCTCTGCTGGCCTACACAGCGGAGTTCGACCAGGTGGAGTTGAGCGTGGCCGAGCTAAAGGTTTCGGGGGCCGAGCTGGAGGCAGCCTACCAGGCGGTATCGCCGCAATTGCTGTCTGCTTTACGGCTGGCCAAACAGCGTATTGAAGCCTTTCACCGGCAGCGGGTGCCCAGCAGTTGGGTGAGCTTTCCCGGCCCTGAGATCGTTTTGGGCAAGCAGTACCGCCCGGTGGATCGCGCCGGCCTCTACATTCCGGGAGGGCGGGCTGCTTATCCCAGCACCGTGTTGATGAACGCCATTCCGGCCAAGGTGGCGGGGGTGCCCGAGATTGTCATGGTGACCCCGCCGGGATCCGACGGGCTGGGGGGCAAGGGGATCAGCCCGGCTATTTTGGTGGCCGCCCAAGAAGTGGGCATCCACACCATCTATCGTGTCGGCGGGGCCCAGGCCATTGCGGCGCTGGCCTATGGCACCGAGACCATCCCCAAGGTGGATGTGATCACCGGCCCCGGCAACATTTACGTGACCCTGGCCAAAAAGCTGGTATATGGCACGGTGGGGATCGACTCGCTGGCAGGGCCTTCCGAGGTGTTGATTATCGCCGACGAGAGCGCCAATCCCCTCTACGTGGCTGCCGACCTGCTGGCCCAGGCCGAGCACGATCCCTTAGCAGCAGCGATCCTCCTGACCTCCGATCCCAAGCTGGCCCAACAGGTGCAGCAGGCTGTAACCACCCAGATGGAAGCCCACCCCAACCGTCTGCTGGTGGAGAAGGCCGTGGTCAACTACGGCCTGATCGCGGTGGTGCCGGATCTGGCCACAGCAGTTAACTTGTCCAACCAGTTTGCGCCGGAGCATCTGGAGCTGCAGGTGGCGGATCCCTGGGCCCTGCTGGATCCCATTCGCCACGCAGGGGCGATCTTCCTGGGGCACTACACTCCAGAGGCGGTGGGAGACTACCTGGCCGGCCCCAACCACACCTTGCCCACGGCGGGGGCGGCCCGCTACGCTTCGGCTTTGGGGGTAGAAACTTTCCTGAAGCACTCCAGCCTGATCCAGTACGGCTCGGCAGCCCTGCGGGAGGTGGCCGGTGCGATTCAGGCTCTCACCCAAGCAGAAGGGTTGCCCGCCCACGGCCAGTCGGTACAGGTGCGGCTGGCGGAGGAGCACTAACCCAGCCCAGAGGGATCTCAACAGGGCTTGAACCGTAGTGAAGACGGAAGGTGGGGCAGATGGGGAGCCGGCTCAGGCAAAACTGGCTGGGGCAACTGGGGGGAGCCCTTGTGGCGGTTTGGATCGTCTGGGCGGAGGGGAGCGCCGCCTGGCCGAAGGACATCAAGGACATGATGTCGGCTGCCCCCGGAGCATTCTCTTCTCCTGCCTTGCCCATCCCGTGGGAGTGGGTGTACGACTTGCAGGAGCAGGCGCGGCAACGGCAGTGTACGCTGGTGGGCCTGCTGCGCAGCCGGCCTCTGCCGGCGCCGGATCCCCAGTGGCAGGTCTATACCCGGCTGGTTTTGGTCGTTAACCCCCAGGCAGGAAAATTGACCAGTGTGCTGTTTGCCGAAAACACCCAGACTGGGGCCTTGCAGGTTATTTATCAGGCCTCAGCGCCTGTGTACGACCCCGCTGAGCCATTGGATTTTGCCATGATCCTGCCTCTGGCCTGGCAGGACAACACCCTGCTGGCGCGCGAGTACGCAGGCTGGTTCCAAACGGATTTGAGCTGGGATCGGGCGGTGATCTGGCCTCTGCCCAAGGGCGAGATCCCGCGGGCACAAGTCTGGGATCCACCGCCGGCCCTGGGGTATGCCGAGCTGCTGGGCTGGGATCCCCAGGCGCAAGGACGGGTGCTGTTTGCCGTGGCCGATAGCCTAGAGGAGGTGCCGCGGCTGGTGAGCGTTGGCTCCTCTTCCGACTGGTTGGTGCGGGGAACGGCCACGCTGACCGTCCCCGATTCCTCGGGTCTGGAAGGGGGCTGGGCCAGCGCTGTTCCGGCGCAGTCGCCGCTCCTTTGTCATGCCGGCAACTTTGAGCTAAACATCAGGTAGTCTCTCCGATGCCGCTCCCCCGGTCAGAGGCCGAAGGCGGGGCAGGGCTGAAGGGGTCGCCAACCATTATCAGTATCTGTAGATACTGGGTAACCATTGAGTGGGGTGAGCATGGCAAGACCGCAGGTACGACGAGGCTGGCCTTTGGAAGCCTTTGTGGGCGATGTTATCGTCTGTACCCTTGAGGGATCCCATCTGGATCAGGTGACGGAGATCCGGGTCAGCCCGGCAGGCAAGGGGATCCGGGTCAGCTTTGGGGATCCCTTGGGGCGCTCCCAAGAGCCGGTGCAGGCCACTGCCGAGGCGCTGACCGTGACTTTTGAGATCGATCCCAGCACCTACCCCGGCGAAAAGCGCATCGAGCTGATCTCGCCGGCAGGGCCCAGCGATCCCCTGCCGTTTTTGGTGATGATGTAGAGGCGCGCAGAAGGGAGGAAGCGGATCATGCCGTTGGCAACTGCCTCGACCGACTTGGGCGCGCTGCTGCTGGGAGTGGGCCTGTTGCTCCTGGTGGGAGGCTGGGCCTGGTGGCTGCGGCGACAGCAGCGGGCTGCTCCCCCAGACTCGACTGCTGTTTTGCCGGCAACGGCGGTTGACCTCTCTGCCCTTACGGCGGAACAGGGGGCCCAACTACAGCCCTTCGAGCAGGCGGTGGCAGATCGACCCCGGGATCCCATCGCCTGGTACAATCGCGCCACCACCCTTGACCACCTGAGGCAGGCCCAAGCTGCCCTGGCCAGCTACGACCGCGCCCTGGAGCTGAAGCCGGATTTTCCCGAAGCCTGGAACAACCGCGGCTCTCTGCTGGACGATCTCGGTCGTCAGCAGGAAGCGCTGGCCAGCTATGAGCGGGCTTTGCAACTGAAGCCGGATTTTTTTGAGGCCCGCTTTAACCAGGCCAACACGCTGCGGCAACTGGGCCGCTACCAAGAGGCCCTGCGCGCCTACGAGCAGGTTCTCACCTTCCGCCCCGATAGCTCGGAAACGTGGTATCTGCACGGGCTGACCTTGGCCTCGCTAGAGCGCTGGCAGGAAGCGGTGAACAGCTACGACAAAGCCCTGGCCATTGACCCCGTGGACGTCCAAGTTTGGCAGAGTCGGGGGCTGGCCCTGGTGCACCTGGAGCGCTACGCCGAGGCTCTGGCCAGCTACGAGCGGGCCCTGCAACTGGGATCCGCATCGGCTTCCCTCTGGGCCGGCCACGCCCTTGCCCACCACCGCCTGGGCAACTGGATGGAAGCTCTCAACAGCTACGACCGCGCTCTGGCGCAGGATCCCCAGCGCCCTCAGATCTGGGTGCAGCGGGGCCTGGTGCTGATGGACTTGAACCTCTACGGCCTGGCCATCCAGAGCTTTGACCGGGCCCTGCAGATGGCTCCCGACGATGCCGCAGCCCACTACGCCAAAGCCTGCTGCTGCGCCTGGGAAGGCCAGGTGCCTCAGGCCCTGCAAGCTCTAGAGCAAGCCCTGCGTCTGCAGCCGGAACGCTACCGCCCCTTGCTTGCCTCTGAACCCTATTTCGACCTCATTCGCGGTGAGCCGAGCTTTACGGCCTTTCTGACAGCCCTCTCCGGCCTTGGAACCGATACGAACTCTACCCCCCTGACGCGAACGGCTCCATCGTCTGCTTCCTGAGTTCCAGAGTGCGCCAGAGGATGCGCCGGCAACAGCAGTCCGACGATTCCGCCCAATGACGGCAGGAAATTACGCGCTTTTGCCGAGGAAAGCTGCCGATTTTCCGTAGGGATGCTGTTGCCTGCGGCGAAAAACCCAGTCAAACTGAGAACACTCCAGCTCCTGGCAGATCTCGGGGGCAAGCTGTGTTCTTGTTAACATCTGGTAGCATTTTCATGGCTACAACCTGATACTGTCTGCCTGCAAGCTTCTTCGCGGTTGGTTCCAGCAGAAGTCTGTCCTAGAGAGAATGGGCATCCCCGCCTTTGAGTTGTTTGGGTACTTATCCGGCCTGGAATGACTTCAGCTCAAAAAGGAAAAAAAGTAGTTGTCTATGCTAGTGGCTCCTCAACCGCCTTCTCTCGACGACTCCGACCCGCCGACGCCATCGCTAGCCGCAGCTCCCCTGTTTTCGGCCAAATCCGGCGTGGGCAATTCTGGATCCCCAGCCGTGCGTGCGTCTATGGCGTCCAAACATGAGTCCAAACATCAAGATGTTAAAGCTCAAACTGCTGCACTGTTGCGGCTGTACCACCAGACTCGGGATCCGGCCTTGCGCAATCGGTTGGTGGAAATGAACCTGGGTTTGGTGCGCAAAGAAGCTCATCACTGGAGCAACCAATGCAGTGAGGGGTACGATGACTTGGTACAAATCGGCTGCTTGGGTTTGATTCAAGCCATTGAACGCTTTGATATTACCCGTGGCCTGGCTTTTAGCTCTTTTGCCATGCCCTACATTCGCGGAGAAATTCAGCACTACCTGCGGGACAAAAGCCCGGCACTGCGGATCCCACGCCGCTGGACGACTCTACAGCGACAAGCCAAGAAGGTGATCGCCCGTCTGCGGCAAGAGTTGGGCCGTCCCCCCTCTGAGGCTGAGGTGAAAGAAGCTTTGCAACTGACGGACCGGGAATGGCAAGAGATGGAACTGGCTCAACAAAATAGCCTTTTGCTCAGCCTCGATGCCCCCATTCAAACTGGGGAAGACAGCGTTGTTTTGGGCGAGGTCGTTCCGGATCAACGCTACCGCAGTTTTCAACTGGCCGAAGAAGATCGCATTCGCCTACAACATGCCTTGGCCAAGCTGGAAGAGCGCACCCGCCAGATTTTAGAATTTGTCTTCTTCTACGACCTCACCCAAAAAGAAACGGCAGAGCGGCTGGGGATCAGCGCCGTTACTGTTTCCCGCCAGGTCAAAAAGGGGCTGGAACGCCTGGCCAAGTTGTTGAATCAAGATATTTTTTAATTAAAGTGTTTGGGTCAAGGCGATTGACGGTATCTTCCCACCCAGCAAAATGCCGAAGCCTTTGTACTGCACTAGATTGCTAGACTAATGTGAACACCGATCAAATCAAAATATATTTGATGAATAGAAAAAAGCGCTCTTCTCGAGATCAACCCTTGGCACCTCGCGGTTTCAAGCCTAAGGCGGGCCAGAACTCAGTCGGCAGGGATCCCTTCTTCCACGGCCAGCCCAACCGGCTCAGCTTGGCCCCCTATGTGCGTACCTTGCCCTCGGTTGTCGATGCCATGCTGGATTTGGCCCAGGTGGGGAGCGAAGATGTGCTGTATGACTTGGGCTGTGGGGATGGCCGCATTCTCATCCGGGCGGCACAGCGCTTTGGCACGCGGGGTGTGGGGGTGGATATCGACGGTATGGGAGATTGGCCCCCCACCGTATCGGATGTCATCAACACCTACACCATCTACCTGTGGCAGATCTAGCCCTCCCAGGCCATCACTTCCCAAACAGCCGCAGAAGGCTGGTGCAACACAATCCGGTTGCCATCGGGATCCCGAAAATCCACCTCCTGTCCGTGAAAAGCTTGCCGCAAGGGGGAAATGGAGAGCCGGTAAGTTTTCGACAACCCCTCCAGCTTGGTCAGGGATCCCTGCAAATCCTGCACCTGCAGGCAGAGGCTCATCGCCCCGGCTTGAGCAGCAAAGTTGGGATGACGGCTGCCATAAAGGCCCAGCCGCAACCCCGGCAGACGAAACTCCACATACACCGGCTCTCCCTCAGTTGGGAGCTGAGCTTGAGGAGGGATCCCCAAGAGAGCCTGATAGAAGTGCTGCAGGCGGGGCAAATCCGGGGTGGCTACACTAACCAAGGCACCGGAAATCAACATCGCAACCGCAAAAGGGCTGGGGGAATTCTGTTGCTTTAGCTTAGTCTGGCTCAGGGTTCGAGAACAGAGTGAGCCACAGCCGCAGGAACAAAAGCAGGAGCGGCCAAGCCCGCAGTGAGCAAATAAGGCCGCACCAGCGCCGCCAAGCCGGCAATGAACAGCGGGTCGGCATTTAGGGCGGGTACCCGGCGAAAATCGGCGATCCCAACCTGGTGGGCCAGCTCCCGATACTCGATGTCGATCTCCTGCAGGGTCTCGATGTGCTCTGACACGAAGCTAATCGGCACCACCAGCAACTGCTTCACCCCGCGTGCTCCCAGCTCCGGGATGACCCGTTCGGTATAGGGCTGCAGCCACCGCACCGAACCCACCCGGCTTTGATAGGAGAGGGTGTGATCATTGGGGCGCTTCACCTGCTGCCAGATCAGCCGCACGCAAGCTTCCATTTCCTGTTGGTAGGGATCCCCGGCCTGGGTGACATAGCTTTCGGGAATGCCGTGGGCGCTGAACAGCACATGCACCCTTTCGGGATCGGCAAACCGATCCAATTGTTCCCGAATGGCTCCTGCCATCGCCTGCACATACTGAGGCTGATCGTACCAAGAGCTGATCCGGCAGCACTCGATGCGGGCCAGCTCCGGGTCTTCGGCCCAGAGCCGATCCAGCAGCTTAAAGCTGGAGCCGGTCGTGCTGATGGAATACTGCGGGTAGAGCGGCAGCACCACCAGGCGGGTGATCCCATCCGACTTGATCTGCTGCACCACCGACTCGAGCAGCGGGTGCCAGTAGCGCATGGCCACATACACCGGCACGTCGTAGCCCTCGGCCACCAGGTGGGCCTGCAGTTCTCGCGCTTGCTCGGCCGTGATGCGCCGCAAGGGGGATCCCCCCCCAATGGCTGCGTAGTTACGCCGGGATTTTTCGGCCCGCAGCGCGGAGATGGCCCAGGCAAAAGCCCCCTGCAAAAAGGGAAACGGCAGGCGGATCAGCTCGGGATCGGCAAACAGGTTGTAGAGAAAGGGCTGCACATCGGCCTGGGTCTCTGGTCCCCCCAAGTTCAGCAGGAGCACGCCGCTTTTGGACATAGCAAAACTCAATCATCGTTCTTTATCCACTGTAGGGGGTCTTATCCCACAGCGGGAAAGTGGCCTTAAGTTTTTTTGCAGTCTTTCTCATCCACCTACCCAACGTTGGTGAAAGCAGCAACGACAGGCACGCCTCACCTGATGGCGCAGCGAAGTGAAGCTATCGTATACCTATACGCTTGGCTCTGGGACATCGAGCTCCGTCGCCAAGCCTCCTGTCCCTCCCCTGCCGTAGCGTGGGGTCTCTCGGAGAAAAACGATGAGTTCTCGCTACCTATTGCCGCCTGCCGAGCCCAAATCTGTCGGCACCACCTATATCCTTTGGGTGCTGGGCATATTTGGGATCTGTGGCGTCCATCGCCTCTATCTGGGCAAAACCGTGACGGGCATTCTCTGGCTTTTGACCTTCGGCCTGTTGGGCTTCGGCCAGTTGATCGACCTGTTTTTGATCCCAGGCATGGTGGAAGATTACAACTTCAGGCTGGCCGTCTTGCAAGGAGTGCGGCCCTCTCCGGCTCCCGCAAAAGCCGTCTCGGCCCCGCCTCAGCCTTTGAAGGGACAGGCTTTGATGCGGGAGATCCTGCGGCTGGCGCAGCAGCGACAAGGGATTCTCACCCTCTCCGAAGTCGCCATCGAGCTGCCTGCCGACTTTGACGAGATTGAAAAAGCGCTGCGAGAGCTAAGCCGCCGGGGCATCGCTTCTCCCGAGAACAACTTGGCTACCGGTGCAGTGGAGTACCACTTCCCTCACCTGTTGCGCTCCCCTGGCGACCGACGCTCCCTCTGACAACGTCCTACTGGGATCCCAGGATGCCGCGCTGTTTGGCCAGTCGCATCGCCCGGCGAAAGGCCAGCAGCCCCAAGGCGAAGTAGAACACGCCGCTGGCCAGAGCCAGGAGCAGCCGCAGGGGATCCAACCCCGCCTCCCGCACCATCAGATCCCGCAGCAGGCCGGCCCCCGCCGTCATGGGCAGCATCTGCCCCAGCCACTTTAGGGATCCCGACCACTCTTCCGTGGGGGTGGCCAGGAGAAAGAGCAGGCCGAATTGGCTGAGGATCAACAGTTGTTGGATGCGCTTCCAGATCAAGGCGGCGGATCCCAGCAAAAACGAAAAACCATAGGCCCCCAGCACCACGCTCAAGAGCGGCAACAACAGAGTGGGAGGAAAGCGCAGCCGGCTGCCTGTCAACAGCAAAATGACGCCCAAAATAACGACGACGACGGAAAAGCGCAACACCAAGCTGGCACAGGCCCGCGCCAAAAATAGGGTGGCCGCCGAAAAGGGCGAGAGCAGCACTTGCTCCAAGGTGCCTGTCTGGGCTTCCACCTGCAGGTTGAGGGCGATGTCGTTCACCACAAAAATCACCAGCGTCCAGAGCACATAGCCAATCACCACTGCATCCAGCCGTTCGCCAAATTGGGAGGCTGGCCCCGCCACATACTGAGCGCCGGCAAAGAGGGCATAGAAGAAAAAGGTGGTAATTAAGATCCCGCCCAGGGCTTCTGCCGGATAGCGGAGGTACTGGATCCAAGCCCGCTTCAGCTCGGCCCAAAACAGGTGTATCGCCTGCATCATCCTCGCCTATCCCCTCTTTTTAACAGCTTGAGGAAAATATGGGTGAGATCCGCTTCCTCGCGCTTGAGGTTGAGCAGGGGCAAGGGCTTGAGGATTTCCAAGACTTGATACAAGGCCTCAGCAGAGCCGCCAAAGCGCACCTGATGGGATCCCAGGATCTCCACTCCCTGTTGGACCAGGCGTTCTGCCCGGCTGGGATCCAGCTCTTGTTCCAACTCAATCTGATAAGTACCGGCGGCGCCGGCAAACTGTCGGATCAGCTCCTGCGTGGAAGCCTGGACAATGATTGCCCCCCGCTCGATCACAGCCACTTGGTCTGAGAGCACCTCGGCTATATCCAATTGGTGGGTGGTGAGGAGAAGGGCCCGACCCGAAGCGGCAATTTGGCGGATCAAGGATTTCACTGCTTGCGCTGCTTCCACATCCAGCCCTAGGGTAGGCTCATCCAGCAACAGCAGAGCCGGCTGGTGCAGCAGGGCAACGGCGATGGCCACCTTCTGCTGCATACCCCGCGAAAGGGTTTGCACGGCAACATCCCGTTTTTCCAGCAGGCCAAAGGTCTCCAGCAGCTCCAGCCCCCGTTGCCGAGCCGTTCTGGGGGATAGTCCCCGCAGCACCCCAAAGTATTCCAGGTTCTGGAGGGGGGTGAGCCGCCAGTAGAGGTTGCGATTGCCTTCCAGCACCGCCCCCACCTGGGCCAGCGCACCCGGATCGGTGTGGGGATCCCGTCCCAGGATGCGTACGCTGCCAGCATCGGGCTGGATCAGCCCGGCAATCATCTTGATGGTAGTGGTCTTGCCCGCCCCGTTTGGCCCCAAAAACGCCAGAATCTCTCCTGCCGCAATCGCCAGGGAGACATCCACCACTGCCCGCACCTCCTTGCCCCCCTGCCGGTAGGTTTTCTGGAGGTGGTGGGCTTCTAGAACTTTCATGACGCAAACGCAAGGCAACAGGGAGTGCAAAAGTTCCACCAGAGAAAGGCCGGGCACCCATCCCAGTTTCTCACAGCAGAGCCCAGGCCCGCCCCGCAGCCAGGACTAGGTAGCTGTTGGGATCCGGGCCAAGCTCATTTTGTCCAGCCACTGCAAAAGG
>Ga0129299_1002982_pt1 | contig 11130 bp, 6 predicted proteins | sample ConPoolayeCmetaG_FD_94477 | JGI IMG/M metagenome (GOLD analysis project Ga0129299, IMG submission 94477) | Hot spring microbial mat communities from California, USA to study Microbial Dark Matter (Phase II) - Cone Pool mat layer C metaG ... | reverse complement strand
GCGGTGAGGGAGCCAGCCCGATCCCACCCGCACTCGCCAGCCAGGCCGAGGAGGCACGTACCCAGCTGATCGAGGCTGCGGCCGAGGCAGACGATGAGCTGATCATGAAGTACCTCGAAGGCGAGGAGCTGACACAAGCGGAGATCGTACGCGGGCTGCGGGCGGCGATCATCAGCCGCAGCGTGGTGCCCGTGCTGGTCGGGAGCGCCACTGCCAACATCGGCATGCGGGCGCTGCTAGATACACTCGTCTCGTTGTGCCCCTCGCCGCTTGACTTGGGGCCGGTGAAGGCACAGGGGGCCGAGGGCGAGGAGCTCGTGGAGCCGAGCGAGCTGGCTCCGCTGGCCGCCCTGGTCTTCAAGACGGCCGCCGACCCATTCGTGGGCAAGCTGACGTATTTCCGCGTCCGCGGCGGCATGCTCAAGTCGAATACCACGGCCTACAACAGCCGCACCAAGAACGAGGAGCGTCTGGGGCAGCTGTACGTGATGCGCGGCAAGGAGCAGATCCCGGTGGAGCATCTGCGCGCCGGCGATATCGGCACCGCCGCCAAGCTGGGCGATACCCTGACCGGCGACACGCTGTGCGACAGGGGCCACCCGCTGATGCTGCCGGGGCCCAAGTTCCCGCCGCCCCTGTACGCCGTGGCCATCAGCCCCACCAGCAAGGCCGACCAGGCCAAGCTGGGGCCGACACTGACCCGCATCTGCGAGGAGGATCCCACGCTGCGCTGGCACCAGGAGCCGAGCACCCAACAGACAATCCTGGAGGGGATGGGCGATACACACGTCGAGATCGCGGTGCGCCGCATGCAGAACCGCTTCGACGTCGCCGTCGAAACCTCGACGCCGAAAGTGCCGTACCGCGAGACGATCACGCGCGTCCACGCCGATAGCTACCGCCATAAGAAGCAGACCGGTGGCGCGGGCCAGTTCGCCGAGGTCCATATGCGGCTGGAGCCACTACCCCCCGATTCCGGCTTCGAGTTCGGGTGGGAAGTCTTCGGTGGCGCCATCTCACGCTCGTTCGAATCCTCCATTCAGAAAGGCGTCAAGTCGGTGATGGCCCAGGGAGTCATCGCCGGCTACCCGGTGGTGGACGTCAAGGCCGTGGTCTACGACGGCAAAGAGCACCCCGTCGACTCGAAGGATATCGCCTTCCAGATCGCCGGCCGCGAGGTATTCAAGAAGGTGATGCTGGAGGCGGGGCCGGTCCTACTCGAGCCGATCTACCGTGTCACGATCACGGTGCCCGAGGAGTACACCGGCGATATTATGGGTGACCTGAACACCAAGCGAGCACGTGTGCAGGGGATTGACCAGATCGGGCGCAAGTCGGTGATCACGGCGCTGGTGCCGCTGGCCGAGATGCAGCGCTACGCCACTGACCTGCGCAGCCTGACGCAGGGGCGGGGCGTCTTCACGATGGAGCTCGACCACTACGAGAACGTGCCGCCGCACCTGGCTCAGGCGATCATCGAGGCCCACAAGCGCGAAGAACAAGAGAAGTCCTGAGCGACCTCCGAACGGCTCGAGCGTCAGAGCCTCCCGCAGGTTGTGAACCCGCGGGAGGCTCACTATAATAGGCGCATGGGATCTGCTCGACAACCCGACCCTTGCTGCCCTCCCGCCTTTCATGTGATGGTGAAACCGGTGGGCGGGGAGTGCAACTTGCGCTGCGCCTACTGCTACTACTTGCCCAAGACGCGCCTGTACCCGCACAGCCACTTCCGGATGGACGAGGCCCTGCTCGAGGAGTTCACGCGTCAGTACATCGCGGCTCAGCGCGTGCCGGAGGTAAACTTCGCCTGGCAAGGCGGTGAGCCGCTGCTGATGGGGTCAGCGTTCTACGAAAGGGCGGTTGCGCTTCAGCGGCGGTTTCGCCCGACGGGCGTGCGCATCACGAACGCTCTGCAGACCAACGGCACACTGCTCGATGCGGATTGGTGCCGGTTCTTCCGTCAGCACGACTTCCTGATCGGCTTGAGCCTGGATGGACCGCGCGAGGTGCACGATGCCTACCGACGCGACCGCGCCGGCCGTCCTACCTTCAACCGCGTGATGGAAGGGCTTGCCGCCCTACACGAGCACGGGGTTGCGTTCAATATTCTGACGACCGTGCACGCCGCCAACGCCCACTACCCGCTGGAGGTGTATCGCTTCTTGCGCGATGAGGCCGGGGCGCGCTTCATCCAGTTCATCCCCATCGTCGAACGCAACGCAGCGCACGGGTGCCCGACCACAGGGGTCTCGGAGCGATCGGTCAGCGGAGCGCAGTACGGGCGCTTCCTCAGCGCGATCTTCGACGAATGGGTGCGGCGTGACGTCGGCCAGGTGTTCGTTCAGACGTTCGACATCGCGTTGGCAGCCTGGATGGGCGAACGCCCAGGCCTGTGCGTCGCCAGCCCCACGTGTGGCACGGCGATGGTGCTTGAGCACAACGGCGACCTGTATGCCTGCGATCACTTCGTCGAGCCACGTTACCGCCTGGGGAACATCGCCCAGACGCCGCTGGTTGAGCTCGTCGGCTGTCCGCAGCAGCGTGCGTTTGGGGAGGCCAAGCGGGCGACGTTGCCGCAGATGTGCCGCTCGTGCCCGGTGCTCTTTGCCTGCCAGGGAGGCTGCCCCAAAGACCGTCTGTTGCAGACACCGCAGGGCGAGCCGGGGTTGAACTACCTGTGCGAGGGTTACCGCGCGTTCTTCAGCCACGTGGATGCCGCGATGCGCATGATGGCCGCCGAACTGCGGGCAGGGCAACCCGCCAGCAACGTCATCCTGCGCCTGGCCGAGGAAGAGGTCGCGCAGCAAGAGCGCTGGGCACGGGCGGAGCGCAATGAGCCATGCCCGTGCGGCAGCGGCCGCAAGTTCAAGCATTGTCATGGGCGAACGCGAGGCTCTGAGCACGCAGACGCGGCTCTCTGATAGACCAGCATCTGCCAGTGTGCGCGGTGCGCCCGCCACCGTGGCGGGTGTCACCGTCATCGCGGCCTACATCGCGGCGCAGATGCTGGCCGACATGCTGAGCCTCAAGATTGCACGTGTGGCGGGCTTCAGCGTGGATGCCGGCACGCTCGTTTATCCGTTCACGTTCACGCTGCGCGACCTGGTGCACAAACTGCTGGGGCGCACGGCCGCGCGCACGGTGATCGTGGCCGCGGCGGCAATCAACCTGGTGATGGCGGGGCTGTTCGCCCTGGCGGCCGTGCTGCCCGCGGACCCCGAGTGGCCGCTGCAGCAGGAGTTCGCCGCCGTGCTCACCCCGGTCTGGCGCATCGTCATTGCCTCCATCCTGGCCGAGGTGGTCAGCGAGTGGGCTGACACCGAGATCTATCACCTGTGGGTGACGCGGGTCACGCGCCGCTTCCAATGGGCGCGTGTATTGGTGAGCAACAGCGCTAGCCTGCCGCTCGATAGCCTGGTCTTCTGTTGGGGCGCGTTTGGGGGCCGGCTGCCGGCCGCAACGGTATGGTCCATCTTCTGGGCCAACGTGATCGTCAAGGGCCTGGTGACGCTCGTCAGCCTGCCGAGCATCTATCTCGTGCGCGAGCGGGGAGTGGCTGGGTAGAGAGAGGGGGAGGAGATGGCGGAAGAGGGAGAAGGCGAACGTGAAGAGCGCCCCGAGGCCCCAGAGTTCGCTTGGGAGGAGCTGCCGCCGGGCCACAAGTCGGGATTCGTGGCTGTGGTGGGCCGCCCCAATGTGGGCAAGTCCACACTGGTCAACGCGCTGGTCGGGCAGAAGGTCGCGATCGTCTCGGCGAAGCCACAGACCACACGCAGCCGTATCCTGGGCATCCTGACGCGCGAGGATGTGCAGGTAATCTTCGTGGACACGCCCGGGTTGCACCGCCCACAGCATCGGCTGGGGCAGGCGCTCGTCAGGGAGGCGACAGGCGCGATCCCCGACGCCGACGCGATCCTGTTCGTGGTGGACGTTTCGGTGCCCCCGACCGACGAGGATCGGCTGGTGGCGGAGATAATCCGTTCCCACAGCCGCAAGCCGTTGGTGCTGGTGCTCAACAAGATGGACCGGCTGCCGCCGGACAAAGTGAAGCCGCACACCGAAGCCTACTGGGCACTGGCGCCCGAGCATGCGGATTGGGTTATGACCATCGCCACCCAGGGGGTGAACCTCGACCGTCTGCTGGCAGCGGTGATTGCGGCATTGCCGGAGGGGCCGCGCTACTACCCGGGCGACCAGGTGACCGACCAGACCGAGCGCGAGATCGCCGCCGAACTGGTGCGCGAGCAGGTGCTGCGGTATACTCGGGAGGAAGTTCCCCACGCGGTGGCCGTCGTCGTGACCGAGTTCACCGAGCGCGAGAGCGGCGTGATCTACGTGGCGGCGGACGTGTTTGTCGAGCGCGATTCGCAGAAGGGTATCCTGATCGGGCGGGGCGGCGCGATGCTGCGCCAGATCGGAGCCGCTGCCCGCCAGGAGATCGAGCGCATGACGGGCGGGCGGGTGTACTTGGACTTGCACGTGCGGGTGCGTAAGGACTGGCGCCGCGATGAGCGCGCGCTGCGCGAGCTGCTGGGCCACGGATAGTCGAACGCCCTATCGGCTGGGGCGTAATCGGGACGTCACGGCGAACGAAGTGCGATCATCTCATCCCGACGGCAGGTCTGGCCTCGGGAGCCGCCGAATGGCGGTCACCGGTTGAGGAAACAACCGTAGGAGGTAGCGAGAAATGGCCCGATACTACGATGCAGCGCACACCTTTGGTGAGTATCTGCTGCTGCCGAATCTGACCGAAAGGCATCATATCCCAGAGAACGTCAGCCTGAAAACGCCGCTGGTCAAACACCGCCAGGGCGAGGCGCCGGCGCTGGAGCTGAACTTGCCGTTCGCCTCGGCGATCATGCAGGCAGTCTCGGACCACCATATGGCGATCGCGCTGGCGCGCTGCGGCGGTATCTCGTTCATCTATGTCTCTCAACCAATCGAAGACCAAGCCAATATGGTGCGGGAGGTGAAGAAGTTCAAGGCCGGCTTCGTCGTCAGCGACTCCAACGTCACCCCTCAAACCACATTGCGCGAGGTGGTAGCACTGGCTCGGCAGACCGGACACACCACAATGGCCGTGACAGACGATGGCACCAGCCACGGGAAGCTGTTGGGACTGCTGACGAGCCGCGACTACCGGCTGAGTCGGGTGGACCTGGATACGCCGGTGCGCGAGCTGATGACCCCCTTCTCCCAGCTGATCTACGGTGAAGAAGGTATCTCGCTGAGCGAGGCCAATGACCTGATCTGGGCACACAAACTGAACACGTTGCCGATCATTGACCGGGAGCAGCGCCTGTGCTATCTGGTCTTCCGCAAGGACTACGACGAGAGCAAGGCCAACCCGAACGAACTGGTGGACGCCCAGAAGCGGCTGATGGTGGGGGCGGGCATCAACACGCGCGACTACCGCGAGCGCGTGCCGGCGTTGGTCGAGGCCGGGGCCGACGTGCTGTGCGTCGACTCGTCCGATGGCTACACCGAGTGGCAGCGCGACACCATCCGTTTCGTCAAAGACACCTACGGCGAGGCGGTCAAGGTCGGCGGCGGCAACGTGGTGGACCGCGAGGGCTTCCTCTATCTGGTGGAGTCCGGAGCCGATTTCGTCAAGGTAGGAATCGGGGGCGGCTCCATCTGCATCACGCGCGAGCAGAAAGGCATCGGGCGCGGCCAGGCCACGGCGCTGATCGAGGTGGCGCAGGCGCGCGACGAGTACCTGCGCGAGACCGGCATCTACATCCCGCTGTGTTCGGATGGCGGGATTGTGCAGGATTACCACATCGTGCTGGCGCTCGCGATGGGCGCCGACTTCGTGATGATGGGGCGCTACTTCGCGCGGTTCGACGAGAGCCCCTCCAAGAAGACCATGATCAACGGGATGTTCGTCAAGGAGTATTGGGCAGAGGGCTCCAACCGCGCGCGCAACTGGCAGCGCTACGATATCGGCGGCGAGGCGCGGCTGATCTTCGAGGAGGGCGTGGACGGCTATGTGCCCTACGCGGGCAAGCTGAAGGACAACGTGGAGCTGACGGTCAGCAAGATCGTGGCCACGATGTGCACCTGCGGGGCGCTGACGATCCGCGATCTGCAACAGAAGGCGCGCCTGACGCTCATCTCGGCGGCCAGCATCCGCGAGGGCGGCGCCCACGACATCATCCTGCGCGAAAAGGAGCCAACACGCCTGTAGGAGCGAGGCGGGCCGAGCGGGCACCGGCTCCCATGCCACCTGAGGTCCTTCTGCGAGGAACTTCCCACCCTGCGGCGCCAGCGCCTGCCCTGGGCTTCGCTGTGGCGATTCCGCCCGGCGCGGGCCGCGTGACTTCTTGGGGTGGTGGCGCCTTCTATCGCACTGCTGCGCCCGGGCAGCGCTGTGCGTTGGGCTTCCTGTCCCACGCCCGTTGCGCGCCGATGGGCGCGATAGGCCCCCGGTCTGGGGGGCCAGGGCTGCAACCGGTGAGGGGCCATGTGGCCGAAGCCTTGACCTCGCCTCTCTTGCGGCCGCCGAGCGCCTGGGCTGATGCTCGGGGACGAACACAGCGACAGTTGCGCGTCTGCTTGCGCTGGCGCCGATGTGTGCGATAATATAGAGGTTTGTACTATATTTGTGCACAGCATGCGCGGGTCAACGGAGCATTGTGGCAAGGAGGGTACCTCGTATGGGGAGACTGCAGCGGGTGACGGTTGTAGCTGCGCTGGGCGCAATCCTGGTGGCCCTGGTGGGCTGCTCGGGCGGCGGGCAGGGACGGCAGGAGGCAACTCCCACGCCCATGCCGACACCTATCGTGCCCACCAAGCCCACCTACACCGTACAGCGCGGCGAAGTGGTCAAGAAGGTGGACTTCACCGGGCGCATCGCGCCAGTGGTCGAGAAGGAGCTGTTCTTCCGTTCGTCGGGTTATGTTGGCGCCGTGTATGTCAAGCGCGACGCGGTGGTCAAGGAGGGTGATCTCCTGGCCGAGCTCGAGGTAACGGACCTGAAGAACCAGTTGGCGCAGGCCGAGGCAGCGCTGGCGGCGACCATGGCCAGCAACGAGCAGGCGATCGCGGACGCGGAGTTCAACCTGAAACTGGCCGAACTGAGCCTGGCGCAGACGAAGGCCAGCGACCCCAGCGCCGATGTGACCGCCGCGACGATCGCGCTCGAACGGGCGCAGCATTACCTGGCGTACACGAAAGAGGAACTTCAGAAGACGAAGGACCGCTATTGGGAGATAGACCGCGATCGGTTGATCCGCGATGCCGAGCGCGTGGTCTTTGAGGCCGAACAGGAAGTGCAGCTGGCGGAGGCGCGCCTGCAGCAGGCGCGCCAGGCCGTCGCCACGCATACCTACAACGTCCAGATCCAGGAGCTGCAGGTTGAGCAGGCCCGCCGCCAGCTCGAGCAGCTCAAGGCTGGCATCCAGGTCGAGGAGATGCGGCTCAACGTCGAGCGCCTCAAGGCACTCCTCCAGGACGCGCAGATTTTGGCGCCCTTCGACGGCGTCGTGCTGTCCATCAGCCTGGTGGAGGGCCGGGCGGTGGAGGGCTACCGCCCGGTGATCATCGTCGCCGACCCGACCGAACTGGAAGTCAGCGCCGACGTGCCGGACCGCATTCTGGCTACCCTGACGGAGGGCATGCCGGCAGTGGCGGCGCCCGTCAGTAGCCCCGGCGACGAGATCCCGGCGCAGATCCGCCGGTTGCCCTACCCGTACGGTGGCGGCGGCCGCTCCACGGGTGTGGGGGAAGAGGACAAATCCACGCGTGTCTCGCTCGATATGAAGGCGGCTGGCAACCGCTTCAAGTTGGGCGACCTGGTGCGCGTGACTGTGGTGCTCGAACGCAAGCAAGACGTGCTGTGGCTGCCGCCACAGGCGATCCGCACCTTCGAGGGCCGGCGCTTCGTTGTGGTACAGGAAGAGGGCGGCCAGCGCCGCGTGGACATCAAGGTCGGCATTCAGGGCGAGGACCGCGTCGAGATCCTGGAGGGCCTGACCGAGGGTCAGGTCGTGGTTGGGCCATAGGCCAGGGGTGAGCAGCGTATGAACGTACTGCTTCGCGCATGGGCGATCTTCGTCATCGCCACCAAGCGCCTGCTCTCGCAGCGTTGGCTGGCGCTGGCGACGGTAGTGGGCCTGATCGCCTCGGTAGCGCTGACGATGAGCGTGCCCCTGTATGCCGACGCGGTCTACTATCGCGTCCTGCAGGAGCAACTGCTCGGTAGCACCGATGGGGGGGGCAGCCAACGGCTCTACCCGCCGTTCGCTTTCATGTTCCGCTACATCGGCGCGTGGACGGGCGCGGTTGAGTGGGAAGACATCGAGAAGGTAGATACCTACCTGGTGAATATGGGGCCTGCGGCCCTGGGCCTGCCCGAGAAGCGCATCGTGCGCTACTTCAAGACGAACAACTTCCAGATGTTCCCTCAAGAGGACATCGTCTATGCGGACGTGCGCGATCCACTGGCATGGGTCAGCTTTGCGTGTGCCAGCGACTTGCAGAACCACATTACGATCCTGGAGGGCACGTTCCCGGCACCGGCGGTGAGCGCACCCGACAGCACCATTGATGTGATGATCAGCGAGCCGCTGGCGACGGAACTGGGCCTGCAGATCGGCGAGACCTACATTGCCTTTGCCCGTCGCAAGACGGAAACAGGCAGGCAGACCACGCAGATCCCCATCCACATCGTGGGCGTGTGGCGCCCCACCGATCCGACTGAGGAATACTGGTTCTACAATCCGACGGCTTTCGACGATGTGCTGTTCGTGCCGGAAGAGACCTATATGAACCGCCTCAGCCCGTACCTGGATGACGAGATCTACCAGGCGCTGTGGTACCTGGTCTTGGATGGCTCGGACGTGCATTCGAGCGATGCGGTGCCGCTCTTGATGCGCATCGCCGCAGTGCAGCAGCGCTCCTCGGCGCTGCTGCCAGATATCCGCCTCGATGTCTCGCCAGTGGACGCGTTGCGGCAGTACTGGCGCTCGTCCCGGCTGCTGACGGTACTGTTGTATGCCTTCAGCGTGCCGATCATCGGCCTGATCCTGGCCTTCATCGGCCTGGTGGTCAGCCTGGCAGTGAGCCGCCAGCGCAACGAGATCGCCGTGCTGCGCAGCCGCGGCGCGACCGCGATCCAGGTGATCGGCATCGCCTTCCTGGAAGGGCTCGTGCTGGCAGCGCTGGCGCTGGCGGCCGGCTCGTTCCTCGGCGTGGGCATCGCCCAGATGATCGGCAAGGCGCGCAGCTTCCTAGACTTCAGTCTGACAGCCAATCTGCGCGTGGGCATCACCATGCAGACCCTGTACTTCGGCCTGGCTGCAGTGGGCCTGGCCCTGCTGGCCCAGGTGCTGCCGACGGTGGGTGCCTCGCGCCACACGATCGTCACCTACAAGCAGGAGCGCGCGCGCCAGATGCGGCGTCCCTGGTGGCAGCGCGCCTGGCTCGATGTCCTGCTGCTCATCCCAGCGGGTTACGGCACGTATATGCTGCGCCAGCAAGGGGCCATCGTCCTGCCCGTCGGTGGCAGCATGGTCAACGACCCGTTCCAGAACCCGCTGTTGTTCCTGGTGCCTGCACTGGGCATCTTCGCGCTGACGCTGTTCCTGGTGCGCATCCTGCCCATCCTGATGTCTATCGCGGCGTGGCTCGCCTCGCACCTGGGCGGGGTGGGCGTGCTGCTGGCCGCGCGTCATCTCTCGCGCACACCGAGTTTCTACGCGGCACCGCTCATGTTGTTGGTTCTCACGCTCAGCCTCTCGGCGTTCACAGCCTCGCTGGCCGAGACACTCGACCAACACCTGTATGACCAGTACTACTACAAGGTAGGCGCGGACATGAGCCTGGTCGAGACGGGCGAGAACCCCGAGCAGAAGTCGGCCATGTTCGGCGGCGCCGGGGCCCCGCAGGCGGCCCAAGAGCAGCCGACCGCCGGAGTGGGAGAAGAAGAGCAGCTGAAAGTCTCCTCCTGGTTCTTCCTGCCGGTCTCCGAGCACCTCAAGATCAAGAGCGTGCGAGCCGCCGCCCGGGTGGGGCGCTACACAGCCACCAGCCAGTTGAGCGGCAGCCGCCAGAACGGTGTGTTCATCGGCGTTGACCGAGTGGACTTCCCACAGGTGGCTTTCTGGCGGCGGGACTTCGCGCCGCGCAGCCTGGGCGCGCTGATGAACGAGCTGGCCATCCACTCGAACGGGGTGCTCGTGCCGCGCTCGTTCATGGGCCAGCACGCGCTGCGCGTCGGCGACACGTTCCGTCTCTCGGTCAACACCATCGGCAAGACCACCGACATGGACATGAAGATTGTGGGCGGCTTCGACATGTTCCCCACCTGGTACGCTGCGCAGGACGGGCCGCTCTTCGTCGGCAACCTTGACTATCTGTTCGAGCAGGCGGGCGGTGAGTATCCCTACGATGTGTGGCTCAAGACCGATCGCAACGCTGATTACGAGCAGATCGTGGATGAGGCGCGCGGATTGGGGCTGTATGTGCTCGACTGGGACGCCCCGCTCGAGAGGGTAGCCAAAGAGGAACGCCGTCCCGAGCGGCAAGGGCTCTTCGGCCTGCTCTCGGTGGGGTTCGTGGCCGCCGCGCTGCTCACCGTGCTGGGCTTCCTGCTGTATGCCCTGTTCTCGTTCCGCCGCCGCTTCATCGAGCTGGGCATCCTGCGCGCGGTCGGCCTCTCGTCTGGGCAGATGACGGCCTTTCTGGCGTGGGAGCTGGCCTTTCTCATCCTGACGGGCATGGCTGCCGGCACCGGCCTGGGCATCTGGGTCAGCCGTCTCTTCATCCCTTACCTCCAGATCGGCAGCGGTGCCAGCGCGCAGACACCTCCCTTCGTCGTGCTGATCGCCTGGCCGGCCATCGTGCGTATCTACGTGCTGTTCGGGGGGCTGTTCGTGGCGGCGCTGGTGGGCCTGGCCGCATTGCTCTTGCGGATGAAGATCTTCCAGGCGGTCAAGCTCGGGGAGACAGAGTAGCATGGCAGAAGAACCCTTCATCATCTGCGAGAACCTGGTCAAGATCTATAAGATCGCCGACCTGGAGACCGTGGCGCTGCAAGGGCTGGATCTGGTGGTGGCCCCGGGTGAGCTGATGGCGATCGTGGGCCCCAGCGGCAGCGGCAAGTCGTCGCTGATGAACATCCTGGGC
>Ga0129299_1002981_pt1 | contig 11133 bp, 9 predicted proteins | sample ConPoolayeCmetaG_FD_94477 | JGI IMG/M metagenome (GOLD analysis project Ga0129299, IMG submission 94477) | Hot spring microbial mat communities from California, USA to study Microbial Dark Matter (Phase II) - Cone Pool mat layer C metaG ... | reverse complement strand
AGCCGTTTCAAAGAGGTCGAGATGGAGGAAGGGGTCTCGCCGTTTTTGGCCAAATTGATAGAAAACAGCGCCGGAGTCGTCTCCGGTTATGAGATTAAGCCTTCCAGAACACGCTCTTTTGGTAAATTTTACGAGGAAAATTCTTTCGTGATTAAATTTACAACCGTAGACTACGAGCGTTTGATGACGTTCTTGAATGAATTAGTATACGGCCAGAAACCGATGATTCTCACTAGATTAGAAATCGTACGGCGTAAGACCGGGGACAATTCTTTGTCTGTCACCCTTAACGTAAGCGCCATCAGCCGGGCGAAATAGTTGAGGTTTCGCCGATGCCGGGCTTAAGAAAACCAGCCTATGCCATGGCTCTTTTGCTCATGGTGATACTCACGGCGGCTTTGCTTTGGAAGCTGCTTACAATAGAGCAGCGGTTTAAGCGAGCTTTCGCTCAAGCGCTGGATAGATACCAAATAAGGGCAGCGCTTGAAGATGCACACATAAACATCTTTGGCTTTTCAAGTCAGAGACTGGAATTGGCCTGCTTAAGACCGCCATTTTACTGGATGCTGGTCCTGGACGAGTTTAAAGCAAAGCCCCGCATGTTAAGCCTGCGACCCATGGCTTTGAGGTTCAACGGCCAAGCCCAAGCTTACAACGGAAGTCTTGCGGCCGAACTCGCCCTAAGCCCGCTTAGCATGGGCTTTTCTGGAAATCTTAAAGCCATCGATCTCAATTTGGCCTTGCACCCGCAACTTAACGGGCTTGGTATAACGAGCGGCAGAGCTACCTTAGTGGTCCATCGCTTCCAAGGAAGCCGGGCGGCCTTCGAGCAGGCGGAAGGAGAGCTCGCCTTACGAGATGTAACTCGCATAGTACACAGATCGGGCACAACGTTGCTTTTGGAGCTGCCTTTCCAAGATCTGAGTCTTAAGCTGAATTTTGTTATGGTATTTCAGGAGTTCCGCATAGAGCATTTGGAAAGCTTCTCCAGCCTCGGCCGGATGGAAGGTCGAGGAAGCGTAAACTTCCATCACGGAGCAAGCGTAAACCTTAGGCTTGAATGCCGGGACATCAGCCCTGAACTCAAGGGTTTTTTGCTTCAAAAATCCGGCTTGTGGCCCGCCCCGGATACCTCTTCATTTGAGCTCATCATTCAAGGGCCTCTCAAAAGCCCTAGAATTCAGGTGACACCCCTTTAATTACCCGCTAACATACCGGCATGCTGACAGCTATCGTGACTGCCGTAGTTTCGGCGGGCGTTATTTTTGTTTCTCTCTTCCTCTTGAAGAGGCAAATTACCGTGTCCGTTGGGGCGGAGCGGGACACTCTGTTGGAGGAGATTCCACAGATGCTAAAGCGTTTAGAAGAATTAGTGGAACAAACGCCGCGCTTTGCTTCACGGCTGCAGCTTGAAACCTTAATTAAGCAATCCCAAGCCATTGAACTAGAATTAGCACAGGAAAAAGAAAATCTTAAAAGTGTAGAAGCTCGTCTGGATGAGGCTCAAAAATCTGTCGAGCTTAAAGAAAGCGCCCATCAGGAACTGAAAAGCGCCAAAGAAGACGAGGAGATTAGGCTTCAAGAATTGCTGGAGCGTTACAATCAGATTTCAAGCGAGTCCATTGAACTTGAGCAAAAGCTGGCCGCTTCAATGAAAAACTTGGACCTCCTTATGGAAGAAGCTGATTTGACTCCTGATCAAAAAGCTGCCTTTGATCAGCTTTCGAAAGCTATGACCAATGCCGGCGCGCGCCTGCGCGATCTAATGATCGAATACAACACCGTCAAGGAGCGGCTCGAACTGTTGAAAACTCAGCACAAGGATCTGGAGGAAGAATACACACGCTTGGTCGAACAACAACTTGGTGAATAGCAGCTGAAGCGCCTGGGCAGAATGTCTTGTTTGTATATGCCTGTTTTGAGTAAAACGTCTGCGGCAAAACTGTTTCCTGAACGTTTGTGAGATAATTTGTGGATTCACAAAATACCCATTAGTACCGCAGACTTGCCTCGGTTTTATATTTAGTGTATACTTTGAAATTCCCAACACAGATACGTAAACGGGTATTTCTTTTGACAGTGGGGTGAAAATGTCGCGAGATACCAAGAACCTTAAGCACTTAAGCGATTCTTACGTGAATCAAATCAACATTCTTAAGGCTCTTTACCGGCAAACCGAGCCGCCTGATTCTCCCAGACAGTTTGACATCTCAACCATCGCTGAATTAAGCGGCGTTAACGATGAAAAAGAAATTCAGCGCTACCTTTACATCTTGGAGGGGCATAAACTTGTAGCACCTCATCCTCCGGGTGATTTCACGTCTAAATTCTGGCATATTACCGAAGACGGCATGCGTGCGGTGAGGGTAATCGAACGTGAATTTGCTAATTGACCCCCGCGCGGCCGGATTTAAGAAGCGGCAAAGCGCCGCTGTGTTAGTTGCAGCGGCCTAGCCGGTAACTCTACAATGAACTTGGCGCCGCAGGGCTGATTATCGTAAACACGAATCTCGCCTTGATGATCGGAAACAATCGAAGTTACAATTGCCAATCCGAGGCCGGTCCCGCCCTGCTTGGTGCTGAAATAAGGTTCAAAGATGCGGGCTTTGTCGGCGTTTTTAATACCCGGGCCATTGTCACTGATTTCAAAGCTGGCTATACGCCGACGGCGATCATAGCGGCTGCGAATCATAATGCGGGGTCCAGCCTGCGGGGCATAGGTGTCAGGCGGAATACTGTTCAAAGCGGTGATGGCGTTGTCAATCAGATTGATCAAAATGCGCCGGATTTGCTCGGCGTCCATGAGTATTTCCGGCATTTCATTGTCGGCAATAAATTGAAAAATAATCTCGGAGTGGCTTTGCGCAAAGGGCGCGATGGCGTCGGAAATCAAACTATTTAAGTTGCCCTGTTTAAATTCAGCCCGCGGCATGCGGGCAAAATGGCTGAACTCATCCGCCAGACGCTTAATCGAATCAACATGCTCAACGATGGTCTGTGCACAATCGACAATCTTCGGACCGGCATCCGTCGGCTCCTGACTGACTAATTTACTCAAGCGTTGAGCCGATAATCTAATCGGCGTAAGCGGATTTTTTATCTCATGCGCAATGCGTTGAGCAACTTCACGCCAAGCGGACATATGCTGAGCGCGGGATAATTCAGTGATGTCATCAAATAGCAAAACATAACCAATCAGTTGTCCAACATCATCTTTAATCCGGCCGGCGGTGCACAAAATCTTAAGCTGCCGCCCCTGATTAATCACCTCGATTTGCCGCTCCTTGATGGTGGGAGCCGGGCGCCCTTCTTCGCTGCTTTCCTCCAGGATCTCAAGCAAGGGCTGAATCTGCTGATAGTCATCGTTCCTCAACACCGCCATGAGCGGACGCCCGATGGCAGCGTTGATATTGTCGATGCTGAAGCTACGGGCTGCGGCGGCGTTAATTGAGTTAACCCGTTGTTGACGGTCAATACCGATTACCCCCACTGCCAAATTAGCTAGAATAGTTTCAATGTAAACCCGCCGCCTCTCGCTTTCGCGGCGCGATTGGCGGATTTCAGCCGTCATTTGATTAAAAGAGCGCACTAAAAATGCCATCTCGTCATCGCCCCGCTCTCTAATCTGCACATCGTAGCGCCCTTTGGCCACCGAGCGCGTTGCTTCCGCCAGACGTTGAATCGGCACAGCCAGCTCGCGTGCAATATAAAAAGCAAACCAAACAGCGGAAAAAAGCAAAAGGCCGGTAATCATGGCCAAGGTCAAGATATAATTAGTTTTGAGCGGGCGTTTAAAAAACTTAAGCTGTCCGTACTCACGATAGGAAGCATTAACAGTCGCTAAGGCCTGGCTCAGCTCGGGACTGATGCGCAGCGTGGTAACCAAAACTCGCGCCTTATCCCCCCTGCTAAGCGGCACATAGGAGCGCACAAACTGGCTAGATTCGCTCTCCTCAAAAGTCACATCCGACTCATGTTTAAGAGCCCTCTCCAAGGCAGCTGTCTCTATGGGCGGCTCCTTGAAATTATCAATCACCGCGATGGCGTTTGAGGCCTCAGCTATCAGTTTGCCACGGGCATCAAGTAATGAAATGCTGAAAAGACCCCATTCTTTACGCCGCGCTTCCAAGTAGTCCTGCAACGCCGGTGCCTGCTCGCTCCAGCCGCTTTTGCGTAGCTCGACAGCCAAATTCTCGCTCACACGCCGTACATACTCCTGCATCCAGTTGTAATGCTGGCGCGCCACCTCGAGGGCCCCATTAACTGAATCTTCCACGTTCGGGCTGAACCAACCCTCCATGGCGCGAGTTAATAATCCGCTAGCCAGTGTAAAGAGGATAATAATCGGAATTAAGGTCAGTCCAACAAAAGCAACCACTAGGCGCAGCCGCAACTTCGAGCCCAGGATTTTACGCCGCCGATCAAAAACCAGTTTCACTATGTTCCGGCCGATTAAAAAGGCCAGCAAACATAGGATTACAATGTTAAGATTAGCCAACACCAGCACTGCCAGACGGCTGCTGGTACGGGCTGACTCTTCTTGCGGTTGCTGCCAGTAAATGAGCAGCGCAAAAGCAGCGATGCCCAGTAAAACCACCAATGAGCGCAGCCCCATGCCGGCCCGCCGCCACCAAATTGCAAATCTGACACGACGCTTAACCATAGAATCAGCGATCCAGCTGGAAACTAATCCATCCCGAGTCGAAGCCGCTGGTTCTTACCAGGCCCAAGGACAAGAAATATGAGATCTGTTGCAAAGTTTCGCTATATTGGCCCTGGCATTCGGAAATAACCCGCACCGCCACATATGAGGGCGCTTGAACGGCAACGGGATGCTCTTCACCGTTAAAAACATCAAGCGGAAGCTCATCAATTTGAGAGATGTTGCTGAAAACCTGCTCCAGCGAAGTCATGCTGGCTACTTTAGGCGGGAGCCGGTCGCCTAAGCGGTCGGTCGCCACCCGGTAAGTTTGACTGATGGGATCGTGTTGCACCGAGCGGGTCTCACGACGTCCTTGGCCGCAACGATCCAGCCAATACCAACGCTTATGACAAAGCCGCATTTCGTAAACATAGCGCACTTCCAGCCCGCCCTGGATGCATTCCTCCAGAAGGCGACGGTCGTAATTATCAATGCTGATTCGTATAGCCTTGGATTGTCCGCCGCGGGTCCAATTCACTCTAACCTCAGGTGCCGCCAAAGCTAATGCTGCAATTATGACAAGTTTCCAAAACATCTCACTCTGCCTGCTCGAGACCTCCCAAGTTGAGCGGCACCTGGCGGTGTGGATTCAGACTCCGCCCTAAATGCCGATAAGCCAGTTCGGTAGCTTCACGTCCACGGCGCGTGCGCGCCAGAAATCCTTCCTGCACGAGATAGGGCTCATATACGTCTTCCAAAGTTTGACGATCTTCTCCGGTAGCCGCTGCGATAGTATCAACACCAACCGGTCCGCCGCCAAATTTGTCGATAATCGTAGTTAAAATGCTGCGATCCATGCGATCGAGACCGCGTTCATCGATATCCAAAAGCCTTAACCCGGCCTGTGCCACATCCAGAGTGACTTTGCCATCGGCCCGCTCCTCAGCAAAATCACGCAGGCGTTTGAGCAAGCGGTTAGCGACCCGCGGAGTGCCCCGCGAACGGCGCCCTAATTCAGCGGCCGCGCGATCCTCAATAGGAATACCCATGATGCCCGCCGAGCGGAGCACGATAGTCTTCAATTCAGCCGGCGAGTAAAACTCCAACCGCAGCACCATACCGAAACGATCACGCAAAGGTGAGGTCAAAAGGCCGGTGCGGGTTGTAGCCCCAATCAGAGTGAACGGCTTTAATTCAATCTTAATGGACTTGGCTACCGGCCCATGGCCGATCAAAATATCAATTTGAAAATCCTCCAGTGCTGGATACAAGACCTCCTCGGCAACACGGGGTAAACGATGGATCTCATCAATGAACAAAATTTCATTTCTTTCCAAAGAGGTCAAAATGGCCGCTAAATCGCCGGGTCTTTCAATCACCGGCCCCGACGTCGAGCGAAATCCAACACCCAATTCATTAGCCACCACCCGCGCCAGAGAGGTTTTGCCTAAGCCGGGCGGCCCATGCAGTAAGATATGGTCTAAGGCCTCGCCCCGCCGGGCGCTTGCCCGACAAGCAATCAACAAATTATCCTTAATCAATTTTTGACCGGTGTAATCGTCAAAACCACTAGGCCTTAAGCTTGGAAACGACAACTCCAAGTCTGCGGCTTCAGGTCTTTGCATGCGCACGGGCGACAGCTCAACCCATTGTTCGACCTCGCTTTTGTCGGCCTGGGCGAGAATTGTCTTAGTCGAGACCTTCCTGGCCATTATTTAATCCTCTGTTCAAATATCGCTGCACCGGCGGTGCTCATACATACTTCAGCGCTTCCTTGGCAATCTGAGCAGAACTGGCATTGGCCAGGCAAATCTTGGAAGCAGCAGCCTGTACCGCTCGCTCAGCGTCTTTACGAATAAAACCCAAAGACTGCAAGGCTTGAATAGCCTCCTCAGCTGGTGACAGAGTCTCCCGCTGCGGTCCCAAAGAAGGCAGTTGCCGTTCCTCAATAAACTGAGCCACCTTGTCTTTCAACTCGACCACTAAACGCTGGGCGGTCTTTTTGCCCACGCCTTTTATGGCCTGCAGACGATCAAGATTCTCCGAACCGATCGCTCTTAAAAGATCGCGCTTATCGATGCTGGATAATATTTCCGAGGCGCTACGGGCTCCTAGACCTTGAACTTCAATTAACATCAAAAAAACCTGACGTTCCAGCTGATCGGCAAACCCGTAAAGTCGGATGCCGTCCTGCTTAACATCAGTATACACATCCAGCTCGACTTCTGCCCCCAGCTGCAGATGCTCGATGCAGCGCGACGAACAAAAAACCTCATAGCCTACTCCCTGCACATCCACAACCGCTAAGCGCCCCGAAAGTTGGGCAATTCTACCACGCAGTACTGCAATCATTTAGCACTCACCGCTGAGCATTGCTCAGCATTTCCATTTCCTGGTCGTCCATTTCAAAATTAGCCACCACATTCTGCACTTCGTCTAGTTCATCCAGTGCGCTCAAAAGCTTGAGCAGACTCTCTGCCTCCTTTCCCGTGACTGGGACTGTGGTACTCGGCAGATTTTGTATTTCCCCCTTAACATTGTTGGCAGCCTGTTCCAACGCCGAGCGCACCTTCTGAAAGTCCGCCGGGCTGCATATCACCGACCAGTTATCACCTTCATCTCTCACATCTTCAGCGCCGGCATCCAAAGCCGCCTCAAGCACGGCCTCTTCCTTGGCCCCGGCCTTAGGAACAGAAAAAACCCCTTGTTCATGGAAAATATGCGCTACTGAATTAGGCCCTGCTAAGCTGCCACCTCCGCGTGTAAAAATACTCCGCACCTCCGAAGCGGTGCGATACTTATTGTCAGTCAAGGTTTTAACAAGGATCGCCACCCCTCCCGGTCCATAGCCTTCATACATAATTTCCTCGTAATCAACTCCCTCCAAGTCGCCGATGCCGCGTTTTATGGCGCGCTCAATATTATCACTGGGCACGCTTTCAGCTTTTGCGGCCTGGACCGCCGTTTTAAGACGTGGATTTCCCTCCAAGTTGCCGCCGCCCAACTTGGCCGCTACTTGAATCTCCCTAAGCAGCCTGGTAAAAACCTTGCCTCGCTTGGCGTCGGTGGCGGCCTTTTTGCGCTTAATAGTTGCCCATTTGGAGTGCCCGGACATAGCGGTATTTTTCTCCTATTTTTTAATCATTTCGGAAGCTTATCCAATAATATAGACAACTCCACAAAACTAAGTCAAACGGTAGGGAGCAAGACATTATTACTATCTCATGCAGCGCGGGGATGATTTCTCAACCCTTTTACCCGTTTTGGGGTCCGGCTACTATAAAGAAAAATAAAAATAATCGATGGCTAAGAAATTGTTCCTGCTCATTATTCTGCTTACGGGAGGGATATCTCTCAGCGCCTTTTTCTACATTGACCGCAAGGTAATTGCTTATTTAGAGAGACGCACCTCACCCCGGCCTTCGGCCATTTATTCGGACACACTGACCGTAAGCCACCGTTTGAGACTGAACCCGTCCCAATTGCGTAGTCAGCTTTTAAGGCGCCGTTACCGGGAAGTAACTAATCCAGCCTCCCCCGGCGAGTTCAGCCTCGGGGTAGACGGTCTATCACTGATTACCCGTGAGTTCATAGGCCCGGATGGCGTGATTCACAAAGCACGGCAAATAAAACACGCCTCGCTGGAAGGAGAGCACTTTCCGGCTTTTACTCTTGAGCCTCAGATTATTGCGCTTTTGGGTGGAACTGAAATCCGGGCCGCCGAAAACAAGTCCTTACGGGATTTCCCTGAAGTTCTCCGCCAGGCGGTGATAGCCATTGAGGACGAGCGTTTTTATTCGCACCATGGAATTGATTTGGAAGGAATCAGCCGGGCGATTGTGCAAAATATCCGCGCGCGACGTGTTGTACAAGGCGGAAGCACCATTACCCAACAATTGGCCAAAAATTTGTTTTTTTCACCGCGGCGTACCCTTGTCCGCAAGTTCATGGAGATGCTGGCAGCAATAAGCCTGGAGCTTAGGCTAAGTAAGAATCAAATCTTGGAGATGTACTTAAATGAGGTCTATCTTGGACAAGAAGGCGCAGTGGCCATCCACGGCTTTAGCGAGGCTTGCCAGGCTTTCTTTGGGAAAAAGGTGGAAGAATTGAATCCAGCCGAGGCAGCCATGCTAGCTGGCATCATTAAGGCGCCCTCTTTTTTTTCACCCCGTAAGCACTTTTCCCGCGCGCTGCAGCGCAAGGATTTGGTGCTGGACAAGATGCTTGAGCTTAAGATGATTAATCCAGCCGTGGCCCAAGACGCACGGCAGGCCAGCCCTCTTATCATCCAGGAGAGCCTGCACATACGACGCGCTCCTTTTTATATAACTATGCTTGAGCAAGAACTCTCCAAGACTCTGAACCTGGCAGCCGCCGCCAGCCAAGGCTTAAGTGTATACACCGGCTTAGATCTTGAGCTCCAGGAGTGCGCCGAAAAAGCACTACGCAATGGTTTAGAAAAGCTGGAACAGACCTATCCGAAACTGAAACGCTCTGATTCACCGTTGGAGGGTGGATTGGTGGTAATTGAACCTTTCAGCCACAAGGTGCGAGCTTGGGTCGGGGGCCGCGACTACAGCGTCAATCAATTTGATCACGTAAGCCAGGCCAAACGGCAGATTGGTTCAACCATAAAGCCGTTTCTTTATTTGACGGCGCTAGACGGCAGTTTAAACAGCGATAAGGCGGCCACGCCGGTGACCATTCTGTCCGATCGGCCGATGAAGATCAAACTGGCAACTAAGGAAATTTGGGAACCGGAAAATTACGACCGCCGCTATCAGGGGGATGTTACCTTGCGTTACGCTTTGGAAAACTCTTTAAATCTTCCGGCGATCTACACAGCTCAAAAATTCGGCTTCGCGACCTTAGCGCGTACAATCCGCAAGTTCCACCTCGCGGAAAGAGTCCTGGCGCTGCCAGCCTTGGCCCTGGGGTCAATCGACACAACGCTCTTGAATCTTACGGCGGCTTACGGGGCGTTGGCTAACGGTGGACTGTACGCCGCCCCGCGGCTTTTTGTTTCAGTAGTTGACACCCGCGGCCGTCTTGTATACACGAGCGATATTTCAGAGAAACGTGTCGCGGATGAAAACGCGGTCTACGTCTTGACCGATATTTTGCGCGGTGTGGTGGAGAGAGGCACCGGCAAGGCAGTCCGGCGCTTGGGTTATAATGGCCCAGCTGCAGGCAAGACGGGCACCTCAAGCGATGCCCGCGATGCCTGGTTTGTGGGTTTTACACCTGAGTTGGCGGCAGGAGTGTGGATTGGATACGATGACAATAAAAAACACGGCCTCAGCGGGGCCGTGGCCGCCGCGCCGATCTGGGGCGAGTTTATGAATTGCGCTTCTCAGTTTCGGACTATGCTCGATTTCGTTATGCCGCCGGGGGTCACGCTTCTAAGCGTAGATGTTGTAACAGGCGAGCTGGCCGGCCCTGATTGTCCCCTGGAAGATACGATACAGGAGGTTTTTGTGCGCGGCAGCGAGCCCAAAGAGATCTGTCATTTGCACAGCCCACATGCCACGCAACCCAGCACGGAAGAACCTTCGAAAACGCCTACTAAAAAGAAACGCGAGAAAAGCCTTTGGGAGCTCTGGTTTGGCTGACAACAGTATTGCATTTTCATGTCACAGCGCGGCTAGCAGTGAGCTGAATTTTAGGCCGCACGAGTCGTCTAAGCACATGTTTATCCGCGGGCTTGCAGTTCCTTTACGGGAGCGCTATTAAACTATAAATGAATAGTTGGAGGAGCTTAGCCTATGACTCAATCCACGCTTCGTATAACCGCCCTGACTGTTGCAATCGCCGGTTTGACATTGATTTTTCCCCAGACAATTAGAGCCCAAGACAGCAGCGACTCCCTTAGGCTTGCCAAGGAGCTTTCCTCGGCTTTCGAGGCGGTGGCCAAAGCCGTTACCCCATCGGTCGTCAGCATCAGGTCTGTTAAGCGCATTAAGACGCGCCAGATGAGAAGGATACCAGACCCGTTTTTTGATCCCTTCCGTGACTTTTTCGGCGATGATTTCGCCGATCGCTTTTTTCCTTTCAACAATCCAGATGGCTTTTCCCAACAAGGATTAGGCACCGGAGTAATTGTTGATAACAAAGGCCACATTCTAACAAATAACCACGTGGTTGGAGACGCCGATGAAGTCAGCGTCCGCCTGCCGAATCAACAAACCTATAAAGCCCAGGTTGTGGGGACTGATCCACGTACTGATTTGGCGGTTATTAAGATCAAGGCCGATGGTTTGGCCCCAGTTAAGCTTGGTGACTCGGATGAGCTGAAAATCGGCGAATGGGTGGTGGCGGCCGGGAACCCATTCGGTCTGGAAAACACCATTACAGCTGGTATTGTGAGTGCCAAGGGCCGCTCCATTATGGGAGGTGGTCAATATGAGGACTTCATTCAAACCGATGCCGCCATTAACCCCGGAAACAGCGGCGGCCCGTTGGTTAATTTAAAAGCCGAAGTGGTAGGTATT
>Ga0129299_1002980_pt1 | contig 11136 bp, 8 predicted proteins | sample ConPoolayeCmetaG_FD_94477 | JGI IMG/M metagenome (GOLD analysis project Ga0129299, IMG submission 94477) | Hot spring microbial mat communities from California, USA to study Microbial Dark Matter (Phase II) - Cone Pool mat layer C metaG ... | reverse complement strand
GCTTTGTCATGCCCTTTTGGGCAGTGATCGGCACATCCTTTGCCGCTCTTATTACGCTGGTTTTGAATCCGCTCCTGCATCATTGGGGAGTGCTCACCCAATGGCAGCCAGGCATGGACACCATCTCCACCCAGATCTCCAACAGCGTTGATTTCTATTTCAGCGCTGGCCTGGGAGTGGCATTCGGCGTGGCGCTGGTAAGCATCTACCAAACCATCCGCCAGATTCGCAGCTCACTTCGCGAACTGGCCGAGCGCAGACAGCGCGGAGGAGATGCCGCCAACCTCTGGTCCACTCCTCCTGGCCGCGGCGACTGGTCATTACGGCTGTGCCTGCTAGGATACGCCGCCGCGGCCACAGCAGTGGTTGGCTTGAGCGTTTATCTGGTGCCGGCGTTTCGCGCGCCATTTACGCTGATCTGGCTGATCCTCTTCGCCTTTGTCTATACGCCGCTCACATCATATCTCAACGCCCGCATCCTCGGCATGGCCGGACAGCACATTGAAATTCCTTTTGTGCGCGAGGGATTTATCCTCCTCTCCGGCGCTAAAGGAGTGGAAGTGTGGCTGGCGCCCATCCCCATCGAGAATTACGGCTCTATGGCGCAGGGGTTGCGCACAGTGGAGCTGACCGGCGTGCGCTTCACGAGCAAAGTGAAAGCCTGGCTCCTCACCACGCCCCTCGTGTTCGCGCTGTCCTTTATCTTCTGGACTTTCCTCTGGGCCGATGGCCCCATTCCATCGCCTCTTTATCCCTATGCGCAGAAGATGTGGGATCTCATGGCTAAAAACACCATGATCCTGTGGAGCGCCACCACAGGCAGCGAAGGCACGGTTACGCTCTTCGAGCGTTCATGGCACCCGGAATATCTTGCCGCTGGCTTTGCTTTTGCTGTAGCCGTCTTTTGTGTTGGCGAAATCATGTGCCTGCCATCCATGCTCCTCTACGGCGTGGCGCGCGGCATTGGTCAACTGCCGCATGGCATCATTCTCGAACTCTTCGGCGCATGTCTGGCGCGCTATTACCTTCACCACCGTTTTGGCCGCAAACAGTTCATGCTCGCGGCTCCTATCCTGCTCGCCGGCTATTTTGTCGGCAATGGCCTCATCGGCATGGCCTGCGTGGCCATCAGGCTTATCGTTTCAGCTATCTCCATGGCGCCGTTTTGAATCGAATCATTTAAACACAAATGGCGAGGCTATTACTTCAGCCCCGCCATTCATGGCCCTGGCGCTCACCCTTCTGGTGCTGCTGCGCAGGGCTGATCGCGGCGATGCTCTAGCTAGCCAACACCCCCTCAGCGGGTCCATACTTTCCCGCCGCGCCAGCCGCTCTTGCTTTGTCTCGTCACCGCTTTGCGGCTGGCCTTTCCGGCATCTTCCTCTAGACGAGCATCGGCCTCCTTTGTCAACTACGCATACGCAAACCTGGGTTGAGCGTAGTCCATTCTCCTTTCGTTTTTTAATTTACCGCATGAAATTCACGTTGTCAAATTTGTTGCGCATTTTTTTACGCGACCAGCCGCTTGCGCTGTAAGATTTCCAAGTGCAGCTCCCCATCAATAAGGGGGGGGCAAATGGTCGTCGCTGTATTTATTCTGTCCTGCTCGCCTTTGGCGGCTGCCAAGTTTTGGGGTGAGCAGCCGTCATAGGCGAGCAGGACAAGGCCAAAAAGAAAGCAGTCAAGCCCCTTGCCAATCGCTCGCGTCACAGCTCCAAAGGCAATGCTTTTCCTGGCAGAGAGCTGTCATAGAGGACGATTCCCTCTGCAGAGCAGGAATGGGCTTTTGTCATAGGCTCAGACAGAAAGCCCATATTTTTTCCACTTGAATTGCGAGCCAAGACAATACATCCGCTGTAGTTATTGGGAAGTTTGGGGGGCAGATACCTTGCGCATTTGATTGTGGCGGCAAAGCGATTCCTGCGCAGCGAGCCGGACTATTTCCGGCGCAGCGGCATCGGCGGCCAATTGCCGAAGGATATCCGCAGCTGCAGGATGGCGGCACCAGCCTAAGCCTTCAACCGCGGCGATGCGCGAAAGTGTGCTGCCCATATCCGCAGCTTCACGCAAAATTCTCAAAGATGGGCCATCGCCAATTTCCCCCAGCGCTCTGCCTGCAGCGCTGCGGTTTTCAGCATTGCCCGCCTGCAGCGCCCTTTGCCAGTAAGCTGCGCGCAAATAAGGATATGAGACTAACATCGTGAATGTTGCCGCCAAAATCAACGATGCTGCCATCCAAAGCCAACTGGCACCAGCAACATTGCCTTGTGGAAGATTAATCGCCTGCGGCGCTTCAGGTTCGGTCGGACCATGCGCAAGACATTCCCGGCAAAGAAATCCATCCGCTGCCTGAAAAGCGCCCGCACCTACGCAATCCCTGCAGATAAGGCGCCGACATTTACGGCACCGACCGCTTGCCAATGCCTGAAGCGACTTGCCGCAGATTCTGCATGCGATAGCCATGTCATCGCTGGTCTGCGCCGGCCGCACTGACGCGGGTGTTCATTTGCCGCCGCTGGCTGCCTGGACTTTTTTAATCATCTCATCGAGCATTTTCTGGCCTTCGGGCGTATAGTAACGGCTGACATGGAATGGCTTTTTTTTGGCCGCCTTGCACTTCGGACATTCTGTCATGCCGTACATGGGAGGCGGCATAGGCATGCCGGTTGCGCCCATTTCGCCAGGAAACAGCCCCATGGGTTTAGAAGGATCGTACTTGCCTGCTTTGATCAGATCTTTGATCCACGGATTAACCGCAGGAAAGATGAAGGGTTTATCAGCCTTTTTGCCGGGGCAATCAGGGTTATTGCAGACAAATGCCTCCCAGTACCATTTGCCGTCCTTTTGAAAGGGCGAGCGCGGCGGATTATTGGTGTCAGCTTTGATGATGAGCGGTTCGCCGCTGCCGTCTTCAGCCATGAAAGTATGGGGAAAACCCTCTATATTATAGGTCTGGCCGCCGCCCAGCCACCACCACAGCATTCCTACCCAGATGAGGACAATTGCCGCTACCAGGGCTGCAGCAACTGCCTTGCTCTGCTTCCAGGCTGCACCCTTCCCGGTTTTTCCCCGTACGACCCTCATTCCCCCCGTTTTGGCCATCGCTCTTTCTCCTTTTTCACCGCCAGCCTGCGCTTATATCTCATGCCGGTGATTTAAGGCAATTTTTTAAGCCGGATTTTCACCATGTCAACAGAAAAGATATCAGGGAGGGAGGAGCCGCAATGCGGGCATCCACGGATTTCTAGAAACTCTGCTGCGCAACCGACTCGGCAAATTCGAGACGGTTGCGCTGTGGGGTTTCTGACAATGATGGATGCCTGACATTGCGGCTGGCGATACACTGAACAGCCCAGCCACATTGGCCAAAGGACACCCCTAAAAGCCCGTAGACCAATGCTGGCTGGGCTGGTTAGCGTATTGATGAGCAAGGAGCAGTTGCACGTGCCCCGCAAGGGTTCATCGTCTATGGATGGACGTGACAAAAACCATTCCTCTTTGCAAAGGTAATGCGGACCTATATAGCAATCCGCGCGGGAAAAGCATCGCGCATATAGATCGTGGCGCGAGTGGTTGGCGAGGGGTTTGACTGCTTTTTTTTGGCCTTTGCCCTGCTCGCCTTTGGCGGCTGCTCACCCCAAAACTGGCAGCCGCCAAAGGCGAACAGGGCATATACCGGTTCACTGAATACTTACCTTTTCCCTTCTCTGCGCCCAAATTTGCCTGCGCACTGCGCGGAAGCAGCATTTGCCTGTTCGCCGCCGGCATTGGCCTGCGAGCTTTTTATGGGCTCTCCGGCCAATGCCGGCTTATGCTCTTTGTGTATCGATAACAGTAATGCAGGCGGTCTCCATCTCTTTATCTGTTTTCCGTACCCGCAGCCCCGTTAAGATTTTCTGGTCGAAAAATCGCTTTTCCTCTGCCTTTGCCGCGCGTTTGCGCGGTGTGAAAGACCTGCTGCGAAAAAGCTATTATCCGCACACGCATAACCTTATCGTCCACCGCATACTTACGAACAGCGCAACCGGCTCGGCGAATTCCCTTGACCCTTTATGCCATCTTCTCTATTCTACCTAAATACCTGAAGGCTGAAAGATTGCATTTGAGGAGTAAAATATAATGAGCGCTTTGCACCATTCGGGGATAGAAACTGGCAAGGGCGAATCACATGCTGAAACCGCAGTGCAATGGCTGGCCAGCGCGGCGGTTTACCGACGCGAGATCGCAGTCGCGGTTTTGATCATAGTCGGCGCCATCGGTATATACGCGGCCGTAAGCCATATGCAGGAGGCCAGCGAGCAAAAGGCGTGGGAGGATATATTCCGCGCCACGTTTACCGCGGAAAATGCCGGCGCCGGCCAAATAGCCGAAAGCCTGGCCAAGGCTGCTGAAAAACACAAGCATACGCAGGCGGCTTTTTACGCGCGGATGCGCGAGGTCGAGGCGCTGCACGACCAGGGGGATCTGCGCCGCGCCGCAAGTGTGGCGCGCGATCTTATTGAGCAATATCCACATCAGCCGATGTTAGGCCAAATACGTCTATGGCTTGGGCAGATACTCCTCGCCAAAGGCGCGGCGTTTGATGCGCAACAGGAGTTGGAGGCAGCGGCAAAGTCCGCGCCGGCATATCTCATGCCCGAAATCCGCCTGGCGCTGGCGCACAGCCTCATGCGCCAGGCAGAGGCGACCGTGGAGACCGCAGGCCGCAAGCGCGCGTTCGAGGCTGTGCTCGAAGCTTATATGAAAGTGGCGCAGGAGGGCGAAGCACAGGGTTGGCCGCCGCAGTTGGTGCAGATCGCCGCCTTTGGCCGCCTTGTTGCCGAAGATCGCCTGCGCGAACTCGCGCTTGCCTCTGCTCACCAACCAGAGGCGCCGCTTGCGCCAGCGGCAGGGGAGCAAGTTTCTCAAGAGACGCCGACGATCGCTATCGAAAACTCGCCAGCTGCGCCTAAAAATGGCAATGGAGCAAAAAGCAAATGAACGCGACTCCTCGTATCGCCATGGTGAAACGCGCCACCAAAGAGACAGATGTCGCCATTTCTCTGACGTTGGATGGCGCCGGCGAGACGAGAATTGCCACTGGCATAGGCTTTTTCGATCACATGCTCGCCCTTCTCTGCCGGCACGCGCTTTTTGACGTCATGATTGAGGCCAAGGGCGATCGCGAGGTGGATGACCATCACACGGTAGAAGATGTGGGCATCTGTTTTGGGCAGGCGCTGGCCCAGGCGCTTGGCGACAAACGCGGAATTGCGCGCTATGGGTCGCTGTGCCTTCCCATGGATGAAGCCTTGGCGCAGGTGGCGCTCGATCTTTCGGGCCGGCCTTGCCTGGTATGGTGCTGTGATTTGCCAGCTGGAAAGGTCGGCGGCTTCGACATCTGCCTGGGGTCGGAATTTTTTCGCGCTCTATGCAACCATGCAGGCATCTGCCTGCACGCCTCGCTTCTCAGCGGCATAGATCCACATCATTGCCTTGAAGCCATCTTCAAGGCAGTGGGTCGCGCTTTGCGCATTGCCGTGGCTATAGATCCGCGCGAGAATGGTGTTCCATCTAGCAAGGGCATTCTCTAGCCACAACTCGTCACAAGTAGGGGATGAAAAACTGGGGTTGGGCCAAAAGGATTTCCAGCTTCTAAGTACATCTCCCCATAAATAAGGGGGCAAATGGTCGCCGGTCCATCGTTTCCGTCCTGCTCACCTTCGGCGGCTGCCAGCGTAAGGGTGAGCAGCCGCCGAAGGCGAGCAGGACAGAATACCGATTTATACCGAATGCGTCGCCCAGATACGTTGCGAAAAGCGCAAGCGGCTTCAAAATCTACACTTTCCGCTTGCACCTTTATCTTTAGCCGATTATCTTATGTCTATATGTCTTCGGATATGCGCAGCCGTTTTCGAGGATGTTTGCTGGCCATGGCCTGCGGCGATGCGCTGGGCGCTGGTCTTGAATTCATGACGCCAGAGGCCATCAAGGAACGCTTTGGGGTGGTGACCGATTTTGCCGGCGGTGGGCCTTTCGACTGGCCTGCCGGACATTATACCGACGACACCGAATTGGCGCTCCGGCTGGCCGAGAGCCTCATCGCATATCCAAATGTAAACCTTGCTGACATCAGCCGCAAATGGCTGGAATGGCTCGACAGCGACCCGCGGGATGTCGGCAACCTCACTCGCGCCGCGCTCTTGCGGGTGCGCGCTTGCCTGCAAAGCAATCGCGACCCGCGCGAAGCTGGGCAGGAAACGTGGGTGGCCACAGGACGCGACTCAGCCGGCAACGGCGGTCTTATGCGTACCGCGCCGGTGGGTCTGCGCTACGCTTGGGAGCGAAAGCGCCTGTTGGAAGCAGCCGATGACATTTGCGCTATTACCCATTACGATCCACGGGCGCGCGCCAGTTGTCGAGCCTTTTGCCTGGCCATATCCCAATTTCTGACAGAGGAAGGCCAACGCGCGATTGACCTCCATGCTCTGGCCGAAGCAGTGGCAGACCTGTCGCCGCCAACCGCTGAAGCGATCACCGCGGTTTTCGATCTAGAGGCTGCCGATATCCCTTCCTCTGGCTACACACTACACACTCTCCAGGCAGCGCTCTGGCCGGTTGAGCGATGCATGTCGTTGGAGGAAGGCATTATCTTGGTGGTAAATCTCGGTTATGACACCGATACCTGCGGCGCGGTAGCCGGAGCGCTTCTGGGCGCTCGCGATGGCGAAGAAGCCATACCCACGCGTTGGCTGAAAACTCTCCATAACGTCAACTATATTCGCGAGATCGCCGATCGGCTATATGAAATTGCCTCAACCAGCCGGCCAGTTGAGGCGCGCGCACCATAAAATGCGGCATCTTTAACCACACAAATATGGCGTTTATCAAATCTCGACAGTCGCAAGTTCTCTGAGCGAGGCTAGGGCTTTTGCTGATAGTCGCGCTTGAGGAGGATCATGTTGAGTTCGGTCATTTCTTCGACGATTTCCTGGAGTTGCCTGTGGTTGGCGGCTGCCAACGTAAGGGTGAGCAGCCGCCAAAGGCGAGCAGGACAAAGGCCAAAAAGAAAGCAGTCAAACCCCTCGCCGACCGCTCGGCCACGATCTATATGCGCGATGCTTTTCCCGCGCGGATTGCTATATAGGCCGCATTACCTTTGCAAAGAGGAATGGGCTTTTGTTGCGCCCATCCTTGATGGTGAGCCTTGAGCTCAGCAGCTCAGGGTAATCGAAAGCTGTAATATCGGCGTCATAATTTTTGGAAACCCTACAGCGCAAACGACTCGTTGTACAGCTACTTGATTTCCTTCTTGGCGATCCGCATGCCGCAAGATATGCTAGTAAGCATAGTTTAGTGGCCGGATTTTGTCAGGGAGGAAATGGCGATGTGGAAAGATTTTGTGGATTGCTATCAACCCTGCGCCCTGCCTTCTCGCGAAAGGCTGCCTGCTGCTGGTTTGTGGTCGTCTGCGTCGGCTTCATCAGGCACTACGATGTTTTGGGCGTCACTCCATCGTCCGCGCCCTCGGCCGGCGTTGTTATCTGACGCAGAACCATTCGCCGCCTTGCCCTCAACCTGCTCTGGGAGCCGACGAAGGACAGCTTCCCATAACTAGGGTTCAACACATAGCTCACGACAAGAACAGGAGTGTGCGACAGGGGATTCGTCTGCCTGGGCATTGCGCGCAAACAGCGTTCGGCCAGCGGCATTGGCCTACGGATTTTTAGGGGTCCTTCGGCCAATGCCGGCTGTGCTGTTTGGCATTTTGAGCGGATGGCGAAGAGTTTGACCGCTTTGCTTTTGGCCTTGTCCTACTCGCCTTCGGCGGCGTTGCCTACCGCTTCTGCCTTGCAGGCGCTTGAGCGCAGGAGATGTTCGGCTGCGGCTTCAAAGAGCAACAGGTGTGCCTCGTGAATCTGGCCATAGGTGAAGGGAGTCGGCTCGTCCGCCAGCCCATGAGGGCTCTCGTAGACCAACGGCAAGGCCGCACCCGTGTGATAAGCCATGCTGTTCAAGTTGAAGGAAGGGACAACATCGTCGCGCTCCGCCGGTAGATCGTTCCATACCAGCCTGTCGTGAGGTAAGCCAGCGGCATCGAGCTTCGCATAAAATCTTTCGGCAAGCGCGCGCATCTCCTTCCGGGCCTGCCGCGGGACATATGCCGGCGGCCTTAAGGAGGGAAGGCCCTCGTAACTGTGAAGGTTGAGCAGCATGTCCGGTGCCTCTTCGGCCACGAGGTCGAGCAGCGGCCTCGTCACCGGGCTCATCGGCGCATGCCAGGCGTCATGCATCAGATTGACACCGGCATCGTCGAAATAGGCGCCGAGTATTCCGACATCGCCACGCATGGGGTGAACCGCCTTGCAGCCCGGCCAACCGTATGCAGATCCATCCCGACGTGTACCCTGCCCGATCCGGGACATCTCTGCCTTCGACACCCCGACGAGGCCTGCATATGGGGCGCGCGCGCGGCCATCAGGATTGGCGAGCGGCATCACGAGGAAGCGAACACCCTCCAGCAGCGTCGAGAGCGCCGCTGGCGCTACGCCGGCTAAATCTATTCTTTCTTCCAACAGGAGCAGCAGCGAGAATGCCGCTACGATCCCTTCCACCTCGTGACCGTGAATGCCGGCAAGTACTAAGATCACTGGGCGGCTGCGCTTCTCCCGCTGGCAATAGGCGTCCAGTCGTCCAGCCGCCGCGGCGGAGTTAAAGTTGGCCAGGCTCTGGAAGTATTCACGGTCACCATATGCGACGAAATAGACCGGTCGACCTCCAGGTGACGTGGCGAGGATTTTCAACTGGCCGCGCCGGATATTGCGCTCAAGCCAGTGGAAAGGGTTATCGAGGACCTTTACCCACCAGTCGGGTGGTGTTTGGGGAAGTTGTTTGCTATTGATCATTGGCAGACTCCTGCATCTTCATCCCCTTGCGGACGCTGACCTGGTTGTTTCGATCCACGACCTTGGCATCGGTGGATTCGTTCCTGAGGAAAATCGAACTCGCCTTGGGCGCAAAGAATATGTTGTTTTCGAAAAGGTATGTGCCGATCGACTCCTTGTCGATCCAAATCGCTGTCGTGCCAAAGGACGTGAACCGGCAGCCGCGGACCGTCAACTCCATGGGCCGATTCATCTTGGTGATGTTGATGATTGGAAAGGTGGCGTTGGGTTTGTCGGGTGATTCAAAGTCGCAGTTCTCGAACGTCAGCTTGGCGCAGAAGGGAGAGGTGAGCGTAAGAATGCGCGGCCATGCCGATGTCATGTCCGAGATCTTGGAATTCTTGATGAGGATCGGGCCATGCGGCTCAGTGCTCGTATGCCCTCCATCACGCAGGAAGCCAGACCCACCCCCGCCGACGCGATCGATCACGACGTGGTCCAGGACGACATCAGTCACCGGCGTCTTCTGACGGCCGCCGGAGATCGTTAGAACGGAAATTGTTGAGTTGGTCGCCTTGATGTGCCGCGAATCGCCCATCAGGTAGAGATTAGAAACGTTGCAATTGTCAATCGTCAAGCCGTCGCCGCCTGACTTCCAGGCGTCATTCCCGAAGCTGATGACGCTGCGGCCGGTGGCGTCCTTGATCGTCAGGCGGCGTTCTCCCATGCCGTGAGCGTCCACCCGGCCGCAGTTCCGCCGGAATAGTGCGTCCATCGTGCCGCCGTGCGTCATGAAGGTCGGCGCCCTGCTGTCTTCCACAAGCAGCCAACGGCACCTGTGCATCAGCACTGGATACCCTGTTCCGATTTTCGCTTCCTGCGGATTCTCGACGACAATCCTCGAGAGATGGGCATAGCGGCATACTGTGAGAACGACAGCGCCATGTTTAAAATTGCGGATGTGCAGGTCGTCGAGGCGCATATCTGAAACAAGCGTGGCGCTCACTAGGCCGGCGACCCACTCTTTCTCCTCCGGATCGGTCCTGCCGTCGAAGCCGATACCCGCCAAGGTAATATTCCGGCAGAGGTTGGCGCGGACGTCGCCTAGCATCGGCGTCGTCTTGAAGTCGCGCCCCAGCGGCACATCGATGGTGGCCGTCCGCGTTGCCGGATCGTAGGAGACGACAGTCACGATCTCCGCCCCGTTATAGACGCCGAAATTATTTTGATTGAAGGCACGCTGCAGGTCCCAGATCACATAGTCGCCGACGGCGATATTCTCTTCTCCTTCCTCCAATACGAGCTTCCGATCGCCCTCGGCGGCGGGAATGAGCTTCCTATTCTTCAGATTGGTCAACCCCCAGTTGTTGTGGCTCTGGATGTTTCCGCCGATGCTGAAGAGATGACCGGCAAAATGTTTTGGTGTCCGGAATACGGTCTTTTCCGAACCCGCGCCTTCGATGGACAGCCGCTGGATGCCTATGCCGATTTTAATCGGGCTCAACGCCGTATATTGGCCTTCGCGCAACCGGAAGGATGTTTTGCCCTCAGCCATCCCCTTGCGGATCTCCTCATTGATCCACGCGGCATCGTCGCCGCCGCGTGGGCCGCCTAGATCAACGGTTTCGCCTGCATCCCGGCGGACTTCCGTGAAACTCGCCCCTGAGCCGACGCGGAGGGACAGCGGCGTTTTGCCGGCAGGAACCGATTCGCCCCGTTCCACCGCAGCGGTGCCAGCGCAGAACAACGCGGAAATCAACCATGCCGTCGAAAGCAGGCAATGACGACAATTGGTTCCTCGGCTCATCTTTCGCCCTCCGCAGGAAAAACAGAGCACGCGGTGATGCTGCCACAGACTCCGATATCCCGCTTTGAAGCTGCCGCGCTAGAGGCATACCGCGCTTCGACCAGATACCAGAGGGTGCGGTATTCACGGGAGATCCGCAGCCTTGGCCGCTGGTCATCTCGCGTCTCCACCGGCACCTCCTTGCCGCGAGCGCCCTTTTCATCCAAAGCCCAGGCACCGGTCACCTTGACTCCTGAAGGGAAACCGATTTCGGCCTGGATACCCTCGACCAAGGATGGGGCCTTGCCCCATTGCGTGCCGACGCTGTTCCGGCGTTCGTCCTTCCATTTCATATCAGTGTTCTGCGCATAGCCGGTGGCAGTGATCAGGAACAGCCCGCGGCGGAAATCCTCGCCCTCCAGCACCGTCAGCGTAACGGCTGCCCAACCGTTTTGGATGGTGGGACCGACTTCGAGAGAGATACTG
>Ga0129299_1002979_pt1 | contig 11137 bp, 2 predicted proteins | sample ConPoolayeCmetaG_FD_94477 | JGI IMG/M metagenome (GOLD analysis project Ga0129299, IMG submission 94477) | Hot spring microbial mat communities from California, USA to study Microbial Dark Matter (Phase II) - Cone Pool mat layer C metaG ... | reverse complement strand
AATCGCAATAGCCCCAAGGATTTTAATTTATATGCCTTGCGCCTTGACGCTAATGGCAATATTCCATCTGTCACCAACACAATAAAAACCAACTACATTGCGGTTGTTTCAGCTGATACAACTGGCAACGCTTTGGGCGGAGTTTCTATTATTAATGAAGCAGATCCAGCAAATTATGAGGTTACAATGTCTGTATGGCTACCTCAAGCTCCTTGGGGTTATAATTTCCGCGCAGCTGCCTTGACTTCCGAAGGTTCATTATATATAGCTACCAACAATAGAACTCTAATAAAATATAATATTCAAAATCTTCCAACTCCTACAAATATTGTTAATCTTGCCGAGTTTGACCGTTCGTATACCCAATCAGACCCAATCCGTCCTCGTTCTGACGCTAATAATTCAGTTTATGTTGTTCCTAATGTGGATATTTTAGGCGCTGACGCGTTTTGTCCGGGCGGTTCGTCTGACGCGGTCTTTCTTAGCGCTCATGAAACAAGTGGCACACCCGGGTCATATTACAATTACCCCAGCGTTTCTTTATTGCAGGATTGTCCAGGCGATAAAACAAAATCAAAAGTGATTGCCTGGGTAAACACCGCCGGAGCCTCACCTTACTGGCCCTTTGCTACTTATAATATTCTCCCTGCTTCCAGCCTCCCTCAAGCTGTTGCCTCTGATGGCGAAAAGCTTTGGATTGGTCAATCTAGCGATGGAATAACCGAAATTGATCTTGCTAACCCCGGGGTGATTGCTAACCAATTCGTTTACCCCACTCTTCTGGTTTCCAATAATGTTTATTCCATCAGTCTTGCCAAAGATAGTTCCGGCAGAGTAGCACTTTTAGCAGGTGATGGTGCCGGCTCAAGTTATATTGCCGAGCGGTTTGTCAAGGGCGATTCTGACAATGATGGAATTAGAGACATCGATGATTATTGCCCCTTAGCCTATCAGCCCGGAGCTGAAAATAATTGTTATCCTTCAAGAAAACAAGAGATCATTGGTCCTGGAGGCGGAGGGCCGATTACAACTATTGATGGTTATGCTTCCATTACTTTTGGTCCGGGAGCGCTGATGGAAGATACCATTATTTCAGTTACTGCAAGCACAGGCACCAGCTATAATCTTGGCGTGAATCTAAAAGCAATCACCAGCTATACTTTCTCGCCGTCAATTTCGAGTTTTGGCGGTGATGTGATTGTAACACTTAAATATCCGGCTGATTCGCTCTTGCCAAGTTATGGAATTACCGATGAGAACACTATTATGCCTTTCCACTGCGATCCCAGCGGTTGTGCGATGGTCCCAGTCGCGGATATTCTCAGCATAAATAGACAGGATAATTTTATCACCTTTAAAGTTCATGGCTTTTCCGATTTTGTGTTGGCAGGCGAAGCCGATGCCCCAGTCATTTCTTCGGTTAACGGGGTTGACGTTAGTTCCGGCAGTTTGGAGATCGGAGGTTTGACACCGATATTCTCGGGTACAGCGCCGGCTAATTCGCTTGTTTCTCTTTATGATTTAGCTGTCGGAGAAGGAGATAATATTGAAAAAGCGGCTGGCGAATCAGATTTATCTCTAACCTATCAACAAGGTCAACCTAGCCAAGGGACCTTCTCGGATGATTTTAATGATGATATCTGGAATAACAAATGGAATAACAGCAATTATCCTTTGCCAGAAGAACGTGATGGCAAGATGTATCAAAATGGAAGTAATGTGGGGATAGAAAGCAAACAAACTTTTTCCCCTCAAAACTTCTTCATTCAAGCTGATTTAAGTACTCCTAATTCATCTTTTACCAAAACTTATTTTGATATCGGTCTTCATGAAGGTTTTGGTCCGGGACAGAGTTTGAAATTAGAATGGGCGAATGATCCCTATGCTATGCCTCCTTTTACTGGAATCAGAATTCTTCAAAATGCCGATAATGCTTTTTCAAGTCTAGCTCCTAATCAAGTTCTTCAAAGTGTTCCTTACCCAACAATGAATCCTGGACAAATATATACCGTTAAACTAACTTATGATATCAACACTAATTTAATCCAAGGATTTATTGACAATAATCCTGTTATCTCAGCTACATTAGCAAGTCCTATTACTTACACTTCAAAAATAATGATAGGAATTAGAGCGGGCTCTGATCAATCCTCTCAATTAATTATAGATAATCTTAATACTAATTTGCCTCTGCCGCCGGCTCCAGCTGGTTATCTAATGGCTAAGACTGGTATGCAGTATGACGGCGTTATCTATAAAGATTTTGCTCCTTTCTTCGGTTCAAACCCGGCTAACCCTAATTCAGAAGGAGTTCTTTGGTGGCCGCTTAATAATCCTACCCAGCTTCTTCCCGGGGTCATCAGTCCTAATCCTGAAGATATTTATGTTTATCTGATGCACCTTGAGATACCTCCCCAAATAGGCGGGCCTATGGTTTTAAATTGGACTGTTTATTCTAATGAACCAAGCGCTTTTGCTCAAATTTTGATTGCTTTAAACCGAGATATGGGGGTTCCTACTCGAGTAGATGCTTTTGGCAAAGCTTTTACTTATAATCCCCAAAGTCAATCTTTTGCTCCTGAGCCTTTATCTATTGCTTCACAGGGGACTATGATTTACAATTCTGCAACTGGAAATGTGGATATTAATCAATCTGCTGTTTCAAACTTAATTGCCCGCGCCACTTCTGACGCAGATGGTTATTGGGTTGCTATTTTTGGTAAAGACGAAAATGGCAACGATATTCCGGCATTGGCGGATAAAACCTTGAACGATCTTCATGATTCGCCGTTCACCATCTATGCTGAAGTTAATGGAAACAGGTCTAGTTTATTGACACTCACATTGCCGCCAACACAAGAAATTGTAGACACCGTACCTCCGGTTACCACCGCCGAAGTTATTGGTACCAAAGAGGATGCGCCTTATGATAATTATTATAAAGATTCTGCCACGGTGATCTTGACTGCTGTTGACGAAGGCGGTGATGGCGAAGAGCCGCCAGCTACCTGCGCCAAACCCGCTGATAATACTTATCTGGTTTACGCTGGCCCCGAAACACTAGTTAACGGTTCGGTTATTACAAATACCAATCCGACCTTTGATTTTACTATTGCCAACAGCGGCGGCGCCAATCATATCGCAGTTCTTGTTTATAAAGATCAAATGGGCGCCCTTAATCCAAATGATCCTAATGTTTATGACTTTATTGTTGCTCCATTATCAGGTAGTAGTGTCAGTGTTGCTTTAAACAAGTCATTACCTGCTGGACATACTTATTATTGGATCGCTGTTCTTGGTATTAATCTCAATCAGCCGGGTGGATCGCCAATTTTTGAAAGTTTGTATTCTGCCTTTACTCCTCCTTGCGCCTCATTTACGATTGAAGGCGGAGGAGGCGGCGAAAATTCTCAGGCTTCCGGCGTAGCTTTTACTGAATACTCACTCTCTGGCGCCACTGAATCTGATTGGACTACTTATGAAGCTCCGATTGTAATTACTAACCAAGGCAATACTGTTGTTAGTTATCGTTCTACTGATAATGCCGGTAATATTGAAGAAACAAAACAAATCGTTGTCTCTATTGATAAAGATACTGACAGCGACAGTATTTATGATAACTTTGACAATTGTGTTTATGTTTCGAACACAGATCAAGAAGATGAAGACGAAAATGGTATTGGCGATGCCTGCGACTTGCCAATTAAAGCTGATTTTCTAGGCGATGTAGATCTTGGCAGTAATTCCGGATTACCAGCTGACATAGACCCAATAATTGGTCCCGAGGATCCTGATTATGACAAAGATCGAATTATGAACTGGGAAGATATTTGTCCTTATGACGCAAGCAATATGTGCTCTGCTAATCAGGGTCAAAAATATCTTGATCAAGGAAATGCGGCTACTATCCAAACCGGCAATCAGCTTAATCAGATTCAAGTTGATGCTTCTACATTTTCTCAGGATACAATCATTCTAATGAATGTTACTTTTCCTTATAAGGTCATTCCTCAAATAACTCCTCAAAGAATCAGTGTCGCTAAAGTCAATTTTGACATCCGGGGTGTTGCCGCCGCCAAGCCAGTTACAGTCTCGCTTAATTATGACAAAAATTTCTTAGCTGCTGATTTTGCTGTTTATCAATTCGATCCAATCACCAAAATTTATACACCAATTAATAGTACTTGCGAAAATGGCAAATGCACCTTTGGGATTACCGACTTAACTAAACAATATGTCATTGGTCAAACTTGTGTTGTTCCTGATACCAACCCAGCTCATATTCAAGCTCTAGACGATAATTATAAATATGTTGATGAATTTACCGAACCAACCTTAATTTGTCCCGGCACTTATTATTTACCTGAAGGAGCTTCTTGGCTTGCTAATGCCAGAACAGTAAAAGGTTCGAAATCCAAAGTTTATTCAGGAGGTTCTGCTCCAGCCATCATTATTGGCACTGAAAAGCCAGAGGGATTAGATGCTTATCGAGTTTCTGGATTTAATTTCTATAACTCAGTAAACAGCATTACTACTTACCAAAATGGCCAGTCCAAAACAGTTTGGGTTTCTGATAACAATTTTGTCAATGTAGAAAATGCTGTCACTCTAAATTCCGATGTTATTAGCGGTCAAATTAAAAGCAATTATTTCACGAATGTTAGAAATGCTCATACCTTAAATGGCCTCCATCCTTCAACTCTGGGGGACCTAAAAATTTATAGCAATATTATGTATTCCGGCGGCAAGTTTATCAATGCAAATGGAACCAGTAATGTTGCTATTACGGGCAACAAAATTCTAAAAGCCGATACTGCTTTCATTGATTTCGGATCAAATAGCGGATTAAACTCGATTTCCGGGAATTTAATTGTTGATGTTAAAGAAGGAGTTATTGCAACTTCCGCAAATGAATTCTGGAAAAACAACTTCTTCTATTCCGAGAATGGTTTTGTAACCGGCGGATACTCACAGGAGCTTTCAAAGGACAACGTAGGTAATTTCTGGGGCGTTTACAAACCTCCGTTTGCCAGGCCTGATTTGATTGACCCGGTAAATCCAGGCTTAAAGACCGATTCATATCCTTATCTTTTCCAGTATGATTGGGTGAAAGAGGCCAAAACTTATACGATCAAAGCAGGCAGCGAACGCAAACAAGCTATTGGATCTTATAGCGGCATGTTTATCTTGACTCTAGATAAAAATGCTTTACCGGGAACCGAAGGTGCTGATGACCAAACAGTCTATGTCTACGGTCTACCAAGTTATCCATTGAATTTTATTCCGCACTCACCAATTTATACAGCCGCTTTCTTCCAGCAATCAGTAAGCCTTCAAGGTGCAACCCAAGTATCAATCCAAATTCCAAAAGTAGCTGATTCAGTTGTGCCCAAACTTTCAATTTATCGCTATAATCTGGAAACGAAAGTTATGGAGAAAATTCCTTCAACTTGTACTAGAGTTTTATGCACTGCCACAAACGCAGGTTTTGGAAGCTTTGTTGTCGGTGAACCATTCCCAGCTGATCATTCTGATTTTGTTGCGCCAATAACAACTCTTGCAACCACTACCAATCCAGATGAATCCGTTACTGTCAATCTGACCGCGGCTGACGAAGGTTCTGGTGTCGCGGCTACTTTGTACTGCATTGATCAAACCGATTCTTGCATACCCGGAAAAATTGGCACAACCGTTAATTTGACCGAACCCGGAAAATATTATTTCCGATATGTATCAGTTGACGCTGAAGGCAACTCCGAAGAAATTAAAACTACGGAAATCATTGTTGGCACCCCAACGCCGGTACCAGCGCCTCCGGTAATCGAAAAAATTGATGGAATTTCTCCGGATGCATCTTCTAGGATTTCTTCTCTTAATCAATGGCCATTAATCTCTGGCCGCTCGCAACCAAATTCAGTTGTCCAAATCTACAAAGATCAGGGTGTCTTCTTGTGCAAAGCCGTAACTTCCTCTGATGGCAAATTTGAATGTAAAGCTAATTATATTGGCGATATCGGAAGCCAGCACAATATCTATGGTTATGCAACTGACAATTATCTGCAAAAATCAGGAGTTTCGAACACTATTATTTACCTTCTTTCTTATGACTCAGTTCCTCCGACTACTACAGCAACTATAACTGGTACTAAAGAAGACGTTCCTTATGATGCCTATTACAAAGATTCAGCTATTGTTACTTTAGTTGCCACTGATGATATATCGGGAGTTGCTAAGATCGAATTTTCTCTATCCGGAGATACCATAGAAGATTGGGTCACCTATAATGCTCCTATTACAATCTCAAATAAGGGCACTACAATAGTTCATTTCAAAGCTACTGATATAGCCGGAAACACAGAAACAGAAAAGACCGTCTCAATCTCAATTGATAAAGATACAGATGGCGACAGTATTTATGATAACTTTGACTCTTGCGCTAATATTTCCGGAGCCCCCGATTTTGATGGTTGTCCGGCAGCTATTTCTATCAAGGGCACATTGCATGTACTTTATGCCGGTAATGTTGATGGGTATGCTGGCATTGATAATAATGGAAAACAAAAAAGGTCAACTAAAATCGCAATGATTCCTGGCCCAATTGGAGATTCCAGAGGCGAAATAATCGATTCTGTAACAGCCAGAGTGTTCTCGTATGAAAAAGTTAAAGGTAGGTTTGGCAGTCCCCAGAATGATTTTGACAAGGATTATGACAAGCATTATAAAACTTCTTGTGCAGATATTTATAATACCGTTGATCCAATTCAAGAAAAACGTATCAAGATTACTCCGGTAACCCAAGCCCAACTAGATTCAACTCCTGATTTAATTGGAGTTCCTGCAGCGGGTCAATACATTGTAGCTGAAAGAGTTCAAATATCCGATCCAATTGATGGGACTGCGAGAATTGCTACTGTCTGTCGCAAGATTAATAATGCCAACAAATTTAATTACGATTACAATGGCGATAGAACACCGGATCCAGTTGCCCAAGTCAAAACAACTGTTATCAAAACCGTAAAAGACAAGTGCGTTAAAGACAATCCGAAAAAGATTTGTGTCCAAGTTGATCCGGCCGATGAAGATAATTATACTGGTTCAATTCTGGCCGTCTCTTACCCGCAGAATTCATTCTGGGAAGATACTCTAGACAGATATATCTATCCGTATGTATTTGAATCCGATTCTAACTGGACTGTAGATGTTTGCGCCCAAGCTCCCACAGGTTATCAAATAGTTGGCATCTATGATGAAAACGGAGTTTTGGTTTCTAGTTCCGAGTGTATTCAGACTTTAGTGGCGGGCGGAACAAAAATCGCGGCCTTTGAAGCCGAAGATGTGGGAAGTCCAAATAAATTCAATATGAACTTTACTCTTAAGTTAACGCATCAAGGCAAGACGCAGAAAGTTACCACCCAAATCGCTACAGCCAAGAAACCAAGATCCGAGATGGTTATAGATATCACAAGCAATAATAACAAAATTTCTAAAGATAATAATGTTCAAACTCCGATTGAGACTGAAGCACCGGGGTTGTGGGAAAGGATCAGGAACTTCTTTGCAAGATTGTGGCAAAGCATCAAAAAATTTGTGGTTAATCTGTTCTAACAAACCAATATTTATTTGCGGGGGAAGCGGTATATACTGATTCCCCCGCAAAATAAAAACAAAATTAAATTTCCGCTTTAAAACTTGTAAGGGGATAATAAGGAGGAAAAAATGAAAGAAATAAAAAAAACCAGGAAATTCAAAATTATTGGTTGGTTGGTCATCATAATTGTGGTTATTGCAATTGTTGCCGCCGGAGTCTGCTGGATGTATAAGTCTAAAGTCAAAAAAGTTTCTACTTTTCCCAAAACCCAATCAATTGCTCCTAGAGAGTTAACTCAAGAAGAAAAACAATATCTAGACCAGAATATTGAAAAAATTAAAGCTTATTTTGAGCAGCGGAAGAATACAAAATAGATAGGGCAAATAGATTTCTAATAAAAAATGGCTCTTAAGAGCCATTTTTTATTAGGATATCAAATACTTTTTCTCGGTGCTTTGACTAAATTGGATATTTATGATAAAATAGATTATTATTTAATAAAAAGAAGCAGCCTTTTGGAGGTGGGTTATGAAATTAAGAGTAATAAAATTATTGTTTTTTTGCGCCTCGGTTTTTTTTATTGCCTTGGCCCTACCCCGAGTTTCTTTGGCGGATTCTTTGATTACCAATATCAATGTTGGTGCTTATCCTTTTAGCATAGCAATTAATGAGAACACTAATAAGATTTATGTCGTAAATCGCGATAGCGACAGTGTTTCCGTAATCGACGGCGCAACCAACGCGGTTAGCGCCACAATTTCAGTTGGGTCAAAGCCGAGACACTTGGCGGTTAATCCCAACACTAACAGGATTTACGTTTCTAACTATGATTCAAACACCGTTTCCGTAATCGACGGCGCAACCAACAGCATGATTGGGACAATCGCAGTCGGCGTGAATCCGACGACAATTGCCATTAACAAATCAACCAATAAAATTTATATTAGCAATGAGGCGTCAAATAATGTTTCAATAATCAATGGCGCAACCAACAGTGTGATCGCGACCCCATCGATTGGCGGTTTACCCTTTGATATCGTGATTAATGAGAGCGCAAATAAAGTTTATGTCGTTAATAATACGCCGCCCCAGAGCTTGGTGATTATTGATGGAGTCTCTAATGCTGTTATCAAAAATATCGTGATGACCGGCGGCGCTTTTGCTAATTTTAACAAAACGACGAATAAATTATATATTACCGCAGGGTTGGATAATAAAGTTCGAATAGTTAATACTGTTACAGAGACTTATCTTGGTGATATTACGATTCCCGCAGGCGCAGGTCTTTATCGGCCAGCAATCAATGAGAGCGCGAATAAAATCTACATCGCTGATCCCTTCGCAGATGCGGTTTTTATCATTGATGGCGCCACAGACACTTATTTAACTTCAATTAATATTGGAGCGGGTACGGATCCAAGAAACACAGCTTATAACCTGATTACCAATAAAATTTATGTCTCCACGACTAATTCTAATCAGCTAAAAGTTTACGATGGAGCGAACTATTCTTTGGTTAGCTCGCTTGCTGCCGGGACCTATGCTTTTAATATCGGCATTAATCAAACTACAAGTAAAATTTATGTGGTTAATCGTCTTGGCAATACTGTTTCTGTCTATGATGGATCAGTCACAATTCCTACTCCCGTGATTACCTCAATCAACCCCACCTCCGGCCCTATCGGGACCTCGGTGACTATCACAGGTGCTAACTTTGGCGTCACTCAGGGCGCTTCCACTTTAAAGTTTAATGGCGTCACAGCCACAAGCATTACTTCCTGGTCAGACACCCAAATCATTGCTGTTGTTCCCGCGGGCGCCACCACCGGCAATGTGACTGTTATCACAGGAGGAGGCGCCTCCAATGGGATTTTATACACTGTTACTGTCTCTGGCACCGGCCCGATTTTAGATTTAGCTGGCGGAGTTTTCTTTATGGCGGGGGATAAAAACAGTAACAAAATTTACGCTTTGATAGATATTAATACATACAAATTCGCAATTATTGATCATGTTGCGGGAACTATTACTTATAAAAATGTCGCCGGGTTTTCCGCCAAAGATAAAGTAGGGATGCATTTTTCAGTCAATTCTACAACCGGCAAATTATATCTACCTTACTCTTCCAGTGGTTCTTCGATGAAAAAAGATATTGCTATTATTGATCCAGTTACTTTTTCGGTGATACAAAAAATTATTTTTAAGTCCGGGGCTGATATTCGCAAGATTATCGTTGACGAAGCCGGTAATCGAATTTTCGCCCTCGATGTTTTGGGCAGAATTAATGTTATTTCTGGTTCAACTGATAAAGCACTAAAGACTATCGCGACTTCAGTTGGGTCTCCTTACTATGCCGATGATTTTGAATACGACTCGGTAAAAAATAAAATCTATACTGTTGGTTATGCGAAAACCAAAAAATATTTGATTGTTGTGGATGCCGCCGCCTATAAAAAGACAAAAACAATTCTTTTGCCCGGTGTTTTCAATCCCGGCGGGAGGGTCTTTCTGGATTCCGTTAATGCAAAGGTTTATGTTTCTTTTCCGCCGACAGCCACAATAAATGGTTCAGTTTTTGTCTATAACAGCGCCACTGATCTAGTTGCCAAAACTATTACTTTAATAGGTCCTCTTAGCGATTTAGCCATTAATTCAGTCGGTGGCAAGGTTTATATTTTATCCCCCTACAAAATCAAAATAATTGATGCTGTTACTTTGGCCGACATCAATATGATTGATCTTACTGATAGAGCTTTTTTTATGGCTGTTAATCCGCAAACCAACAAGTTTTATGTTTCTCAGGATTCTGCGTCCGCGCCTCTCCATGACGGGACGGTTTATCAGTTGCAAGTTTTTAGCGTTAATGGGGGAGTGATTGATTCTATAAGCTTTCCTTATCCGGTTTCTTCGAGACTTTATGATCAATGCTCACCGATATTGGTTTTTGGAAACAAAGCCTATTTACCGGGGACAGTAGCCTGGCAGTATCGGGGTGTTAGTCCGGCGCCAGCATATTTGTTGATCAGCGATTGATTTAAAGAGAGACCAATTTAAAAAACGCTGGACAAAAAGAGCGGAAGGTTTTTATTTAAGTCCAATACAGAATAGAGGGCTCAAAATTACTCCGCCATAATTTTGAGACTTTCTAAGGGAATAAAAAACAAAATTATTTGATCAGCTTGAGGTCTGGAATCGAATGGCCCGCATTTCTTAATCAATCATTGATTGGCGCAAGTTTTTTTGGGGCGGGGGAGAGGACGGAGTTTAGTATTTTGAAAAATCGCCGATTCAATTTTTTGGCCAAAATTTCTTATAATTTAGCTGCTGAAATTAAATGAAATTGAAGCTGTAACCAAAAACCAATTGCAAATTCCTGAGAAATGGACCCGACCGGACTTGAACCGGTGACCTTCTCCATGCCATGGAGATGTTCTACCAACTAAACTACGGGCCCGTATAATATATTAAGTTTCTAAATCCGAAACATAAAACCCTAAACAAATACAAAGCTACATCCTCTAAATTGTAAATCCAAATTTCTAGTTTCTT
>Ga0129299_1002978_pt1 | contig 11137 bp, 8 predicted proteins | sample ConPoolayeCmetaG_FD_94477 | JGI IMG/M metagenome (GOLD analysis project Ga0129299, IMG submission 94477) | Hot spring microbial mat communities from California, USA to study Microbial Dark Matter (Phase II) - Cone Pool mat layer C metaG ... | reverse complement strand
TGGCGTGGTTCCGGCTGATGCCGGTTACCCCACACTACTTGTGTAACACCTCCGTCTTGTCTTTTTTGCGCTTCACGCGCGCATAGACGCGCCGTAGCCGTTCCAATATTTTCTCGCGTGTCATGTTTTCCAACTTCGATTCTTGTGTTACAGCTTTGTTTTTCGTCACAATCCATCCTTCCATTTTGGTTGGATACATTATGACCTATCCATGCACCGTTCGGTTGGATTTTTTATGACCTATCTCGGCGTTTTGACATTATTAGAGGTAAATGCTATAATTCTGGCCGTTTAGTAACAAGAACGCAGCGTGCGCGCGAGTTGGCGCTGCATGCGCGCGGTGTTTAACAGCAACGGAGTTGTGCATGAAACGAGCTACGGCATGGCTTCTCTTGGCAGGTGCGGCGTGCGCCGCGCCGGTGTATGCGGCGGATGCATCCGTCGTCAACGTGTACTGGTGGATTGCGCCGATTGGTGCAGTTACGGCCTTGGTGTTTGCGTTTGTCTTTTACCGCCAGATGATGGCGGCCAACGCCGGCAACCAGACCATGCAAACCATCGCGCAGTACGTGCGCGAAGGCGCCATGGCATACTTGTTCCGCCAGTATAAGGTGGTTTCGATTGTCTTTGTGATTCTGGTGGTGGTATTGGCGGTGCTGGCCTATCTAGGCATTCAGAATCCGTTTGTGCCACTGGCGTTTTTGACGGGCGGGTGTTTTTCCGGGCTGTGCGGCTATTTGGGCATGAAAACGGCCACCAGCGCAAGTTCGCGTACGGCACAGGGCGCGTCGGAGAGTTTGAACCGCGGGCTGCAGATCGCCTTCCGTTCGGGCGCGGTGATGGGGTTGGTCGTGGTCGGGTTTGGCTTGCTGGACATCGCGGCGTGGTACTATGTGCTGGACCGGTTTATCTTTACGCCCGAGCACATTCAGAACGGGCTTAGATTTTTGGGGTTGACGCTGGTGCATGCTGACCCTGCCGGCGTGGTGAACGGCGCGCTGACGGCCGTTGCGGAACATCACAAACTGGTGGAAATCACCACCACGATGATCACGTTTGGGATGGGCGCCTCCACACAAGCGCTGTTTGCGCGCGTGGGCGGCGGCATCTACACCAAGGCGGCTGATGTGGGCGCAGATTTGGTGGGCAAAGTGGAGGCTGGCATTCCGGAAGATGATCCGCGCAATCCGGCGACGATCGCTGACAACGTGGGTGACAATGTGGGCGATGTGGCCGGCATGGGTGCGGATTTGTACGAATCATACTGCGGTTCGATTTTGGCCACGGCGGCGCTGGGCGCGGCGTTGGGGCTGCAGAATGGCGTGGCGCCGCTCAAGTATGTGCTGGCGCCGATGATTGTGGCTGGCGTCGGCGTTCTGCTTTCGATCGTGGGCGTGTACATGGTGCGCTGCAAGGAAGGCGCGACGCAGCGCAATTTGCTGCGCGCACTGCTGACCGGCACGCTGGGGAGCTCGGTGCTGATTTTCATCGCGGTGGCTGTGTTGTGCCAGCTGCTGGGTTTGGGCTGGAGCATTTTTCTGGCCGTGTCGGCGGGGCTGATTGCGGGTGTCGTCATCGGCCAGTCAACGGAGTATTACACGTCGGATGAATACGCGCCGACGAAAGGCATCGCAGGCCAGGCGCCGATGGGGCCGGCCACGGTGATTATTGACGGGTTGGCCGTCGGCATGATGTCGAGCGGCATACCAGTAGTGACGATTGTGATAGCCATTCTGTGCGCGTTTGGGTTTGCAGGGGGATTCAGAGATATGGCGCTTGGACTGTACGGTGTAGGATTCGCGGCGGTGGGCATGCTGGCCACGCTGGGCATTACGCTGGCCACGGACGCGTATGGGCCGATTGCTGACAATGCGGGTGGCAATGCGGAAATGAGTGGCTTGCCCGCCGAAGTGCGGCATCGCACCGACGCGCTTGACGCGCTGGGCAACACAACGGCGGCGACGGGCAAGGGTTTTGCCATCGGCTCGGCCGCGCTAACGGCCATGGCGCTGTTGGCGGCCTGTTTGGAAGAAATCAAAATTTGGGTGACGCGCTATGCCCGCAGCGCGGAAGGCAACATTTTCGATGGCTTTACGGACAATGAAGCGGTGGCCGCGGCAGGACAAGCCGTCTTGGCGGCCAAAGCTACGATAGCAGATTTTGTGCGCGTGTATGAAATCACGTTAATGAACCCGCTGCTGCTGTGCGGGCTGTTTTTGGGCGCGATGATGGTGCTGGTGTTCTGCGCGATGACCATGAAGGCAGTGGGGCGTGCGGCGGGCGCCATGGTAAATGAAGTGCGGCGGCAGTTCAAGGAAAAGCCGGGCATCATGGCCGGCACGGACAAGCCGGACTACGCGCAGTGCGTGGCCATTTCGACGGCCGGGGCGCAGCGTGAGATGCTGATGCCATCACTGCTGGCGATTTTGGTGCCGCTGGTGACGGGGTGTGTGCTGGGCGTGCCGGGGGTGCTGGGGTTGTTGGCCGGCGCGCTTACGACGGGCTTTGCGTTTGCCTGTTTGTTGAATAATGCGGGCGGTGCCTGGGACAATGCCAAGAAATTTATCGAGAAGGGCAATTACGGCGGCAAGAAACTGCCTGATGGCAGCAAGAACCCCGTGCATGGTGCGGCAGTGATTGGCGACACGGTGGGTGATCCGTGCAAAGATACGTCAGGCCCGTCGCTGAACATTTTGGTAAAATTGATGAGTATGGTGGCCGTTGTATTCACGCCGGTCTTTTTGAAAGTCGCGCCCGTGGTCCAGGGATGGCTGGGGCTGGCGAAATAATTGCGGAGACAGAAGGAACGCGCATGAAACGATTGAGTGCGGGAACAGGCGTGCTGGCGCTGGTGGCGCAGCTGGCGCACGCCATGGGCGCGCCGCAGGGCGAGGGACAAGGCCAGGGCAATCCGATGAACATGCTGTTCATTTTTGCCCTGTTCATGGTGGCAATGTACTTTTTCATGATCCGCCCGGAACAACGGCGGCGCAAGGAAAAGGAAGAGATGCTGCGGCGCGTCAATGTGGGCGACCGCATTGTCACGACGGGCGGCATCTATGGCGTGGTGAAACAAGTCAAAGACGACACGATCCGGCTGCAAATTGATGATCATGCGCGCATCGAGCTGTCCAAGGCCGCGATTGCGAATGTGATTGAGCGCGCCGGCGAGCAACCGGGAGCGGCCGTACAATAAGCCGCGTTTAACTGCAGCAAGGTAGTTTGACATGACACAACCAATGCGGATCAAGGGGCTGTTGATTCTGGCCTGTGTGCTGGTGTGCGCGTATTTAGTGTATCCGACGATACGCTGGTCTCTGTACACGCCGGCGGAACGAGAGCGCCTGGCCGGCAACCCGCGCGCGCAAGAGCTCGGCGTGTGGAAGGAAGAAGAGATGAAGCTCAGCGACGCGGGCTTTGGCAAGCGCCTCGCATTCAGTATCAAGAAATGGTGGCAGGGCGACCGCGACCGCGTGCTCAACTTAGGCTTGGATTTGCAGGGCGGCCTCTTTGTCGTCCTCGAAGTGCAGCTCGACGACGCTGTACGCGTGCAAAACCAGAACATCCGTGAATTGCTCAAGGACACGCTGGCGGACAAAAATGTCGAGTTTGTGCGCATCACGGATATTGCCGCTGACCAGATTCAGCTGAGCTTCACCAACCAGGCGCTGGCCGAGCAGGCTTTGAGAATCATCCGCGCCGACGGCGATTACATGAACCGGTTGGTGATGCCCGACGAGGCACGCGGGCCGGAGTTCACCGTGCGCCTGCGCTCCATCTTTGTGGAAGAAACCAAACGCCGCGCCCTCGAACAGGCGCGCCGCGTGGTCGAAAACCGCATCAACGAACTGGGCTTGACCGAGCCCAGCATCCAAGTGCAGGAGCCGGCGCGCGTGATCGTGCAGCTCCCGGGTGAAAAAGACCCCGACCGCGTTCTGCGCCTCATGAAGCAAACTGCCAAGCTGGAATTCCGCCTGACGGCCAGCGATGCCCTGACCAAGCGCGTGATAGACAGCATTGACCGCTACAAACGCATTAAGGACCGCCTGCACATCGAGCCTGGCACCACTGAGGAAGGTGTGCAGTACATGACATACAAAATCAACGACGCCGATACCGAGTTCTTCAAAATTCTGCTCAGCGACAGCAATGTGCTCAGCCGCGTGCCGGCCAATTATGTGCTCATGCTGGGCCGCCCCGTGCCGGAAGAAGGCCGCGGCGTCTTCCGCGAATTCCTGCTCGTCGAGCGCGATGTCGCCATTGACGGCATGTCCCTCACGGATGCGCAAGTGACAGTTCAGGACACGGCGCAGAACCGGATTGTTTCGCTGTCATTGGACACGCGCGGCGGCCTGCGCCTCAAAACCATCTCGCGCAAAGCCGCCAACCTGTATAAGAACAACAGCCAAGTCTCGCGCCTTGCCATCGTGCTCGATGACGTGGTCTATTCCTCGCCCTTGCTGCTCGAATACATTCCGAGCAACAATGCGATCATCCGCGGGCGCTTTACGGAACGAGAAGCAGCAGACTTGGCGCTGGTGCTGCGCAGCGGCGCCCTGCCCGCCAAGCTGGAAATAGTGCAGAACCGCACGGTGGGCGCCAGCTTGGGCGCCGACTCAATTCGCCGCGGGGTAATTTCCGGCTTGGTCGGCGCGGGCATCGTGATTGTGTTCATGGCCTGGTACTATCTGCTGGCGGGCCTGCTGGCGGATTTTGCGCTGTTCATGAACATGCTGATTCTGCTGGCCGTGCTGGCATTCTTCCGCGCCACGCTGACGTTGCCCGGCATCGCCGGCATTATTCTGACGGTAGGTATGGCAGTAGATGCCAACGTGCTCATTTTCGAGCGCATCCGCGAGGAATTAGCGGCCGCCAAAGACCTGCGCCGCGCCATCAAAGACGGCTTCGCTCGCGCGTGGATTACGATTGTTGATTCCAACTTGACAACCATTGCCACCGCGCTGATTCTCTACTTCCTCGGCACAGGCCCGATTCGGGGCTTCGGCTTGACGCTGATGATCGGCTTGCTGGCCAACTTGTTCACCGCGGTGTTTGTGTGCCGCTATATTTTCGACTTGATCGCCGCCAGCGAACGGTTCACCACGTTGCGCATGTTCCAGCTGTTTGCGCGCCCGAACCTGAACGTGCTCAAAGCCCGCCATGTGTGCATGGCGCTGTCCGTCATCGTGATTCTGGGCGGCATGAGCGTGTTTGCCATCCGCTATGTCAATCAAAACAAAGCGCTGGCCGCCGGCAAAGTGCAGCTGGGCGAATCGCTGCTGGAGAAACCCATCAAAGGCATCGAACTGACTGGCGGCGACGTGCTGCGGTTGAAATTCCAGACGCCGGTGCGCGTGGCGGATATTCGCGCCGCACTGGCCAAAGTCGGCATGGGCGACAGTACAATTCAGGCCGTAGATGAAGGCAATGAAGTGCTCATCCGCAGCGCCTTCAACACCAGCGCCACGGCGATTGAGGCGCTGAAGCAGCATCTGCCTGGCCAGCCATTTGAGGTAACAGAAGAAGACCGCATCGGCCCGGCCATCGGCGGCGAGCTGGTAGTGAAAGCGTTCTGGGCTGTGCTCGCCTCGCTGGCCGTGATGGTGGCGTATCTCTCGTGGCGGTTTGAATTTCAATACGGCTTGGGTGCGATGGTGGCGCTGGCGCATGATGTGCTCGTTACGTTGGCGTTTTTTGCCGTGACAGGGCGGCAAATCTCCCTCACCGTAATCGCCGCGCTCCTCACCATAGTCGGGTATTCCGTCAATGACACGATTGTGGTATTTGACCGCATCCGCGAGGACCGCCGCCTCAACAAAGGCATGTCCATGGAAGACACCATCAATCTGGCGGTTAATCAAACCTTGTCGCGCACCGTGCTGACGGCCGGGACGACGCTGGTGGTGGTGCTCTCGCAATTCATCTTCGGCGGCGAAGTCATCAACGACTTTGCCTTTGCGCTGCTGGTCGGCATTGGCGTGGGTACGTATTCATCAGTGTTCGTTGCCAGTCCTGTCGTCCTGTTCTGGGAGAAGGTGTTTAAGCGCGTTGCGCATCGCACAAAATAATTTGTGTAGGTACAGCTCTCATGCCTGATCAACGTACATATCTCGTCACCGGCGGCGCGGGCTTTATAGGCTCGAATTTTGTACATTATGTGCTGCAGGAGCATCCGCACTGCCGCGTCATCAATCTAGACAAGCTGACCTACGCCGGCAACCTGGACAACCTGAAAGATTTGGCCAACGATACGCGCCATCGTTTTGTGCGCGGCGATATTGCCGATGCGGAGCTGGTCAATCAGCTCTTCAAGGACGGGATTGACATTGTAGTTAATTTCGCCGCCGAAACGCATGTCGACCGCTCGATTGGCGACCCCACGGAATTTCTCCGCACCAACATCAATGGCTCGTATGTGCTCCTGGAGGCGGCGCGCACCCACGGCATCAAAAAATTCATCCAAATCTCCACCGACGAAGTCTACGGTTCGATCGAGCCCGGCCGCTCGTCGTTGGAAACGGATGAACTGCTGCCGCGCAACCCCTATTCCGCCACCAAAGCAGGCGCCGACCGCCTGGCCTACTCCTTTTTCGCCTCATATGGCCTGCCGGTGTGTGTGACGCGCGCCTCCAACAATTACGGCCCCTATCAATATCCGGAAAAATTGATTCCGTTATTTGTCACCAATTTGCTGGAAGACAAGCCCGTGCCGATCTATGGCGATGGCCGCAACGTGCGTGACTGGTTGCACGTAATGGATCATTGCCGCGCCATAGATGTGGTGATTGAGCGCGGCGTGAATGGCGAGGTTTACAACATCGGCGGCGGCAACGAACGCGAAAATATCGAGGTGGTGGACATTATTTTTGATCATCTTAAAAAGCCCGCGTCACTGAAGCAGTACGTCAAAGACCGTGAAGGCCACGACCGGCGCTATTCCTTGTCATCTGGCAAGATCAAGCAATTAGGCTGGCAGCCGCAGGTGGCGTTTGAAGCCGGCTTGCGCGAAACGGTGGATTGGTATGTGCACAACCGCTGGTGGTGGGAGAAATTGAAGAGCGGCGCGTACTGGGAATATTACCAGCAGCAATACGTCGAGCGCGAGAAGACCGAACGCCGCGCACGGATACGGTAAGCGGGCATTCAGCCGCGTTTTTCCTGATCAGTATGGTAACCATGTGACCTTCAAAGGAGGCCACGGATGCAGACTACACCCCCAACCACAAACGCCAAGCTGACCGCTTGGGTAAAGGAAATCGCGCAGCTGTGCCGCCCGGAGCACGTGCATTGGTGCGACGGCTCGCAACGCGAATACGAGACCTTGTGCGCGCTGATGGTGGAGCACGGCACGTTTACACGGCTGAATCCCGCACTGCGGCCAAATTGCTTCCTGGCGCGTTCGCATCCCAGCGACGTGGCACGCGTCGAAGACCGCACCTTTATTTGCTCCGCGCAAAAAGACGATGCCGGGCCGACAAACAACTGGGCTGATCCTGACGAGATGCGCGCCAAGCTGCGTGCACTCTTTGACGGCTGTATGCGTGGCCGCACGCTGTATGTCATTCCGTTTTCGATGGGGCCGATTGGTTCGCCTATTGCCAGAATCGGTGTGGAAATTACCGATTCCCCGTATGTTGTCGTCAACATGCGCATCATGACCCGCATGGGCACGGCGGCGCTGGACGCACTGGGCGATGGCGACTTCGTGCCGTGCGTGCATTCGGTGGGTGCGCCGCTGGCGCCGGGGCAGGCCGATACGCCATGGCCATGCGAGCCTGATCCTGCCAAAAAATACATCGTGCATTTCCCGGAGACGCGCGAAATCTGGTCGTATGGCTCGGGCTATGGCGGCAACGCGCTGCTGGGCAAGAAGTGCCTTGCCTTGCGCATTGCGTCGGTAATGGCACGCAGTGAAGGCTGGCTGGCGGAGCACATGCTGATTCTGGCGCTGACGTCACCGGCGGGCAAGCGCTATCACATCGCTGCGGCATTTCCCAGCGCATGTGGCAAAACCAATCTTGCCATGATGCAGCCCACGCTGCCCGGCTGGTCGGTCACGTGCATTGGCGATGACATCGCATGGATGCGCATTGGCCCGGACGGCCGCCTGTATGCGATGAATCCGGAAGCAGGCTTTTTCGGCGTGGCGCCCGGCACTTCACATGCGTCCAACCCGCACGCCATGAACACCATCACGCGCAACTGCATCTTCACTAATGTCGCACTGACACCAGATGGCGACGTGTGGTGGGAAGACATGGGCGTGCCGGCGCCGGCCACGGCCATTGACTGGGAAGGCAAGCCGTGGACGCCGGACTGCGGGCGCAAAGCCGCTCATCCCAATGCACGCTTCACCGCGCCGGCTGCGCAGTGCCCCGTCATTGATCCGGATTGGGAAAACCCGGCTGGCGTGCCGATTGACGCGATTCTCTTCGGCGGGCGCCGCCCCTGCACCATCCCGCTGGTCAATGAAGCGTTGTCATGGGAACATGGTATTTTCCTTGGCTCGGCCGCTGGGTCTGAAACTACCACGGCCGCCCTCGGCAAGGCCGGCGTGCTGCGCCGCGATCCCTTTGCCATGCTGCCCTTCTGCGGCTACCACGTGGGAGACTATCTGGCGCATTGGCTCTCCGTGCCATCGCGCGCCGGGCGCGGCAAACTGCCAAAATTCTTCTTTGTCAATTGGTTCCGCAAAAGCCCGGATGGTAAGTGGCTCTGGCCTGGCTATGGCGACAACAGCCGCGTGTTGAAATGGATTTGCGAGCGCGTCGACGGCACTGGCAAAGCCGTGCAGACCCCCATTGGCCTGCTGCCCACGGCAGATGCGCTCGATCTGCGCGGGCTCGACATTTCGGCCGACACCGTGCGCGCGTTGTTGCACGTGGATGTGGAAGGCTGGCGCAGAGAAGCTGACGACATTGCCGGCTATTATGCCACACTGGGCGCACGTGTGCCGCCTGCGCTGGCCAGCGAACTCGATGCGCTGCGGGCACGCCTGGCAGCCGCGCACTAAGGGCGACACCTGGCACGTATCTGCCTGACGCCGATGCCTGATGCTGTGCTAGAGCTCCGCGATGTCCTCTACGCCTATCCGCGCAGCGCATGGCAGCTTGGCCCGCTGGCGCTGGATGTGCGCGGTGCATGCATGACGGGCTTGATCGGCCCAAACGGTTCGGGCAAGAGCACCTTGCTCGCGCTCTGCGCGCGCCAGCTGCACGCACGCGGCAGTGTGCGGGTCTTTGGCCGCCCCGCCGCGGCGTATGCGCCGCGTGAGTGGGCGCGCTGCGTGGCCTATCTGCCGCAGTCTGTTGCGGCACAATTTGACTTTACCGTGGAAGAGACAATCGCATTTGGACGCTATCCGCACACGGCTGTGATGGGTTTTCTTGGCCCGCGCGACCGTGCGGTGATCGCGCGCTGCATGGAACAAACAGAACTGACCGCCCTGCGCGCGCGGCGGCTCAGCGAACTCTCCGGCGGCGAACGCCAGCGCGTCCATCTCGCCGCCGTGCTGGCCCAAGAACCGCGTCTGCTCCTGCTTGATGAGCCCGCCACCGCGCTCGACATTCATCATCAAATTGCGCTCTATCATATCTTGCGTGAATGCATTGCCGCGGGCATCACCGTCCTGCTGGCCACGCATGATCTTTCGCTCGCGGCGCACTTTTGCGATGAGCTCGTTCTACTGGCGCATGGTGCCGTTGTGCAGCAGGGCAAGCCGGCAGACGTGATTACCGAAGAGCTTATTCAGCACGTCTACGGCGCACACGTGCGCGTGGCAACCCTGCCCGGTTCACCTGCGCCTGTCATTGTGCCGGCATGAATGGGCAACCGCTTACGCGTGCGCGCTGGCTGCGCATCATGGCGTGCTACACAGCCGCGCTTGTCATCGTGGCCTCCATCGCACCGTGGTTCGGCGCAACGCCACTATCATGGCGTGACGTATGGGCGGCGTGGCGCGAAGGCGGCGGCAACAGTGCTTGGTGGATTTTCGCCCATCAGCGTGTGCCGCGCGTGCTGCTCGGCATTGCCGTGGGCATGGCGCTGGGCATGGCCGGCGCGGCATTTCAGGTGCTGTTGCGCAATCCATTAGCCACACCGTACACCTTGGGCGTTGCCAGCGCCGGCGCGCTGGCTGCGGCGCTCACTCTGGTCGTACCCGGGCTCGCCACCGGCCTTGGCCCGCTGCGCGCCACGCAACTGTCAGCACTGGCGGGCAGCGCCGTTGCTGCGCTGGGCATCTTCGCCCTGGCGCGCCGCCTGCGCGGCGGTTCTACCAACATCTTATTGCTGAGCGGCGTGGCTTTCAACCTGTTCTGCGGCTCGGCGCTCTTGCTCGTGCGCTTCATCGCGGATCCACAGCACTTGGTGGCGGTTGACCGCTGGCTGATGGGCGGGCTTGTCACTATCGGCTATTGGGACGTCCTGGGTATGCTGCCGGTAGTAGCAACGGGCGCGCTGCTGGTGCTGCTGCGCACGCATGCGCTCAATCAGTTGTCCTTCGGCGAAGAAGTGGCCGGCGCGCGCGGTGTCAGCGTGCGCGCGGTGGTCGCGGGCACATTCTTTGGCGGCGTGCTGCTTACCGCCGGCGCGGTTGCAGTAGCAGGGCCAATCGGCTTCATAGGTTTGATTATGCCGCATGCTGTGCGGCTGCTGTCGGGGCCTGATCAACGCATCGTCATACCGGCGTCAGCGTTGCTGGGCGGGGCCGTCCTGACGCTGTGTGACTTGGGTGCACGCACATGGGTCGCCCCTACGGAGATCCCTGTGGGGATCGTCACGGCGTGCCTCGGTGCACCCATCTTTCTGTTGCTGCTGGTGCGGCGCTGCCGCTGAAGATTGCGTCGGGTCTGGCATCCACGTGTACAACTCGAATTCATGCGGCAAATTCGTGTAGGCTATATACACCACCCAATCATACGACGGGTAACAGCGAATCACCGCCGTGCGTTCCTTAGCGCCGTTGTACATCCATAACGTGCCATTACCATGCGATGCCAGTGCAAACGGCCCGTGCAGCGGCGTGCGGTCAGGGCCAAGCCCGCGAATACCAAACCCGAGCGTCTTGCCGCTGGCAAACAGATTCGACAAGGGCGGATCAAAGCCTGCCGCAATCACTGTATCCCGCCGGCGTGTC
>Ga0129299_1002977_pt1 | contig 11138 bp, 1 predicted proteins | sample ConPoolayeCmetaG_FD_94477 | JGI IMG/M metagenome (GOLD analysis project Ga0129299, IMG submission 94477) | Hot spring microbial mat communities from California, USA to study Microbial Dark Matter (Phase II) - Cone Pool mat layer C metaG ... | reverse complement strand
GTCGGGATCCGCTGATAGGAGGCCACTACCATGGGAAACAGCATCGGCGACGTGATGTACACCGCTGCGGTTATCGACGCCTACAACCGGAAGAAGAAGCTCGAGGACGAGGACCGGGAGTGGGAGAAGCAGAAGCGGCTCCGCGAGGAAGAAGAATCTCGCCTGAGGTTCATGGACTACCAGGACCGCAAGGCTGACGAGGCCGAGCGCAGGGCCCGGCAGGAGATCGAGTGGGGGTGGCAGAAGGAAGACCGCGACCTCGCCAAGAAGGAACGCGAGGAGAAGAAGGCGGCTGAGCGGGCTACGGCCTTTATCAGACCGTTCGCTCCGAGTCTGGGATACAACGAGGCGACCGGGGAACGGACGATTGTCGGCGGAACTCCGACGTCACCTGGGATGGCTGCCATCGGTGCCTTCATCCCCGGCGGCGTCGGCCAGGGTGCGGCGTTGGGACTCCCCACGGCCATCGGGTTCAAGATGGAAGGTGTGAAGACCGACCGCGACATCGACCGGGACATGGAGTTGAAGCGTCAGGAGCGGTTCCTCAAGAGTAAGATCGACGCAGGGCTCATGCGTTTTCCTGGGAACAGGCGTGTGGAGAGGACCGGGCCCGGTTCTGGTCGGTCTGTTTCTGGCTGGTCGGCAGACTTCGCCAAGCCGAAACAAGCCAAGAGCGTGATGGACCTCGACGCCGAAGAAGACACCATTTACCAAGAACTCCGTGGGAATGGGAAGACCGAGCGGCAGGCCCTCGAACAGATCAATCTGCTCAGGATGGCCAAGTTCCGCCAGGCGTTTGCGAGCGCCGAAAGGACCAACACCACCCCACCGGTATCTCCGCCCGATCCGAAGACGAGCGCCGAGATCAAGGCGAAGGCCATTGCCAGCATCCCAGGCCGCTTGCGAAAAACGATCGATCTCACTGGCAACAACGGTGCTGGTCTAGGCGGTGAAGAGGCGCCCCTATTGCCTTCAGGCCCTGCACCGGGGCAGGGTCCAGGCCAGGCTCCGGCGCAAGCGATCTCTGCGACGATCCAAAATCCGACTCAAACGAGTCCTGCGCCGAGCCATGCACCGGCCCATCCTCCGGCTCAGACAGTTACGATCATCAAGCCGCCCCCGCCGGAGCCAAGACTCGGCCTCCAAGACTTCGGGGCCCATGAAATTCTCAATGGCCCCACGCCGGTTGTTGGCAGCCCACCGTGGGCCAGGACCATGCCCAACATGGAACCTGTTGCCCAAGAGCTCTTCCCAAAGGATTTTATTCCAGCACCGGAGAAAACCCTCGGGGATTACGAGGTGTCGGCGTCCAAAGTCCTCGGCCGGCCACTCACAAAAGCAGAGCGGGACGCGCTCTCCTACGCCATATATTCCGGAAAAATGTCGCACCAGCCCGAAAGCCGGGAGTTCAGGTATTGGCTCCAATCCAATTTCTTCCCGAGGGTAGACGCGTTCCTGGCGGAAGTTCTCGCTCCAGAGATCGAGTCGGCAGCGGCTATGCCAGGAACCCTCGCTCGCGGAGTCGGTGCCATGGGAAAAGACCTTTGGGACGCCATGGGCCGTGGAATGAAGCGGTCCAGCGTCATGATGCCACGACCAACGGCCAGCTATTGAAACGAGACGGGAGGCCACCGTATGGCGCCGAAATCACGCCAGATTGCTCAAGCATTTCAGACTCTTCGGGCGTCCTCGGACTGGGAAAAAATGACGCCGGACGACCAGGACGTCGTCAGGAATGAGTATCAGCAAGCGTTGAAAAAAGCCCTGGACGATGAGGCCAGCGAAGCTGGAATGCATGACAGCGGTGTCAATATCCCTCTGGCGCCGAAGGGTAATGTGCCCATGAGCCGGCAGATTTCCTCTGCGTTCACAGGGTTACGGAGTTCTCCAGACTGGGAGAAAATGACTCCGTCTGACCGCGATGAGGTTAAGCTGGAATACAAGCGCGCCTTCACTGAGGCTTTTGAGAAAGAACAACAGCAGCCGATCGTGACACCTTTTGATGCCCCAGTGAAGCCGACCCCGTTGACCGTCGCCGAGGAAATGGGGAAGTCTGTTCTCCGGATACCGCATGCGACAGCGGAAATGGGGCTCCGCGGGCTGGGTGCTATTCCGTCGCTTGCGGGAGTGGCTGCTCACGCCATCGGAGATGGTGTTTCTTCTCTCGGTGCGCCATCTGTTGGCGGCGCGTTGCATTCTGTCGGGTCCGGTTTGGACGAAGCGGCGAAACCTGTTTACCGGGCCGCCGACGCGGTCAGAGAGAACCAAGAGGCGTGGGGGATTGCCAATCGAATTGCCCCGCCAACGGCCAAAGACTGGGGGGAGGGGGCCCTGCCTTCTGCGGAGTGGATCGGCAGGGCATTGGCGCAGACGCCAGAGGTCTTCGGGTCCACCTTGGCTCTGGTAGGCGCTGGCCAGGCCTTGGGACACCTCGGAACGGCCTACGGTGCTGGCGGCAGGTATCTCGGCGCGGCCGCCAGGCTTACGGATGTCGCCGAAAAGGCTCAAAAGGCCGGGAATGCTGCCGCCGCAGCCACAAACCTGGCGATGGCCAACCGTCTTGTGAAAATGGCGGCCCCGCTGGTGGATCGGAACCGTCTCGCGGGGTTGGCTGTCGCCTCAGGGCTTCTTTCGCAGGCGGGTGGGGAGTCCGAGCATTTGCAGCGCATTGGCGATCTCCCTTCCTGGCAGGACCGTGCGTCCATGCTTCCGTATTCGGCTGTGGTCGGGGCCTTAGACCTTCTTCCCGGGACCCTCGAGCGGCGGGTTACCCTTGGGGCGCCCCAGGCGGCACGAACGGCGGGACAGAATCTCCTGCGGGCTGCTGGGACCGGCCTGGTCGAAACAGGACAGGAAGGCGCCCAGGCGTATGCCGAGCAGGCTCGAGATAAACGAGCGCTGGGGTTCCTCCCGTCTTTCGCGGCCGTCCCCAGCGACCCGGAGGCCATGAATGCAGTAAAGCTAGAGGCCCTCTCTGCTGGTCTCATCGGCGGCGCGCCCGATGTTGCGCAAGCGACGATGGCGGCAGCGCGGCGCCCATACCAGCGGCAACAGGCGGAGGCCCTCCTAAACAAGATGGAAGCCCTGTCGCGGGAGCCCCACATTGTCCCGGAGCAGGCCCTCGGGCTGATGAAGGAGTTCGTCGATCTCGACCCGGACGTCCAGGCCGAGGCAGGGACCGCGCAGCTCGAGAAGCTACAGGCAGCCCTGGTCAAGCAGGCGATCGCTCGCCAGGGCCAGCAGTCTGGGCAGACTCCGGCCGGAACGCCTGGGGCGCCACCGCCGGCCGGAGGGGCCGCTCCCGCTTCAGTCGCTCCCCCCTCGTTGGCGCCTGGCGCCACGATCGACTACGGGACCGAGATGCCGGATGCGGCGCCTGGACCGGTTGATCCGGCGGTTGCCAAGGCCCAGGCCGAAGCACGCGCCAAGCAGGAACGCCTGGGGAACATTCGGGCCTACCAATCCGTCCTGGAGAGCTGGGCGAAGGATCTCGACCCCTCGACCGGGGGCGAGGCTTCCCGGATGCGGCCGACCATCGGCTTGCAAACGCCCCCGGATGTTGCCGAGAAGGCACTCGAGGAGTGGGAGAGAAAACTCCAGGAGATGGACGTGGCCACCTGGCCGGCCCCCCAGCCGGTTTCGATTGAGCGGTCCGAGGCCGTGGCCAATGCGAAGAAGGCGGCCCGGTGGAAATTCGACCCTTACACCATGCCCGTTCTTGCTGCTGTGCAGGCTGAGGGGGGACTTGTATCCCCTCGGGTCGCGAAAACGAAAGGCGGGGAGTATGACGATGCCCCCGATCGGGCCATCGTCGGCTCGAAGGCATACCGGGCTCTGTTCACCGGGAAGCCCGGGAAAAAACCGCTGTTGCCGGATCAGATGGCCCGGGTTCTGGCCACTCCGCCCGAAGAGGGGGGGGCTGGCGTTCTTCGGGAGGGAACCGTTGAGGAACTTTGGCGGGCCCTCGGGGCAGAGCTTGCTCCGGCTCCGGCGCAGGCGACAGACCATATCAGCAGACAGGAAGAGGCTATGGAGGCCGTTGCGGCCGAGCGCTTCGATGAGGTGATGCCCGACTTCCTGGAGCCTGGCGATACCTTTGATTTGGTCGAAAACCCACTCGAGCAGAACGAGGAGATAAAAAAGGCCCGGGTGGTTTCCCGGGACGCCGACCATCTGCACGTCGAGCTCGACGGCGGGGAGCGGCGGACCCTGCCGGCCGACCAGCTCGTGACCATGGCCAAAAACACGCTCTTTCGGAAGCGTCCATGGGAACGGGTTGATTTGCCCGACGTGGCCGAGCCGGCGCCGAAACCGGTGGACGGTAAGTTCGCTCCCCTTCCTCCGCCGGCCCCTGCCGGGTTCGACTTGCCGAGCCAGCGGATCCTGCACGCGTACCGGATGTATGGGGCCGAGGTGGGGCCCCTGCGGGCGGCGCATCCGGCCTTCGCCTCTGCCCCGGATCTCGCCGGGAAACAGTGGAAGGACGACGCCGGAAGAGGCCGCGAACCGACCCTGAAGGAAATGATCGCGTCCGGGTACGTCTCGACGGCCAACTGGGGAAAACTGACCCCATCCGGTCGGGAGACCTTCCTTCGCATGGCCGGGGTATCCCCCAGGGCAATCGCCGCGGCGAAACGCGCCGGCGGGGGAAAGGGCATCCCCTACGACTTCGCGGCGAAGGTCATGGCTATTCGCGGGACCTCGAGCAAGTTCATGGGGAACAACATTAACCACTCCGTGGCGGCGGCTACGGCGTTTTCGGCCGATTTTTCGGACGGCCCGTCAAACCTCCGCCCCCTGGCTGACGCGAACGGGGCCCCCAAGATGCACCGCGGCCGGGCCGTCGAGGCCGAGGTGGACGGTCAGCATGTGGTTGCCATCGCCGACCCTGATGCCCCCGATGGGAAGCAGTTCTTCGCCGCCCCCTTCCTGCCGAACAACGGGAAAACCACCCCCGCGCCGTTCCCAACCATCGGGGACAAGCGCGTTTTCGCCAACACGGTCAACGAGAAGGTGGAAAAAACACCCGAGGTGACAAAACTCCTCGACGAGGGGGCCGAGGTCGTCGAGATCTACTTCGGCGGCGGGGCATTCTTCCTCGGCTTGCCGGCCATCTACAAGCGAGCCAAGAACATCATCCGCATCAACTCCTGGGAGCCGGCTGGAACCTCCAAAAAGACCGGGGTGAAGTTCGACGGCACCGAGAAATTCCAGCTCCTGAAGATGCTTCAGGCGGACGACAGCGGGAAGTTCCTCGCGGCGGTCAAGGCGTTTCTTGAAAGAAACGACGCTTCTGGACTCGACGAGGATCAACAGCGGATAGTGCGGGCTGCCTATCGGGAGGTTGCGTCTGATGCCAAAGCTGACCCGTCTGCAACCGCACGAGCCGCCGCCCAGGCTCTCGGGCAGCTACGCACCGATCTGCGTCGAAGACTGCCGAATGGAAAGCCCCAGGTGGTGATCTACAATGAGAAGGACACCGACCTGATCGCCAGGATCACCGGCTACGTCCGCCAGACCGGGAGAAAGGTCGTCGTGATTGACGACTCGAACTACGCTCGCATGCGGGGAGAAGCCGGCGCAGGCGATGTCTACGGATCCGGGGAACAGCCGAGCGGCGCCGAACTGTATGCCGTCAAGGAAGATCTCTACCGAACCGTCGACAAGGCCGGCGGTGCCGTTGTCGCCACCAACAATTTCGAGCCCGAGCTGGTAAGAAGGATTGGACAAGACTTCGGCGATCATGTACAGTTTTATGTGACGCCAAGGAGCGGACAGAATGCGTATGACCGAGAAATCAATGCCCAGGTTGCCAAAACCAGCCCAGAATATCTCGCCATTATCGCCCCAGGAATCCGCGGGAACCTCCTCCGAGGTTCCCCTTCGCAAAGATTCGTGGGCATGGCATCTGTGGCACAACGAGATCATGGCGGCCATGGCCGAGAAGCAGGTGACGCCGGAGGAGGTCGAGTTTCTGGGGAACCTGCCGGTCCAGTCAGAGGACTGGGAACCGGGCGACCTGATCCCGCTGGACACCTCGGGCCCGACGGGGAGAACCGGCCGCGAGATCTGGGCAACGATTCTACGTCGGAAACAGCCAGATATGACGAAACAGGAAATCGAGAGCTTGGAGTAACACCGCCAGTCCCCGGGGTCCTTTCCCCCGAGGAGCGGGCGCGGATCGCGGGGGACATCCTCGGTAAGAAGGCCGAACCTATCACCCAGGCGGATGTCGTTTCCGCCAACAAGCCCGCCGATGAGCTGGTAGAAGAAGTTTTGGCCGACGATATCTCAAAGGCGGATGAACTCAAGCTCATTGACCCGATCTTCCGACTTCTGGAAGCCGGTCGGTCGGATGCCCAGGTCATTGCGGAACTGGCTGATAAATTCCCGCAGGACATGGCCCCGGCGGCACGGGCCCGGATGGTCCAATCCATCCGGGAGGTGGCTGGCATCAAGGCGCCGACGCCGACTTCGGAAGCTGGCTTGCCGGCTGAACTCCAAGAGTTGCGTGGAGCCGTTACCAGGCTCGGCGCCACGGTCAAGGCGGTCGCTTCCGATATTAAAAGCGCCATCCTCAACCTCACCCCCGAGCAGGGTGCCCGCGCTCGGGCAGCCTGGGACGCGGCTGGCAGGCGGGTTGCCGAAGAGGCCCGTGAGGCCAGCGAATGGTTCGATAAACCGGCGCACTGGGTCCTCAGGGTCACATCCGCACCACGAAAAGCGAAAAACGGCGGAAGCGAATGGTTCTCAGCCACCACTCTGGACGGAAGTCAGCGGTTTTCGGTGAAAATCGCCGATCCAGTTTCCAAAGAAACGGTGGCCGAAGGCGAAACGATTCGGTTCGCCGCTCGAGAGATGCGCCAGAAGGCCGGGAACGAAGGAAAGCCTCGGGTGCTCATCCCGGTCGACGAGTCGATGGTCGAGGAGCCGCGTGCTCCTGATGCGCCGTTGTTCTCGAGGCAGAGGGCGCCAGACCAGAAGACCATTACTCCAGAGGAAGAGGCCAGGGCCCTGGATCTGGCGGCTGATGACTTTGAGGCCCTGCCGGCAGCCGACCAGGACCTGCTGCGCCGGGTGGCCGAGAAGCAGGCCGGCGACGTTAGGACCCGCCACCATGACGCCCACGGCAAGCCTCTGCCGACGTGGATGAAAGCCCCCAACGGCAGACCCACCAACCTTACCGAGGAACAGTGGGTGACCGTTCGGACGCCGTTGTTCAAGCGGTGGTTCGGGGATTGGGAGCAGAAGGCGATTCTGAATGCCGTGGAGTCCTCTCCGCCTGTCCTGGTTTCTGATGACGTCGTTCCAGACGGCTCGATCCGGGACTGGGAAAATTGGGCTGAAACCCACGGCATTCTTGGGACGTTCGACAACGTAGACATCGGCCCCGTTGTGGTTGCAAAGGCAGGCGTTTCGGCCAGCATGAACCATGGCTACTCGCGGGCGAAGATCCAGGCCCTCGCGTCATTGCCGAGCATTATTCAGGAGGGCAAGGTCGTTGCCATTCGGGAGGACAGTTTCGGCAAGCCTCTTCGATGGTATTACCTCGCCGCCAACATCAAATTCAGAGGAAAAAGACAAGTTGCCTTCCTTGTGGTCAAGCAAAGCATGCAGGGAGAAAGTGCCAAGCGGTTTTACCTGCATGAAGTGGTCCTGGAAGATGAACTCCGCGAGGCTTCAAGCACCGGGTCAAGGCCAAACGCTGGTTTGGACACGACGACCGGACCTCGCGGAGTCATAAAGAATATAGCCCGAACCCTGTATTCTGTCAATGCCGAAGCTGTTTCCAAGGTTGTAGACGAGAACGGCGAGCCCCTGGTCGTCTACCACGGCACCGGGGACAAATTCACCAAGTTCGAGCGTTCCAGCGACATCGGGTTCCATTTCGGAACCGAGAAGGCTGCATTGGAACGGAACGCTGGCGGTGACTTCGGCGGTGGGGAAGTATCCGCCGAGGAGGTCCGCCCTGGCGAGTGGCAAACCATGATCGATGGCGAGCCAGTCGGGGGGATCTCCAATTCCGAGGAGCAGGCCATGGCTGCCGGCCATGAAATGACCAGGCCGCCGGGGACAACGGTGATGCCGGTGTTCCTTCGCGCCAAGAGGTTGTCCGTTGTTCCGGATCTGTTCGAGTGGATGCCGCGTGAGGTGGCAGCGAATCTTTCCGCCGGGGCTCTCACCGACGCGGATGTCGCCGCTGTCGATGATGCCTGGGCCAATGGTGAGGTCGGAGAAGCCGATCGCGTTCTGGTTGATGCTCTCAAGAGACGCGGGATCGAAGGGCTGCAATATCAGAACCAGACTGAGGATAAGGGCTCGACCAGTTTCATCATCTTTGACCCGGCCAACATAAAGTCCGCCACCGGTAACACCACCTTCACCAGCGGCGAGGACATGCGGTTCTCGCGCCGGGCCGGCCGGGATGGTATCATCCCGGGGAAATCCACCGAGGAGGCGAACCCCGATGCCGTGCGTGTGGTTCCCGGACGGGCTCAGAGTGAACCGGCGGACGCCGGAAAGCCCGGAGGAAGAGAAGGAATTCCAGGAGCTGGTCGAGCGGTCAGTGCGGGCGTGGATCGAGGTGATTCGGGAAGACCCGAACTGGCGCGACCGGTGCCCGTACGAGATCGCGGACGAGGAGATCTGGCCGGAGGGCAAGCCGCCGGAAGGGCGGCCCCCGGAACAAACCAAGAGCTGACCCAGGAGGAGGCGGCCCGACGCCTCTACGACCTCTCCGAGCGTTTCGCCATCGACGCAAAGGACGACACGCTGATCGGGGCCCTCGAGGTAGCCAGTGCCCCGACCTACCTCGGCACCATGGTGGAGAAGCTGGCATCCGAGGTATTCAAGAAAACCATCATCTTCTATCGGATGAAGGTCGCCCGGCCGGCCTCGGAGGGCGTCACCAATGGGGCCGTCCTCCACCGGTCGTATCCAGACACAATCTTCGTCAACGTCGATTCCTCCGTCGATTTCCTGTCGGTCACCGGGCACGAGATTCTGCATCTGCTCCGAACCGACCACCCAGACCTGTATCGGGACCTGCTCAAGGAGTTGGAACCGCTCATTAAGAACTTCCCGGAGTTCCAGGCCCGCCTGAGCCGGATCTACAACGGCCGGAAGTTCCTGGAAGGCACGGCGAAGGAGGAACTCCTCGGCGACCTGTTCGGCCAGGGGTTCCGAAGCGACCGGTTTTACGAGGTGCTCGCGGACACGGTCGAGCCTGGCGTGTTCGAGAAGATCGTTGCCACCATCCTGAAATACCTGCGGCAGGTCCGCGACTTCCTGTTGCGGAAGGGCTACGACACCGACGAGTTCGTGGTTGATCCTGTCGCGGTCAACGAGATCGTGGTGAAGCACGCCGTCGAGTATGCCCGTCGGCAGACGACGGGGGTGGCCGACCTGGTGGCCGGCCGGGCCCCTTCGGCCAAGGCAGATGTTGCCGCCAAGGCTAAGTGGGTGCAGAAGGCCCTTGCGGCAAATCGGCCGCAGTCCAGTGGGGCGTCCCAGGTCGCCCAGAAGATCCGCGAGAAGACCGGGCAGGCGAAGCCGAAGGCTGGCAAGGATCTTTCCGGGGTTCAGGCCCTGATGGACCTGGTGGATGCCTGGGATGCTGCCCCGGCGGTATTCCCTCGGTTCCCAACAGCGAAAACTGGTGAGGGCGAGCTGGACGAGTCGTTCTTCAAGCGGGTGAACAAGTGGCGGAAGCGGGTCGAGGAATGGACCAATTCCGCCCCGGACGTGCTCCAATTCGGGGACGAGAAGACCGTGGAGGTGGTTTCTCGAAACACCCGGCCTGGAGAAGCCCCATGGCGCAGGACCTGGTTCCACAACCGCAATGGCGAGTGGACCCCATCGGGCCACGACACCTTCGCCACCAAGGTTGAGGCGGTTCTCGAGGCAGCGGCTGGTGGGCGTGAGTTCCGGCCCGACATCCGGTTCTCCAAGATTTCGGACGGCGGGAGACCGGCCGATGGACAGTCCATGACCGAAGACGAGGCGAGGATGGTTCTTGGGCATCCGGCGAGTCCTCTTCCAATTGCGATCGGTTCGTATCCTGGCATTTTGGCAGTGCTGGAAACTTTCGAAGCCGATCTTCTCGGCAGGACTTTTGAGTCCCCCATGGGGCAAAAGCTGCTGGTGAAGCCGGGTCATTTCTTTCGCTTGGTTGCAGGGCAGGCGCCTGAATCCAAGAAAGGGTTTGTCGATAAAGCAAAAAGTTCGGAAGACGCCCTGAACAAGATCAGAAGTGGAGAAATCGCCGAGAGCGACATCTCCGGCTTTCAGGGCGGCCGAGCAAAGTTCGTTGCACTCCTTCCTGACCTCATCACGAATCCACACTTCATTCTCCGACCGACCGACCGTCCATCAAGTTTGGTTTTCCTAAAAAAATACCGTGACAACGGCGACCAGCACGTTCTGGCCGTTGGCCTCGATCTGGAGAATGATGAGCTGGGCCTTCTGAGCCTATATCCGAAAGAAATCACGTCGTCATGGCTGATGAAGCACGACGTGGTATGGCCCAGGGGATGGAAACGCGCCGCAAGCCCTGCTACGGCCCGTAACCAGGAGGTAAATGGGCAGGGGCCACGCCCTCCCGGCCTCAACCCAAATATGCCCAAAAACGGGAAGGATGTCAACCCCGACGACGACGCTCTGTTCTCCCGCGCCGCCGCCCCCGACTCCAACGAAGCCGCCCTGGGGGCCCTCCCGATCCAGGAGATGGTGCGGATCGCGCAGGCCGGCAAGGCCCCGGACGAGATTCCCGCGCCAGAGAAGAAGGGGTTCGTCCAGGCGGTCCGGGAATTTCTGAGCGGGACGCTAACGGATCTCACCTCCGAGCTCGCCCGGAAGGACCCGGCGTTTCTCGAGGCCCAGCGGCGCATCGGGGCCGACCAGGTGAAGACGTCCGACGAGATGTACCGCGAGGCGAAAATCGAGCAGGCCAAACGCACCGGCTTGGCCGAGGACGGCATCATCGCCGCCCACATCCGGTCGGACAACAGCCGAGTGGTCAAGGCCATCATGGACTGGACAAAGCCGGGGGCGTTCCAGGATTGGCTACTGAAAAAGGTCCGCCGGGTGCTGGCCCCGATCCACCAGGCGAGTCAGATTCAACGGGTCCTGTTCATGAT
>Ga0129299_1002975_pt1 | contig 11139 bp, 7 predicted proteins | sample ConPoolayeCmetaG_FD_94477 | JGI IMG/M metagenome (GOLD analysis project Ga0129299, IMG submission 94477) | Hot spring microbial mat communities from California, USA to study Microbial Dark Matter (Phase II) - Cone Pool mat layer C metaG ... | reverse complement strand
GCCTCTGCCTTCTGCTTCGTAGTCTCCAGACGACTTACAGCCTCTCGGAGGACCTCTCTATGCTTGTCGGCGAACTCGGCGAGCGGTCCGAGCTGCTCTCTTATGTCTTTCTTAAGTTTAGAATCGTCAGGTGCGGTTACATACTGACTGATTAGGTCTGAGATCGTCGTATCCTTTAGAAGGTCGTCGATCGTGTATGTCCTTCCTCCGATCACTATAGGTTTCGTCGCGTCTTCCTCGGCGTCTGCTATCGGAGAGAGTCTAGCCGTTGCCTCTCCTACACCGGCCGCCGCACTCTCAGCCGCGGCACTCGATACCTGAGAAACGACCTGCTGCCCAAGGGCCGTATCCTGAGCTTCTCTTCTAGTTGCCGTAAGTCTTTGGAACTGTTCCTCTATCGATTTCTGTATCTTGGCCTGGAGCTCGGCGATCGTCATCTTCGACGCAGCCTCTGGAGTCAGACCTAGTATAGCAAGTTCTTCGAGAGTTATTCCTGCCTTGGCTAGAATTTCGGGAGTCGCGTATAGTTTATCGGGGGTTGCCTGTGCCGTCTCCGCTCCGGTGTTCGACTCTATTATGAACTCCCTCGCCGACCTTGTTATCCCTGCGTCGTATAGAGCGGAAGATGCCTTCGCGTAGTCCTCTACCGATGGATTCTCTTTCGTCGCAAGCTTCCTCATAGCGTCGAGTGCGGCATTCTTCTTATTCTGACCTACAGTCGGAGGGAATGCGGCGGAGAGGGCCGCCTCGTCAACCTGGAGGATCTTCGAGATCGGCTTTATCTCACCCTTCAGGAGTGTTCCGGCCTGCGTGGTGTAGTCCTGGAGAGCCTCGCCGAGTCTCGACACCTTCGCGAGAGATTCCCTCGCCTTCCTCGTACGCTCCACGTCTGGACTCGCAAATGGAGCCATCGCTGCCATCTGCGGGGTGACCCCCGGTGTCCGGGCGGCTGAAAGGGGGTCGGAGGGTGTGAGTGGGAGCTGCTGGCGGGAGGCTGCCTGCCGAAGTGATGAGGGTCCCGATGCCTGGACAAGGGCACCGGTGCGGGGGTCTGTTTTAGCTGTTAGAAGATCTCGGAGACTAGCCATATTCACTCCCGAACGGTCACACGTTCGCTGTTTCTTCTCACCTGAGTAGTATAATGGAATTCATTATAGATGTCAAACATTTACTTCTTGACAGGGGCCCTCCTGTCTAGGGTTGTTAGGTACACACGGAGAGTGTCATCGACGACCCCGCGGATGTCTCGGTCGTCTGTCCCTAGCCCATACATCTGGTAGTAGAGGAGGGCGGCTGCATTCCACATGACGTGGGCGAGCTCGTGGCAGCCCGTCTCGTCGTCGTAGGTTTTCCCAAGCTCCCATTTCGCAAGGTGTCGCTTTAGGGCTCCGAGGCAGCGCGAGAACGACATCCCCTTCTTCCAGTTGTTATCTGTATATTTCTTAGCCCCTGCCGTATATACCCTTCCGAGCTCTACTAGAATCTCGGCCGGAATCAGATCCAGACGGACCTTCCCCTCGTCGAATCGAAGGGCTGGCTCCTTCCGGAGTTCTCGACAGGTTTCTACCGACTCGTCACACTTTACATTTGTACCTGTAGTCATACGTAACCTCCTATTATTGTTACTCTTTCGGACTGCGCGACTAACCTGCGCGCCGTACAATCAGATCGTCGAACATCCCATGCGTGCACGACACGTCGCCGTCTCTGGCAATAGACGAGACCTTCCGTCTAACCTCGTCTTCCGGGACTTTTTCGAATCGCTGCGGGGAGGGGACAAGTGTTGAATTGAGGTCGTGCGGTTCGAACTTATCCAACTTGTCTCCATACCTTCGCACCTCGCGCGACACTATCTGCCGACCGACCGGGGAACAAAAGTATAGGAAAAGATAATCTACAAACCTCTCCCCTAGCTCGTTCGGGTAGAAGCAGTGGAAACAGGTAAGTGATACGGCGCGACTTGTATTACGAACGACCTTGAAACCATTCCTCGAGAATACGCCGAACATGATAGGTGCAGGTCTTCGGCATTCCTGCCTGAACCACGGTTTTCGCATTCGAGTTAGATACCTCTTGTCAAAGCCCTGCCGCTCCCCGAAGTCGATGTATCTTTTCACGGCATCCACACTAGACGACGAAAGATCCACCAGAAGAACGCGCTCGTCTTGCGAGATTAGGTTATCTACGTCTGTATCGGTTATGAATGGCTTCCTTATCTGCGAACTTCTAGCTATACAGGGCGCGAGAGTTGAGGAGGGAAGGTCCCACTTCTCGGCGTCTGACTTGGACAGAATGAAAAACTCGTTTGCGCCGGTCGCAATTCCCCGTGAAAACGAGCCGTATATGGACATGGGCCGAAGGTCTGTATGGTTTAGAACGTGCGGTTCCTCGAAGTGTTGTAGCCACTTATCGGCCGGCCTAAGACTATCTATACTAACAGTTCTACAAGGCAGATTACTTAGACCGCCATCCAGCTGATCAAGGGTTTGTACCGTGCAAAATTTGACGGGTTCATGCCTTCCGTCGTTGGATACGAGTACGATACCTACAGAAGTCGTAACCTCTGGAAATACTTCGTCTTCCGGCTCGATCCGGAGTAGTGCCTTTAGACGACCGCCGTATAGAAGGGCCCGCTTTACTATTTCGCCGTAGTCTGCACTTAGGAATTCTAGCGGCATAAGATAGGCAAGGCTTCCACCCGGTGCGAGTTCGTGCAGGGATTTTAGAAGGAACGCAGACGCTGCATTCGAGTAGCCTGATATCTTTTCCCCGAGACGTCGTTCGAGTTCTTGGAGGATCTGGCTACGACCTTGGAAGTTCTGGAAGCGTAAGTACGGCGGATTACACACGATCCCGCGATACGTGCCGCCCCATACGGAGAAGTAGTCGGAATTTCTAAGACTTAGGGTGCCGCTATCGATATCCGGACTGCCATCGAGGAAATGTGCGAGGATGGTCTCATCCTTCTCGACTCCGAGGAATCGCACCCGCGGTGTCAGTTCCTTCGAGGCGAAATAGAATGCGCCGAGTCCAAAGGCAGGATCGAAGAGTTCGTCGACACCTCTATCGAGAAGCCAGCGGCACATGAACCTTGCTACGACGGGTGGCGTGAAGAATTGCCCGTGTCGCTTCCTGTAGCTCTGTTCGACCAACACTAACCACCTCCTTCGTTTTCGACATGATCATATAGTATATGGTAGATCGAACTGAAAGTCAACGGTCGGACTGGAGGAGGGGGCACGCAGAGACGGACCTAGATTCGGACCCGAAAAGTACAGGAACTAGGATGGTCTTCTTCGCAGAGACGAGCTTCCGGTCGCAACTAACGCTACGCACGCCAGACGCGGCGCCGACGGAAATCGCCTCCGTTCCGAAAATCCACCAGTCGTCTCGGATCTTCTTCCGGAATTCGGCGTAGGTCATGTTGAGCCTCTTCGCCTGTTCGTGATCCATCGCCTTCGACACGCGGCGGAGGAGGCGGGACTTCGTGTAGTTATTCGGCTCCTCGCCGGAAATGGCGTAGGAGGATACGTGCTGCATTAGGATGGCGTTCGGGGTGATGTAGCGTTCGTCGCAGGCTAGGAAGATGTAGAAGGCCATGGAGATCGCCTGATTCGCGACGCAGATGATTCGTCTCCCGGATGCCTGCATCGTCTGTACTAGGTCGAGGCCGTCGAATACGCTCCCGCCGGGGGAGTCGATGTAGAGGAGGAGCGGGGAGGACTCGTCGGAGGAGAGGATCGCCCTCTCGACCTCATCTACGCTCGCGGAGGAGACAGGTCCCACTGGGCGGCGTGGTTCCCCTCGGAGAGGATGAAGTCTGCCCGAGAAGCCGCGAAGGACTTTCCGGGGCGGATGAGGAAGTTCGAGGCCGCGAGGATGAAGATGCAGGTCAGTGCGGTCGCGGCCCGGGATGGAAGGGATGTCGTGTGCATGGGTATTCTCCTATGTGATGCCCCGGGGTTTCTGTGGATAGACCCCTCCCTGCCGGGAGGGGGAGGGGATTCGCGAGAGACACATGCTCCTCGATCGCCGCGACGAATCGCGGATCGGCCGCGAGATCGCTGCCGGAGCATGCCGCCTCGAACGAACGAATTCGAGGCGGGGAGGATGTATATATTATTATCATCGGTGGGGGGGAGCGCATCTCATATAGTCAATATGCCCCACCAAAAACCCCCTTGTCAAGTACTTTTTGAAAAAGCCTGTATTATTTCTTACTTGCGGTTTCACGAGCCTCTACCACACCCTGATGTCCGATGGCCTCGACGAGATACGTGAGTCCTACTATCTCGAACCCGCTATCTACGATCGCCTGCCTCACGCGAACCTGGTGATACTCCGCCTTCCGTATCTTCGGTGCGTAGGCTATCGACTGAACCCTCTGCTCCGAGGGATCCGCCAGTCCCGATGTTGGGATGCTATTATCAACGACGGTGGACTTATCGAGCTCTTCGAAGGATTCCGTCAGATTCACGGCATGCGACACCTCGACATCCCCGCCTCCACCTTTCCCCCTAAACGCGAGGCTAAAGCGATTTAGGAGCTTCCTATAGCCAAGGATGCCGAAGTCGTTCGCCCTAAATACCACCTCCGCCTCGATCGGTCCGTCGTCGTCGCGGTAGTCTTCCTTCTTCCCTGTCTGTCTTGTCTCGAATACGACTCCGTCATACGAGCCGAAGAACGTCTGGCCGTAGTGCGTGCCGAAGCATGCAACGTCTATTCCGCTATAGATTGTCCACGACCCTGGATCGTCTCCATTCTCCCTCGTATGGTTATATACTAGGACCTTATTGTTCTCAGACTCCTCCTCGTCTGGGTAGGCGAGAAGCCACTTGTTTTCGCTATTGGAGTGGATCGCTATTAGAACATCCTCTTCTGCAACCGGAGAGAGTTTCTCCCTCCAGATTCTATCTACTCGGTTTCCGATCGGAACCACCTGAAGGGATCGGTTTAACTTGAAGATACCACTATCCGTTGCGAACATGATGCCGTGCTTTGTATGTGCGATAGATCTAGGCTTCGTACATCCTATGCCGTTTGTCTCGATCCTCGATATCTCCCTCGTCTCGATATTTACGGCGTAGATCGAGTATTCCTTGAAGACGATTAGGATTTGTTCCTGCTGCGCCGCCTTCGTATGTGATTCTGCGAAGAATGGAACCATCGCCGTAATCTGCTGGCCGTTCCCCTGTGGGATATCTATGACAGAATCGCTAGTGATGTCTGTCGGTGCGAACGGCGAGTCGAATGTCTCGTAGAAGTTTTTGTACGATCTCACGAGTCTATTCGGGAACGCCCTCGTCGTCGAGAATTCCTCGGTGTAGAGAGCGTATACCTGATTTGCCGGTACCGATGTTATGTCTATGTAGTCCTCCGAGTCTAGGTCGGCGAGGGATGCCGCAATCCTTATCTGAGATGGGGTAATTGCCTTCACGAAGTATGGAGTTCCGGAGGTGAGAGGAGACGGAAGCCCTCCTCCAGTAAGGTCGAAAAGACGAATAATGTCACCATCTTGGAGTCCATGGTTTGTGATCGTGAGGATGTCTGTCGAACTCGACACGCTAGACGAGAGGAATGATCTACTCCTATACTCACCACTGCCGATAGTCACTCTTAGCTTCGTCTGAGAGGCAGATGAGGTCGAAACAGCCGTGTATAGGTTTGTAAACTGAATCGAAAAATCGTTATAGTTCGGAGACGTCAATCTTAGTGTTCCGACCTGGAAATTGTTTCCTGCCTCTGCCTGAATCCAGTTCGATCTGTATATCTGACCACCCTGCGACACGGATGCCCAGCTGTTTGTCGCAGCTGCTACGCAGTTGATGGCTCTTGCTAGTTTCTTCGCAGCGAGTCTCTGTACCACACCTATCTTTCTGTAGCGATCTCCGGGAGTTCCGAATCCTGCCTCATCCGTCGTTTCGGAATCCGAGATAACGACCGGTATGTCTTTCTTATTTGTAGCAACCACGAGTTTGATAGCCTCTGTCTCGCCCTGCCCAGAGACAGGTTTCGCATAGGCATATCCCCTGTAGAGCTTTAGGGTTGAGTTTCCGTTCGTCGTGACACTCGTAATCGATGTTCCGGCAATCGCATCTGAGAGATTCTTCGCAAGGCGGATGCTCGTCGGCGATATGTAGATCACGTAGTACTGATTGTTTACGTTCGTTCCTGTGTCTGTGCTCGTCTCCGACACTAGGACAGGATCTCCGGTGGCGTAGCCATGGTCAGACGCGAAATTGAATGTAGGTATCGACCCGGAGTATGTTGTGGATGATATCTTCTGTATGGCCGATTTAGGCTGCCATACGACATCGACGTAGCCCGACCCTGTCTGGATAACCTGGAAATACCCTGTAAATTCGAACGAGTTCTGCGAGACGTTCTTCGACGCATCCTGGAGAATCCTTGTGAGATATATCCAGTCTCCTGGCGAGAGAGACGGGAGAGAAGCTCCAGACACTCTTAGGAATTTTCCTGCGAATGGAGATACCCTCACGTCGTATGTAGTGATCGACTGGAGGTTTAGGAATTCGAAGACGAGAACGTTCGATGGTTGTGTGATCGACTCCGACGCCTCGTTTCTTCTTATGATCATTTTCGTCTGGTGGAGGTCGGTAGCCTTCATTTCACCACGGCCAATCGCCGGAAGGAGTTGTATGGAGAGACTTGGTTCCGAGACGATATTCCCGCAGATCAGACGACCGCCGAGAGTTGTTATAAGTTTCGACTTCGGAGGTCCCTGTATCCCCTCGCCTATCCTATCTCCTCCTGTGAAGATTGACGAGTATGGGTCTATCCCTCCGAGAGGAGTATCCTGAAGCTGGATCGAATCGACGAACTCGATATAGCCGGAGGTGTATTTTGGAAGATCGGAGAGTAGGCTGTCCGGCCCTGTCCTATAACTAAGTGGAATCGTTGCGAGTTTGTAAAAAGGAGGAGCGCCCGTCGCAGTCCCGTCGTCGTTTAGCCCTGTCCGGAGCACCTCGATCTCTATCCTGTCATACTGATACCTGTCGAATCTTGGGAGGTTCGCCAGACGGATGATAACCGCACCTCCAGGTCCGATCGATATGGTCGAGTCCTGAGACGACGATGTATTCCCTACTATTCGATTCCCCTGAAGATCTGTCGCCACAAGCCTGAAGGCATATCTCACGAGATAATCGGCGTAGATCACAATGGACACAGGATATGACCCCGATGTTACTTCCGTGTCGAAGTTTATCGTATGTGTGCCTCCGGAAGATACGAGAGACTTCACCTTCGTTCGTGTTAGCTTTCTGCTATATCCAGAACCCTCGACCACGACAATAGATTCCCCAGTCGTGAGACGTCTTAGTAACTCTTCAGACGCGACTGTCGCAGTCGTAGAGGAGGTGAGAGACGCCTGAACCGGAGGCCGCGGGTTCGCTATAGTTGCCGCAGTGTTCGGTAGAAGATCAATCGACACAAGCGGTTGCCACCTTGGAAGTCCGGCCCTGAATACGTACGCCCCGTCGAACTTCTGGAGAGGATCCTCGCCGTTCGTTGCATAGATCACGCCAGATGCCGCAGCAGATGTTTCCATGAAGTCCTGGAAGACTGGAAGCTGTTCAGTCGCGTACAGTCCGATCGACGTTGTGGATAGGCCCTGTGCATCTACACTCAGGCTCTCCGTAGGTACAAACCTCGCCGCGATAGACACGCCCGTGTCGTCGGCGTATGTTACCTCCCTCCCTAGAAATAACCCATGCCCTAGAAGCCTCCCTGTCGCCGTTCCTACGAAGCTAGACGCGAATTTGATTGTAGAGCCGGAGATCTCTGTAATCTCGTGTATTCCAGAGAGCTCGTCGCCAGCCTCGAAGATGATAAGTTTATCTCCGACGGAATAGAATGTCTGATCTGCCCCTGAGATGGATGCCGTAGTTCCATTTCCTGTAATGGTTATAGATACATCGTCGTGCGTGACGACACTCTCTACCCGGATGTTATCCACATTATCCCCGATCGTACATACGTCTCCTCGAAGGAAGTATGTGACGTCTCGGATTAGACCATTTCGAAGAGGTACCCATTTCGACGTTCTCTTACCAGAGAGGGTGTGATTTGGGTTGATGGATACAGGCTCATCTACTCCGCGTATGATCACGCTAGTATTCTTCCCTTCTACTACCTCGTATGTATCTGCCTCGAGATTCGTATGGATTAGGAAATCGCCTGCAAGAAACCTCGCCCCGCCGCTTAGTGGAATACTATCTGTGAAGATTCCAGCCCTACCTCCGGCATTTGTATCTGATTTTTGTGCGGCCTTATTCTTGTCGTTTATGGTCTCTACGTCTAGGTAGTCTTCCCCTGAGACAGTTAGATGTGTGACTCCGGTAATTAGAAATTCTCCTACTAGAGATTCCCAGCCTAGCTGGTCCACCTGGAGACGATCGATATTTGGTCTGATGATGGAGGTGAGTGATCCGGATGGCGTGTACCCAGGGACATAGAGTCTGTACGTCGTTCTTTTTGTTGAACTATTGTATGTGGCGGATACGACCTTTACAAAGCCTAGACCTCCGTCTGACGATACTATATAACCACGAGACGGCGTGAGTGTTGGAGCTGCGTCGTAGAATACTCTCCCGATTATAAAGCTATTCGACGAGTTTATTATCCCGTGGAGGAATGTGGTTAGCTCTGTCAGACCGTAGGCCGGAGACGTGCTTGCGTAGAAAAAGTTTCTCCTCCACGACGCGAGGATTGTTCCTACGCTTGCCGTGTTGTAAGATGTGAGCGACGTTACCCAGTTTTCCCTTCCATCTGAGCTTAGGCGATCTGATGGTATTCCGTACGCCCAACAATCGAGGATTAATTTGTCATCGTAGGTCGTACCTGTGTCAGGATTTGCAGTCTCAGTTGCGCCTGATGCAGTTGTCGTTACGGAGATTGATGTATCTGTTTCGATCTTATACTTGTCAAACCAGATGGCTTTTGGGTCTGTCGTGATTGGTCCGATGTTTGAGGTTGAGAGTCCGAAGAGATTGTGTACTTTCCCGTATATGAGGAGTGGACCTACCGGGCATCCTGCCAGTGATATGTCGCCCTGTAGATGGAGTGTGAGTTTCGTTCCGCTCCTAGTAGCCCTATGTATCCTGATAGGGAAATATCCAGCCGTTCTCTGAAATCCGGTCCGCTTTCTAAGAGATCCAGCCGGAGTCGGGTCGACGTTCGTGAGTCCTTCGACGAACCCCTGCGGAATGGCATTCTCGGCGGAGTTAGCGTCGAGACCGCGGTAAAGGTCGTTCTCCTGAATCGGAGTCAGATTTGCCATATTTCACCCCGTACTATTTCTGCGTTGGAAATCTCGAGTAACGTCTTCCGCCCCAGATAGGGGACATATTCTTGACACGTGCCGTTCTTGTTCTACCTGCGAGCATCGATTCGCTCAGTCTCTGCGCGTCGTCTGCTATTGACTTGGAGATCGTGATCATACTATCTCCGAGAGACCGCTGTACCTCTGCAACTCCATATTGTAGAAGATACGTCGTAAAGGCTTGATTAAACTGAGGGACACACGTACCGGAGGAGAAACATATGAAGTCGTCTATCTCCGCTCCGATCGAGGTGAGGGAGGAGGAGACGGCCCTTCCCTGAACCGTCGCCCTTGTCGGACTTGTCCTGAATACTATCTTGTTCCCATTCGATATAGACTGCACCTGGAGAGTTCCGCGAATTACTCCCGTTAGGGGATCTACTATATTGATGTACGAATGTAGATCGTCTGCGTTCGAAACCACGCCATCTCCGAGACTATCGACGACAATTGAATTCTCCGATGTATTGATAGACTCTATTCTACCTTTGTCGAGCACGAGAGGGTCCGGCTGTCTTACGTAGTCTATGAGTGCTCCGTATGTTCCTGAAGGAGGAGGTGCGAAGAGGATGCGTCTTCCTCTGATATACCAGCATTCTGGAATCAGTTGTTTCGTCGAATGTTCGAATACGTTCACCTGATTGTAGGCCCTTTGCTCTACCTTCGTCGGTCCTTGTGGCGTGTCGATACTCACCTGGAGTACTCTATCCTCGAATGCATCCTTTGGAATTTCTATTCCTTCCGCGGTGTCGTAGTTTGTGAGTGGAACAGTCTTTCGCTTTAGGAGTGGAGCTGGGTATGTCCGTACGATCTGGGAACAGATGAATCTCTGACCACGATTTAGCATTCGAACGATGCTGTCGTCATCCCGTGACGACCTGTTTTGTTCGTCTGCCTGATCTCGGATTTCCTGTACGAGCTGTCCGACAGTTACTATCTCCACGACTATCTACCTTATAGACGGAGTTTTCGTTTCTTTACCTCGGCTAGGAGTTCTTCGTCTGAGAATTGCGCGAGAGGAGATTCCTCTTCTTCGGCCATCATTTCTTCTCCTTCGGCCTCCTCTTCTTCCATTCCGTCTTCCTCTTCGCCTTCTTCCTCAGATGCGAACAGGCCTTCTAGCGAAGACTCTTCGTCTTCACCACTTGCCATTTTCTTTTTCTTCTTTTTCATTCCAGGCATGCTTAATTTACTTGCTAATTTCATACACTCTTCTCCTTTTATTGATGGTGAATGCCTAGGGCTCCCAAGACCTAGGACTAGGATTGAAACCGACGATTGTTTTTCTTTTGGTGTCATATGCTTTCTCATGACCCTCTACCTACTATCTTTAGAATAATCTGGATTCCTGTGAATGCCAAGCCTATGATTGTCCCTACAATAGCACCTATTTTCATTATAAGTTTTCCGGTCGTCTGCATGAAGTGTACATGGTCTGTGACTGGCTTTAGCTCTTGGTCGATCGAGTCGAGACGCCTCTCGGCTATCTCTGTTCGACGTATGTGTTCGTTTAGATCTACACGTATATCTGCCTGAATGTCAACAAGTTTATCTAGCTTAGCCTCAAGAATTAGCAATCTTTTTTCTAGATGTTCAAAATTCATAACGAAGTCCAAGACTTATGGTTGGAGTAGTCGATACGCCGACTGCGAGATGGAATGGGGTATCTGCAAGACGGATAGACGCGTCTGCTCTATACGTGAATATGGCCGAATCTTTTATCTCTGCCGAGACGCCTATGGAGTATCTACTCTTCGGGGCGTACGAGACGATCCTCGTCGTTCTCACGATCGGGG